>Ga0247822_10000325_pt1 | contig 24715 bp, 22 predicted proteins | sample 13C_Cellulose_Da_FD_192423 | JGI IMG/M metagenome (GOLD analysis project Ga0247822, IMG submission 192423) | Soil microbial communities from agricultural site in Penn Yan, New York, United States - 13C_Cellulose_Day30 | ecosystem: Environmental > Terrestrial > Soil > Agricultural land | place...
GCCAGCGCCGCCGGGCTCATGGTGTGGCCGTGGACGCGATCGGCGTCGTAGGTCGCCATCGTCAGATCGATCGCGGCCAGGTTGGTCGCGGTGCCGGCCGAGGCGACCAGGGGCACGCCGGTCGGCAGCGCCAGCGGCGCGAGGTGACGATCGATGTCGGCGACCAGCGCGGCGCGATCGTCGGCGGTCGGCGGATCGTGGCGGAGGTGGCGCTCGGCCAGGCGGACCGCGCCGATCGGCACGCTGACCGCCGACACCACCGCCGCGCCGTCGGTGACGATGACCTCGGTCGAACCGCCGCCGACGTCGGCGACCACGAACGGCCGACCGCGCAGCGCCGGCAGGCTCTCGGCCTGGGCGCGGACGGCCAGCTCGGCCTCGCGCGCGCCGGCGATGACCTCGACCGGCGCGCGCAGGATCGCCTCGGCCGGCGCCACGAACGCGGCGGCGTTGCCGGCCTCGCGCATCGCCTGGGTGGCCACCACGCGCGGGCGGTCGACGCCGAGCCGGTCGAGCTCGGCGCGGTACTCGCGGCAGATGTCGAGGCTGCGCGCGATCGCCTCCGGGTGGAGCTGACCCGACGCGTCGAGGCCCTGGCCGAGGCGGCCGAACCGGCAAAGATCGGTCACGGCGCGCAACCCGCCGTCGGGTCCCGGCTCGGCGACGAGGAGCAGCAGGGTGTTGGTGCCGATGTCGATGACGGCGGTGCGCACGGGGGCACCCTACCCTATGCTGAGAGCGTGTCCGATCCCTACCGCAGCCCACCGGCGCCGCCGTACCGCGCCCCGGCCCGCGGCGCGTGGCGGTGCCCGCGCTGCGAGGCGAGCCTGGCCGGCGAGGACCACGCCGGCGTGCGCCTCGACGTGTGCAGCCGGTGCGGCGGGATGTTCGTCGGTCACGGCACGCTCACCGAGCTGATCGAGCGCGACGGCGTCATCGACGAGCTGCGCGCGCTGCTGCCGCGGGCGGCGAGCGCGTGGGCCGAGGGCGGCCGCATGTACGTGAGCTGCCCGGTGTGCGAGGTGCTGATGAACCGCCGGCAGTACGCAACCGGCGCCAAGGTCGTGATCGACGTCTGCAAGCACCACGGGCTGTGGTTCGACGCCGGCGAGCTGCCGCGCGCGCTCGACTTCGTCGCCGCCGGCGGGCTGGCGCGCGCGGCTGCGCGCGACGAGGCCGACGCCCGCGACCAGGCCCGGCGCGAGCAGGAGCGGCGCGAGCAGGACAAGCTCGACCTGGCGCGGACGTCGTCGTACACCGCCAAGCACGCCGCGATCGAGGCCGGGATCAGCGGGCTCCTCGACGCGCTGCTGGGGAAGCTGCGATGACCGCGGCGCCGACCGGCAAGGTCACCGGCCTGGTCCTGACCGGCTTCCTCGGCGCCGGCAAGACCACCCTGCTCAACCGGCTGCTGGCCGCGCGCGCCGCCGGCGGCGGCGACGGCGGCAAGCTCGGCATCATCGTCAACGAGCTGGGGTCGATCGGGGTCGACGGCGACCTGCTGCCGACCGGCGCGGCCCGCCAGGTCGAGCTCCCGGGTGGCTGCATCTGCTGCATGCTCGACGAGGATCTCGATCGGACGGTCATCGAGATCCTCGACGCGAATCCGGACATCGACACCCTGGTCATCGAGACCACGGGAGTCGCCGAGCCGGTGCCGATCGTGTGGTCGCTCGAGCGACCGCCGGTGAGCGACCGGCTCCGGGTCGCGGCGATCGTCACCGTCGTCGATCCGACCAGCTTCGCGGGAGCGCGGGCGGCGTCGAACGCGGCCGACATCCAGGTCGAGAGCGCCGACGTCGTGCTGCTCAGCAAGCTCGACGTCGCCAGCCCGGCGGAGGTGACCCAGGCGCGTGGCGCCATCGCCACGCTCGCCCCGGCCGCGCCGGTCGTCGACGGGAGCGCCGACCAGCAGGTCGCCTGGCTGCAGGACATCCTGCGGGACCCGGAGCGCCGGACCGAGCGGACCGAGATCGGGCAGGGGCAGGGGCACGGGCACGGGCACGGGCCAGAAGCGGGGCACGCGCATGGGGCGGCCCACGGGATCGACAGCGTGGCGCTGCGGGTCGACCAGCTGGTCGATCTGGAGGAGCTGGAGGACGCCCTCGGCGAGCTGCCGACGAACTACGTTCGGGTGAAGGGCATCGTCCGGGCCGTCGATCCGCGGACCGGGGACCGCGTGCCGCGCTGGTCGGCGGTTCACCGGGTCGGCCTGCGGGTGTCGAGCGAGGTCGTCGGCGCGCCCCGCGACGGTGGCCGGATCGTCGCGCTCGGTCGCGACGTGATGATGGCGCCGCTCGCCGCCTGTCTCGCACGTGCCGTGCTATCGTCCTGACTCAGATCAGCGATGCCGGTCGACGAGCGCCCTTCGGCCCGGACCCTGCGTGAGCTCTTGCTGGAGCTGCGGTCCGGCTACGTCTTGCACCGACCGGTGCTGGTCGACGTGACCCCGGGGGCGCGCGACGGCGGCGACTCGACGCTCGAGCGCACGCTGACCATCCAGCTGCCGGCGGCGGGCACCGACGACCTGTCCAACGAGCTCGCCCAGTGCAGCTTCATGCTGCTCGGGCCCAACACGATGGCGGCGAGCATGGACTCGCCGGTCACCATCGGGCGTAGCCGCAAGTGCGACGTCCGCGTCGACAACGACTCGGTCAGCAAGGTCCACGGCTCGGTGGTGTTCGACCAGGACCGCAGCGCCTACATGCTGGTCGACGAGAACTCGCGCAACGGCACCCGGCTCAACGGCACCCAGCTCACCCCCGGCGTGGCCATCCCAGTCTACTCGGGCGCCCAGATCGCGTTCGGCGACGCGACCTTCGTGTTCATCGACCCACCGACCCTGCGCAAGCTGGCGAGGATCACGACGTGAGCCCCGCCGCGATCAGGGCCTCCCTGCTCGCGTCGATGATGGCTCTCGCGGTGAGTTGCCAGGACGACCCGGTCGCGGTCGCGCCGGCCTCGGGTGGCGGCGATCACGGCCGGACCCTGGTCATCGCCGCGGTCGGCCAGCTCACCTCGGCGCGCCACACCCCGGCGGCGTTCGCCCACTTCCGCGACCAGGTGCTCGCGCTGCGCCCGGGCATGGACGAGTCGGTGTCCGACGAGGCCGAGCTGTTCGCGGTGACCCAGGCGGTCGACGTGGTCCGCCAGATCCCCGAGGCGCCCCACGGCGCCGAGGCGCTGGTGCTGACGGTGTGGCCGCTGGCGCTGGCGCCGCCGATCGAGGCGCCGATCCCGGGCGCGCGCGACCTCGACCGGTGGACACCGTGGATGCCGACCGCGTCGGAGACCGCGCAGGCCTACCTCGAGCGGCTGTGCGGCGACCCGCTCGCGCTCGAGTGCAAGAACGTCGTGCCCGAGGGCCAGGCGGTGGTGGTCGGCGCGCTCGCCATCGAGCGGCTGACCGAGCGGGCCCGCCGGGCGGTGTCGCTGTGCCTGACCTGCAGCGATCCGACCTGGGCGGCGCGCCTCGGCGTGTGGGAGCTGCTCGACCGCGAGGCGACCGCGTCGCGCGCGCGGGCCCAGAAGCGGTTCGCGCCGGCGCGGTGGCCGGTCGCCGGCGTCGGCGGGCGCGAGCCCGGCCGCGGCCCGCTGCTGGCGGTCGAGGAGAACGGCGCCATGGAGCTGCGCGGCGTGCCGTTCTCGCCCGACGACGAGCCGGCGGCGATCGAGGCGCTGCGCGCCGCGCGCGAGAGCACCGGCCTCTTGCGGGTGCACCTGCCGCCCAAGCTGACCACCGAGCGGGTGCGGCGGGCGCAGGGCGTCGCGGCGGCGGCCGGGTACACGTCGATCGCGCTGGTGGCGCGCGACGCTGCCTATCCCTACCGGCCGCGCGACTACGTGATCGGCGTGAAGGACCGGCCACCGGTGAAGGACGGCGATCCGATCCAGGTGCTGTTGCGGGTGCTCGACACCAGGGCGCGCAAGGCCGGCGACAAGACAGCGCCGTGAGCCACGGGTGGCCGGCCGGCGGTCGCCGTCAAGGTCGACGGAGCGCGCGCAGCTTGAGCGGATCGACGCCGGTGAGGGTGACCGTCCCGTCGGGGGCGATGCGGACCTCGGTGGTCGGCGTCGCCTCGACGTCGGCGCGGCGATGGCGCGCGGTCAGCACGTGGAGCTGCTGGTTGGACGAGCCGCGCAGGCCGTCGCCGAGGCGCTCGGCGGCGACGTAGCGCCCGTCGATCAGGACGTCGAGGTGGGCGAGCACGGCCGGGCCGAGCGGGTGCGCGCTCAGCTCGGCGCGGGTGTAGCCCGAGAACATCAGCGTCGACAGGCCGAGCCGGCGGGCGCCGAGCAAGAGCTCGAGCGCGGCCGGGGCCTGCTGCATCGGCTCGCCGCCCGACAGGGTCAGCCCGTCGACCTGGCCGGCGCGGGCGGCGGCGCCGAGCCGGTCGAGCAGCTCGCCGATCGGGGTACCGGGGCCGCCGGGCGCGTGGGTCGCCGGGTTGAAACAACCGGCGCAGCCGAGCGTGCAGCCCTGCAGCCACACCACGAATCGCGTACCCGGCCCGTTGGCCCGGCTGCGCGGCTCGACGGCGTGGACGCGGACGATCACAGCGCCCCTCGCGCACCGTGACCGTCCGACCTGACCGAATCGGAGGGTGCCCGTTCCCCGTTCGCCCGGACCGAGTCGGACGGTGCCCTTTCTCCGTTCGCCCTGAGCGAGTCGGAGGGAGCGCAGCGACCGACGACGACGTCGAAGGGCGACGCACCCCGTGCCCGCTTGTCCCGTCGGCGCCGTCCTTCGACGTCGGCCTCCCTCCTTCGTCGGTCGGCCTCGCTCAGGACGAACGGAAGATATGGGCCCGGAGCCGCAACGCGCGCGGCGCTCAGGACGAACGGAAGATATGGGCCCGGAGCCGCAACGGCGGCACGGCTCGGAGCCGCGACGCTCACTTCGTCGCCGGCGCCGGGATCGCGGGCAGCGCGCGCTGGCCGGCGGTCGACGGCACCACGTCGAGCTCCTTGAACAGGAGGTCGGGCGTGGTGACCGAGCTCTCGATGCCCGACGACGGCACGAAGCCCTCGTCGACGCCGCCGAGCTTGTGGTCGAAGTAGCCGTCGGTCGAGGCCAGGAAGTTCGCCACGGTCGGCTTGTTGCCGGCGGCCAGGATGTCCTTCCACGCCTTGATCGGCACCTCGCCGAGCTGGGCGCCGCGGACCAGGGTCTCCTTGCCGTCGAGCCCGACCCGGTAGGCGAGCAGGCTGGGCGGCGGCAGCTCGAGATCGGCGTTGGCCAGCATCTGCAGCAGCTCGCGCCGGCTCATCTCGCTGGTCGCGGTGATCGCCGAGTCGTCGAGGCGGCGGATGATGATGGCGTGGTCGAGGCCCTGCGCGCGCGCCTCGGCCAGCAGCTTCTTCTTGAGCGCGGCCGCCGGCAGGCCGCCCTTGGCCTGGACGATCAGGTTGGTCGCGCTGCCGTGGAACGAGCCGCCCTTGGTGGTGCGGCGGGCGTGGCCGTTGGACTTCTGGTCGGGCGCCGACGGAGTCCGCGAGGTGAGCAGGCTCTTGAGGAAGCCGGCCTTGACCACCTCGACCCGCTGGGCCGGCACGCCCTCGTCGTCGATGCGGTAGTCGCCGATCACCGCCACGTCGGCCGAGGTCGGTGCGGTGGGATCGTCGACGATCGACAGGAACGGGGCGAGCACCTTGAGCCCGACCTTGTCGCTGAGCGCGCCGCCGAACAGCTTGGCGTCCTGCGGGCGCAGGCCCTGCGGCAGCGGCGTGCCGCCGAGGTTGGGAGCCAGCGTGTAGCGGACCAGGCCGGCCGCGCCCTCGCCCTCGAACAGCACCGGGCCGCTGTAGCGCGCGACCAGCGGCGCCTTGGTCAGCGCCTTGAGGTCGGCCGACACCTTGCGGGCCTCGGCCTCGAGCTGGGCGTCGTCGGGCAGGTCGGCGGCGGTGTGGCCGTACTTGCTGTAGTACTGGGCCAGCTCCTGGCCGTCGCCGGCCTGGCCGTTGGCGACGATGGTCACGCCCGACACCCGGCGGGTGTCGTGGACGCTGGTGCCCTCGGTGCTGAGGTACCAGCGCCGCTCGAGGAACGAGGTGATCGCCACCCGCGAGTCGCGGACGTGCTCGTCGCCGCGGAAGATCTTCGACAGGCGGGCGGCGCGGGCCTTGATGGCGTCGAGGTCCTCGAGCACCGGGACCAGCACCGGGTCCTCGCCGACCACCGGCTTCTCGGGGGTCCACGGCGTCGACGCCGACGCGCCGACCCCGCCGGCGGTGCGGGCGTCGAGCTTGGCGCGCAGCTGGACCAGCGCCTCCTTGTAGGCGGTGTCGGTGACCAGCCAGGCGGCGCGGCGGGCGATGCGCGGGGTCGCCTCGAGCGGCAGGGTGATGCCGGCGACGCCGTCGAGGCCGTCGGCGCCGGGGACGACGAAGTTGCCGTTGTCGATGCCGTCGTACTTGACCCGGACCCGGCACTCGAGGTTGACGAAGTGGCGCTCCTTGGCGTTGGTGATGAACCCGAGGCTCGCCACCGCGTCGTTGACCTCGACCTCGGTGATCTTGTAGCTGATGTGGTAGGGCTTGGGCGCGTCGGGCAGCTCGAGCGCCTTGAGCGCGCGATCCATCTCCTCGGCGATGGCGTCGACGATCTCGTTGGTGACCGCGGTCGACGGCCGGCCGAGCGGCGGCTGCGGCTGGACGGCAACCGCCGGCCGCTTGGCCACGGCCGGGGTGGCGGCGCCGGCGAGCAGCGCGAGGGCGATGATGGAACGGACGCGGATCACTTCACACCTCCAGCCCGCAGCGAGGGCGACGACAGCACCGGCGGCCGGTCGGGCGGGATGAACGCCTTCTCGATCTCGAGCCGCTCGATCAGCAGGCTCGGCGCCGACGCCGACACCGGCACCCAGCCGCTCTCGGCGCCGCACACGCCGTTGAAGGTCTCGACCTCGCGGCTGGCGGCGCGGATCGACTGCAGCGCGACCAGCGGCGTGCCGCTGATGTCGATGCCGCGGACCAGCTCGCGCCGGCCGTCGGGGTACAGGCGGTACGCCATGACCGGGTTGACCTTGAACGCCTGCGGCGCGAACGCCGACGTGTTGGTGAAGCCGCCCGAGATGTCGGTGAAGACCATCCCGTAGGGACGCTTCTGCTTCTTGACCTCCTCGAGCAACATCTTCTCGAGCTCGGCGTACTCGACCGACTTGGCGGCCGAGACCACCAGGTTGCCCTGGCGGGCCACCGGATCGAGCCCGGGCTGCTTGCGGCCGTGGCCGTTCGACGCCGACTCGACCCCGATCGGGTTGCGCCCCATCAGGAAGCCGACCAGCTTGCCCTCCTGGACCAGCTCGGCCCGGCGGGCGCGCACGCCCTCGTCGTCGAAGCGGTAGAAGCCGTTGACCTGGACGCCGTTGATCGTGGTCAGGGTCGGATCGTCGTAGACCGACAGCCAGGTCGGCATGATCTCGCGGCCGACGTACGACGAGAAGGTCTTGCCGCTGGTCTCTTCCTTCTGGCGGTGACCCTCGATGCGGTGGCCGAACACCTCGTGGAAGAACACGCCGGCGGCGCGCCCCTCGAGGATGGCGGGGCCGACGTACGGCTCGGCCAGCGGCGCCTTGTGGAGCGCGTCGAGGTCCTTGGTGACGGTGTCGATCATCTTGTCGACCGCGGCGTCGTCGGGCAGGTCGGCGGCGGTGCGGCCGAACGCCTGCTCGAGCCGCGACAGGCCCTCGCCGTCGTCGGCCTTGACGCCGACCGACACCGCCAGCTGCGCGGTGGTCCACGAGGTCTGGATCTGCGAGCCCTCGCTGTTGACCAGCCAGGCGGTGTTCTCGGTCAGCACGATGCCGCACGAGCCGCGGGTGGCGACGCCGCGGAACGCGCGCTCGCTGCACCGCTTGAGCCGGGCGACCCACGCCGCCTTGTCGTAGGTGAGCTTGACCGGCGCGCCGATGTAGACCTCGGCCGGCGCCTTGGTGAAGTCGGGCACGGCGGCCTTCTTGCCGAGGGTGCGCTGGTCCTGGCGCACGTAGGTCAGGGCCTGGACCGCCTCGCGGTAGCGGCGATCGGTCTCCAGCCACAGGTGGTTGGCGATCGCCGGCCCGTCGGCCTCGAACGGGACCACGCCGCGGCGGGGCAGCGGCGCGTTGAGCCCGTTGGGGTCGTCGGACAGGGCGCGGGTGTTGTCGAGCTGCGGGCTGCCGACGCGGATCTCGACGTCGAGGATGCGGTCGGTCTCGTCGGAGTCGTTGACCAGCGCGCCGCCCTCGGCGTCGAGCGACACCACGCGCTGCTCGACGATCTGGTACGAGAGGTAGTAGGCCGGGTCGGGGGCGCCGCCGAGCGTCTTCATCCACCGCGCGTTCTCGGCGGCCATGACGTCGAGGAGCGGCGAGCGCGCGGCCGGGGTGTCGCCGGTCATCGGCTCGACCGAGGTGGTCTCGATCTTGGCCGGCACGTCGGGCAGGTCCTCGCCGCGATCGACCGGCCCGAGCTCCGGGTTCTTGACGTTCTTGGCGTTGCCGCTGCCGCCCGGGCCACACGCGGCCAGCAGCAGGACCAGGACCCGGGGCCAGCCCCAGGCCGGCTTGGAACAATGCATACGGCGAAGCCTAGGGGTCCGCGGCCCCGCGGTCAAACCAGCCGGGGCGCGCCCGGCGCGGCTCACGGGGAGCGCTGCGCGACGATCGGCGACGACCGGCGCTGGGCGATCAGCGAGGCGTGGATCGACGCGCCCACGCAGACCGCCTGCTCGGGGGCGACGCCGGCCTTCAGCGGGACCCCGAAGTGCTTCTCGACCGCCTCGCGGACCGCCGGCATCAGCGACGAACCGCCGCACAGGTAGACCGCGGTCAGGTCGCTGGGGCGGACGCCGGCCTGCGACAGCGCCCGGCCGCACACGTCGAGGGTGCGGCGGACGATCGCCGCCGCGGCCCGGGCCAGGGTCGGCCGCTCGAGGGTCAGCTTCAGGTCGACCATGCCGGCCGCGGTGCGCAGCACCTCGGGCACGACCAGCCGGGTCGACTCGACGGTCGACAGCGCCCGCTTGGCCTCCTCGCACGCGAAGCGCAGCCGCTGGTGCTCGACCGCGTGCTTGCGCAGGTCGACCTTGTGCTGGCGCCAGAACTGGTTGGCGGCGGCGTCGGCCAGCACGGTGTCGATGTCGTCGCCGCCGAGCCAGGCGTCGCCGGCCGACGCGACCACCTGGAACCGCGACCGCGACACGTCGACCACCGAGAAGTCGAAGGTGCCGCCGCCGAAGTCGTAGATGCCGACCAGGCCGCCGAACCCGGTCACGTAGCGGTTGGCGAGCGCGGCCGCGTTGGGCTCGGCGATCAGGCCGACCACCTCGAGGCCGGCGAGCTTGGCCGCGGTCTCGACCGCGCGGCAACGGACCTCGTCGAAGCTGACCGGCACCGCGATCACCGCCTGGCGGATCGGGCCGAGCGTGCGCTCGGCGACCTGCTTGGCGGTGCCGAGGATGAGCCCGCACAGCTGCGGGATCGCCCACGGCTCGTCGTCGATCACGCACAGCACCGAGCCGTCGTCGGCGGCGGTGGTGCGGTACGGCGCCTGGCCGACGAAGGTCTGGACCTCGCGGTCGGCCAGCTTGCGGCCGAGCAGGCGCTTGGGCGACGCGATCGTGCGGGTCGGATCGGTGGCGATCCGCTTGCGGGCCTCGGCGCCGACCATGGCCGCGCCGCCCTGGGGAAACGACACCACCGACGGAAACGACCGACTCCCGTCGGCCGCCGTCAGCAAGGAGACCTTCTGGCCGGACACCACGCCGACGACGGTGTTGGTGGTGCCGAGATCGATGCCGACGATCGGAGCGAGGCGATTGGTCATCAGCGATAGCGCACCGAGAGGGTCCCGGTCTCCCAATGTATCGCGGATCGCCCGGATCGGGGAATCGCTGCGACCGCCGCGCGCACCGGCCGGAGTCGTCGGCGGTCCACTCCCGGGGCTATACTGCGCGCCGTGGGAGAGCCGCGCCGCCGGTCGATCTTGCTGCTGCACCACGACGGGCAGCTGCTCGACCTGCTCACGCGGGTGTTCGAGGCGCGCGGCTTCGCGGTCAGCCTGGCCGCGACGCAGATGCAGGCGCGCACCGTGCTGTCGGGCGATCGCCCGCTCGACGTGATCGTCGCCGGGTGGGACGCGTCCCACCCGCTCGGCGGTGAGGTCTACAAGTGGGCGCTCGAGCACCGCTACGAGCTGCGCGACCGCTTCGTGTTCGTCGCCGACGAGGCGCCGCCCGAGTTCGACCGCCTGGTCGCCGGTCGCTGCCTGATCGTGAGCGCGTTCGAGACCGCCGAGATCATCCGGGTCGCCGAGGCCACCGCGCGGCGGCCGGCGCGTTCGCCCAGCCTGCCCGGCGACGCGTCGTGGAGCGACGGGTCGCGGCCGACCCTGCTGCTGGCCGACGACGATCCGCTGGTGCTGACCGCGATGGCCGAGCTGCTCGAGAGCGCGGGCTGGGCGGTGACCGCGGTCGACAGCGGCAACGCGGCGATCTCCGCGCTCGACCAGCAGGAGTTCGACGTGATCCTCAGCGACTGGTACATGGCCAACGGCTCGGGCGGCCACGTCTTCCAGTGGATCGTCACGTTCCGGCCGTGGATGGTCGATCGGATCGTGTTCGTCACCGAACGGCTCGGCGACGCGGCGGCCCAGGGCGCGCCGGGCCGGCCGGTGTTCCCCAAGGGCGCCGACTCGGCCGGGCTGGTCGAGGCGCTGCGCAAGATCGCGCCGCCGCGCGGCTGAACTTCGTCCTCGACGGACGCGGGGTGAATCCGTAGAACGAGCGCGTCACACCCCGCTGCCCGCGGGGCTCGTGCTCGAGACCCTCGAGGAGGTCGCCCAGAAGGTCGGCACCGTCGAGCTGCGGGTCGGCGGCGACGCGCTGGCGACCGTGCTGGGCGACGCGCTCGGCAAGCCGCGCGCCACCTGACCGGGTCCCGGAGCACCGGTCGGGCCATCTCCGGGGTCGCGCGTCGCCCGCCGGTCACACCGCGGGCCTCGTGGCTCTACCGGCGTCGAATCGGGCGACGGCGCGCTTCCGGGGGGATGCGCCGATCTGGCTCGGTTCGAGGAGATCCATGCGCGGTCCTGCAGCGTCCAGCTTCATCCTGTCCACCCTCCTCGCGGTATCGGCGTGCGGGGACGTCAAGACGACGACGCCCGACGGCTCGGTGTCCGACGTCGACGCGCCGATCGACGGCGCCGGCATGGTCACCCTGACCGTCACCCGCACCGGCGCCGGCACGGTGACGTCAGCGCCGACCGGGCTCGACTGCGGCGCGACCTGCACGCTGCAGGTCGCCCCCGGCACCGAGGTCACCTTGACCGCCGCGCCCGACGCCAGCGCGGTGTTCGCCGGCTGGGGCGGCGCCTGCCACGGCGCCAGCCCGACCTGCACGATCACCGTCGACGCCGACACCACGGTCAGCGCGCTGTTCGGCACCGCCATGCGCAACGTCACCGTCATGGTGTCGGGCAACGGCACCGGCACGGTGGTGTCGTCGGTCGGCGGCATCAGCTGCCCGGGCACCTGCTCGGCCAGCGTCGCCCACGGCAGCCAGATCACCCTCACCGCCACGCCCCAGGGCACCTCGCAGTTCCTCGGCTGGAGCGGCGGCACCTGCACCGGCGCCGGCCCGTGCACGTTCACGGTCGACCGCGACGTCACCGTCAACGCGCCGTTCGGGCTCGACTACACCGTGGTCGTGACCAAGAGCGGCAACGGCGCCGGCTCGGGCACGGTCACGTCGAGCCCGACCGGCATCGCCTGCGGCAGCACCTGCAGCCAGACCTTTCCCAACGGCACCATGGTGACGCTGACGGCGACCGCGGCCGCCAACGCGCGGTTCACCGGCTGGAGCGGCAGCAGCTGCTCGGGCACCGGCACCTGCGTGGTGACCGTGAGCTCGGCGCTGGCGGTCGACGCCGAGTTCACCCTGCGCACCTACACGCTGGGCGTGACCGTCGGCGGCACCGGCGCCGGCGTGGTGTCGTCGACCCCGGCCGGCATCACCTGCGGCAACGGCAACACCGCGTGCAGCGCGGCCTACGACCACGGCGAGGTGGTCATGCTGACCGCGGCCGCGTCCGCCACCTCGACCTTCACCGGCTGGACCGGCGCGTGCTCGGGCGCCGGCACCTGCATGGTGACCATGGATCAGGCCCGCGACGTCAACGCCGAGTTCACGCGCAACCAGTACACGCTGACGGTCGACAAGTCCGGCGACGGCGCGTCGTTCGCCACGGTGACGTCGAGCCCGGCCGGCATCAACTGCGGCGGCGACTGCGCCGAGTCGTACGCCGCCGGCACGTCGGTCACGCTGACCGCCGGCAACCTGACCGGCCTGACCTTCCAGGGCTGGGGCACGCCGTGCAGCGGCACCGGGCCGTGCACGATCACCGTCAACGGCGCGACCTCGGTCCTGGCCGCGTTCACGACCAACCTGTACACGGTGAGCGCGGCGTCGTCGGCGGTCGGCGGCGCGACCGGCGGGGTGATCTCGACGCCGGCCGGCATCAACTGCGGCGGCGGCGGCACCGACTGCTCGGAGCCGTACCCGTACGGCAGCTCGGTGGCGCTGACCGCGGTGTCCGGCGCCAACAGCGTGTTCAACGGCTGGACCGGCAACGCCGGCTGCACCACCAACCCGTGCGTGCTGAGCGTGCCGGCGATGGCGGTGTCGGCCGTCGCCAACTTCATCACCGGCACCTACGACACCACCATCACCAGCTCGCCGCTCACCACGACCGCGGACCCGTCCGCGACCTTCGGGTTCGCGTCGGTGCCGGCCGGCGCGATCAACTTCGAGTGCTCGATCGACGACGGACCGTTCACCGCCTGCGCGTCGCCGACGACCTACACCGGCCTGGCCGCGACCAATCACCGGTTCAAGGTGCGGGTCAACCAGAGCGGCACCGCCGACGCGACCCCGGCGACCTTCGACTGGCGGATCACCGGCGGCAACCCGCCGCGGCTGCCCGACTCGATCACCGCCATGTGCACCGACGGCGCCACCGCCGTGCCCTGCCCCGGCGGCATCGCCGGCCAGGACGGCAACTACCGCCTCAACGTCCCGGTCTACACCGCCACCGCCGAGACCGTGACCGACAGCGTCACCGGCCTGATGTGGCAGCGCACCGTCGCCAGCGCGTCGAACTACGCCGGCGCGATCGCCTACTGCGACGACCTCACCCTGGGTGGGTTCTCCGACTGGCGCCTGCCCAGCCGGTTCGAGCTGATCACGCTGGTCGACGCCCAGCGGACGGTGCCGCCGTTCGACACCACCGCCTTCCCCGGCATCCCCCAGAACTCGAACATGCGCAGCCGCACCCGGGTCGCCGGCAGCATGACCACCGCGTGGTCCATCAGCACCAACTACGCGCGCGTCGCGCCGGTCCAGGACAGCGACACCGAGCCGGTCCGCTGCGTGCGGCTGTCGCAGGGCGGCGGCGTGCTCACCAGCCACTCGCTCAACGCGGTCTCGGACGGCCGGACCGGGCTGATCTGGCAGAAGACCGCGAGCGCGGCGATGACCTGGGCCAACGCGCTGGCCTACTGCGAGAGCCTGTCGCTCGACGGGAACAGCGACTGGCGGCTGCCGAGCCTGAAGGAGCTGGCGACCATCGTCGATGACACCGTGACCAACCCGTCGATCAGCGCGCTGTTCACCGACCGGCCGGCCGAGGGGTTCTGGACGTCGAGCCCGGTGCCGACCGTGCCGACCGCGGCGTACGCGATCTCGTTCAACACCGGCGGGAGCATCGGCATCGACAACCCGCACACGAGCTCGTTCCGCGCCCGCTGCGTGCGGTGAGCCGGGGCGCGGCCGCGGCTACCCCGACCGCGACGGCTCGCCCCCGCTCGCGGTCGGGTCGCGCAGCTCGCCGAGGGTGACCCGCTCGCCGTGGGCGCGGGTGCGGCCCTGCTCGAGCAGCGCCTTCATGCGGATCATGTCGTGGTCGATGCGGGTCTTGGGATCCCAGCCGAACAGGTGGGCGATCGACTGGCCGACCGCGCCGGCCGGCGGCGCGAAGTGCAGCCGGACGTGGACGCGGGTGCCGCCGTCGACCGGCTCGAACGTGACCCGGCCGTCGTGGGCGACGCGCTGATCGGGCAGGGTCCGCCACTCGATGCGCTTGCCCGGCTCGACGCGGGTGATCTCGGCGTCGAACGCCAGCGGCATGCCGGCCGGGCCGTCGACCTCCCAGTGCGACTGCATGCCCTCGGGGCCGCTGAACGTGACCCGCCGGACGTGCTGCAGGAAGCGCGGGAACTGATCGAAGCGGCGCCACAGCGCGTAGACCTCGTCGATCGGCGCGTTGACCAGGACCGTCTTCTCGACGCTGACCTCGTGGTCGGCGCCGAGGCCGAGCACCCGCCGCAGCGGCTCGTTGGCGACGCTGCGCATGATCAGCGCGATCCCCGCCGCGGTGGTGGCCAGGCGGAGGACGCGGCCGCCGCGCAGCCCGCCGAGGATCAGCGCGGCGCCGGCGCTGCCGGCAGCGAACCGCTCGATCGGCGCCCACACCTCGCGCATCGGCCAGCGCCGCGTCCGCCGCAGGCCCGTGCCCTGCAGGCCGGGGTGGCGGTCGTCGCGACCGTGGATCTCGAGCCGGCTGTCGACCTGGCGGACGCCGGGGACCCGCATCAGCTTGCGGCGGAGTCGCTTGACCTCGTCGGCCAGCACCGGACCTCGCAGGGTGGCGACGCCGCCATGGACGTCGACCTCGATCGAGCCCGGGTGCGACACCGTCCTGCCGAGCCGAGCGCGGACGCGCTCGGCGACGACCTCATCGCTGAGGTCCTGGTCCTGGTGCGAGCTCAAGACTGCCTTGACCCCTCGGGCGCGGTTGGAGACGTCGCGCCCGGCCTTGCCGAGCAGGTCGCGCTCCACCTTCAAGGTATGCGTGGCCTTGTCGCGCAGCTGGTGCCGCCGGCGACGCCCCTGCTGCGGATCGAACAGGTACATCAAAGCCGCGCCGAGCCCGAGCTTGGCCAGCCCGGCGAGGGTGCTGTTGGTCGCCACTGGAATCACCTCCTGTGCGGGTGCGACCACTCGACGAGCAAGCGCGATGCCACGCGAGTCCGACGCGCGCACCGCGCCGATGCGCTCGCGCGTCCTGCCGGCCATTGCCGGAGGTGAGCGTTGTCCGCACGGCCGCGGCCGGCACTATGGGGGCATGTCGCGCTCGCTCCTCGTCGCCGTCCTTCTCGCCGCGTCGACCAGCTGCACCCACCCGAACGAGTGGGTGCTGAAGAACCCGCCCGAGACCTGCGCCCGGATGTGCGAGAGCTGGGGCCTCGAGCTCGCCGCCGTCGTCGGGGTCGGCGAACAGTCGCGCGAGGAACGCAGCGACGGCGCGACCGCGTGCGTGTGTCGCGTGCGCGGCGGTGGCGCCGAGATCACCGAGGCGGAGCTGGAGGCCGCCGGCTATGCGGCGATCCCGCCCGAGATCCGGGCTCGGCAGGCGGCGGCGACGACCCAGGCGAACCGGCGGACCTACCAGCCGGCGCCGGCGTCCAAGCGCTGAGCGGCGTGCCGCACCGGTGCTACAGGGAGACGCCGAGCGCGACGTCGATCGCCCGACCGACGCCGCCGCGCACGACCTCTTCGGGTGGCGGCGGCGCCGCCGGCCCGCGCGGATCGTAGGTCTCCATCAGGCGATCGAGGCGCGCGCGATCGATGGCGCCGCCGGCGAGGTACGGGCGGACGCCGAGCTCGAACCAGACGCGGCCGAAGCGCACGCCGCCGACCACGCGCAGCTCGAACAGCGCGCCGCCGCGATCACCGTCGTCGACGACGCTGACGCCGCCGCCGGCGAGCACGAACGGCACCACCGCGGCGCGCTCGCGCGCGAACGCCAGGCCTATCGGGTACACCGCCACGCCGACGGTGCGCAGGCCGTCGCCGAGACCGACCGGCACGTCGAGCCGCGCCCGCAGCGGGCCGGCCGACACGTCGAGCGACGGCGTCAGCACCAGCAGGCGCGCGCGCAGGCCGACGTCGTCGGCGCTGGCCATCGGCGCGGCCTGGGGCGAGCCGGCGCCGTAGCCGTGCATCGCGTTGAAGGCGAGCGCGGCGCCGTTGTACGCGGCCAGCGCGTCGTCGAGCCGGCTGCCGACGAACGGCGTCTCGGACGACGCCGGCAGGTCGAGCGTGGTCCCGCCGGCGCGCAGGGTCAGCTCGACGTCGGCGTGCGCGGCGAGCGGACTGACCACCAGGGCGACGAGGAGCGCCGCGATGCGGGGACGGACGGCCATCGGGCGTAGCGGTGACGAGTTCACGCCGCGTGCCATCGGCGCCCCGAGCGAGTCCGGGCGGTTGCGCCGGCGTGACCGGGGCTGGACGCCCGGGCGCGTTACCCGCGGCCCTCAGCGTCGGTCGCCTCGGCATCCTGCTGTGGACGCGAGCTCCCAGCGGTACGCTGAGGCCCACGCCATGACCTCCTACGCGCTCCATCCGATCGGTCACGTGCGCTCGACGCTGCGCCGGCTCGCCGAGGCGCCCCGGCAAGGATCGGAGGGCGCGCCCGACGCGTGGCTCGAGATCGATCCCCGGTTCGAACCCGCGCTGCGTGGGCTCGCCGCCGGTGCCGACGTCATCGTGATCACCTGGCTCGATCGCGCGGACCGCGACGTGGTCGAGACCCATCCGCGCAACGATCCCGCGAACCCGCTGACCGGCGTGTTCGCGACCCGCTCGCCGGACCGGCCGAACCCGCTCGGCCTGCACCGCGTGACCGTGCGCGAGCTCGGCGGCACGCGGCTGCGGGTGGGGCCGCTCGAGGCGATCGACGGCACGCCGGTGGTCGACGTCAAGCCGGTGCTGGCCGCGACCGACGACGCCTAGGCGCCCGCGGGCGCTACTCCGGCTCGACCGGCGCCGGCGGCAGCTCGAGGCGGGCATCGCCGGGGCGCGGGCAGCGCGCGGCGAGCAACATGTCGAGCGCGGCGTCCCGGCCCTGGCCGTCGTGGAGGACCATGGCCAGCACGCCGTTTGACGAGCACGGCCACAGGCTGACCACGGCGTCGTACGCCTCGCCGTCCGCGGTCATGACTCCCGAGAAGACGTCGCGGCCGCCGTGCGGCCCCTGCTTGTGCTCGCGCCCGCGCGCCTGCCAGCCGGCGCCGCCGAGCTTCATCATGCCCGGCAGCATGCGGTCGATCGCGTCGACCGGCAGAGGCGCCGAGCCCGGCGTCTTCTGGAACAAGGCGATCATCGATCCATCGGTGATGGCGAGCTGCCCGGGCTCGGCTTCGACCTTCATCCACCCGCGCAGGAGCGTGTCGACGCCGTCGAACCCGACCGGGTCGGCGACCGCATCGGCGGCCTCGAGCTCGGCCACCGGGGTGCACCGGAAGCTGGCCAGGGCGCGATCGACGATCACCGCGCCGCCGCGCGGGGTCCAGGCCGCGATGCGCACGGCGCGCTGGCCGCACGCGATCTCGACCAGCACCATCGGACTGCCGCGCAGCAGGAGCGACATCCGCACCGCCGGGTGCTCGCCGACCTGGAACGACTCGACCGGACTGGGCGCCACCGTGTTGGCGGGATCGCCGATCGCGTCCACGCTGAGCCGACCGTACGCGGCGAGCTCGTCGGGCGTCGACAGCGGCCCGGCCTCCCAGGTCACGTGCACCACGTAGGGCGGCCGCGACCGGCGCTCGGCCTTGACGGCGCCGACCGCGTAGTCGGCGCGCGGATCGCCCCGGTACACCAGCTCGGTCGGCAGCTCGAGCGAGAAGCCGGGCAGGTCGACGCGGTGGAAGTCGATCCGCCCCGGCTTGCAGCCGGCCAGGCCGAGCACGGCCGCGGCCACGAGCAGCGTCGCCCGGATCATTTGCGGTCGAACACGCCCGGCCGGTACTCGACGATCTCGCCGGCGACCGCCGAGGCGGCGACGGTGAGCGGCGAGGCGAGGTAGAGCTGGCCGGGCCCGCTGCGGCCCTTGTAGTTGCGGTTGATCGCCGACACGGTGATCTGCTGGGGCGCGTCGGACACGCCCGGCCCGCAGCCGATGCACGCACCGCAGCCCGGCTTGATCACCTCGACGCCGGTGCGGGCGAACAGGTCGAGGTAGCCCTTGGCGCGGGCGTAGTCCTCGACCTCCTTGGAGCCGAACTGGATGTAGAAGCGCACCCCGTCGGCGACCTTGCGGCCGGCCCGCTCGGCCTCGGCCATGACCTCGGCGTAGTAGTCGATGTCGTCGCGCTTGCCGGCGGTGCACGACCCGCCGTAGGCGATGTCGATCGCGACCCGACCGACCTCGGGCACCAGCGCGCCGTTCTTGGGGTCGGAGGCGACGCCGCGATCGGGATCGCCGGGGGTGGCCAGCATCGGCGCGATCGTGGCGAGGTCGATGACGTGGACGCCGCCGTCGTAGTGAGCGCCGGCATCCGGGGTCACCACCTTGGCGCGCAGCGCGTCGAGCGCGGCCGCCGACGCGCCGCCGGCGCGCCGCTCGGCGATCCACGTCAGCATGACGTCGTCGACCTCCATGATCGCGCCGCGGGCCGAACACTCGGTGGCCATGTTGGCCAGGGTGGCGCGCTCGTCGGGCGACAGCCCGAACAGGCCGTCGCCGCCGAACTCCATCACCCGGTTGAGGGTGTCCTCGCGCCTGGCGTGGGTGGCGAGGATGTGGAGCATGACGTCCTTGGCGGTGACGCCGGGCCGCAGCCGGCCGCGCAGCTCGAAGCGGATCGACTCCGGCACCGCGATCGGCGTGAAGCCCCAGTAGGCCAGCGCGGCGTACTCGGTCGAGCCGACGCCCCACGCCAGCGCGCCCGACGCGCCGCCCATGCAGGTGTGGCTGTCGGTGGCCTGGACGAAGTCGCCGGGATCGATGAACTGCTCGCGCGCGACCTGGTGGCAGATGCCGGGCGAGACGCCGTCGACGGCGCTGTAGTTGCGCACGCCGGTGCGGGCGGCGAACGCGCGCTGGCGCTCGCGCAGGCCCTCGATCTTGGCGGCGTACTTGGCCATCGCCGGCACGCCGGTGGCGTAGATGAGGTGGTCCTCGAACACCGCGAACTTCGACGGGTCCTTGAGCTCGTAGCCGGCGCCGTACTCCTGGGCCAGGAACCAGTCGACCTGGGCGGTGGTGAACTCGTGCGAGTAGCCGGCGTCGACCTTGACCAGCACGGCGTCGCCCGGCTTGACGTGCTCGCCCTGGCCGGGCAGCAGCTTGCGGGCGAGGACCTTCTCGGCGAGCGTCATCGGCCGCGGGCCGGTGCCGGTCGCCGGCACGGTCACCTCGCCGCGGGCCAGGCGGGCGCAGAACGGCAGCAGGCCGCCCGACTCGATGATCAGCGCGGTGATCGCGTCGTGGCCGCGGGTGAACTCGGCCAGCGGCACCGCCTCACCGGCCTCGAGCCGGCGCAGCAGGGCGTGATCGCCCATGAGCTGGCCGATGTTGATGTTGTTGCGGGCGTGGATCGGCGCGAACGACGACGCGATCGCCAGCCGGCTGCCGCTGAACACCTCGCACTGGGCGGCGGTCTCGCGCGAGCTGCCGACGCCCTTCTGGGCGCCCGCGACGATCACCTCGAAGCCGCCGGCGCGCAGCGCGTCCGACGGGATCAGCCGGGCGCCGCCGACGATCAGGCCGGCGTAGGCGTTGCGCGCGATCTCGGCCGGATCGTGGTCGAAGCACACCCACGCCGGCGTCATCGCGTCGGTGTTGATGTCGTCGAGCAGGTCCTCGGGGCGGAGGTCGTCCATCCGCAGGGTCAGCTCGCCGGCCAGCTGGCGGCGGATCAGGTCGGGGTCCTTGGTGAGGTACAGGACCCGCTTGCCGGGGGTGAGCGCGAACGTCGTAGCCACCGCCATGGGGGAGGCTTATCACGCGCGGGCGCCGGCGCGCAGCGGCCGGTGAGCCCGTGTCGCCCCGTCGACGCGACGCGCCACGCTGCGCCGGCGCACCGCTGGGCGGCGGCGGACGCCCGCGGCCGGGGGCTGCCACACGCCGCGGCGCCACGGCGGCCGCCGTTTCCGTCGCGATCCCGCGCGGCCGGCGGATCGGGACGCGCCTTGCAAGGTTCGCTGGCGACCAGCCAAGGAGCGTGCGATGTCGAACCGAGTCCGTCCGGTCGCGATCCTGTGCGCGACCGGTCTCGTGGCCGCGGCCGTCGGCTGTGGCAGCGATCCCGACCCCGAGCCGAACGAAGGCGACCCCGGCGGTGACGGCGGCGTCGCCGAGTCCCCCACGGTGATCGAGCTGGCCGCCGCCAAGCTCGTCGTCGAGCACGACGCCACCGACGACGACACCGGCTTCCGCGGGTTCGTCGACGGCCAGCCGTGGAACCGGATGATCATCGAGGGCACCGACGGCGAGCCGGTGGTGTCGGTGAAGGCCAACGGGCGGCTGAGCTCGTTCGGCCTGACCGAGCTGGCGTTCACGACCAGCGAGCCACGCGGCGACGAGGTGACGCTGGCGACCGTCCTCGGCCGGCTCCCGGCCGGCGAGTACGGCTTCACCGGCCAGACCGTCGGCGGCGACACCCTCGCCGGCGTCGCCACCCTGAGCCACACCATCCCGGCCGGCCCGGTGATCATCTCGCCGGTCGAGCCCGGCGTGCGCGTCGACCCGGCCGTGCAGTTCCGCTGGAGCCCCGTGACCACCGACGTCTCCGGCCAGCCGACCGTCGAGATCACCCACTACCAGCTCGTCGTCGAGCGCCTCGACCAGCCGCCCACCGCCGGCTTCGCCCGCGAGCGCCTGGACGTGACCCTGCCGGCGACCGTGCGCGCCTTCGCCGTGCCGGGCGGCTTCTTCCAGCGCGGCAGCAACTACCGGTTCGAGGTCGTGGCCATCGACATCGGCGGCAACCAGACCATCACGAGCGGCGAGTTCCTGGCCCGGTAGCCGGCGCGTCGAGCCCGCACGCCACGGTGATACCGTGGGATGAATGGCGCCACCGACGCCGCCACCGCCCCGGCTGTACGCCATCACCGCCACCGCGGCGCCGATCGCCGCGGTGATCGCGCGGACGTCGGGCTGGTTCCTGGTCGCGCGCTGGCACCTCGACACCGGCAAGGTCGAGCCCGGCGCCTGGCTCGAGGGCAAGCTGTACCCGCGCCGCTGCGACGTCTCGCCCGACGGCAAGCTCCTCTACTACTTCGCCATGAAGGGCGGCCGCCCGTTCCACGCGGTGAGCTGGCTGCCGTGGCTGACCGCGCTCGCCCTCTGGCGCGACGACTCGACCTACACCCGCGGCGGCTACTTCCAGCACGTCCCGGCCCGCGGCGGCAAGCGCGACGGCTTCCTGTCGATGCCGCCCGACCAGGGCGACGCCGCGCCTCTCCTCGAGCGGCACCGGCTCCAGCTCCGCAGCCACGACGTCGTGTCCTACGCCGTCGAACGCATCCGCGGCTGGCGCGAGCACGAGACCTGCCCGCCGCGCGCCCGCACCGATTCCTGGGACGAACGTCGCGCGCCCATCCTCTACCGCCCCAACCCCACCGACGACGCCCTGCGCCTGGTCCTGACCGACGTCGGCATCAGCCGCGCCGTCGGCAACATCGAGCAGCGCAAGCCCTACTATCACCTCGAGCGCGCCGGCGAGGTCACCGCCCTGCCCGGCGTCACCTGGGCCGACTGGGATCGCCGCGGCCGCCTGCTCGCCGCCACCGATCGCGGCACCCTCGAGATCCGCAACCCCGACACCGGCAAGACCGTCGCCTCGCACGATCTCACCGACCTCCGCCCCGACCCGCAGCCGTCGCCGCCGCGGGTCCGCAAGTGGTAGCCGCGCCCCGTCGTGACCGGGCGCCAGAACGCGGCTGCGGTCGGCGGGGCGATGCCGCGGGCCTGGCTGCGATGAGACAAGGCTGAGCCCCCGCCGCCGCGTCCGAACTGGGCAACGATGCGCCGACTGTCGCTGCGCTGGATCCCTAAGAGCCGCGCGTCTTGCATCCCTGGCCCGTCGAGCGCTTCGACGTCAACCCCCAGGGCAAGAGCCGAGTGCGTTAGCAGCGCACGCTCGGACCTGTGCGGGGGGCGGCCCGAGTCGGTCGGTTCGACGACGAAGGGCCGTCCCTACCGCAACCTCAACAACTTGTGGACAATCGTGAATAGCTAAACTATAAGCTCTAATCATCGATGGCGGCGCGGGTGGCGACGAGCAAGATGACGAAGGCGGCAGCCAAGCAGCTGCCGCTCGACTTCCGTCGTTCGCAGCGCGGCGGGGCGCGACCGAACGCCGGCCGCAAACGCACCGGCCCGCGCCTCCGTCCCGTCCACAGACGCCGCCCCGATATCACTCGCCGCGACGGCATCCACGTCACGCTGCGCGTCTGCAAGGAGGTCGGCCGCCTGCGTCGCGCCGCGGCCTACACCGCGATCCGTGGCGCCATCGCCGTCTGCATCGGCCGACCCGACTTCCGCATCGTGGCGTCGAGCATCCAGGGCAACCACATTCACCTGATCGTCGAGGCCGACGACAAGCGTGCGCTTGCCAACGGCGTCCGCGCCTTCATGATCTCCGCCGCCCAGCGCCTCAACCGCGCGGCCGGCCGCAAGGGCCCGGTGTTCGAGCGCTACCACCTGACGATCGTCCGCACGCCGCGCCAGGCCCGCCACGCGATCGCCTACGTGATCAACAACTGGCGGCGCCACCACGAGCACCTCGCCGGTCCCCGCCAGCGCCGCGCCGCGGTCGATCCGTACTCGAGCGGCCCGAGCTTCGACGGCTGGCGCGATCAACCGGCCGACCTCGGCCTGCCCGCCGGCTACAACCCGCTGCCGGTCGCCGGCGCCCGGTCCTGGCTGCTCACCGTCGGCTGGCGCAAGCACCACGCGCTCATCAGCGTCGACGAGGTCCCCGGCCCGGCGCCGTGAGCCTCACAACCCGGCCGACATCACCTCCCGGCCTCGAGCGCGGCCAGGCCCGATTCGCTACGGCGTCCCGCACGCGCTTGTGCGGCGCACCGTCGAGGCGCCGAGCACGTGCTGAGGTTTGGCCCGCCCGGTGGCGGACCAGCGTCCGCCCACCGGGGAAGGTGAGCTCGTAGACGGCACCGTCACCGAGATCCGGGTGGAGACCACGTATGGCTCCGGTCGAGGAGGTCGCGACAACCGCGCCGTAGCTCACGTGCGTCGCGAGGCCGTCGACCAGCGCCCGCCGCGCGACCCTCACGCGACCACCGGTCTCCGGCAGGCCGGTCACCTCGACCTCGTGGGTGAGCGGCGGTGCCCAGCTGCCGCCGACCGTCACCTCGTCCTGGGCGAGGTCGACCTCGGGCACGACGATATAGCCGACCGGCACACGTTCGCCGGCGGCCGCCATGTTCGCGGTGACCACCAGCGGCGTGCGCCCCGACGCGTCGGGGTCGAGGCGCAGCACCACCGCCCCGTCACTCGCCAGGCTCGAGCTGCTGCCGAGCGCGCTGACCGTGTAGTCGTTCGCGCCCGCCGGCAGCGGCGGCGGATACACGCGCAGCTCCCGCTGCCCCCGCCGCTGCGGGGCTCGCGCACGACCCGCACGACGATCTCGTCGCCGAGCGCGACGTCCAGGACGGTTTGCCACGTGCGCAGCACCGGATCGAAGGCGGTGATCGACCCGCCGGTCGGCACGTCGAGGAAGACCTTGCCATCGCCGTCGGTGTCGTCGGCGTCGACGTGGCGCGCACCTGACACGCGATCGCAGCGGCGCGAGGCGCGGGTCGCAGCGGCGGTCGCCCGCCGTCACCGCCGCTTCCAGAACTGCCACCACGGCCGCCGCACCTCGGCGCGAGCCGGCGGCAGCGGCGCCACCGGCGCGGCCCCTTTGGCCGGCTCGATCACGTACTCGCCGGCCATCCCCGCCTCGAGCTCGGCGATCTCGGCGGCGTAGTCGGCCTCGTGACCGGGCAGGCATCTCACCGTCGTCCCGTCGAGGGTGACGTAGGCCGAGCTCCAGCCCTCCGACGGCCACAGCTCGGCCGGCTGCAGCGCCTCGGTGTCGGCGAACCGGCCGTCGAAGCTGGCCATCTTCGCGAGCAGGGCGCGCGGGACCTGATGTCCGGGCAGCGGACGCTCGGGCGCGACCTCGCGCCGGTACGGGCCGGCGACGACGTGCTGGTCGTCGTGGCGGTACACGAACACGCCGGCGTCGCCGAGCCGGGCCAGGGGATCGTCGTCGTCGTCGTCGTCGCGCGCGTCCGGGCCACCGCCGGCGGCGAGCAGGGCGTCGGTGACCTCGCCGTGGTCCTCGCCGAGGTAGGCCGCGGTCGGCACCGCGCCGGCCTCGCCGGTCTCGAAGGCGGCGACGTGGCCGTCACGGTCGACCGCGAACCACGTCGTGTCCATGCTGTGGGCGGCGGGAAAGTCGCACGGGTCGGTCATCGGGCACTCCGCAGAAGGTCAGGCCGCAGGTGGCCAGCGCCGCGAGCAGCGCGGCGTGGGTCGGCGCCACCAGCGGGCGGCGCGCGGTGGTGTACGAGCAGTGCGCGACGGTGCGGTCCCAGGCCAGCGCGGCGAAGCGCGGGCTCGGCGCACACGCCGGCAGGCAGGTCATCGACTGGAAGCGGTCGCCGGCGACCGCGGCCAGCTCGGCCGGGGTCGGGGTCTCGGCGACGTCGCCGCGCATCGGCAGGTAGACGATCCGCCGGTTGTCGATGCCGGCGGCGTGGAGCGTCGCCGCGGCGGCGCCGGCAGCGGCGAGCTGCGAGCGCGCGACCAGCAGGTTGACGCCGCTGGCGATCCCGGCCGCGGCCAGCCGGCCGACCTGGGCGACCACGCGCTCGACCTC
>Ga0247822_10000329_pt1 | contig 24494 bp, 23 predicted proteins | sample 13C_Cellulose_Da_FD_192423 | JGI IMG/M metagenome (GOLD analysis project Ga0247822, IMG submission 192423) | Soil microbial communities from agricultural site in Penn Yan, New York, United States - 13C_Cellulose_Day30 | ecosystem: Environmental > Terrestrial > Soil > Agricultural land | place...
GTTCGGTCGGGGGCACGGGAGCGGGGAGTTTGAAGGACGTGAATCAGCCGATGCCCCATCGAGGTGGCAATTGAACTCTGCGCGACGAAACGTCCTGCCGCTAGATTGGGATGTTGCTCCGCCTCAGACCCTCCATGATCCACCCGAGGTCCCGTGCCCCGTTCCGCGCCCGCTGAGAAGACCGCCACCTACCTCGACACCGATGCCGCGGTCGAGGCATGGCTGGCGTCCATCCGGCGCGCGAACGTGCTGGCGCTCGACACGGAGGGAGCGAGCTTCCACCGGTTCATCGACCGGATCTACCTGATCCAGCTGTCGACCCGTGACCAGCACGCGATCATCGATCCGCTGCCGATCTCCGCGCCGCGGCTGCTCGGCGATATCGTCGAGGACCCGCAGGTCGAGATCGTGTTCCATGATGCGGACTACGATCTGAGGCTGCTGCACCAGGACTACGGTTGGCAGATCCGCAACGTCTTCGACACGCGCATCGCGGCCCAACTGCTCGGCATCAAGGCGTTTGGCCTGGCGGCGTTGCTCGAGCGCAACTTCGGCATCAAGCTCGACAAGAAGCACCAGCGGGCGGACTGGTCGATGCGACCGCTGACGGTGGACATGCTCGACTACGCCGCGCAGGACACGATGAACCTGCTCGGGCTGCGCGACCAGCTGCGCGAGGAGCTCGTGACGAAGGGGCGACTGGAGTGGGCGATGGAGGAGTTCGCCCGCCTCGAGTCGACTCGCTGGACCGTCGATGAGTCTGGGAACGGGTTCCTCAAGGTGAAGGGCGCCCGCGACCTGACGCGGCGCGAGCTCGCGATCTTCAAGGAGCTGGTGCTCTGGCGCGACGCGACGGCGCTCAAGCTCGACCGGGCGACCTTCCGCGTGGTGTCGAACGAGGTGCTCTTCGATGCCGCGCGCACCGCGCCCTCGACGAAATCGGAGTTGGGGAAGCTCAAGGGAATGCCACGCGGCATCCTCGAGCGAAGCGGCGAGGAGATGCTGGCCGCGATCCAGCGCGGGCGGGAAGTGCCCGAGGCCGACCTTCCGCGCTTCCCGAAGGCTGCCCGGTGGGATCGCGATCCCGAATTCGACCACAAGGTCGGGGCGCTCAAGTCCGTGCGCGATGCGGCGGCGGAGCGGCTCGAGCTGGATCCCGGCGTGCTCTGCTCACGGGACCGCATGGAGGCCGTGGCGCGACTGTTGCCGCAATCTCCCGACGACCTGGGGGAAATCCCCGAGTTCCGGCAGTGGCAGGTCGGTGTGCTTGGCGAGGGCTTCGTGAAGGCGCTCGGCCCTTGGAAGCCGGCATCACCGTATCGAGACTGAGCGGGGACACGACAAGCCACACAGAGACGCGGAGGTCACAGAGGACGGCGGGAGAACTGCAACTGCAATTAGAAGGGGGCTCTCGTGCAAAATCTTGCACGGGAGCCCCCTTCAAAGCGGTTGCAGTGGCAGTTCTCTTGTATGTCGAGTTCCAAGCATATTCTCAGTCGAATGCGGTGAGTGAGCCCGTCGTTCTCTTGGGCACCAAAGCCCGAGCCACAGCAAGGGCCACGCATCGCGCGACCGACCATCCAGAGCCCGAACGGTTGAATGGGACGCCTCGGCGATCCCGGATTCGCAAGAGCGGTGCGCGTGGTGGTCCTCTTGGGGGACAGATGCCTGGCGTGTTCGTGGGACTCGATGTGAGCAAGGACTCGGTGGCCGTGGCGGTCACGCCGAGTGGTGCGGCCTGGACGGCCGAGACGACGGCCGCCGGCCTCAAGGCGCTCGTGCGGAAGCTGCAGAAGCTCGCGCCGGCGCTCGTGGTGCTCGAGGCCACCGGCGGCTATGAGATCCCGGTGCTGGCCGCGCTCTGCGATGCCGAGTTGCCGGTAAGTCTCGTGCAGCCGCTGCGCGTGCGGCACTACGCGCAGAGCCAGGGCCTCCTCGCCAAGACCGATGCGCTCGATGCGCAGGTGCTCGCGAAGTTCGCGACGCAGCTTGAGGGCAAGCTTCGCGTCTATCCGGACGAGACCCAGCGGGCGCTGATGATGCTGGTGCACCGCTATCGGCAGCTCACCGAGATGCTCGTGGCGGAGAAGCAGCGTCTCGCCCAGCAGGCGCTGCTGCGGCGCTCGCCGATCGTCCAGGAGCTGGAGGAGACGGTCGCGTACCTCGAGGCGAAGCGGAAGGCGACCGAACGGCAGCTGCATGAGCATGTCTCCGCGAATCCGCGGTGGGACGCCGCGCACCATCTGCTGCGCTCCATTCCCGGCGTCGGCTTCCTGACGGCGGTTACGCTGCTCGCGTACCTCGCCGAACTTGGCACGCTTGATCGCCGGGCGATCGCGGCGCTCGTCGGCGTCGCCCCCATGGCGCGCGATTCAGGCCGATATCGTGGTCAACGCCGCATCATCGGGGGACGCGCGATTGTCCGGCGGCTCCTCTACATGGCGGCGCTCTCCTGCACGCGCAGCGCGCGGGGGGCGTCGGTGTTTGGGGCCCACTATCAGCAACTCCGCGCCCGGGGCAAGCAATTCAAAGTCGCCATCGTCGCCTGCATGCGCCGACTGCTCACCATCCTCCGAACCAAACAGCCGTGGCAACCGCTCCTCGCGGCTCCCACGGCCTGAACCAGTCACCTTCTTAACACGGTTGCTGTGGCCCTCTGTGAACTCCGTGTCTCTGTGTGGCTTGTCGTAAAAGAGACTCAGAACCCTAAGTACGCCCGCACGCGCGGCTCAATCCGATCCGGTGTCCACATCGGCGACCACACGAGGTTCATCGACACCGTCCCGACACCCGGCAGCGTCTTCAGCTGCGTCTCGGCGTCGCCCATGATCTCGGGTCCGGACGGGCATCCGGGCGACGTCAGGCTCATGTCTATCGCGACATCGTTCCCGGTGAGGCGGATGTCGTAGATCAGCCCGAGGTCCAGGATGTTCAGGTTGAGTTCGGGGTCCTTAACGCGCCGCAGGACGAGTTTCACCTGGTCCAGGGAGAGCGGCGAGGGAGCGTCAGCGGTCGAATAGTCGGGTGCGGTCACGCCTTCTTCTTGGTAGTAGTCGCCTTACGAACCGGCTTGCGCACCGGGGGGTTCCAATCCACCTGCTTGTCGACCCGGAACTTGGCCGGGTAGACGGCCTGCCGGAGAAGCGGCTCGTCCGTCACTGCGAGCGCCGCGGCGTCAGCGAGGTCGTTTCGCACGTCCGCGATGATGACGCCGGGACGGCGCGCCCGGGCGGCATGCACGCGGTTGGTCAGCAGGATGACGAACATGTCGCGTTCCGGGTCGATCCAGAGTGACGTGCCGGTATAACCCGTGTGGCCGTAGGCGCTCGCGCTCAGGAACTCACCCGCGCCATGCACGCCGGCCGCGGTCTCCCAGCCGAGTGCGCGATCGTCCTTCACGAGCTTCGTGAAACGCGCGATCGTCGTGTCGCTGACGATGCGGACGCCGTTGTACTCACCGCCGTTCAGCATCATCTGCGCGAAGATCGAGAGGTCGGCCGCCGTGCCGAAAAGGCCGGCGTGACCCGAGACGCCGCCCAGTGCGAACGCGGCCTCGTCGTGGACCTCGCCGCGCACGGGGTAGCCGCGTGGCGGCGAGACCTCGGTCGGCGCGATGCGGTACTTGAGCGAGTCTTCGGGCAGGAAACCGGTGTCGAACATCTCCAGCGGCTCGAAGATCCGTGTCTCCGCGAACTTGTCGAGCGACATGCCGGAGATCTTCTCGACGACCATGCCGAGGACCGCGGCACCGAGGTCCGAGTAGACGAACCGGGCGCCGGGCTGCGTCTGCAGGTTCGTCTCGAGCACCTGCGCGCGCGCCTGCGCCGGCGTCCGCGCCGTCTTCCAGAGCTGGCGTCCGGCCGGGAGGCCTGAGCGGTGCGTCAGGAGATGCTCGATCGTGATCTTCTGCTTGCCGGGGCCGGCGAAGGCCGGGAGGATGTCGACCACGCGGGCATCGAGCGGGAGCTTGCCCTCGTCATGGAGGATCATCACGGACGTCGTGAGCCCGATGACCTTCGTCAGTGACGCGAGGTCGTAGATGGAGTTCACGGGATCGACGGGCAGGCTCGAGGCGGTCCAGCCGAGCTTCCCGAAGCCCTTCTGCCAGACGGCGTAGCCCCGGCGTCCCACCACCACGGCTGCGCCCGGGTACGCGCCGGCCGTCATGCCTCTCTTCACCACGCGATCGACCGTCGCCAAGCGGTCCGCCGACATCCCGACCTCCCGCGGAGCGGTGGTCGGAAGTCCGGCCGACAAGGCCAGTGATGCAGAAAGTGTGATGAGGGGAAGGATCACGGCGTCTGGTCTTGGGGCTGGTCCATGCAGGGCCCGGGCCACCTGTGTCCGGGTATATCGTGCATGGGTGAGACGCCTCGCAAGTTCTTATGTCACAATGGGACCGTCACATCTGAACAAGCCCCTGTCATCAAGTCGGACCGGACATTAGTGCGGCAACCTTCCCACGCCGCGGCGTGACACATCCACAGTACGGAATGGCCACCGACCCCCTCACCATCCGACGCGCCATCAACGGCGACGAGTCGGCGTTGCGCGCGCTCTGGGTCGAGCATGCGCCACGCATAGACGCGGTCGTGCGCCGGCTGGTGGGCGACCCGGACCAGGCGGCCGACATCGCGCAGGAAGTCTGGATCCAGATCTTCCGCGCCTTGCCCTCCTGGAGAGGTGATTCGCAGTTCTCCACCTGGGCGCATCGCATTGCCGTGAACCGCACGCTCAATGCCCTGCGCTCGGTGCGGCGACTCGCCAAGCTCGAGACGGTGATGGAGGACGACACCGTGGCCGTGGACCAGGACATGGACCGCACGTTCCTCGCGCAGAGCATCGACGAGGCCGTGCAGAAGCTGTCGCCGGGAGCGCGCACGGTGTTCGTGTTGCACGATGTGGAGGGCTACACCCACGAGGAGATCGCCAAGGAACTCGGCATCACCTCGGGAGGCTCGAAATCCCAGTTGTTCAAGGCCCGTGCGAAGCTCCGCCGGTTGCTCGCGCATCTCGTGGATGTCTCGTCACCGGAACCCAAAGACCAGAAGGACCAGGAACATGTCACACCTCGATTCTGACCGCCTCGCTGCCATCGCGGACGACACGCCGACCGCCGACGAGGCGACGCACCTCGCCGGCTGCTGGGACTGTCGCGCCGAGCTCGCCGCGTTCAGGCGCCTCATGCGCATGAGCGCGATGGCGCCGCTGCCGATGGAGCCGCTCACGTCATGGTCCGGCCTCGCGCCGCATCTGCGCGCGGAGGGGATCATCGTGGATGCCCTCGGCGCTGGCCGTGCCGAGAGCGTGCGGCGCCGACCGCGCCCGGTCGCGGCCTGGGCGATGCGCGTCGCCGCGGGGTTGACGCTGCTGGTGGGTGGCGCCGCGGCAGGGCGCATCTCGGCGGGACTGCCGCTCATCGGGCGCGCGGCACCCGAGCTGCCGGTCGTCACCAGCGCGGGTTTCCGGACGAACGAAGAGGCGCTCCAGGCGCTGACCGTCGCGCAGCAGCAGTATCAGTCGGCCGCGGCTTTCCTCGCGGCGCAGGACACCTCGGCGCGCTTCGTCGGCATGAACCAGGCTGCGTACCAGACGCGCCTCGCGGCGCTCGACGAGATCGCGGCCGCCGCGCGCAGCGCACTCTACCGCACGCCGCAGGACCAGCTGCTCAACCAGTACTATCTCACGACGCTCGGCGCCCGTGAGGCGACGCTCAGGCAGATCGGGGCGACTCTTCCCGAGACTCGCCGGCTGGAGCGTTACTGATGTCCGCCCATCTCCGCCCGTTGATGGTCGTGCTGGCGGGTGCCGTCCTCTCGCCGGCACTCGCGCCGGCCGCGGGTGCACAGCAGCAGGTGCGCGTGATCACGCGCGACTCAGTGCGCACCGAGCCGGAGCGCCTGACGATGATCAGGACCTCGAACCCCGAGGACCTGCTTCGCTTCGTCGAGGAACTCGGCGCGCGCGAGGAGCGCCTGTTGAAGGAGCTCAGTGCGACGCCGGCGCGCGAAGTCGCGCGACTCGATCGCATCTATGGCGATCTCACGGACGTGGCACGCGAACGGTTCGCCGTGATGAGCGCGGTGGAGATGCGGTGCGCCGCGGAGAGCGCCCCGCGACAGGCCGGCTACCTCGGACTCAACCTGAGCACCGAGATCGACGCTGCCGCGGGATCGCCCACGTTCACCATCGTGGCGTCGGTCGACCCCGGGTCGCCTGCGCAGCGCGCGGGCGTGCTGGCGGGGGACACGCTGCTCTCGCTGGGCGGACGTGACACGCGCCGTCGGCTGCCGGACGCCTCGGGCCTGCTCGAGCCGGGCAACCGCGTGTCGGTGCGGGTGGCGCGCAGCGGCGGTGTGAGGGAGATCATGGTGACGGCCGCGCCTCGCCCGCAGGGGATCGGTCGTTCGTGTGGGGAGTTCGAGCGCGTGCTGAGGCCGCTCCGCGTGGCCGCGCCGGGCCGCTACATCCTCCGGGACGACCAGCGCGCGCCGCAGCGACGTGAGGTCGGAGGCGGCCAGCCCGTGCCGTCCGCACAACCGGAGGGAATCCGCCTCTTCGTGTTCGAGGCGGAGCACATGGCATCGGCCGCTCCGTTCTTTGCGGGTGCGCAGTTCCGTGCCCTGAACGACCAGTGGCGCGCCAACCTGCGCTTGAAGGCCGATCAGCAGGGTGTGCTGGTGAACTCGGTCGCGGCCGGTTCGCCGATGGCGCAGTCAGGACTACGGGAGGGCGACGTCGTCACGGCGCTGGATGACACGCCGACCGCGGCACCGATGAGTCTCGTGAACCTGCTCACCGTCAACGAGAAGCCGGAGGCCTCGCTGAAGGTGCTTCGCGCGGGGGAGCGGAAGACGCTGGTGCTGCGGTTGCCGCGGCGCCCTTGAGCGAACCGGGCGGCAGCGAGTAGACGAGGCGGGCCGTGCGTCGGTCCGCCTCGCTCAATTCCGACACGCTCACGCGCGCCGACATGATGTTCGAGGCGTCGACCGTGTGGTCGAGACCGATCAGGTGGCCGACCTCGTGGAGAGCGATCGCGCGCACGGCGTCGGCCGTGAGCGGAGAGCCGTCGGGCTGGTGCAGCGCCAGTTCGATGCTGCCGGCGACGATCCACGCGTGCTGGTCGTGCACCCATCGCGTGCGACCCGTCATGGCGTTCTCGAACTTGTCGACCCACCGCACGTGGATCTCGGCGCGCGCGGAGTCGAGTACGAACGAGAGATGGATGGGGACGCCGGCGTCGCCCCACGTGCTGAACGCGTCGCGGACCAGTCGCGGGAAGCGCGCGTCGTAGCCGACGGTCGTGACGGGCATCTCCTGCACCCAGATCCGCATCGGCGCGTGCCGGCGGTCCGGCCAGCGGAAGTTCGTCGAGTCGTGCGCGTCGAGGAGCTCACGCAGGTAGCTGCCCTCGCTGCGACGGAGCGCGAGCGCGGTGCGAGCGGCGTCACGCTCGGGGGCGCCCAGCGACGAGACTCTCAGCTCCGGCACGAGTTCATGCGCCGGCTGTGATGCCGGCTGTGATGCCGGCTCCGCGGCGACCGCGGAAGGCGCTCCGCTGACGGAGGCGCGGGTGCGCACGATCTGCAGGCCGACGAAGATGCCCACCGCGAACACGATCGCGACGATCGCGCGTTCGAGCCCGCGCATCAGTCGGCGCCGTCCGCCGGTCCGGCGTCGGCGAGGAATGCGTTCGCGGCGGCGAAGGTCACCTCCGGTTCCTCGAAGAACGGCATGTGCCCCGCTCCCGGAACCGGCACGACGCGCGCGTCGGGGATCAGCGCGGCGCTCGCGTGCGCCTCCGCCACCGGCAAGGCGTCCTGCTCGCCGTGGATCAGCAGCACCGGCGAACGCACCGCGCGAAAGCTCTCGCGCCAGTCATAGCCCTCGCGACGCAGGCGCGCCGCGACCGCAGCCCCGGTGACACTGAGCGTGAGGGGCGGCGACGCGATCATGAGTTCCGGGTGATGGAACCACGCCGGATACATCGTGCGACTGTAGGTCGCGTGAAGCGCTGGGTCATCTGCGTGCAGCGCGAGCGGGTCGAGCGAGGCGAGCGCGGCGTGGGTTTCGGTGGCTCCACGCGCCACCAGGTGTGCGAGGGCGCGAGTGTGCAGCGCGTCGAGCCACGTGGAGGTGGCGCCGACGGCGTCGAAGGCGACCACGCGCCGCGTGCCCGTTGGATCTGCCGCTGCGGCGAGCAGCGCGATGCCGCCGCCCCAGGAGTGCGCGGCGATGTCCCAGCGTGGGATGCCGAGCGCCTCGCGCAGGGCAGGCACGTCGAGCGCGTCGTGCTCGATGCGTGCCGCACGCGCTCCCGGCGGCGGCTGGCTCTCCCCGCGACCTCGCTGGTCATAGAGGATGATCTGCCTGGACGCCGCGAGCGGCGCGAACGCCGGCCAGAGCAGGTCGTGGCCGTAGATCATGCCGCCATTGATGGCAAGCACGGAAGTCACGCCGGGGACGGGCGGACTCATCCAGACGGCGAAGTCGAGCCCACGCGCACGCACGGTGCGGCGCGTCAGAGGCGGGGTGCGCGGGCGGCTCTTTCGCCAGGCGAGGAGTCGGTCCTTGGCGCTCGGCGAGGGTTCGGGTGCGGGCACGCGACAAAACTACGGCATCGGGGAGGGCGGGAGAGCGAATTACTAAACACCGGTTGTTTCACTCGGGATTGGTCGCTAGACTCCGTTCCGTTCGTCTTATTCTTTGAGAACGCTTCTCAATCTCATCTCGAACCATGCCGATTGGCTACCGCCGGACCCTCGTGGTCGCACTCCTCGCCGCCTCGCTCGCTGCCTGCGCCTCAGACGATGTCACCGGAGCTCCCGACCCCGCGGCCGCAGGCACCTTCACCGTCGATGCTCGCACGAACTGGCAGTACGTAAGCCTCGCAGACTCGGCCGTCGTCACCCCGATGCCCTCTGCGACAGAGAGCGGCGCGTGGGACATCGCCTTCAACGGCACGGCCATCACGCTGAACGGCGGCGAGGCGGGGCCCGGCGGGATCGTTGCCGCGTGCATCTGCCAGAACGCCGCCGCGACCGGCGCCGAAGTGCTGGCGATGACCGCCGCATCCGAGCTCGGCGACTTTGACGCGGTGACCAGCGTGCCCTCCGGGCTTTCCTGGGTTTCCGATGCGCTGACCCCGGCGATCGCAGGCTGGTACACAGGCACCGGATCCGCCGCCGTGGCTGACACGGCCAAGAGCTGGCTCGTCCGCGGCGCCGACAGCGTGTCGTACGCAGTGGTGCGCGTGCGCGCGTTGACCGGCCCGACCGCGACAACTGCGGGGAAGGTGACGCTCGAATACGCAGTGCAGCCGAACGCCGCCTCGCCGCTAGGCGCCGCGCGCACGCTGGAGGTGGACCTCACGACGCCGGGCGCCAAGTACGTCGACCTCGTCGCGGGCGCCTTGACCACCACCTCCGACTGGGACCTGCGCCTCGACGGCTTCACCATCCGCGTGAATGGCGGCATCAGCGGCGCGGGCAAGGGAGCCGCAGCCGTCGGTGCGACGGAGTTCAGGCTCGCGACCACCGCCGTGACCCAGGCGAACGCATATCGCAGCGACGTGTACGCCGGGATCTTCGACACGGCGCGCTACTACCGCTACAACATCGCCGGCGACCATCGAATCTCGCCGAGCTTCGACGTCTACCTCCTCCGACGCGGCACGTCGACGTACAAGCTGCAGGTCATCGGCTATTACGGCAGCACCGGCACGGTGCGGCAGATATCGATTCGCTGGCAGCGGCTGGACGTTTGATGTCGCAGCTGCGGGGATTTTTTTTGACGGCAGCGCTCGCCCTGTTGTCGCCAGACATGCTCTCGGCCCAGGGCTCGGCCACCGGACGAGTCGTCGATGCGGCGAGCGGCCGCGCGATCGTCGCGGCCGAGGTGCGCCTCGAGGGTCGTGACACGCTGGCAGTGCGCACCGGTCCGGATGGACGGTGGAGCGTGACGGCTCTGCCCTACGGCGGCTATCAGCTTATGGTGCGGGCGATCGGCTACGTCGCGAACTCCGGCCGCCTCATCGTCGCCGGCGCCGCTGCGGCGCCAACCGTGACCGCGCTCGATGCCGCCGTGCTCTCGCTCGACCAACTGGTCGTCACCGCGGCACGGCGCGCGCAGCGACTCGGCGACGCGGTCACGACGGTCGAGGTCGTCAGTCGCGCCGAGATAGAGCGCACCGGCGCCTCCGACCTCGCCAGCGTGCTCGTCGAGCAGACAGGAGTGGAGCTGCAGGGCGGGCACCCGGCCGGCGCCGGCGTGATGCTGCAGGGGTTCGGATCGGAACGGGTGCTCGTGCTGCTCGACGGCCAGCCGGTCTCGGGACGACTTGCGGGCGTGTTCGACATCTCGCGCATCCCGCCCTCGGCGGTGGAACGCATCGAGGTCGTGAAGGGCGCGCAGTCGACGCTCTACGGCAGCGAGGCGATGGGCGGCGTGGTGAACATCATCACGCGGACGCCAGGTGAGGGCACGCTCGGCGTCGGCGCGAGCGCGACGGCCGGCAGCCAGGGACGGCGCGACGGCACCGTCACGGCGACGCTTGGCCGCGGCGACATCTCGTCGTCATTCGATGTGAGTCGCCGGCAGGTCGAGACAGCGCCCGGGAGGGACGGCGCGGACGGCGCGTTGTCCGCACGAGTGGATGGCTCGGCGAAGCTCCGCTGGTCGCCCGGGCCCTTGCACAGCGTCGAGGCGAGCGTGCTCGCGCTGGACGAACGCCAGCGCTGGCGTTCCGGCTCGTTCCACAACTTCAGCGACAACGTGCAGCTGAATGCGAGGCTGGGCGGTTCGATCACGCGCGGACGTCACCGCCTTCGCCCGGGAATCTGGACCTCGAGCTATGACCATGTGTCCCGCGCGAGCGTGGCGTCGCTGCCGGTCGCGGGCGACACGGGGCAGCGGCAGGTGCAGCGTGTGCACCAGGCCGAGCTCCTCTACGACGCGCGGTTCGGGAAGTCGGTCGCACTCGACCTAGGCACGCAACTGCGCGTGGACGAGATCGAGACCGAGCGCGTCCCGGGCGGCCTGCGTTCGCTGACGACGCTTGAGCCGTTCGCCCAGCTCGAGCTCACCGCGCTGCCGCGGACGACGCTCCTGCCTGGCGTTCGCGTGACGCGCAGCTCCGAATGGGGCACGCACGTCTCGCCCCGCGTCGCCGCGCGCGTGCGTGCCACCGACCGGCTCACGTTGCGGGCATCGATGGGCGATGGATTCCGCGCGCCGGACTTCAAGGAGCTCTTCATGTTCTTCCAGAACATGAACGCCGACTATGCCATCCTCGGCAACCCGGACCTAAAGCCGGAGAAGTCGCGCAGCACGATGCTTGGCGCGGAGTGGGCGATGCCGACGGGGTTCGTGCGCGCACAACTGTTCCACAACGCGTTCAGCGGATTCATCGAGACGCGGCCGGTGGCCGGCGCCGGTGCATCGCCGGTCTACCGGTACGCCAACGTGGACGACGGCTCGACGCGCGGACTGGAGCTGGAGGCGGGCTCCAACCTCGGTACGCGTGGCGGCTTGCGGCTCGAAGGTGGCTACAGCCATCTCGCCACGCGCAACGATTCGACGGGCGAAGCCCTGCTCGGCCGCCCCACGCATGCGGCGCGCGCGTCCGTCGGCGCGAGGCTGCCCCTGCGCTTCCGCGCCAGCCTGGGCGCGTTTCACACCGGGAGCACGCCGATGCAGCGCGATGACTCCACCGGCGCCATCACCTCCCGTCGCGACGCGTACACGCGCGTCGACGTGCGCCTCGCGCGCGCCATCCCGTCGGTCGGCCTCGAGTTCGCGCTAGGCGCCGACAACTTGTTCGACCGCCGGCCCTCCCAGTGGGCCGGATTCACCGGGCGTCATGTCTACACGGCGCTCTCATGGAACCTCAGCCGGACCACCGCACGATGATCAGTCATCTCCGCACCATTGCAGCCGCTCTCGTGGCCGCCGGCACCGCTGTCGGCGCCTCGCCGGTCAGCGCACAGTCCGCACCCCGCACCGGCACCATTATCATCGCCCACGGCGGAGATTCGACATGGAACGCCGGCGTGCGTGATGTCGCCAGTGCCGTGCGTACCGGCGGACCGGTGGAGGTCAGCTTCCTGATGGGAGAGGGCGCGAAGACCGCGCGGTTCCAGGACGCGGTGGCGAAACTCGAGAAGCAGGGCGTCGCGGAGATCATCGTCGTGCCGCTGCTCGTCTCGAGCCACAGCGGGCACTACGAGCAGATCCGCTGGCTCGTCGGCGAACAGGTGACCCTCAGCGAGAGCATGACGCATCACCTGCACATGGCGGGGATCGATCGTGCCGCGACGAAACTCCCGGTGCGACTGACGCGAGCTCTCGATGATGCGCCGGAGATGGCGCGCGTGCTGCTCGAGCGCGCCCGCACGCTGGCGGCGTCCGCCGGCACCGAGCCCTCGAAGCGCGCCGTGCTGATCGTCGGGCACGGACCGAACTCGGCGGAGGACTACGCGGGGTGGATGCAGAGCCTGCGTCCCGTCGCCGACAGCGTACGCGCCTGGGGCGGGTTCCGTGACGTGCGCGTCGAGCTCGTGCGCGATGATGCCCCGGCGGCGGTGCGCGCCGAGGCGGTGCTGCGCGTTCGCGAGTTGATCGACCTCCAGCACCTCGTGACGGGGCAGCCAGTGCTCGTCGTACCGGTGCTCGTGTCCAAGGGCAGCGTCAGTCGCGACAAGGTGCCCGCGGACATCAAGGGCACGCCGTCGGTCTACTCTGGCCTGCCGCTGCTGCCGCATCTCGAGATGGCGCGCTGGGTGGAGTCGCGGGTGCGCGAGGCATTGGCAGCGCGGTAGGCCAAGCGCGCGCTGTCAGGCTGCGGGCGACTCCCCTGGCGACCCTTGACATAGGGGGAGGGGGTATCTAGGTTCATACCCACCAGGGGTATCAACCCAGCCCGCGCCAGCGCGAGGAGATCGCATGACCAGCATGACATTCGAGATCGGCGGCATGACCTGCGGACATTGTGTCGGCCGCGTGGAGAGCGCCCTGGGCGCGGTGCCCGGAGTGACGGTGGACCGCGTCGCCGTGGGAACCGCGACGGTCTCGTTCGACGGTGATGCCGCGGACCGGTCCGTGATCGTCGGGGCGATCGAGCAGGCGGGCTATGACGTCCTTCCGGCTCGCTGAGCCCGTCATGGAAGCCATCGAGTGGGTGGTGCTCGCAGCCGCCGCGGCGGCGATTGGCTGGGTGAACTGGTATTTCTTCCTCGCTGACCGGAGGAGCCAGTGACGCTCGCCACCGCACGCATCCCGGTCTCCGGGATGACCTGTGCCGCGTGCCAGTCACGCGTGCAGCGCACGCTGCAGAAGCAGCCTGGCGTCGCCGACGCGACGGTCAACCTGATGATGGGCAACGCCACCGTCAGCTATGACCCCGCCTCGGTGACGGCGGCGGCGCTCGTGGACGCCATCCGGAACACGGGGTATGGCGCCGAGTTGCCGTCTGTCGACGAGGACGCTTTCCGCGAGCAGGAGGAGCGAGACCGCCGGACGGCCGAGGAGTTCCGCGAGCTGCGGACCAAGGCGCTCGTGAGCGGCGTCATCGGCGCGGTCATGATGTTGCCGATGCTCGGGCTTGGCGGCATGACCGTCATGCACAGCCCGGCGATGCTCTGGATGCAGGCCGCGCTCACCATCGCCGTGATGGCTTGGGCGGGACGCCACTTCTATGTACGGGCTTGGGCAGCGTTCCGGCATCACTCGGCAGACATGAACACGCTCGTTGCCATCGGCACGGGCGCGGCGTTCGTGTATTCGCTGATCGCGACCGCGGCGCCCGGTTTCTTCACGAGCCGCGGCGTGCCGGCCGATGTCTACTATGAAGCGGTCGTCATCATCATAGCGTTGATCCTCACCGGCAATGCGTTCGAGGCGCGGGCCAAGCGCAACACGGCTGCGGCGCTGCGGTCGCTGGTGAAGCTGCAGCCCAAGACGGCTCGCGTGCTGCGTGGCGACCCGGTCGTCGAGGTCGACATCCCGGTTGGACAGGTCATGGCGGGCGACGTCGTGATCGTGCGCCCCGGCGAACGCGTCCCGGTGGATGGCACGCTCGTGGCGGGAGAGAGCGCCGTCGACGAGAGCATGCTCACCGGCGAGTCGCTTCCCGTGTCCAAGCAAGCGGGTGACCGCGTGATCGGTGGCACGATCAACGGCACCGGCGCGTTCCGACTCTCGGCGACGACGCTCGGGGCGGATTCGGTGCTCGCGCAGATCGTCCGCCTGATGCGCGACGCGCAGGGCTCTCGCGCGCCGATCCAGCACCTGGCCGACCGGATCTCCGGCATCTTCGTGCCGGTGGTGATCTCGATCGCCATCGCGACGTTCGCGGCGTGGTTCGTCCTCGCCGAGGCAGCGCCGGCTGTGCGCGGTTTCGCGGCCGCGGTCGCCGTGCTCATCATCGCTTGCCCGTGCGCCATGGGGCTCGCTGTCCCTACCGCGGTGATGGTCTCGACCGGAAAGGGCGCCGAGCTGGGAGTCCTGATCAAGGGCGGCGAATCGCTGCAGCGCGCAGGCGAGGTGGACACCATTGTCCTGGACAAGACCGGCACGGTCACGGAAGGTCGTCCGACGGTCACCGACGTGGTGCGCGGCCCCGGGCGCGAGCTGGCGCTCGGTGACGATGAGATGTTGCGGCTTGTCGCATCGCTGGAGCGGAGCTCGGAGCATCCGCTCGCCGATGCGATCGTGCAGCACGCGACTGCGCGTGGCCTGGTCATGGGCGCGGTGGAGGCGTTTGCCAGCGTGACCGGACGCGGCGCCACGGGCGTCGTCGAGGGGCGCGCGCTCGCCGTTGGCAATGCGGCGCTGATGGCCGACTACGCGGTCGACATCCTGCCGCTCGCCGATGACGTGGAGCGGCTCTCCGGCGCGGGCCGCACGCCGATGTATGTCGCCATCGACGGCGTGCTCGAGGGCGTCATCGCCGTTGCCGACCCGATCAGGGCGACATCTCGCGCGGCGATCGCGCGCATGCACGCGCTCGGGCTCGAGGTCGTGATGCTGACCGGCGACAACGAGCGCACGGCGAGCGCGATCGCGCGCGAGGCCGGCATCGACCGCGTCGTCGCCGGCGTACTGCCGGCCGGCAAGGTCGCCGAGGTGCGCCGCCTGCAGGAACAGGGCCGCGTGGTGGCGATGGTCGGCGACGGCATCAACGACGCGCCGGCGCTGGCACAGGCGGACATCGGCATGGCCATCGGCTCGGGCACCGACATCGCGACCGAAGCCGCGGACGTCGTGTTGATGCGCGGCGACCTCGGCAGCGCCGCTCAGGCGATCGTCCTCTCGCGGCGCACGATGCGCACGATGAAGCAGAACCTGTTCTGGGCGTTCATCTACAACGTCGTCGGGATCCCGCTGGCCGCTGGCGCACTCTTCCCCGCGCTTGGCTTGTTGCTGAGCCCAGTGTTCGCGAGTGCGGCGATGGCGTTCAGTTCCGTGAGTGTCGTGACCAACTCCCTCCGGCTGCGCCGTGCGCGCATCGCGTGACGGGCCAACCCAAGGAGCGAACCATGACCGCCAAGGAAAAACAGCCTGCCAAGCGACTCCCGGTGACGAACGGTGCGGCGTGCCACTGCGCGGCGCATGAGGGCGAGGGCGCCCGCAAGGCCGTCGCCGTCGACCCGGACATCAAGGAACGGAACCTCAACCGCCTGAGGCGGATTGAGGGACAAGTGCGCGGCATCCAGCGGATGATCGAGGAAGACCGGTACTGCGCCGATATCCTGACGCAGGTCTCGTCGGTGCAGGAGGCGCTGCGCGGCGTCGGGCGCGAATTGATGCGCAATCACCTCAAGCACTGCGCCACCACCGCCTTCCGCGCCGGCGACGCCGAGTCCGAATCCATGTACGACGAACTGGTCGACCTCATGTACAAGCACACCCGATGATGGAACTCGGCATCTACACCTTCGTCGAGGCGACCGCCGACGCCGAGGGCAACGTCATCTCTCCCGAGCGCCGTGTGGCGAACCTCCTCGAGGAGGTCGAGCTGGCCGACCAGGTCGGTCTCGACGTGTTCGGCATCGGCGAGCACCATCGGCCCGACTACGTGTCGTCCACGCCGGCGGTGCTGCTCGCGGCCGCGGCGGCGCGCACGAAGCGCATCCGGCTCACCAGCGCCGTCAGCGTGCTGAGTTCCGACGACCCCGTGCGCGTGTTCCAGGAGTTCTCGACGCTCGACCTCATCTCCGGCGGTCGCGCCGAGGTCATGGCTGGCCGCGGATCGTTCATCGAGTCGTACCCGCTGTTCGGCTACGACCTGCGCGACTACGACTCGCTCTTCTCGGAGAAGCTCGAGCTGCTGCTGCAACTGCGCGAAAAGGAGCGCGTCACCTGGCAGGGGCGCCATCGCGCCGCGCTCACCGACCAGCCCGTCTTTCCGCGTCCGGTGCAGTCGCCGCTCCCGGTGTGGATCGCCGTCGGTGGCACGCCGCAGTCGGTCGTGCGCGCCGCCATGCTCGGTTTGCCGATGGCGCTCGCGATCATCGGTGGCTCGCCGGAGCGGTTCACGCAGTTCGTCGACCTCTATTGGGACACGGCGCGGCGCGCAGGCCAGGACCTGTCGAAGCTCGCCGTCAGCATCAACTCGCATGGCTTCATCGCCGACGACGCACGGCAGGCCGCGGACCTCGCATTCCCGCCCTACCTCGACGTCATGGGCCGCATCGGCCGCGAGCGCGGCTGGCCGCCGCCGACGCGGCGGCAGTTCGACGCCGAGATCTCGGCGCAGGGGGCGCTCTTCGTCGGCGACGCGCAGCAGGTGGTCGACAAGATCCTCTGGGAGCACGAGCTCTTCGGCCACCAGCGCACCCTGCTGCAGTTCAGCGTCGGCACGATGCCGCACGACAGGATGCTGCGGGCGATCGAGCTGTTCGGCACGAAGGTGGCGCCGGTCGTGCGAAAGGAGACCGCGAAGTGATCCCGTTCTCCGTGCTCGACCTTGCGCCGGTCGTCGAGGGAAGCACGGTCGCCCAGGCGCTCGCCAACTCGCTCGACTTGGCGCAGCACGCCGAGCGATTCGGCTACCACCGCTTCTGGCTCGCGGAGCATCACGGCATGCCCGGCGTGGCGAGCGCGGCGACGGCGGTCGTGATCGGCCATGTGGCAGGCGGCACGTCGACCATCCGGCTCGGTGCGGGCGGCATCATGCTGCCGAATCATTCGCCGCTGGTGATCGCCGAGCAGTTCGGCACGCTGGCGGCGCTGTATCCGGGGCGGATCGACCTCGGCCTCGGGCGAGCGCCGGGCTCCGACCAGCAGACGATGCGCGCGCTCCGGCGCGACGTGAACGCCGCGGAGACATTCCCGCAGGACGTGATCGAGCTGATGCAGTATTTCGCCGCGGGGCGCGACGGAGCGGCGCCCCGCAACGTCGTGCGCGCCGTGCCCGGCGAAGGACTCGACGTCCCGGTCTGGATCCTCGGCTCGAGCCTCTTTGGCGCGCAGCTGGCGGCCGCGCTCGGCCTTCCCTATGCGTTCGCCTCGCACTTCGCGCCGGCGCACCTCGTAGATGCGGCCAAGATCTACCGTCGCGACTTCAAGCCATCGCCGTCATGCCCGGAGCCGTACTTCATGGCCGCCGTCAACGTGCTCGCGGCGGACACGGACGAAGAGGCTCAGCACCTGTTCACGTCGTTGCAGGTGTACTTCGCCGCCATCCGCCGCGGTGGTCGTGGGCAGTTGCCGCCACCGATCGATGACATCGACGCCGTCCTCGAGCCCGCGGACTGGTTCGGGCTGCAGCAGATGCTCTCGTACGCCGTCGTCGGCTCTCCGGAGACGGTGCGGAGCGGCCTCGAGCAGGTGATCGAGCACACGAATCCGGACGAGCTGATGATCGCGTCGCAGGTCTACGATCACGCGGCGAGGGTGCGATCGTACGAGATCACGGCAGCGGTGCGCGAGGGGATGCTGCAGCCGGTGTCATGAGCGAACGCGCGCGCGCCCTGGTGCTCGCGCATGGGTGGAACGCCACCTGCTACCAGGTATTGAATCCCGGCATTGCGCACTGGTTCGACCCGGCGGGCGATGCGGTCGTGGGTTATGCGCGCTTCGGCCGCACGCGGGTCGTGGTGGGTGCGCCGGTGTGCGCTCACGAGCGTCTCGAGGATGTGGCGCGCTCGTTCGAGGCAGATGCTGCGCACACGGGAGAGAGGGTGCTGTTCTTCAGCGCCGGTGCGCGGCTCGAGCGGATATATGCGATGCGCGGCGATCATTGCCTCGTGCCGCTCGGAGCGCAGCCGTCGTGGGACCCGAGGGAGTGGGATGAGGTCGTGCGGACGAAGGCGTCGCTGCGCGCCCAACTGCGGCGAGCGGCCAACAAGGGCGTGCGCGTGCGTCGCTTGAGGAGCGGCTCGAACGGCGAACTGCATGAAGACGCGCCGCATGCCACGGGGCCCGACCTCCGTGCCGCCCTGCGCGCCGTGCTGGACGAATGGCTCGCGGGCCGCGGCTTGCCGCCACTTCAATTCATGACGCATGCGGACCTCCTCGATCACCTCGAGGATCGACGCGTCTACCTCGCCGAGCGCGAGGGAGTGCCGGTGGGATTCCTGCTGGCGACGCCCGTTCCCGCGCAAGCGGGGTGGCTGGTCGAGCAATGGCCGCGCGCCGCGGCGGCGCCCAACGGCACGACCCATTTGCTCGTCGACGCCGCAATGCGCGACGCAGCGGTGTCGGGTGCGGGATTCGTGTCACTCGGCCTCGCGCCGCTCTCGCGACGTGGTGACTCGGCTGGCCACGAACCACCGCAGTGGATGCGTCCGGTGCTCGGGTGGATCCGCGCACACGGCCGGCGCTTCTACAACTTCGACGGGCTCGAGGGTTTCAAGGCGAGCCTGCAGCCGGGGGCATGGACACCGGTATTCGCGATCGCGCAGGGTCGCCGCTTCACGCCGTCGATGCTGCGCGCCGTGGCCGGCGTCTTCAGCGGCGGGTCGCCGGAGTGGTTCGTCGCGAGGGCGCTGGCGCAGGCGGCCAAGCAGGAGATGGCGGACGGACTTCACCGCTGAAGATCGTCCTTCAGCGACTCGCGAGCCTCTCCCGCTCAGCGACTCGCAGCCGTCAAGCGCGCGCCCTCGAGCGCGAGCAGCGCGCGCTTGCGCTCGACGCCCCATCGATAGCCAGACAGGTCCCCGTTGCTGCGCACCGCGCGATGACACGGGATCACGATCGCGATCCGATTCGCGGCGCACGCGCCGGCGACAGCGCGCACGGAGCGCGGCCGGCCGATGCGGCGCGCCAGGTCGGTGTAGCTCGCGGTGGAGCCTGCAGGGATCTCACGCAGGGCATCCCAGACGGCTTGCTGGAACGCCGTGCCGCCCGATGCGAGTCGCGGCATCAGCTGCGGCGCCTGACTCGATATCTGGCTCAGCACCTGTTCCGCATACTCGCTGCCTGTCTCCGAGCGCGGCTCATGCACGATTTCCGCCCGTGGGAACCGTCCGCGCAACTCGGCTTCCAGCGAACCTTCCTCGTCGCCGAGCATCACGGAGCAGAGCCCGTCGTCCGTATGGGCGACGAGCACGAGTCCGAGCGGCGATTTCCGAATGAGATAAGAGACCTTCATGATCGACTCCATCGCGCGAGAGTGGCTGTCCTGATGATGTGCAGCGTGCGTCACGGAAGGAATCGTAGCGGCCGCCGGCCATGGCGCGCTGGCCGTTTTCGGACAGTTGAACGGCGTACGCGCGCGACTGCAATGGCTTGAAGGATAACGAGTTACGCGTGTCGTGGAGATGTCCGATAATGGCTAGTCAAGTCATCCGGACTCACTATCTTCCAGTCATGACCGCCGACTCCGCAGCCCTATACAGCGCGCTTGCCGCGCGAGATCCGCGCTTTGACGGCGTCTTCTTCGTCGGCGTGACGTCGACGGGCATCTATTGTCGCCCGGTCTGCACGGCGAAGACGCCGAAGGCGGCCAACTGCCGCTTCTTCGCCAGCGCCGAGCAGGCGGAGAAATCGAACTTCCGCCCGTGCCTGCGTTGCCGTCCCGAACTCGCACCCGGTCGAGCGCCGGTGGACGATGCGCATCGCATCGCCGGCATGATCGCGCAGCGCATCGCCGAGGGCGGCACCGAACGCGCCGGCGTGGAGACGATCGCCGCGCAGTTCGGCTGGAGTTCACGACAGATCCGGCGCATGCTGCAGAAGGAACTCGGCGTGTCGCCGATGGAGCTCGTGCTCACGCGCCGGCTCCTGCTCGCCAAGCAGTTGCTGACGGAGACGGCGCTCCCGGTGACCGAGGTTGCCTTCGCGAGCGGCTTCGCGAGCCTGCGGCGTTTCAACGACGCATTCAATCGCCGATACGGGATGGCGCCGACGGGATTCCGGCGCGCCGCGGTCGATCGTGCGGCCGGGAGCGCGCGTGGGCGCTTCGACTCCGGGACCTTCACGCTGCAGCTCGGCTATCGGTCGCCGTTCGACTGGGAGGGCCTGCTCGCATTCCTCAAGCTGCGCACGCTGCGCGGCGTGGAAGTGGTCGATGACAGCTCGTACTCGCGGACCGTGCGAGTCGGCGGACACGCCGGCTGGCTCAGGGTGACCGACGCGCCCGAGAAGCGGACGCTGATGGTGGAGCTGACGCATTCGCTGACGCCCGTGCTGCCGGCGGTGCTCGGGCGGCTGCGTCACCTGTTCGACCTCGCCGCGCGTCCCGACGTGATCGAGGCGCACCTCGCACGGAGCGCGACGCTTCAGAGCTCGATCGCGCGTCATGCCGGGCTGCGCGTACCCGGTGCGTTCGACGGCTTCGAGCTGGCGATGCGTGCCGTGCTCGGACAGCAGGTGACGGTGAAGGCGGCGACGACGATCGCGGGGCGCGTGGTGGAAGCGTTCGGCGATCCGATGATGCCGCCGCACGCGGGACTGACGCATCACTCACCGAGCGCCGAGCGGATCGCTGCGCTGTCGACCGACGACTTGGCGGCCTGCGGGATCCCGCGAACGCGAGCTGCGAGCATCGTCGCGATCGCGGGAGAATTGGTCGCGGGCCGGATGCGGCTCGAACCCGGCGCGCCCGACGAGGAGACCATCAGGCAGCTCATCGCGTTGCCGGGAATCGGCGCGTGGACGGCGAGCTACATCGCGATGCGCGCGCTCAGGTCACCCGACGCGTTCCCGAAGGAGGACGTGGTGCTGCAGAAGGTGTTGGGCGGCGTGAGCGCGAAGCGCGCCGACGAGCTATCGCAGGAGTGGCGCCCCTGGCGGAGCTACGCGACGCTTCATCTCTGGCGTTCGAGCTCCGCCTCCACCGACAAGCTCTCGATGTCACGTCCGATCGTCGCCACCGCGGCCAGGCGGCCGCCCTCGAAGTAGCGCACCGTGCAGTCGCGCGAGCGCGGATCGCCGTCGAGCTCGGTGCGGTCCGGCTTCTCGGCGTGACCGACGTACGAGATGGTGGTGTCGTAGTGCGCGCTCCAGAAGAACGGCACGGCGTCGAACTGCTCGCGCGCACCGAGGATGTTGCGCGCTGCGGTCTGCCCCTGCCGCTCGGCGACCACCCAGTGCTCGACACGGATCGCCTTGCCCGAGTGCGGGTCCGGCCAGCGCGCGATGTCGCCGGCGGCGAACACGTCGGGTGCGCTCGTCTCCAGGAATTCGTTGACGACGATGCCGCGATCGATCTTCAGGCCCGCGGCCTCCGCGAGCGCGAGGTTCGGGCGAACCCCGACTCCGGCGATCACGAGATCCGCTTCGAGGTTAGTGCCATCATCGAGCGTGACACCGCGCGCGTCCGCGGCGCGAGCGGTGCGCCCGAGCAGGAAGCGCACACCCTTCGACTCGTGCAGCTCACGCACGACCGCCCCGAGCTCGGTGCCGAGCACCCGCTCGAGCGGTTGCGCTTCCGGCGCGACGACCGTGACCTCGAGCCCGCGCGCGCGAAGCGAGGCGGCGACCTCGAGCGCGATGAAGCTCGCACCGATCAGGACCGCTCGCTTCGCTGAGCCGGCGCGCGCGATGATGGCGTCGCTGTCGCTCCACGACCGGAGGTAGTGCACGGCGCCATCGTCCCCGAGTGGCAGGCGAATCGGCTCGGCGCCGGTCGCCAGCAACAGCGCGCCGTAAGGAATCGTCCGGCCGTCCTCGAGGACCACCTGCCGCTTCGCCAGGTCGAGCTGCCGTGCGTGATTGCCCGCGATGAGCGTGATCTTCTGCTCGGCATACCACTCGTCCGGATGCAGCGGCATCCATTCATGCGGTGCCGAACCCGCGAGATAGTCCTTCGAAAGGTTGGGCCGGTCAACCGGAGGAGTGGACTCGCCGGTCACGAGCGTCACGGGCCCGGCGTAGCCGGACTTCCGCAACGTGCCCACGGCGACGACGCCCGCGGCGCCGCCACCGATCACGACGACCGACGCCGGTGCCGTCCGCGATTTGCTCTCGCGAACCGCCGCCGGCTCGCGGCGCGTCGTCGCGCGCGCGCATCCGTCGCGCTCCTCGATGTTCCAGCACGGGATGTCATGAAGCGACGGTGGGCACTCTACGCGCCCGGTCTCGAGGTCGAACGCCGAGTGATGCCAAGGACAGCGGATCGTGCCGTTGACGACGGCACCCTCGGCGAGCGGCCCGCCATAGTGGGGACAGGTGGCTCCGACGGCGTGGAGCTTGCCGCCGGAGCGCACGAGGAGGGCAGGCTCTCCGCCCACGTGTCCGAGCAATGACTGTCCCTCGGTCACCTTCTCGAGCGGCACGCCGTGTGTGAAGTCAGGTCCCGACGGTGCCGCTTGTTCGTTCGCCACGATGGATCCCCGGGGTCAGAGACTCTTCAGGTACTCGACGAGGTCGCGCTTCTGTGCATCGCTCAGGCGCAGCGAGCGGACGCGGTCGTAGTGTGCGACGACGTCCACCAGGGTGGCCGCGCTGCCGTCGTGGAAATACGGAGCATGCTGGAAGAGGCCTCGCAGCGGTGTCGTACGATACTTCTTTTGGGACGTCCTTGCCGCGTAGCGCGGATCCATGCCCGTCTCGGCGGCATCGTGAAGCCGTCCGGAGTTCACGTCGGTGAACGTGTTGCCGGCGTGGCAGGTCGCGCACTGCGCCTGGCCGCGGAAGACCGCACGGCCGCGCTCTGCTGCTGCCACGTCGAAGCTTCCGGCCGGAGGTGTCGGCGTCGCGAGGCTGAGCTGGTACTCGCGAAGCGCGGGAAGCTTTGGCGTCACCAGATCGGGCGACTGTGCGACGTTGATGCCGAGGCGCGGGTCGCTGAAGTTGCCCTGCCCGTGCATCTGCGTGACGGCGACGTACGCGTTCCAGTAGGAGACCGGTCCTTCGGCCGTGTACGTCTCCTTGTCGACCCCGAGCAGGCCGTATGCCGGCGGCAGCACGAGCGGGGTGTTCTGCCCGTCGAAGTTGATGCGCGGGTCGTACATGCCGGGACCCCAGCTGTTCAGGACCGCCTTGAGCGCGTCGCTCACCGCCGGGGAGAGCGCGACGATGGCGCCCGGGTTGAGGTCCATGTTCGCCCACCCGTCGAGGCGGCTGCCGATGCCGGTGGTGAACGAGTTGTTCACCGTCGAGTGGCAGAGGGCGCAGGTGATGCCGACCCGCGTGAGCGTATCGCGGCCGTTCACCGTCTCGACCGTCCCGTGAAGCCCGACGACCGCGTTCAGCTTGAGCAGCGCCACCGTCGTCGCCGTGCTGTTGAGGTCCACCTCGCCGCGACCGATCGCGGCGACGAGCTCCGGCGGCAGCGCTTCGGCGTCGACCTTGAGTCCCACTGACAGGGCCACGGCGGGAGTCACCGCAGCCTGGATCACCTCATGCATCCGCAGCGTATCGGTCCAGTATTTCTCGTCTCCGAACGTGTCGTGCCGGAAGATCTCCTTGCCTTCGGCAATCAATACCGGGTCGAGCTGTTCGATCCGGGGCGCGGTTGGTGAGTCGTCATCACACGACACGGCCGTGCCGGCCGCGCCAAGGATGAGAAGGCTCAGCACGGATGCTGAGAGGGAGAACGGGCGGTGGGGAAGGCGCATCTGTGAACTCCGAGCCGATGGGTGACGATATGGACCACCGAATGAGAAACACCGTAAGTCTATTTTGTCAAGTAAATATTTGAGATATTCGAGACGAGGGCACCCACACGTGGCGTATTGCAGCGCAAACTCTTGATGTGCTTACACTTGCGTCGCCAAGACAGCTGGAAAACGAATCGACTTCAACTTTCGCGGAGAGTCCAATCCTTGGCTCAACGCCATCGCGTCACCTGCCGTTCCGGGTTTGCGTGCCGCCGTACGCGTGCGATCACATCAGCCACATTGCTGGCGCGCGAAGCGAGACCAGCACCCGTCCGGGACGGAACCACCCATCGGCGGCACCTGTTCTTCCGGAGCGGCTTCCCCACTCAGGAGGTGGCTCATGCGTGCTGTTCGCCTGCTCGTCGCGGGCGGTTTGTGTACCGCGTCGCCTCTGTTCTCGTTCAGCAACTCCCTGCAGGCGCAGGCGGACACGACCGCCGAGCCTCC
>Ga0247822_10000331_pt1 | contig 24476 bp, 19 predicted proteins | sample 13C_Cellulose_Da_FD_192423 | JGI IMG/M metagenome (GOLD analysis project Ga0247822, IMG submission 192423) | Soil microbial communities from agricultural site in Penn Yan, New York, United States - 13C_Cellulose_Day30 | ecosystem: Environmental > Terrestrial > Soil > Agricultural land | place...
CCTCGCCCGTCAGGTCGTCGCCGCTGAACGGGACCGCCGGCAGCAGGTCGAGCATCGACGGCCGCCAGGTCAGGTTCGTCTTGCGCCAGCCGGCGGCGACTTCCAGCGCCGCCGCGTGACTGCGGCTGGCCCGCTCCCAGGCGACCGGGATCGAGCCTTCCGCCGGCGACTTGTGCAGCGCGTGGGTGGCGTCCGCGAACGACGCGACGGGCCGACCGGCCAGCCGCGTCAGGCGGTCGCCGGGCTTCAGACCGGCCCGGTCCGCCGGGGAGCCGGGCCGCACCGCCGTCACCCGGTCGCCGGCGTCCACGTCGAGGGTCAGGCCGACGTTCTCCGGCAGCGGGTACACCCACAACTCGTCGCGGTCCCACCGCCCCTGGGCCTTCAGGTCCGCGCGGCGGTACTCGTTGACGTTGTGGCACTGGATGCAGCCGTTGCCGCGCTTCGCCGCGGCGAAGTCCTCGGCCCGGACCGGCTGGCCGGGCCGCGGCTCGGGCTTCGGCGGGGCCTGGTGCGCCTCCAGGGCGCGGCCCATCGCGTAGCGGAGCCCCTTGAGCGAAATGCGGGCGTGCGCGTCGCTGGCGTCCCGGCCGCCGTAGCGGCCGTAGACCGTCTCGTCGGCGTTCAGGAAGAAGCAGTACCAGGTCAGGTCGTAGTCGAATTCGAACAGCCGCAGGTCCGCGCCGGCGATCCGCACCAGGCGGACCCGGACGAACTTGTCAGCGACGTCGGCAATTTCGGGGTGGAGACGAACAACCTGCTCGTCAATGTCGTGGCAGTCGATTCAGGGCTCGCACCGGAAGACGAGGAAGATCGGCTTGCCGGTCCGCCGGGCCTCGGCCCGGGCGGCGTCGTAGTCGGTGTGCCAGCCGTACTTCGTCACCAGCTTCCCGGTCTGGGCCGGGGCGGTGGCGCCGAACAGGGTCAGGGCGGCGAGGCTGACGAACAGCCGGGTCGTGGCGCGGCGAGTCACTTCTTCTCACCGCCCTTCTTGAGTACCTCGAACTTCACGATCGCCGGGCCGTGGCCGGTGGCCTCCCAGTCGAACACGACCTTGTCGCCAACCCTGGCCGCCCGGACCACCTTCAGAACCTCCGGCATCGGCCCCTTGATCTTCGGGTCGAACTGCACGAAGTACGGCCGAGCCTTCTCCTCGCCCGGCGAGCGGACCTCGATCACGACGTTCTTGCCCTGCTCCTTGCTCGCCGTGACCTCGCCGGAGATGGTGCCGGTCCGCTTCTCCGTTTCGGGCGTGTCGTGCCCGCCCCCCTTCTTGAGGACCTCGATCTTCATGACCCGCGGCCGCTCCGCGAACAGCCAGTCGAGCTTGACCCGGCTGCCGACGGGGGTCGTCCGCATCAGATCCAGGGTCGCCTTGTCCGTGCCTTCTGGCCGACCGGGGAAATGCGGCACATACCGGCGGGCCTTCTCCTCCCCGTCGGCCTTGACCTCGACCCAGTTCTCCCCCCTGGCGGTGACGACGCCGGTCACGGACCCCTTGCGGGTCTCCTCGCCTTCGCCCGCCTTGAGGACCTCGATCTTCTCGACCCGCGGCCGCTCTTCGAACGTCCACTCCAGTCGGACGCGACTCTTGAGCGTGACCTTCTTGATCTCGGCGAGCATCTTCTTGTCCGGTCCGCCTCCGTCGGCCGGGGCGCCGCCGCGCCAGTGCGGGACGTACTTGCGGCCCTTCTCCTCGCCATCGGCCTTCACCTCGATCCACTTGCCGGCGTCGTCCTTCTTCGTGACGACGCCGGTCACGGTCCCCTTGCGCTTCTCGTCTTTCTTCGAGTCGTCGGCGGGCGCCGGGGACAGGGCGAGGCCGATCAGCCCGGCGGCGAGCAGCCAGGCGACACAGCGGCGGGTGGTCATCGGAAGGATCCTGAATCGGGGAGGAGGGACCGGGCAGGCAACTCACGTTATCCAGTTCCGCCAAGAGCGACAACCGGTTGTGCGACCTCGGGGCGGGGGTGGCGGCTTACTCCATCGTTACTCATGCCCGGGGTCCGGGGCAACATCCCGCGACAGGTTCCGAACCCGGACGTTGCGGTACTTCGCGGTCCTCGTGTGCTGCTGGAAGCCGATCCGGCCCGCCGGCCGCGCGAGGCCCGGGTACAGGCTCCCCATCCCGGCCAGCACGGTCAGGTCCGTGTCCTGCACCAACTCCCCGTTGATCGTGACCCGCAGCGACTGGCCGCGCAGCTCCACCACCGCCGCGTTCCACTCCCCGGCCGGCAGCAGCCGGGCCGGGCGGATCGGCTTGAGGGCAGGGCCGTCCGAACTCACCCCCCCGTGGACCTGACCGGTCGGCAGGCGTGCCCACCGCGTGGAGGCGTCGTCGGCCAGTTCGATTTGCAGGTGGTACGGTTCCGGCGTCGGGTCGCCGTCCGGGGTCAGGATGGGCCGCTCACCCGGGACTGCGCGGAAGGCCATCCCGCCGTTCCCGCCCCGGTCCAACTGGTACTCGAACTGCAGGACGAAGTCGCCCAGGTCGCGGTCGGTCAGGAGCCAGCTTCGCGGGCCGTCCCGGGTTCCGGTCGTGACGAGGGCCTCGTCCTCGACCCGCCATTCGTCCGGCTCGCCGCCGTCCACCACCCAGCCGGACAGGTCCCGGCCATTGAACAGCGGGACCAACTCGCTGGCGGTGGACCGCAGCCCGGTGTCAGCAGTGTCCGACCGGGCTCCGGGCCAGCCCATGACGATCGCCAGAACGGCGGCCAGGCCGATCACACTCGCCCCGATCGCGCCGAGGACGGCCGTCCAGCGGCCGGTCGGCCACCTCGTCGTCGGGGGCGGTGACGCCTCCGGGACGGTGAACGGTGCCAGGGCCGCGGCCGCGTCGGCGGCGGTCGAATATCGATCGGCCGGGTCCTTCGCCAGCATGCGGGCGGCCACCCGGACGAGTCCCGGCGGCACGGCGGGGCACGCGCGGTCGAGCGGCTCCGGCTTCCGGACCCGGTGCCTGAGGACGACCTCGTACGGTGTGACCGCCTGGAACGGGGGGCTGCCGGTCAGCAGGTAGTAGAGGGTACACCCCAGACCGTAGACGTCCGCCCGGGCGTCGGCCCGCTTCGGGTCGATGGCCAGTTCGGGGGCCATGTAGTCCGGCGTGCCGACCGCCTCCTGATCGGGGGTCAGTCCCGGGTCGGCCGAACCGATGGCTGTCGCCCGGACCAGCCCGAAGTCGAGCACCTTGACGGTCCCGTCCCGGGCGCGGATGAGGTTGTGCGGCTTGACGTCCCGGTGGACCATCCCGCGTTCGTGGGCGTGGTGCAGCCCGAGGGCCGCCTGGCGGACGTACTCGCACGCCTCGGCGACCGGCAGCGGGCCGCGCGTCCGCACCAGTCGGAAGAGGTCTTCGCCGTCCACGTATTCCATGGCGAACACAAGCGAGCACCCGACCATGCGGGCGGAGTACGCGGCGACAACGTTCGGGTGGGAAAGAGCGGCGGCGGCCCGGACCTCGCGGAGGAGTCGGTCTGCGGCGTCGGTCCGGGCGACGACCTTGAGTGCCTCGGCGCGCCCGGTCAGCCGGTTGCGGGCGAGGTAGACGGTCCCCATTCCGCCGCGGCCGAGTTCGCCGACGACCTCGTACTCCGGCAGCCCGCCGAGAACCCAGGCGGGCGGTCGGCCGTCCGGCTGCCCGGGGGTGGGCGTCGGCTGACCGCCGGGCGGTAGGAACGTCTCGTCGGGAGGAGGAATGTCGGTCACGGACCCATGCTACCACAGAGGGGAGGCCGCAACACGACGCGGAAGGGCCGTGTGCCGCCTACCATGATAGGAGTGGAAAGCCGGCCGTGTGACAACGCCCGCCATCCGACCCGGAGCGCCCGCCATGACCTCCGACGCCGTCGCCCGGCCGATCGACCCCGGGGTCCGCATCGGCCACGTGCATCTGAAGGTGGCCGACCTGGAGCGGTCGCTGCAGTTCTACTGCGGAGTCCTCGGCTTCGAGTTGACGCAGCGGTATGGTAGTCAGGCGGCGTTCGTGTCGGCGGGCCGGGTATCACCACCACATCGGGCTGAACACCTGGGAGAGCCGGGGCGGCTCGCCCCCGCCGCCGGGCACGACCGGTCTTTACCACGTCGCCATCCTGTACCCGACCCGGGCGGTCCTGGCCGACGCCTTGCGCCGGCTCCTGGCTGCCGGCGTCCCGCTGGACGGGGCCAGCGATCACGGGGTCAGCGAGGCGCTGTACCTGAGTGACCCGGACGGCAACGGACTGGAACTGTACTGGGACCGCCCGCAGGACGTGTGGCCCCGGACGCCCGACGGCGGCCTGGCGATGGTCACCCGCCGGCTCGACCTGGACGGCTTGCTTCGAGAGGTCGAGCCGGTGAAAGCCGCACCGGCGGTCAAGGAGGGGCCACGGGACTTGTAGCGACAGGCTCCTACTTCGCCGGGTGCCATGCCCACGGCTTGGCGTGGGCATGTCTTGGGCTATCCCCGACCATGCCCACGCCAAGCCGTGGGCATGGCCCAAGTGGGTCGGCGCTCGAAGACTCGCTGGACCCACCCTACTACAGCATCCAGTCCAAAATGGTGGGTTGGGAGGGCGAGGCTCCTGCCGAGCCGAGGCAGCCCAGGCTCGGCAGGAGCCTCGCCCTCCCAAAAACCAGCCCACCAATTAAGCTTGGACGGTCGACTACAAGCCTCCTACTTCGCGTACAGCCAGCTCACGGGGAGCGAGCGGAACCGGGACGACCAGCGCTGGTCCTTAGGGTCGGTGATGTAGTAGGTCAGCAGCACCCGGTCCTTGACGAACAGGATGCTCGTGTAGGCGTAGGTCTGGTCGGCCCGGGTCTCCACGTCGCGGAGGTGGTGCCACGTCTTGCCCTCGTCGGAGGAGACGGCCGCGGTCAGTGGCGACCGCCGACCGCCGTGGCCGGCGCCGGCCTTGTGGGTGTTGTTCCACACCAGGAGCAGGTCGCCGGTCGCGGGGACGCGGCGGATCGTCGCGGGCGACTCCGGGGCCGTCACCGGGAGCCTGCCGGGCTCGCCCCAGGTGTGGCCGCCGTCCGCCGAGTACGCCGTGGCAATGTGCCCGAGTTGCGTGCGGATGATCATGAGCAGTCGGCCGCCCGCCAGCTCGACAACTTCCGGCTCCATCGCGCCGCGCTTCGGCAGATCGATGGTGCCGGCACCCTTCTTCCACGTCTTGCCGAGGTCGTCCGAGTAGGTGCAGAAGCACTCGAAGTGCATGCCGCCCTTCCGGCTGATGTCGTCGTCCCAGGCGACCGGGACCACGATGCGGCCGGTGGAGAGGACCGTTACCCGGTCGTTGTTGACGACATGGTAACCCGGCCCGTTGGTGGTGCAGACCGGCTCGCCGAACGTCTTGCCCTCGTCGGTCGAGACGCGCAGGAACAGCTTCAGATCGGCGGGGCCGTTCTTGACGAGGTAAAAGAGGCCCAGCGGACCGTCCATGGCGTTGGGCTTCATGCGGCGGAAGGTGACGGACATGACGTTCTGCTTGCCGATGTTCTCTTGCAGGACGCGCGGCTCGCCCCAGGTGCGGCCGCCGTCGCGGGAGTCGCGGGCGACGACTCGGGCCCGTGATTCGTCCGCCGCGCCGCCGGTGAACTCGGTGGTCGCGTACAGCAGCGTGCCGTCGGTTAGCAGCGCGATCGACCCCTCGGAGTAACGCGGGTTCTTGTCGGTCGCCCGGTACACGTCGTTGGTGATGATTGCCCCCGCGTCGGGCGGCGGCAGCGAGAAGGCCACGAGCGACTGCGCGGCCCGGACGCGGACGTCGAGCGTCGGGTCGTCGAGCAACTTCACGAGTGTATCGCGGAACTCGACGGCCCGGGCGTGGCCGGCGAAGTCGGCGGCGTAGGTCTTCACGGCCGGGTCGGACGAAGTGAGGTTCTGTCCGAGCAGCTTCTTACCCTCCGCGTCGCCTAACGTGGCGAGGGCATTCGCGACGTAGGCTTTCGCGAGCGGGTCCGTCTCCTTCGCCAGCCCGGCGCGGATCGGCTCCACGTCGGACTTGCTGCCGAGTTGGCCGAGAACCCAGACGGCGACCTTGCGGAGTTCCACGTCCGGGTCGGTGAGCCGCTTGCGGACGGTGTCCAGGGCGGTCGTGTGGCCGCAGCGGGCGAGGGCGGCGGCGGCCATCATCTTCAGCCGCGGGTTGTCGTCCTGGGCGAGCGCGGCGCGGAGCTTCGTACCATCGCCGACCTCGGCGACCTTGAACAGGCTCTCGGCGGCGTGCGTGTGGCCGATGGAGCCGGCTTTGTCGAGGATCGAGAAGAGGATCGGGAGTTTGGTGCGGTCGCCGGCGCGGATGGCCTCGCGGGCGAGGCCGCAGCGCTTCTGGTCGTCGGTTTCGCTGCGCATTGCCAGCGCGGCGAGGGCGTCCTGATTCTGCCCGGCGAGGGTGAGCGCCTCGGCGGCGTGCATGGCCGGCCAAAACTCGTCGGACTTCAGCCCATCGCGCAGGATCGTGAGGCAGCGCTCGCGCAGGGGCGGTTCGAGCGGCACCGCAGCGGGCGGGTCCGCGGCCCGCAGCGGGGCGGCGAGCAGGACGAGCAGCAGGAGTGCGGTCGGGCGGGTCATGGTGACCTCACGGGAGGGTAGCAGGTATCGTTTCCCAGCCGCCGCGCTCGGCGGAGCGGAGGGTCGCCAGGTTCACGGCGAGCGTCTGCCGGGCGTCGGCCAGCGTGCAGAGCGGGGCCGCCGTCCCCTCGACCGCGTCCAGGAAGGCGTTCGCCTGGCGGATGAACAGCGTGTCGCGTTCCAGCGGGCCGGCCGGCTCGTCGGTCCAGTCGCCGCCCGGCTCGGTCGCCCACCGCCAGCGCATGTTGTGGAACTCGAAGCGAGCCGTGCCGCGGGTACAGACCACGGTGATCGTCGATTCGTTGGGCGCCTGGTGCTGGTTGAGGCTGAAGCTGCCCATGACGGTGCCGTGGCGCGTCAGGACGTGGGCGGTGTCCTCGACCGTGACACCGTTGAGTACCTGGTGGGCGACGTCCGCGGTCAGGCGGGTGATCGGGCCGACCAGCCACTCGGCGGCGTTGAGGACGTGGGTGAGCGCGTCCTGCACCGCGCCGCCGCCGGTCGCGCGGTCGTTGTAGTAGATGGTGCGGTAGGCCGGGCGGTACAGCGGGAAGTGCTGACCGCTGACGGCGACCACCTGGACCGGTTCGCCGAAACGGCCGGCGCGGAGTGCGTCGTGCATCGCGGCGAGGGCCGGGTGGGCGCGGTAGACGTAGGCCACGGCCGCGACGACGTGCCTGCGTTCGACCTCGTCCAGCAGCTCGTCCACGCCGTCGGGGGTCGTGCTCAGCGGCTTTTCGACGAGGACGTGCGCCCCGGCCCGGACCGCGGCGCGGGCCATCGGGACGTGCAGGTGCGCCGGGGTGCAGACCGCCACGACCTCCGGGCCGGCGGCGAGCGCGGCGTCCAGGTCGGCGTAGACTTCCGCGACGCCGTAGCATTCGGCGACGGTCCGGCGCAGGGCCGGGTTCACCTCGCACAGGGACACCCGGGCGCGGCCGGTCGCGGCGAAGCAGCGCAGGTGCCGCTCGCCGATGGAGCCGACTCCGACGACCAGCACCCGCTTCATGGCTGCCTCACTTCCGGAGCTGGAAGATCGCCTCGACCTCGACGCTGGTGCCGAGCGGGAGCTGGGCCATGCCCAGGGCAGTGCGGGCATGCCGGCCGGCGTCCGGGCCGAACACTTCCTTGAATAGATTCGTTGCCCCGTGGATGACCAGGTGGCAGTCGGCGAAGTCCGGGTCGGCGTTGACGTACCCGGTGACGCGGACCACGCGCTCGATCCGGTCCAGCGAGTCGAACTTCAGACACAGCGCCCGGAGGATGTTGGCGGCGCAGAGGGCCGCGGCCTTCGTCGCGTCCTCGACGGACACCTGCGAAGGGACCTTGCCCTTGCTGGTCAGGACACCAGCGTCGAACGGCACCTGGCCGGAGGCATACACGGTGTCGCCGAGGACGGACACCAGGTCGATGATCGGGCTTTCCTTCGGCCCGCGGTCCAGCGGGTAGCCGGCGGCTTCGAGCTTCTGTTCGCGGTCGCCCATCGGTGGGGTCTCCGGTTTGGGTGGGGTGTGGTCTGGTTCCTGGCGAACGGCCGGCGTAAGCCGGCTGGTAGGTTCGCCTGCACCAGCCGGCTTACGCCGGCCGTTCGCCAGGGCGCAATCAGCCCAGGTTGGTCGGGAAGGTCGTCAGCTTCTCCAGACCGGTTTCGGTCAGGTGGTAGATCTCCTCGATCCGCAGCCCGGCACGCAACTCCGTTCCGTACAGGCCGGGCTCCACGGTGAACACGTCGCCGGCCTGGAGCGTGTCGTCCCACTCCGGGTTCAGCCGCGGGGCCTCGTGGGCGCTCAGCCCGATGCCGTGGCCCAGGTGATGCGGGAACGACCAGCCGCGGTAGCCTTCGAGCAGGCCGACGGCGTCGGCACACAGGAATCGGCAGCTCAGCCCCGGGCGGGCGACCCGCTCGACGTGTCGCAGCGCGTCGAGGATGCGGGCGCGGGCGTCGGCCTGCTCGGCGGTGGGTCGCCGGCCGACGACGAAGCTGCGGCACATGTCGCTACGGTAGCCGCGCAGCGTCACCGACAGGTCGAAGACGGCGACCTCGCCCACCTGTGCCGGCCGGCGGCGCGGCGGGCCGCCGGGGGAGCCGATCTGGAAGTCGTTGCCGAACTCGCCGAGAACCTCGCCGGCAGACTCCGCGGCCGCAGCCTGCATCCCGGCGAACAACTCGACCTCGGTGACTCCCGGTCGCAACGCCTCGACGGCGTAGGCGTAAGCCGCCTCGGTCGCAGCGATGGCCCGGCGCAGCAGTGCGATCTCGTCGGCGGCCTTGCGGCGCCGCATGGCGAGCAGCGCCGGTCGCAGGTCGGCCCACTCCGCGGCCGGGTGTGCCCACGGCAGCACCGGCCCGTCCACGCCGATGCGCTGGCGTCGACGCAGTGGGGCGGCGATCGCCTCCACCGCGGCGCCGGTCTGGTCGTCGATGAGCGTTGCCAGGCGCTGCGCCGGGTAGTGGAACACCGTGTCCGCCGCCGGCTCGAAGTCGAGCGGGTGCGGCGTGACCAGCGTCGTCGGGCCGTCGCGTTCGACCAGCACCGCGGCGGCGAACACGGCCGGGCACCAGTATCCGGTCAGGTAGTGGACGTGCCGGCGGTCGCAGACCAGGGCGGCGTCGAGCTGGGTTCGGGTCAGGTGGTCGCGCATCTTGCGCTGTCGGGCGCGGCATCCCTCGGTCGATAGGCCAGTGGTCATGGGTCGCGTAAAGAACCTTCGATGGATCAGGGCACGGCGAGAGGCACATTGTAGCCGCGGCCGGGCCGGGCTCAACCGTCATCGTTCGAGCAGTTTCCCGTTTGCACCGCGGGCCGGGCGGCGGTAGGCTGCCCGCGGTCCGAACCTGGGAGGCTGAGATGAAGCTGCTGGGCAAGACGGCGCTGGTGACCGGGGCGGCGCGCGGGATCGGGCGGGGCTGCGCGGTCGAACTGGCGCGGGCCGGAGCGGACATCGTGGTGAACGACCGCGACCGCTCGCCGGAGGCCGAGATGCTGGTCGCCGACATCAAGGCGCTGGGCCGGCAGGCGGCGCTGGTCGAGGGGGACGTGTTCGAGCGGGCGTCGTGTGAGTCGGTGGTGGCGCGGGCGGTGGTGGCGCTGGGCCGGATCGACGCGCTGGTGAGCAACCCGGCGTACTCGCGGCGCGGGGACTTCCTGGACTACGACCCGGACGTGTTCGAGCGGGTGATGCGCGGCACGCTGTTCGGCGGGTTCCACATGAGCCAGCTCGTCGCACGGCACATGGTGGCGCGGGGCGGCGGTGGGAAGATCGTGTTCGTCTCCAGCGTTCACGCGCGCATCCCGTTCGTCCGCAGCGTCGCGTACAACCCCGCCAAGGCCGGGCTGACGCACATGGCGAAGACGATCGCCGCCGAATTGCTGCCGCACCGGGTCAACGTGAACGTGATCGAGCCGGGCTGGATCGACACGCCCGGCGAACACGCCACCTTCGGCAGCGAGTTGATCGCGCGGGCCGGCGAGTCCTTGCCGTGGGGCCGGCTCGGCACGCCGGAGGACATCGGCAAGGCGGCGGCGTTCCTTTGCTCGGAGGACGCCGACTACATCACCGGGACGGAACTGGTCGTGGACGGTGGCCTTTGCCTCCGCGGCGCCGGCGGGGCCAGCGCCACGGAGAAGCCGCGGTAGTCACATGTGTTGCGAGCCGACGACGCCAGTCGTCGGGTACGCGAGACACCCGACGACTGGCGTCGTCGGCTCACCGCGGGTCGTCCAGCACGCGCCGCAGCCGGGCGAGCAGGTCGTAGGCGCGCGGAAACCGTCGCCACGGGTTCTTCCGCAGGCAGCGCAGGCAGACCGCGTCCAGGTCCGGCGACACCTCATGGTTGATCCCGGACGGCGGGACCGGGTCGCGGGTCAGTACCTCCTGCCGCACCTCCCCGGCGGTCGCGCCGTCGAACGGCGGGCGGCCGGTCAGCAGCTCGTACAGGATCACGCCCAGCCCGTAGACGTCCGTGTGCGGCCGCGGCTCGGCGTCCGGGTCGCGGATGCACTCGGGGGGCAGGTAGCCGACGCCGGCGGGCGCCTGGTCGTCCGTCGGTGGGGCGGACTGGAACAGTCCGCCGGTCAGCCGCATGTCGGCGACGCGCGGGATGCCGTCCGCGGCCAGCAGGACGTTGCTCGGCTTGAGGTTGCCGTGGGTCACCCCCTGCCGGTGCAGGTAGACGACGACCTCGGCCAGTTGCCCGACCAGCCGGACCGCCTCACGAACGGGGTGCGGCCGGCCGGTCAGCCGCGCGGCCAGGCTGCCGTTCGGGACGTACTCGACGATCAGGTACGCGGACCCGGCCCACCAACCGGCTCGCTGTACAGTGACGACGTGCGGGTGTGCGACCGCGGCCCCGACCTCGGCGCCGTGCCGCAGCCGGGCCTCCCACTCGTCGCGGGTGCAGGTCCCCTCCGGGAAGACCTTCAGCGCCACCGGCTGCCGCAGCGGCTCGTAGAGCGCGTGGTAGACGATACTCCGCGGCCCGCGGCCGACCTCGCCGACGATCCGGTAGCCGTCGCGCCCGGCCAGCCGCGCCAGCCGCTCCGCGGTGCTCGGCGGCACCGCGGCGACAGGTACTCCCTCCAGGAACCGGCCCAGGTCGGCGGCCAGCTCCGCTGCGTCGGCATAGCGGCGGGCGGGCTCCTTCTCCAGGCACTTCAAGCAGACCGTCTCCAGGTTGCGTGGCACGTCCGGCGGCAGCCGCGCCGGCTCGTCGTGGAGCACCTGTTGAATGGTCAGGTCCCAGGAGCCGGCAGTGAACGGCAGTCGGCCGGTGAGCGACTCGTAGAGCATCGCGCCGAGGGCGTACACGTCCGTGCCGGGGCCGACGTCGTGCGACCGCCCGGCCGCCTGCTCCGGGGCCATGTAACCCGGGGTGCCCAGGACCGCCCCCTCGCGAGTCCAGGCGGTGCTGTCACTGTCGAGCCGCTTGGCGAGGCCGAAGTCGGCGATTTTCACAGCGACGAGCGACGAGCGACGAGCGACGAGATCAGAAGAAGACTCGTCGCCCGATCTTTCTTTCTCTCTGTCCTCGTCGCTCGTCGCTCGTCGCTCGTCGCTGATAAGCACGTTGGCCGGCTTGAGGTCGCGGTGGACGATCTGCCGTTCGTGGGCGTGTGCCACGGCGAGCGCCAGGGTGCGGATCAGCGCGGCCGCGTCCGGGGCAGACAGCGGGCGGCCGGCGAGGTGCTGGTCGAGGGTGCCGCCGGCGACGAGTTCCATCGCGTAGTACGGCCGGCCGGCGTGCTCGCCGACCTCGTAGATCTGCACGACGTTGGGGTGCCGCAGCCGGGCCGCGGACTCGGCCTCGATGTGGAAGCGGGCCCGCGCCTGCGGGCCGGCCAGGGCGCCGTCGCGGATGACTTTGAGCGCGACCAGTTGACCGGAACTCGCCTGCCGGGCCTTGTAGACGACGCCCATGCCGCCGCGGCCCAGTTCGCCGAGGATGTCGTAGCCGGGGACCGCTGGCCGGTCCGCCGGCCAGTCGCCGGTGACCGGGACTTCGCTCATCGGCGGTCCTCGGGATGGGGCGTGACGACTGGAAGGGGCGAATTCACCCCGGAGTGTAGGCTCCGCATACCGGGCTCACAAGGTCAGCGGGTCCGAACTGCAACCCTGTCGGCTGAACAACCGGTCGCACGACCCCAGGCCGCCAGACCGCCACTTTCTGAGGGTGCCGGTTTGGCGGCCTGACCCCCTCGGTTCAGTCGCCGCCTCAACCGGTGGGGGTCAGGCTGCAAGGCTGCCACTTCGGAGTGTGGCAATGTGGCAACCTTGGTGGTCAAACATTGACCACCGATCCTCCAGAAGACCATTGCCCAAACAACTCTACATCCCGACCTGGGGGTAGGGTGGGCACCGCCCACCGTGACAGCCCAACAGTGGGCGGTACCCACCCTACGGAACAGCCGTTTGCCGGCCGACCGGCAGCAGGCTCACCAGAGTCCCGACCGCGACGCCCGCGGCCAGCGCTGCCAGCGGGGCCCAGAGGAACCAGACGCCGCCCCAGCCGAAGTTCACCTGCACCGCCACCGCGACGCTGGCGACGGTCGCCGCGACCGCAGCAAGCGGCGTCGCGCGCGGCACGAACAGCGCCAGGAAGAACAGCACGAAGATCGGTGCGGTGAGCAGGTTCACCACCTTGAAGCACAGCTCCAGAAGGTTCCCGGCCAGCCCGCCGACCACCAGGCTCAGGCCCACCGCCGCGATCCCGACCCCGACCGAGGTGAACCGCGCCAGCCGGACCTCGCTCGCCGGTGTGAAGGTCCGCCCGCCGGCCCGGCCGACGAAGTCCGTGACGATCACCGCCGAGGTCGAGTTGAACCCGCTGGACAGGCTCGACATCGCCGCCGCCAGGATCGCCGCGATCACCAGCCCGGTCAGCCCCGGCGGCAGGCCGATCACGATGAAGTGCGGCATCATCTTGTCCGCCTGCCCAACGACCGACCACCCGTCCGGCATTTCCTCAGGCCGCGCCTGGAAGTACCCCAGCACCGCCAGCCCGGCCAGCCCGAGCAGCGACGCGCTGAGGACCGTGGTGAAAAGCTGCACCGCGAACGACCGCCGGGCGGCGGCCACGTTCCGGGTCGCCAGGTAGCGCTGGATCGCCATCTGGTCGGACCCGGCGGTGCAGGTCATCCACACCAGCATCCCGACGAACGCCCCGACGACGTTGCGCGACGCGGTCGGGGTCGGCCCGGCCGCCCCCTCCGGCCACACGACCGGCCAGACGGCCAGCTTCGGCCAGTGGGCCGGCCACTCCGTCGGCCACCACGCGCCGAAGCCGCCCAGCGCCGCCGTGATAATGGCGATCGTGACGATCGCCCCGAAGACCATCAGCACCGCCTGGACCGCGTCCGTCACCACCACCGCCTTCAGCCCGCCCTCGGCCGTGTAGACCAGGGTAATCACCCCCATCAGGATGCTGATCGCTGGCAGCCAGGACGGACTCAGCCCCAAGAGCGGGATCAGCACTGCGTGCGCGGTCGCGTACAGGATGGACGCCATCCACGCCACCCGCAGCAGCACGAACATCAGCGCCCCGAGCAGCCGGCCGGTCAGCCCGAGCCGGGCCTCCAGCAACTCGTACCCGCTGGTGACGCGCTGCCGCATGATCCGCGGGATCAGCACCAGCGCGACGATGAGGTAGGCGAACGGGAACGCCAGGAACTCGGAGAAGATGACCGGCCCCTTGCCGATCATCTCCCCCGGCAGGGCGAGATACGTCAGCGTGCTGGTCAGGGTGGCGAACAGGGACAGGCCGATCATCAGCGGCGACATCGACCGCCCGCCGAGCAGGTAATCGTCTGCCGACTTCACCTGCCGGGCGTAGTACGCCCCGATCGCCAGCATCCCGACGGCGTACAGGCCGATGACCAGGTAATCGAGGACGGTCATAAGGAGCCCTTGGTTGCTGGAGTGTAGTAGGCACACTCCATGTGCCGTCTCTTCGCGGGCCGAAGAACGGCACACGGAGTGTGCCTACTACACTGTCCGATCCGTCGGCAGGATCACGGCCACGCTCTCCTTCGCATCAACGCGGGCGAACGTGTGCAACACCAGCACCACCCCGCTATATTTCGCTCGTACCATCTCGGTTCGTCGGCCGAGCGGGTCCGTCACCGTGCCGAGCGGGTCGCCTTCCCGGACCACCTGGCCGAGCGTCACCGCCGGCTCGAAGAACCCCTCGCACGGGGCCGGGTGGTTCGCCTGCATGTGGCCGGCGCCGGGCCGCGAGTCCTCGACCACCAGCGGGGCCGCGACGGGCGGCAGCGCGTCGTCGGTCGCGCCCACGTCGGCGAGCACCCGCAGACAGCCGGCGGTGTACGCCTCCACGCCGGCCGGGTCGCAGCCGCCGCCGCCGTGGTACTCGGCGTAGATCGCCGGCACCTTCGCGTCGCGGGCGACCGACAGCGACCGGCCGTCCGGCCGCGGGTCGGTGCCCCAGATGATCGGCAGCCCGAACGCGCGGGCCATCCGCCGCTGGACCGCCAGCAGCGCCGCGTCCGGGTGCAGCATGTACCCGACGAGTGGTAGCACCCGCAACCGCGTACCGCCGGTGTGCAGGTCGATGTAGTAATCGGCCTCGCGGATCAACCCGGAGAGTTCATGGGCGATTCGCTCCGTGACCGAGCCGGCGGGCGCGCCCGGGCAGGTGCGGGCGAGGTCCAGCCCGTCCTCGGCCACGCGGCTGCCGCGGCGGAACGCCGGCTCGTTGACGACCGGCACCAGCGTGACCCGGCCGCGCGGCGGCGGCGTCTCGCGGAACCGCGCGATCAATCGGCGGACCGCGGCCATCGGTTCGAACTCGTCGCCGTGGACGCCGCCGGTGATCAGCACCCGCGGGCCGGGTGAACGGCCGACGAACTCCTCGCGGGCGATTAGCATGATGACATTACCGCTCAAACTGGTGAGGCGACAACTCGCGTACCAACCAGGCGAGCGGGGGGCGTCAGCCCCCCGAGTGGGCACGTCCGGGACTGTGACCTCCCTCGGGGGGCTGACGCCCCCCGCTCGCTTTGTTGGTGCTCGGTGCAGCCGGTGACATATCGCGTCAGTTCATGAACCGGAACGAGAACAGCCGCGCGTCCTTCATCGCGAATCGCAGGCGGACCGGCTGGCCGGCCAGCTTCGCCACGTCGGGGCCGGACTTCCAGCGGATGACGCGGTCCGTCTCGTTGCCGATCGTCTCGACCGCGTCGGTCAGTGCATAGCCCGGCAGCGGCTTGCCAGATGCGTCCTGAAGCTCTACCCGGATGCCACCGGCCGCCGACGTGGCGAAGTTGATCTCCAGTTCCTTGCCCGCGAATGTGAACGGCTTCGTGACCAGCTCGCCTCCGGCATACGGGGCGACCGCGGCCGCGAACCCGTCCACCCGCAGCGAGTAGCGCCGCAGGTGGCTGGTCGGCTGGCCGTAGTTCTGGTTGGCGTACAGCGACATCCCGGCCGCCCCGGTCGGGACGACGTTCAGCGCCGGGTAGTTCGTCCGCGACACCCAGTTCTCCAGGCCGATGCCGGGCGTCAGGAACCCCTCGGGGAACGTGCGGTCGTAGCGGTCGCCGCCGCGGGTGGTGATGAGTACACCGTCGGAGCAGTCGTGGAAGTACTTCGGGTTGACCTTGATGGCCTTCGCCTGCTCCGCGGTGAGCACCTGCCGGCCGAGCATGAACCGGGCCGCGACGCCGACATAGAGATGCGGGGCGCGGTAGTACGGGTGGGTCTGGTTCGTGTAAAGCTGTTCGACGGGGCCGTCGCCGTAGCCCATCAGGACCGGCGGCGTCCAGGTGAGGAAGTCCTTCGAGGTGGCGCGAGCGATCCGCCGGGTGCGATCGAAATAGACCCGGAAGTAGCACAGGTAGCACTGCTCGGCGTCCGACCAGAACGGCACGTTCTGCGAGTCGAACGCGCCCTTCGTGATGACCGACTCGTCGCGGAGCTTGCGCCAGCGCAGGCCGTCCGCGGAGGCGAACGCGACCAGCCCTGTCTTGCCGATCCCGGCCAGCGCCTTGAAGCGCTCACCCTTCGACACGCCGGGGCGGGTGTCGATCATCGGGCAGAAGTTGTGCGAGAACGGCGGTAGCCCGGCGAGGACGACGTTGTTCGCCTTCGTGCCGTGGATCTCGTACAGCCCGAGGTCCGGCTTGGTCCAGGCGACGCCGTCCTTCGAGAAGGCGACGCAGGTGACTTCCGTGGGCGAGCCGTCCTTCCCGCCGACCGAGCCGCGGTAGTACATCCGGTACTCGTCGCCGTCGCGAAGGGCCGTGCAGTAACCGCAGAACGGCCCCTCCCAGGGCTTGTCGAACTTCAGCGCGATGCCCTCGTCCCGCGGTTGCTCCATTCGCAGGGTGGCGCCGTCGAGCTTGTCGATGAGGAACTTGTCCACGAACAACTCGCGTCGCGAGCCGAGTTCGATCGGCTTATCGTCGGCGCGGAGGGCCGGCGGGCAGAGGATCAGGGCGAGAAGGAATGCCCGTCCGGTCATGGGGAAGCCTCGGGGGCGGTTTCAAAGTAGTCCGCTCGCTCCGCGAGCGGTCGGCGAAGACCGCTCGCGGAGCGAGCGGACTACACTCGTTACCACGCGGTCCAGCCGCCGTCGATGGTCAGGTTCTGCCCGGTCAGGAAGCTGCTGGCATCGCTGGCGAGGAAGACGATCGCGCCCTTGAGTTCGTGCGGCCGGCCCATCCGCCTCATGGGGAGCTTCGTCTTGAGCCGCTCGACCATCGCGGCGGGGGCCTTCTCGCTCGGGAACGGGCCGGGGCTGAGGCAGTTGACCCGCACCCCGTCCGCGGCCCAGTACGCGGCCAGGTGCCGGGTCATGTGGACGATGCCGCCCTTGAGGGCGTGGTACGCCACCGGGCTGGCCGGACAAATCCCGTCGTAGGCGTCCGGGTACGAGGCGACCTGGCCGTACATCGAGCCGAGCAGGACGACGCTGGCCGGGGCGCCGCGCCCGACGGCATGGTTGCGGACCAGCCGGGCGAGCAGGAAGTACCCGGTGGCGTTCGCCAGGTGCCGGGTGAACTGCTCGGCGGTCACCGTGGACCAGTCGTTCGGCTCGGGTTCGTGGCCGTTGTTCACCAGCACGTCGATCCGGCCGGCGATCGCGACCGCGTCCGCGAAGCCGCGCTCCAGCGCCGCGGGGTCCATGTGGTCGAGGGCGACCGCGTGGTGCCGGCCGGGGAGCGCGTCCGCGGCGGCCCGGGCGCGGTCGGAGTCCCGGCTGGCGGCCACGACTGTCGCGCCGGCCTCCGCGAGCGCGCGGGCCATCGCGGAGCCGAGGTGCCCGGTCGCGCCGGTGACGAGCGCCACCCGCCCGGTCAGGTCGAACAGTTCGCGGACGGTCGGCTCCGGCATCGGAAGCTCCACGGCATCAGAACGGCCCGTCGAACGTGAACCCGAGCGGGCCGAACTGCCGGCGCGTCTCGGCCAGCCCCTGCTGCACCCAGATGATGTCCGCCCCGTAGGCGAGCAGCCGGGCGCCCAGGTCGAGCATCTGCTTCGCCCGCTCCGGGGAGCCGACCGGGATGCCCCAGTGCTTGCCGGCGGCCCGGGCGGCCTCGGCCACCGTGCGGATCGCCTCCTCGATCATCGGGTGCTGAAACTGCCCCGGGACGCCCGCCAGCACCGAGAAGTCGCCGGGGCCGAAGAACAGTACGTCCACCCCCTCGACCTCGGCGATCTCGCGGGCGTGGGCCACCGCGTCCGGTTCCTCGATCTGCACGACGACGAACGTCTGATCGTTGGCCGCGCGGACGTACTCGTCCAGCGGCATCAGGCAGTACGGGTTGTCCGCGTTGCCAGTGTCGATGCCGCGGCGGCCGAGCGGGGCGAACTTTGCCCACCGGACGACCTCGCGGGCCTCGGCCGCGTCCGAGCACCGCGGGTACATGATCCCCTGCGCCCCGGCTTCGAGGATGCGGCCCATCCGCATGACCTCGCCCTTGGCCGGGCGGACGAGCATGTCGGCGCCGCCGACCCGGGCCGCCCGCATCAGCCCGGCGGCCGTCTCCAGGCTTAACGCGCTGTGCTCCAGGTCCAGCCACAGCCCGTCGAACCCCATCAGGCTGACCATCTCGAAGAACGACGGGTCAGTGGCGTGGATGGTCGTCACCAGTGCCGGTTCGCCGCGGCGTAGCTTCGCCTTGATCCTGCTCGGTCGCATGTGATCTCCATGTGTTGCGGACGGCACGGGTATGCGTTTATTATCATCCCCGGGCCGGTCGGGTAGTGGACCCGACCGGGCTCTCGCGTCCCACCTTCCACATTCGGGATCACCGATGTACCGCCGCCTCCTGGTGTCGCTCGCCTTCTGCGCCGCGCTCGGCTTCGCCTCGCAGCTAACCGCCGCGGACACTGCCCCGCCACCGGGGTTCACCGCGCTCTTCAACGGCAAGAACCTTGCCGGCTGGCACGGCTGGGCCGTCCACGAGAAGGGCGGCAAGCCCGCCGACCTGGTCAAGCTCAGCCCGGAGGAGCGTGCCAAGAAAGTCGAGGGTTGGACCGCGGACGCGAAGAAGCACTGGCGGGTCGAGAACGGCGAGTTGGTCAACGACGGGCTGGGCGCGTACCTGGCCACTGACAAGGGCTACGGCGACATCGAACTGCTGATCGAGTACAAGACGGTCGCCAAGGCCGACAGCGGCGTGTACCTGCGCGCCACCCCGCAGGTGCAGATCTGGGACACCACGAAAGAGGGCGGCAAGTGGGACCGCGGCGCCGACAAGGGGTCCGGCGGGCTGTTCAACAACTCCAAGGACGCGCCGGGCCAGTTGCCGCTGGTCCACGCGGACCGGCCGTTTGGCGAGTGGAACAAGTTGCGTATCCTCCAGGTCGGCGAGCGGACCACGGTGTACCTCAACGACAAGCTCGTCGTGGAACACGCCCGGATGGAGAACTACTGGAACCGCAAGGCCCCGCTGGCGCGCACCGGCAAGGTCCTGCTCCAGACGCACGGCGGCGAGATCCGCTGGCGGAACGTCTTCGTCCGGCCGATCCCCGCGGACGAGGCGAATGCCATCCTTGCCAAACACGGCGCCGACGGGTTCGAGAGCGTCTTCAACGGCAAGGATTTCGACGGCTGGGCCGGCCCGGTGGAGAACTACGAGGTGGCCAGCGGCGCGATCGTCTGCAAGCCGGGGAAGGGCGGGACGCTGCACACCAAAAAGTCCTACGGGGACTTCGTCGCCCGGCTGGAGTACAAGCTGCCGGCGGGCGGCAACAACGGGCTGGCGATCCGCTACCCCGGGGCGGGTGACCCGGCCTACGCCGCGATGTGCGAGGTGCAGATCCTCGACGACACCGCCGAGAAGTACGCCAAGCTCGACCCGCGGCAGTACAACGGCTCGCCCTACGGCATGATCGCCGCACGGCGCGGCTTCCTGCGGAAGGTCGGCGAGTGGAACTTCATGGAGGTGACGGTGAAGGGCTCGACTATCCAGGTGGAACTCAACGGCACCCGGATCGCGGACGGCGACCTCAGTCTGGTGAAAGAGTACATGGCCAAGAGTCCGCACCCCGGCAAGGACCGCACCGAGGGGCATTTCGGCTTCGCCGGTCACTCGGACCCGGTCGCGTTCCGCAACGTCCGCATCAAGAGCCTGAAGTAGGCTTTCAGTGTAGTAGGCACACTCCGTGTGCCGTTCTTCGAGTCTGCAAGAACGGCACACGGAGTGTGCCTACCACACTCCAGAGTTCGGGAAGTCCATGCTGGACCGGCGGGGGCTGCGACCCGATAATGGTTGTGGCCCCCCTTGCCGCGGTTTCCCGCCGGTCGATGGTCCAACCCGTTTGCCTCGCCGGGTGCAAAGTATGCCCACCGCAGCGCTCCGCTTTCCAGTCCTGGCCGCCCTCGCCGTGGGGCTGTGCAGCCGCGCGTCCGCCGCGGAAAAGCCGCCCACGCCGGACCAGGTCCGGTTCTTCGAGACCCGCGTCCGGCCGGTCCTGGCCGAACACTGCTACGAGTGCCACGGGCCGAAGAAGCAGCGCTCCGACCTGCGGCTGGATAGCGCCGCCGCCATGAGGGAGGGCGGCGCGTCCGGCGAGCCGCTGCTCGGTGCGCCCGACAAGAGTCTGCTGCTGAAGTCGGTGACGCACGCCGAGGGCGTCGCTCCGATGCCGCCCAAGAAGAAGCTCACCGCCGGCCAGGTCGCGGACCTGACCCGGTGGGTCGGCATGGGCGCGCCGTACCCGGCGACAGCAGTCCTGGCGAAGGCGCCCGGCCGCGACCACTGGGCGTTCCAGTCCGTGAAGCGGCCCGCGGTCCCGCAGGTCAGTGACCCGGCGTTCCCGGTCCGCAACCCCATCGACGCATTCGTCCTCGCGAAGCTCACCGCCGCCGGGCTCAAGCCCGCCGCCCCGGCCGACCGTCGGACACTCATCCGCCGGGTCACGTTCGACCTGACCGGCCTGCCGCCGACGCCCGCGGAGATCGACAACTTCCTGCGTGACGACTCGCCGGAGGCGTTCGCGAAGGTGGTCGAGCGTCTGCTGGCGTCGCCCGCCTACGGCGAGCGGTGGGGCCGGCACTGGCTGGACGTCGCCCGGTACGCCGACTCCAACGGCCTGGACGAGAACATCGCCCACGGCAACGCCTGGCGCTACCGCGACTACGTCGTCGAGAGCTTCAACGCGGACGTGCCCTACGACCGCTTCGTCCGCGAGCAGGTGGCCGGCGACCTCCTGCCGGCCGCGGACGCCGCCGCCCGCCACCGGCAACTCGTCGCCACCGGCTTCCTGTCGCTGGGGCCGAAGGTGCTGGCCGAGCCGGACAAGCGGAAGATGGAACTGGATATCGTGGACGAGCAACTCGACACGCTCAGCCGCGCGATCCTGGGACTTACAGTGGGCTGCGCGCGCTGCCACGACCACAAGTTCGACCCGATCTCGACGGAAGACTACTACGCGCTGGCCGGCATCTTCCTGAGCACGAAGACGATGGACTCGTTCGTGACCATCGCGAAGTGGCACGAGAACGAGGTCGGCACCCCGGCCGAGTTGAAGCGCAAGACCGACCACGACGCCGAGGTCGCCCGGTACAAGCGGCACCTCCTCGCGCTGCACTGGAAGAAGCGGACGCCCGCCGTGAACTCCGCGATCAAGGGCGCCAGGGAGGCGGTCGCGCTGCTCGAAAAGAACGCCCCGGAAGTCTCCTCCGCAATGGGCGTGACCGACGGGAAGGTGGTCGATTCGCCGGTCCTGCGCCGTGGCAGCCACCTCAGTCCCGGCAAGGTCGTTTCGCGGCGGTTCCCGACCGTACTGACCGGCGAGAAGCAGTCGCCGTTGCCGGCGGACCACAGCGGCCGACTCAAACTGGCCGGGTGGCTGACCGACCCGACGAACCCGCTGACGGCACGGGTGATGGTCAACCGGGTCTGGCGGTGGCACTTCGGCCACGGCCTGGTCGCCAGCGTGGACAACTTCGGCCTGCTGGGCGAGAAGCCGAGCCACCCCGAGTTGCTCGACTGGCTGGCGAGCGAGTTCACCGCGAACGGCTGGTCCGTCAAGCACCTGCACCGGCTGGTCGTGCTCTCTGGCACGTATCAGCTGAGTTCGGCCCACGACCCGGCGGCCGCGGAGAAGGACCCGGAGAACCGGCACCTGTGGCGGGCGAACGTCCGCCGGGTCGAGGCGGAGGTGATCCGCGATTCGCTGCTGGCCGTCTCCGACAAGCTGAACGATGCGCGCGGCGGCCCGGCGCTGCACCACGTGAAGAACCGGGCGTTCCTGTTCGACCATACGTCGAAGGATCTGACGACCTACGACAGCAACCGGCGGTCGCTGTACCTGCCGCTGGTCCGCAACAACCTGTACGACGTGTTCCAGTTGTTCGACGCCCCGGACGCGGCGGTCATTCACGGCGACCGGGCGACCACGACCGTGGCCACCCAGGCGCTGTTCTGGATGAACAGCCCGCTGGTGACGACCGCGGCCGGCGAGTTGTCGGAGTCACTGCTGGCCCGCACGGACCTGGACGACGCCGGCCGGGTGCGGACGCTGTACGAGACCGCCTACGGCCGACCGCCGACTGCGAAAGAGACCGCGCGGGCGCTGGAGAGCGTGGCCGGGTTCGACAAGGCGCTGGCCACGACGGTGCCGCAGACCGACAAGCGCCAGGCGCGAGCGTGGGGCCTGGCCTGCCAGGTCGTGCTGGCCGCGAACGAGTTCGTGTACGTCCGGTAGCTCTTGTAGGGTGGGTCGAGTCTTCGAGGCCCACCGATTCCGGCGAGCGCAGCCCGGTGGGCCTCGAAGACTCGACCCACCCTACAAGAAACGGCCCCGAGACCATCCATGCTGTCACCCCTGATCTCCCGCCGCACGGTGCTGCAACAGTCCGCGCTCGGGTTCGGGTTCCTGGCGCTGGCCGACCTGCTCGCCGCCGCGGACGCCGCCGGAGGCCCGAAGCCGCACCACGCGCCGCGCGCCAAGCGGGCCATCTTCCTGTTCATGAAGGGCGGGCCGAGCCACGTCGATACGTTCGAGCCGAAACCCCTGCTCGACCGCGACCACGGCAAGCCCTTCCCCGGTGAGAAGCCCCGCGTCACGTTCGCCGCCACCGGGACGCTCCTGAAGTCGCCGTGGAAGTTCAAGCAGTACGGCCAGAGCGGCAGCCCGGTCAGCGAGTTGTTCCCGCACGTCGCGAAGTGCGTGGACGACATTTGCTTCCTCCACTCGCTGCACGGCACCAACCCGGCCCACGGCGGCGCGCTCCTGAAGTTGCATACCGGCAGCGACAACTTCGTCCGCCCGAGCCTCGGGGCGTGGCTGGCCTACGGGCTGGGCACCGAGAACAAGAACCTGCCGGCGTTCGTCACCATCTGCCCGACGCTGGCCCACGGCGGCGTGAACAACTGGGGCTCGGCGTTCCTGCCGGCCGCCTGCCAGGGGGTGCCGATCGGCAACGCCGGCGTCCCCGTGGACCAGGCGAAGGTCCGCTACATCCGCAACGCGACCACCACCGCCGACCTGCAAAAGCGGCAACTGGAGTTGCTGGCCGAGGCCAACCGCGAGCACCTGACCCGCACCGGGCCGGACAAGTCCCTGGAAGGGCGCATCGACTCGTTCGAGCTGGCGTTCCGCATGCAGTCGGCGATGCCGGAGGCCGAGGACATCTCCCGCGAGTCCGCCGAGACGCAGAAGCTCTACGGCCTGGACGACCCGAAGACGGCGGGCTTTGGCCGACAATGCCTGCTCGCACGGCGTCTCTCCGAACGCGGCGTACGGTTCGTCCAGGCGACGCACAGCGACGCCGCGGTCCAGTGGGACCAGCACAGCAACCTGAAACGCGACCACGACAAGAACGCCCGCGAGGTGGATAAGCCGATCGCCGGATTGCTCACCGACCTGAAGCGGCGCGGCCTGCTGAAGGACACGCTGGTGATCTGGGGTGGCGAGTTCGGCCGGACGCCGACGGTGCAGGGCAAGACCGACGGCCGGGACCACAACCCCGAGGGGTTCACGGTCTGGCTGGCCGGCGGCGGCGTGAAGCCCGGCTTCCGGTACGGCGCGACCGACGACTACGGCTGGTTTGCGACGGAGAACAAGGTCCACCTCCACGACTTCCACGCGACGCTCTTGCACCTGATGGGCCTGGACCACGAGCGCCTGACCTACCGCTACGCCGGCCGCGACTTCCGCCTGACCGACGTCGAAGGCCGGGTGGTGAAAGAGATCATGGCGTAGACTGGATGTGGTGCATCTCCATCGTTCGGAGTTGGGCATGAGCGACCCCCGACTCAACGGCAGTCATCTGGATGTGGACCGCCGCCCACGGTACGACGAAAGTGTGTGCGAGTTGCTGGGCGACCGCGGCGAGCACACGAGGAGGGCCGACTCGTTCTTCGATGAGTTGGCCGCCCCGCACGAAGCGCCGCCGGCTGGCGGGTCTTACGTCCTGATCGACCAGGCCGACGGCCGCCGCTACCCCCTACGGGTCGGTATCAACGCGGTCGGGCGATCCCGCGAAAACGACCTGCGGCTCAATACCGATTACGTCTCTCGCCGGCACTGCGTGATACTGGTCCACGCGACCGGCGGGTGTGAGGTGTACGACACCGCATCGCTGAACGGGACCCGGGTCAACGGCAAGCAGGTGACCCGCTCCGCCCTCCTACCGGGCGACTTACTCGATTTGTGCAAGCAGAAGTTGCTGATGGACTGGGTCGGGCCGGGCGGGGACCCGCCGGACTCCGGGATACCCGAGCCGTGGATCGTGGAGGGGCCGCGGCAGACCGAGTAAGGTGGGTCAAGCGAGTCTTCGAGCGCCGACCCACCGGGGCGCTCGCGGTGGGTCGGCGCACGAAGACTCGCTTGACCCACCCTACGAGGCTACGGGAAAGGCTGGAGGATCGCGGCATTATAGATCGGGTCAAGCGGACGCGGCTGATCCAGACCGACCGGTACGTCGTCGCGGTCAAGGTCGAGT
>Ga0247822_10000333_pt1 | contig 24369 bp, 22 predicted proteins | sample 13C_Cellulose_Da_FD_192423 | JGI IMG/M metagenome (GOLD analysis project Ga0247822, IMG submission 192423) | Soil microbial communities from agricultural site in Penn Yan, New York, United States - 13C_Cellulose_Day30 | ecosystem: Environmental > Terrestrial > Soil > Agricultural land | place...
CCTCGGCGCGAGGGAGCAGCTGTCGGAGCGGCTCGCGCTCGGCGGCTCCGTCGATCACGTGCAGCAGGACACCGGAGCGCGCCAGACCACCGGCAAGCTCGACCTGACGTACCGCACCCCCGGGCTCGCGGGAGGCTTCGGGATCGAGGGCGGCTCGGGCACGCGCGACTACGTCGGGCTCGTGGGCTCGGGGACCGGCCGGATCGCCCCGAACCTGTACGCCACCGGCTTCGGCAGCGCGTCGTACGAGCAAGGCAAGCAAGCGGCCGGGCATGTCGGCGCAGGGCTGACGTTCACGCCGCACGAGAAGGCCGCGCTCACGCTCGCGGGCGTCCTCGATCAGGACGGCCGCCTCGAGACCCGCCTGCAGCTCGACGTGTTCAAGAGCCGCGTCGAGAGCGCGGCCGCGCTGAGCGACGCACAGAAGAACGCCCTCGTCAGCTTGTTCGTTTCGTATTCGCCGCACGGGTCGGTTGCCGGCAACGCGATGAACGATCGCTTCGGCGCGCCGACGACAAGCCGCAACATCGACACGGGTGGCCAGGTGATGGCCGGAATCCGCATCAAGTTCTGATGTTCTCCACACGCGTCTACCACTATCGCGATCCTGCCGCCGTCATCCTCGGTCTCAAGGAGCTGCGCAAGCAGGGGCTGACGCCCCGCGGCCTGCTGTTCGTCGCGCTCGATCCGCGCGGCGAGACCAACATCGCCATCCCCGAAGACCTCGACGCGGTCGCGAGCATCCGCGTCGGCGACAAGCTCTCGCTGGTGTCGCCGTTCGAGGGCAGGTTCTTCCACTTCGACGCCGTGCACCGCCTTCCCGGTGACACCGTGCTGTGGAATGGCGACCGCCGTCTCGGCGACACCGGCTCGGCGCCCGAGGTCGCGTGCGCGATCAGCGAGTGGCTCAAGGGCAGCTCGGCGAAGAACGTGTTCCTCGGCTGCAACGCTCACGTACCCGGGTCGTGGTGGACGATCGATCACCTCTCGGCGGTCACGGCGATGCACAACCTGGGCTTCCTCGATTGCGTCGTCACCGCGTCGGGCATCCTCGCGCGCAAGATCGACGACCATCGCCTCTACCACCTCGAGCTGCGTACCCTCGCCGAGCAAGGCACGCCCACCGAGGGGTGGACGGAGGTGTTCGCGAGCGACCTCGGCAACATCCTGCTCATCGAGCGGCGCGTCCTCCAGTACCGCCTCGTGCTCACGTGCGAGCGCGGCCTCGTCGAGGTCGATGTCAGTCACCTGCCCGATCTCGCGATCGAGACCACGCGCGTGCCGATGCGCTCGGGCTTCGGCGTCGTCGGCCGCATCGACGGCGGTGCGTTCGCCGTCACGTCGGGCACCGTCGAGCCGTGGGGCCTCACCAACATGAGCCCCGCGATGCTCGTCGGCTCGCCGACCGAGAGCCTCTCCGAGCTGCCGAAGACGCTGCGCGCGATGCCGCTCGACGTCGAGTAGCTACCACCACATCGTGGTGATGCGCTGATCGAACGGCAGCTGCGCGGGGCACTGCGTCGCATCGGCGTAGGCCTTCGAGTCGCCGGCGAACCGCACGTGCTCGTAGGTGACGAGCACCTCTTCGGTACCATCCGGCAAGGCGGTGGTCACCGCGTCCTCGAGCGCGAGCAGACGGCGCGAGTCCGAGGCGAGGCCGAGCGACGGCAGCGTCGCGGTGACGCGCGCGAGCTGAGCGCGACCGTGGGCATCCGCGGCGCCATACGCGTACAGGCAGACGCCGAGCTCGGTCACCGCGCGATCGCCGACGTTGTAGACGTCGAACCGAGGCCAGTCGTGGCGATCGCGGCCGCCATGCAGCGCGAACTTCACGGCCTCGAACGGCGGCATCGGCTGGGCTCCGCGCAGCTTGCGGCGGTCGGCGACGACCGGAGGGAACCGCGAGCGTCCGGGCCCGGGCGGCGCGAGCCGCCACGCTGCGAGCGCGCGCCCCATGGGCCGCGCGCAGCTCGAGTCGGCCTCGACACCATGCGCTCGCGCGGCCGCGTCGGCGGCTTCGTCGCCCAGACAGCCGACCTCGCTGCACGCGCGGTAGTCGTGCGCGCGGCACAGCCCCTCCGGCGACAGCCGCCGGCTCGGGACCAGGTCGCACGCGGTCGCGTCGCCGGCGCGGCACGCCTGGTCGAGGCGTGCCACCGCATCGAGGCGATCCGCGTCGCGACCGCTCGCGCGCCAGCTCGCGAGCGCGCGCGCCTCGCAGGCGGCGACGTCTTCGATCTCCGCCTCGTCGCACGTCTGCAGCTCGATGGCGAGCTGGCCGCACGAGTAGAGCTGGTCTTGTGTGCACGCAGTGCCGTACGCGCGCCGGCGTCGCTCCTCTGAATTGTCTCCGTCTCTCATGAATTGGCCGCCCTGCCATTCGCACGCGCGACCGTCGCCGGCCTCGCACGCCTCGGCCGCGCGCTGCTCTTGCTTGTCGCGCTCGCTAAAATCGAGCGCGACCGCCCCCGTGACGTCGGGGCTGAACATCGCCCACCACGCGTTCTTCGCACACGAGACCGGATCGCCGCGGTCGCACAGCAGCCGCTGGAGGTCGAGCACGCGCTGGTGACTGAACGCGACGCCGCGGGCCATCTCGACCGCATCGAGCAGCGCGAAGCATGCGGTCAGCTCTCCGCGCCCGTCGTCGCACAGCCGCGTGTAGATGGCCGCCGCGCGCGCGTAGTCACGCGGGCCGCCCTGCCCTCGCTCCGCCGCACGCGCGGCCGCCATCGGCGAAGCATCGCCGGTGCTGGTGTTCGCCAAGGACGGCGCGCGGGCCGAGCGCCCGCACGCGGCGAGCAGCAGGCATCCGAGCCCGAGCACGCGCCGCGCCGTCATGCGGCGAGCGTAGCGCGGCGCCACCGTTTAGTCGCAGGTCTCGCTCGCCTCGACGAAGAAGCCCTCGGTCGGATCGTCGACGATGCGGACGTCGAGGTTGCAGTAGAAGCGCGAGACCGCGGCGACGCTGAACGAGATCTCGACGGTGCCGTCGCTGCCTTCCCATGACCGCGTGTTGACCACGTGCGCGTCGAACGACGCCGGGCTCGTGCCGTCGGCGATCACCTGGTCGACGGCCTCGGCGAGGGCCGCCAGCTCGACCGCGGACTGTCGCAACCACGCGACGTCGTGATCGGCGCGACCGCCCGTGAAGTCCGCTTCGACGAGCACCTCGGCGAGCGCCGACTGGCCGGCTTCGAACAGATCGGCGATGGGGACCTCGTCGAGCTCGGTGGTCTCGGTGACGGTGCCGGCGGGCAGCGCGTCGATCCGCGCGAGCACGGCGCGGGTCTCGGCGAGGTACGCGGGGACGATCTCGTCGAGCGTGTCGAGGACGATGTAGCGGCCCCAGCCGGGCATGTCGCTCAGGAACGGGGTCGCCGACGTGGGGTCGTCGGCCTTGCCGCCGCCGGGGGCGCCCGCCTCGGGCTCCGCGCCGTCCACGGCGCAGCCCTGCAATGCCATCGCGGCCACCAGCACGAACCTCGAAGTCGACATGCCCGCGCATCGTGCAATGGCTACGCCGAGGGATCGGCCGTGGTTTCCGGCACGTTCGTCATCGACGGGCGGATGCAGTCGTCATCACGGGTGGCGAGCTCAGTTGCCAGCACATGTTCTGGCAGCCATCGGTGGCCGCGCTCGTCAACCCGTCAGGGTCCGAGGTCGCCAGGCTGGCCTCCGCGGCCGCGGCAAGGCTCCGCGCACGCGCACGATCGACCTTCAGCTCCCAGAGACAGCCCGCGAGGGCGAACTGCGCATCGGCAAGCTGCGAGCTGCCGGCTCGCGCCGAGGCGAGGCGCTCCACGGCTCCCTCGAGCAACGGGCGTGCATCTGCATACCGGCCCACCTCGACCAGCGTGCTTCCGAGCGTGGCCTGGACCTCGGCGACACGCGGGTCGTTGCCCGCAAAGTGCTTCTCGCGGATCGCGAGCGCCCGGCGGAGATTCGCTTCGGCGGCCGTGGTGTCACCGAGCGCGGACTGCGCCGCGCCGAGGTTCATGAGCGTGCTCGCGACGGAGACGTGATTCGGCCCGATGACCTCGTCTTCGATCGCCAGCGCGGCCTGGAACTTCGCCGCGGCGTCCTGGATCTGCCCGTGCGCATACAAGACCGAGCCGAGGTTCGACAACGCCATCGCGGTGTCTGGATGACGCTTTCCATAGACGGTCTCGATGATCGTCAGCGCGCGACGAAGGTCGGCCTCCGCTTCATCGAGCTTGCCAGCCTCGACGAGACCGGTCGCTCGGTCATTGAGCAGCTCGGCATAGTCGGGGTGCGTCTCGCCGTACGCCGCGGCCACGATCGCGAGTGCGCGAGCATGGTAGGCGGCGGCTCGCTCGGGGCGCGAGAGCCGCGTCAGCTGGAGGGCGGCGTAGTTGAGCGCACGGGCGACCAGCGGATGCGACGTGCCATGCAGCAGCTCCAAGAGCTCGCGGCTCTTCTCGCTGTGCTCCAACGACTGCTGGAAGTCACCTCGCACATAGGCAGCCGTGGCCTTGCTCGCGAGCAAGTTGGCGCTGAGCTCGTTGTCGCCGCCGATCCGCGCGATCCCGGAGCCGGCGAGCGCGAGGTACGGCTCGGCGCGGCGCGGATCCTCGAACTCCCAGGCGCTCAGGTGCGCGAGCTCGGTGAGCACCTTCACCTTCCGGCGATCGTCACGCCCACGATCGGCTGCGGCCACTGCGTCGAGGAAGTGACGCTCCGCGCCGGCGAAGGCACCTTGCTTCAGATCGAGCGCGCCCTGCAGATCGAGCAGCTGCGCACGCAGCGGCGCGTAGTCGAGCGCGCCGAGCGTTTTTTGGGCGCGCTCGAGCGCGGCGCCCGCCTTGTCGAACTTCGCGAGCTCGAGCTGTAGGTTGGCCTCCGAGAGCATGGTCTGGACCTGCTCGATCGTCGCCTTTCCCTTCGGATCGGCGGGCGGCGGCACGACCTCGAGCAGCTCCGTGGCACTCGCGCATGGCGCGACCGAGCTCAGCGAGCCGATCACATCGCCCGCTCGCGCGACCGTCTGCGCGTCCGGTTGCTCGAGCATGCCGACCGCGAGCGACAGCTCGGCGCGGCGCTTCTCGAGGCATAGAGAGCGCAGCTCACCGAGCTTGCCACTCTGCTCCTTGCGGACGACCGATGCCTCGCACACCTCCCGGTCCATCGCGGACCACGCTCCTGCGTAGGCATCGAGCTGCGCGACCGCGGTCTTGAACGACGACTCGGCGTGGGGCAGCCCGGTGCCGCGAAACGCCTGCTCGACGCGCGCGCGCCGGGTGGCGTCCCAGACGCCCTCGAGACGACCGCTCGTCCCACACATCGCCCGCGGCTCCTCCCCTCCCCGCAACCACACGGTAGCGGCCAGCCCCACCGCGACCACGCCCAGTCCGCCGATCGCACCGCGGCGGATCATGGCGCCGCGATCGCGCTCGAGCTCGGCGAGCAGCTCGCTCATGCTCGGGAACCGGTCCGCGCGGTCTCTGCTCATCCCGCGCAGGATCACGGCGCGCAACCAGCGAGGGACCTTGCGAGTCGCAGGAACTGGATCGCGCGCGCCAGCATGGACCTTCTCGATCAACATCGGCAGCGGCGTGGCGGAGAACGGCAGGGCGCCATAGATGGCCTCGTACAGCGCGACGCTATAGGCGTACTGATCACTGCGGGTATCCGCGACGCCGCCATCGAAGAGCTCGGGCGCCATGTAGTTCGGCGTTCCCAGCAACGCGCCGGTCGCGGTCAGCGGGACCGGCGTCCGCAGATCCGTGAGCGTGGCGGTGTGGTCGATCGCCGCCGGGGTAGCGGACTCTGACATGTGGCGCGCGATGCCGAAGTCGGTGACGCGGGCCCGACCGCTAGCGTCGATCAGCACGTTGTCGGGCTTGAAGTCGCGGTGAACGATGCGTGTCGCGTGGGCCGTCTCGAGGCCGCGGCCGGCGGCGATGAACGTGGCGAGGATCTCCTTCTGCGTGCGCGGCGCTGCGGCGAGCCACTCGCGCAGATTCGACCCGTCCACGAGCTCGAGGCACATGAAGATCCGCCCCTGGTGGACGCCGACCTCGTACACGGTGACGACGTTCGGGTGCGACAGCTGCGCCATCGCCTGCGCTTCGCGCAGCAGCCGGTCCATGTGCTGCGACATCTCGCTGTGAAGCACCTTGATCGCCACATTGCGCCCGAGCTGCGGGTCTCGCGCCGAGTAGACGACGGCCATCCCGCCCTCGCCGAGGCGCTCGCGAATCTCGTAGCGCCCGACTAGCTCGCTGGGCTCGAACGCGGACGAGGTCGAGGCCCTGGTCACCGGCCCCGACGGCGTGTGCGCCGTGTCCCCGTGCGGGTCAACGCCCCTCCCTGACCACTTCATCCCTGAAACAGAATACTACGCGACGACGTCGTAGAGGGGCGCGCTGCGTTACTCGGGGCGCTTCCACGGCGACTTGCCGGTGAACCGCGTGTACAGGTGATAGCCGATCCAGCGCAGCGGCTCGCGTGGGATCCCGCCGGGCCGGCGCATGTAGAACGCGACGTCCTTCCAGCGATCGTGGTCGCCGGCGTAGAGGTCGGCGATCACGCGGCCCGCGAGGTTCGCGAGCGTGATGCCGTGGCCGCTGTAGCCGACGCCGTAGTAGACGTTGCGGTGCGCGCCCATCACGCCGATCGCGCAGTGGCGGACGAGGGTGAGATCGAGCGGGCCGCTCCAGCGGTGCTGGGTCGGGACCTCCGCGAGCTCGGGGAAGTAGCGATCGAGCGAGGCGCGGACGGCGCGCGCGCCGGTGTCGTCGGGGCGTGCGGCGAACGTGGTCGCGTTGCGGAACCGATACGCGTACGCCGAGGTCGTGCCGCCACCGAAGATCACGCGGCCCGCGGCATCGACGGTGCCGTACGCGAGGCGCGGCGAGTCGTCGAAGAAGCCGGCGACGCGACCGAGCCCGGTCTTCGCGAGCACGTCGGGCGCCACCGGCGCGGTCGCGATCGCGTGCGAGATGACCGGCAACAGGCCGGTCGTGAAGTAGCCGAGGTGCATCGTGTAGCCGCTGGTCGCGAGCACGATCGCCTTCGCGCGCACGGTCGCCCGCGGGGTCACGAGCTCGATGGCGGCGCCCTCGCGCACCCGCGTGACCGGCGTGCCTTCATGGATCGCCACACCGCGCTGCACGAGCAGCGGCCGCATCGCGCGCACGAGGTCGACGCCCGCGATCGTGGCCTCCGTCGGATCGAACACCGCCCCGTGCACGCCGCGCGCGGAGAGCAGCTCGGTCAACGCGGCGCCGCGAAGGAAGCGCAGCGGCAGCCCGCGCGCGGTCAGCTGCGCCACGAACGCCTCGGCCTCCTCGGCGGCGCGCGCGCTGGTCGCGAGGTGCACGCACCCGGTGCGCCGGAACCGCACCGGCAAGGCGTGCTCGCGGATCAGCGCCTCGACGTCGTCGATCGCGCCGCGCGTGATCGCGTGCTCGCGCACGACGAGGTCCGCATCCACGTCCTTGACGGTGATGCCGTTGAGCACGAGCCCGCCGTTGCGCCCACTCGCGCCGTTGGCGAGCTGCTTCGCCTCGAGCAGCGCGATACCGAGCGCGGGGAACCGGCGGCTCAGGTGGTACGCGGTCGACACGCCGGTGAACCCGCCGCCGATGATCGCGACGTCGACCTCGAGGTCGCGCGCGAGCGGCGCCGACGGCGTGTCGGGCGGTGCGCCGTCGAGCCACACGGCCGTGTTGTCATCGAACAGGTGCTGCATCAACGACCCGGGGCGAGCATCGACCCGAAGGCGACCAGCTTGGTCTCCAGGTTGTCGAGCAGCCCCTCGCGCCCGCACTCGTGACCGACACCGCTGTCCTTGCGGCCGGCGAACGGCGCCTCGACGGTCTGCGGCGCCCATTCGTTGACGCCGATCATCCCGAAGTCGAGCTGCTCGTAGGCGCGCGTCGCCGCGGCGAGATCCTGGGTGAACACGTAGGCCGCGAGCCCGTAGCGCGTGTTGTTCGCGGCGGCGATCGCCTCGTCGAGCTGATCGAAGGCGGTCATCGCGAACAGCGGGCCGAACACCTCGTCGGCGAACGCCGGCATCGTGGGCGTGACGTCGCCGAGCACCGTCGGCTCGAGGAAGAAGCCCGGGCGCCGCAGCCGCGCGCCTCCGGTGCGGACCTGCGCGCCGCCGGCGGTCGCGGCCGCGATCAGGGCCTCGACCCGCTCGCGGTGGCGCGCGCTGATCATCGGGCCGATGCGCGTCGTCGGCTCGAGGCCCGGCCCGACCGGCAGCTTGCGGGTCTCCTCGATGACGATCTCCTCGAAGGTCTTCGCGTGCGCGCGCGGCACGTAGAACCGCTGCGGCGCGACGCACACCTGCCCCGCGTTGCGGAACCGCGCCGCCACCGCGCCGCGCGCCACGCTCTCGATGTCGACGTCTGGCAACACCAGCACGGGCGCGTTGCCGCCGAGCTCGAGCGACAGCCGCGTCATCGTGCGCGACGCGCCGTCCATCAGCAGCTTGCCGACCGCGACCGAGCCCGTGAAGCTCAGCTTGCGCAGCGCCGGATGATCGAGCATGGCCTGCCCGATCGGGTGCGGCTCGCCGCTCACGAGGTTCACCGCGCCCGGCGGCAGCCCCGCCGCCGAGAGCACCTCGACCAGCGCCATCGCCGAGAGTGGCGTCAGCTCCGCCGGCCGCACGACGACCGTGCACCCCGCCGCGAGCGCGGCCGCGATCGCACGCGCCGGGTTGTACGCGGGGAAGTTCCACGCCGTGATCACCCCGACCACGCCGATCGGCTCCTTGAGCACGAGCATGCGCCGCGCCGGCGTACGCGCCGGCACCGTGTAGCCCGCGCCGCGCTTGCCCTCCTCGGCGTACCACTCGAAGAAGTCGGCCGCGACCTGCCACTCGCGCAGCGCCTCGGCGATCGGCTTGCCCGCCTCGCGCACCGTCACCTCGGCGAGCGGTGTGAGGCGCCCCCGGATCAGCTCCGCCGTGCGCAGCAGCAGCGCGCCGCGATCGTACGCGGTCCGCGCGCGCCACGCGGGCAACGCGCGCTGTGCGGCCTCGATCGCCCGCACGGCATCCGGTCCGCCGCCGTACGCGACGCTCGCGATCGCCTGCTCGGTCGCCGGATCGATCACCTCGCGGCGGCCGCGCTCGAGCGCGTCGACCCACGCTCCGTCGATGAATTGCTGCGTGTTCATGCTCCGTGCTCCCCTACGTGCGCGATCGCGGCGCCGACCACGCCGAGCGCCTCGCGCAGCTGCGGCTCGGTGATCGAGAGCGGCGGCATGAACCGCACGCAGTTCGAGTACAACCCGGCGCGGATCAGCAGCACGCCGGCGGCGACCGAGCGCTTGATCACCGCGAGCGCCTGCGCGGTCGCCGGCGTCTTCGTCGCGCGGTCGGTCACCAGCTCGACGAGCATCATCGGCCCGAGCCCGCGCACGTCGCCGACGAGCGGCGTCGTCTCCTGCAGGCGCACCAGCTCCTCGCGCATCACGTCGCCGATCCGGTTCGCGTGCGCGAGGAACGCGGGCGCGCGGATCAGCTTCACCGCCTCGATCGCCGCCGCGCACGCGACCGGGCTCCCGCCGTACGTGCCGCCGACCCCGCCGAGGTGCGGCGCGTCCATGATCTCGGCGCGCCCGGTGGTCGCGCTGATCGGCATGCCGGCGCCGAGCGCCTTGGCCATCGTGATCACGTCGGGTTCGACGCCCGCGTGATCGACCGCGAACAGCTTGCCGGTGCGCCCGAACCCGGTCTGCACCTCGTCGGCGATCATCACGATGCCGTGGTGCGTGCACAGCTCGCGGATCCGGCGGAGGAACCGCGCGGGCATCGGGATGAACCCGGCCTCGCCCTGCACGGGCTCGATGATGATCGCCGCGAGCGCCGACGGATCGATCTGCGCGACCATCGCGCGCTCGAGCTGCGCGATGCAGGCGTCGACGTACGCGTCCTCCGTCATGCCCGCCGGCCGGCGATACGGCTCCGGCGCCGGGATGCGGTAGACCTCGGGCGCGAACGGCCCGAAGCCCTGCTTGAACAAGCCGTACTTGCTCGTCAGGCTCAGCGTGAGCAGCGTGCGGCCGTGGTAGCCGCCCTCGAAGCACAGCACGCCCGCGCGCTTGGTGTATGCGCGCGCCAACTTCACCGCGTTCTCGACGGCCTCGGCGCCGCTGTTCGCGAGGAGCGTCTTCTTCGCGTACGCGCCCGGCGTGACCTCGTTGAGCAGCTCGCACAGCTCGATGTAGGGCTCGTAGGTCGCGACCAGCGCGCATGGATGCACGAGCCGCCGCGCCTGCGCCTCGATCGCGCGCACCACCTCGGGCGGGCAGTGCCCGGTCGCCGTCATGCCGATGCCGCCCGCGAGATCGACGAGCGTGTTGCCGTCGACGTCGACGACGAGCGCACCCTCGGCGTGATCGATCACGACGTCGGTCGACTTCCCCAGGCCGCGCACGACCGCCGCCTCGCGGCGCGCGAGCACGGCGCGGCTCTTGGGCCCGGGAATCTCGGTGACACGGTTGATCGCTGTCCTGGTGGGCGCTGTCATGGTGGGAACCTCACCTCGCGGTCGGCCGGCAGCACGAGCACGACGCCGTACCCGTCGCACACCGGATCATTGATATAGCCGGGAACCAGCCCACGCGGCTGAAAGCCGATCCGGAGCTGCGCCGAGATCGTGGGATCCACGCGCGTGCCCGCGACCAGCTCCGCGTAGTACTGGTCCGCGCTCAGCGAAGCCGTGAGGGCGCCGTAGCCCGAGGGCATCCCGACGGTGAGCTGGCCCGCGAGCCCGAGCCGGCGCACCACCTCGTGGCGCGCCGCGTACAGCGCGCGCGCGATGCCGCGGCGGCGATACGCCGGATGCGCACCGATGTCGGCGCCGTACAGCCACGGGCCGCTCGGATCGTGCGACGTGAGCCAGCCGCCCTGGATCACGTCCGCGAACGTGTGATTCGGATGCGCGAAGTCGAAGTCCATGCGGATCGTCGACGTCATGCCCACGACGCGCCCAGCGCTCTGGGCATCGACGACGCAGAACTGCCCCTCGGGGAACAGCTCGAGGTGCCTCAGATAATGACGCGCCTCGAACCGCTCCTCGGGAGCCAGCGTCGGGAACACGATGCGCTGGAGCTCCTCGAGGCCGTGAACGTGCTCGGGACGCATCGACACGACCTCGAGCCCGCCGCCGAACCCGCGGCGCATCAGACCTCGCTCCGCTTGCCGTTCTCGGTGTAGCGGATCGCGTAGAGGTCCTGCCTGCGGTCGAGCCACGTCCGCACGCTGCCGGTCAGGCGGTTCCGCCGCAGCGCCTCGATGTCGAGCTCGTGCAGCACCATGGTCTCGACGTTCGGCGTCGCCTCCTCGGCCACGCCATCGCGCGCGAACGGCACGTCGCACGGGGTGAGGATGCACGCCTCGCCGTAGTGGATATCCGCGCCTTGCACGAACGGCAGGTTGCCGATCGGGCCGGCGAGCACCGCGTACATGCTGTTCTCGATGCAGCGCGCCTGCGCGCACGAACGGATGCGCATGTACCCGGACCGGATGTCCGTGTTGAACGGCACGAACAACAGCTGCGCGCCCTTCCCCGCCGCGATGCGCGCGAGCTCCGGGAACGCGACATCGTCGCCGATCAGGATCGAGATCTTGCCGCGGTCGCTGTCGAACACCCGCACGTCGTCGCCCGCCGACACGCCCCACCACCGCAGCTCCGACGGCGAGATGTGCAGCTTGTACTGCCGCTCGACGGTCCCGTCGCGCCGGAAGATCGAGGCGACATTGTAGAGCTTGTCACTCTCGACGGTGAGGTGCGAGCCCGCGATGATGTTGACGTCGTACTTCATCGCCATCCGCGTGAAGAACTCCACGTACAGCGGCGTGAACTCGTCGAGTCGCCGCGCCGTCGCCGAGGACTCGCGCTGCAGCACGATCACCTGCAGCTGGTTGGTCAGCATCTCGGGGAACAGCAGGAAGTCCGCGCGGTACTCGGACGCGGTGTCGATGAAGAACTCGCACTGCTGCGCGAACTCGTCGAACGACGAGATCGGGCGCATCTGATACTGCACCGCCGCCACCCGCACGTTGCGCACCGGGACCGAGCCGTCGGGGTGGTGCTCCGGGTTCAGCCACTCCATGAACACGGCGTAGCCGCCGGACTCGGTGTCGCTCGGCAGGTAGTCCTTGAGCACGGCGCGCACGCTGAAGCCCTGCGACAGCTGCGCGGTGAGCACCGGGTCCTTGTCCTTGAGGTCCTTGCGCACGACGCGGCGCACGTACTCCTCGGCGGACATCTTGTCGGCCTGCTTCACGTAGCCGGGGATGCGCCCCGCGATCAGGATCGCGCGCAGGTTGCGCTGGCGCGCCAGCTCCTTGCGCGCCTCGTACAGCCGCCGCGTCAGGTGGACGCCGCGATGCCGTGGCTCGATCGCGATGTCGATGCCGTACAGCGTGTCACCCTCCGGGTCATGATTCCGGATGTACCCCTTGTCGCTGACCTCGTCGAACGTGTGGTAGGCGCCGAAGTCCTCCTCATCGACGATCAGCGAGCTCGACGTCGCGACCAGCTGCCCGTCGATCTCGACCCCGAGCTGCCCCTCCGGAAAGATCGCGAGCTGGCTCTCGAACTGCTCCCGGGTCCACGGCTCGATGGGGAACGAGCGCCGCTGGATCTCCTGGACCGCCCGTAGGTCTCCCTTCCGTAACTGCCGGACCAGGAGCCGGGGCTTTGCTTCTGCCATTCTCCGACTTTACAGACAGTCGGCCGATTGGCCACGCCACTACGGCGCGCCGCTGAACGAGTACGCCCAGGCCAGTCCGAGCACCAGCAACATCACGGCGATGAGCGGAAAGAAGCCCACGATGACGCCGAGCACCTCACGTGTGCGATCGCTCATCGGCTCGCGCGGCATGCGCGGGACCGGCGGCGGCGCGATGGTCTGGCCGTGTGTGCGAACGACGCGTGCCTGGGGAAGGGGCTCGAAGCTCAACATGGCTGCACCACCGAAAGGTTGAAGCCTGGATCAGACGGTGCCAAGCACCTTCGTATTCGCCCGAGGAGACAGCGTGTGCCAACGCACGTTGCACGTTGTAACGTCCCTCACCGATGCCGCCCTCACCCGCCGACGTATCCTCGGGTTTTCGCCGCGCTTACCTCGACTACGCTCAGCTCACCGCCCAGCTCGAGACGTGGGCGCGCACCTACCCCGACCTCGTGCGCGTCCGCTCCCTGGCCAAGACGCCGGAAGGTCGCGACGTCTGGCTCGCGGTGATCGGCCCCGAGCCGGACCGCGTTCGCCCCGCGGTGTGGGTCGATGGCAACCTGCACGCGGCCGAGCTCGCGGGAAGTAGCTGCGCGCTCGCGATCGCCGAGGACGCGCTCCGCCTGCACGTCGAGCCCCACACGCTCGACCTCCCCACGCCGCTGATCGAGCGCCTGCGCGAGGTGCTGTTCTACGTCGTCCCGCGCATCTCCCCCGACGGCGCCGAGGCCGTGCTGACCACGGGCCGCACGGTGCGCTCGGTGCCACGCGACGAGCGCGTGGAGCGCGGCCGCCCGCGCTGGCTAGTCGGCGACATCGACGGCGACGGGCTCGCGCTCGCGATGCGCGTGCAGGATCCCGGCGGCGAGCTCGTCGAGGCGCCCGAGCTGCCCGGCCTGCTCGTCGAGCGCACGCTCGAGGACGAGGGCCCGTTCTACAAGCTCTACCCCGAAGGCACGATCGAGCACTTCGACGGCAAGACCATCCCGTCGCCGTTCTTCCTCGGCGACAACCCGATCGATCTCAACCGCAACTTCCCGTGGTCGTGGGCGCCGTCGCACGAGCAGGCCGGCGCGGGCGCGTTCCCGGCGAGCGAGCCCGAGGCGCGCGGCATCGTCGAGTTCGCGACGAAGCACCCAGAGATCTTCGCGTGGCTCGACTTCCACACGTTCGGCGGCGTGCTCATCCGTCCGCTCGGCCACGCGCCCGACGCGAAGATGAACCAGGAGGACCTCGCGGTCTTCCGCCAGGTCGAGGCGTGGATGACCGAGCACACCGGCTACCCGACCGTCTCCGGCTACGAGGAGTTCCTCTACGAGCCCGACAAGCCGCTGCGCGGCGATCTCACCGACTACGCGTACAACCAGCGCGGCGCGATCGCGTACGTGATCGAGCTGTGGGATCTGTTCAAGCGGCTCGGTATGGAACGCCCGCCGAAGTTCGCGCAGCTCTACGAGCGCGTCACGCGCAAGGATCTCGTCAAGCTCGCGTGGTGGGACCGCGACGAGAATGCCCGCCGCGCGTTCCCGGCGTGGCGTCCGTTCGAGCACCCACAGCTCGGGCGCGTCGAGATCGGCGGCGTCGACCCGCGCATCGGCATCTGGAACCCGCCGCCGCACGAGCTGCCTGCGCTGTGCGCGACGCAGGCCGAGGTGTTCCTCCGCGTCGCCGCGCTCGCGCCGCGTCTGCGCATCGGCCGGATCAAGCGCGAGCCGCTGCCGGGCACGCTCACGCGCGTCGAGATCGAGGTGATCAACGACGGCTACCTCGGCAGCTACGGCCTGCCGTCGGCGAAGGCGCTCGACTTCAACGAACCCGTGTACGCGACCGCGCAGGCCGAGCGCTGCGAGCTCGTCGACCCGGGGCGCGCGCACCAGGTGCTCGGCCACCTCGATGGCTGGGGCCACGGCCTGCACACGGGCCAGAACCTGCCCGCCTATCCCGGCACGCGCGGCACCACGCACGCCGCGTGGGCGACCTACCTCGTGCGCGGCCAGGGCGTGCTCGACCTCCGCGTCGGCTCCTGTCGCGCGGGGTTCGTGACCGCTCGGATCTCGCTGTGAGCTAGCGGGCCACGCCCGAGCAGATGCCGCTGCACGTCGAGCGCGTCACCGACGTCGGCTGCGACGAGATCGCGCCGATGCCAGCGCCGGTCGCCTGATACGCGCTGGCTTGCTGGAGCAACCACGCCTGCTGCCCCTGCATCTGCTGCTCCGCATAGGCCGCGTACGCCGCAGCTCGCGCCGCGATCGCATCGGCGTCGTAGTACGCGTTGTACGCGTCGACGAGATCGCCCGCGCCTTTGATGGTGTCTCCCGCCCAGCCGTAGCCCGCCGCGGAGACCCCATTGCCCACCGCGTCCGCGTAGTCTCCTTTGGTGTACGCGTCGTAGGCGGCGCCGGCGCTCGCCCAGCGTCCGACGGTAGGACGAGGCGCGTCAGCATGTCTCGTCCCAACGCGCGAGCGGCTCGTCGTTCGGGTAACGGTGGGGGAGCGTCGCGCCAATCGCCCGGCACTATCCGCCACGGCTTCGATTCTTCGTTGCATGGGCCTCTCGCCTCGCGTCTACGGGGTGCCCCCATGACGCGCATCCTCCTCACATCGGCACTCCTCCTTTCCCTCGCCGGCACGGCTCGCGCCGACAAACCTGCCCTCGACGAAGTCGTCGGTGGCGCCAAGACCTTCGTCGGGACCGTCCAGGACGGCTCGCTGAAGAAGGCAGCGCGGATCAAGGCGCTGACCGCTCAGCTCGGTCCGAAGCTGTTGTTCACGGACGCCTTCTTCTGGGGCGGCGCCGGCGAAGAGCCGAATGCGTCGTGCGAGGAGAAGTTCGATCACGTGAAGGCCAAGCAGGCCGTGATCTCGGGCGCTCGCCTGAAGGCGCTGATCAAGTGCCTGTCGGTCGCGGAGCTACCGGAGGTTCGCAACACGTTCGACAGCGCCAAGTGGCAGGAGGCGGACGTGACGAAGTTGCCAGCGTCGCTTCAGCCGTTCAGCAAGGAGCTGCAGAAGCGCGCGGCGACGCACACGTTCGCGATCGCTGAGGTCGCGATGGACGACGCGAAGACGTTCTGGCTCATCGGCGGCACGAAGGACAAGGCCGGCAAGCTCAAGCTCGACACATTCATGAACCCGGGCTCGTACCCGTGATGCGACCGCCTCCGCGCTCGAGGTTTTCATGGATCGTCGTCGTCTCCATCGGCGCCGCTGCGTGCGGCAACCGCGGTGACTCCGGCCAGCGTCCTCCGCCCGCCCCCGTGGCACCGGCTCGACCGGACGTCACCGCAGCGGTCGACGCCGCCACGCCCCCCGGCGGTCCTGCTGCACCATCGCCCGTGATCGACCTGACGGCGGATCGAACCAACCTGCGGAAGTGGACGGACGCGATCTGCGCCTGCAAGGACAAGGAGTGCGCCGCCAGTCCGAGCCGCGACTACTCGATCTGGGAGAAGGAGCTGATCCTCCAGCGAGATGTGCCGGATCGGCAGCCTTACGTCACGGCGGTCGAGGCCGATGCCGTGCTCCGAGAGCTGCGTCAGCGCTACGTCGCGTGCTCGCGCAAGATCAAGTGGTGATCGCCGCGCGCTACACGCGGGTGGACGGCAGCGTCCTCGAGACGTGAGACCAGCTCTTCTCGTCGTGATGGTAGTGGCCTGCAAATCTGGGCCAAGCGGTGGTGGTGCACAGGCCATCAACAACCGCGGTGGCGCGCAACCCGCTGCAACGGTCGACGGACGGTGCAGGCTCGCGGGCAGAATCGTCGACAGAGCCACGTGGCAACCGGCAGATGGCGCCTCGCTTGTCCTCGATGTCGGCGAGCCCAATGAACAGGTCGTCGTCTCGGACCCCGCCGGACGATTCGAGCTGGTCGGCAAGCAGCTGCCGAGCAAGCTCGTCATCTACTACCTCGATCGCACGGTGGAAGTGATGTTGCGGCCAGAGCACTGCGGCCGCCGGCTCATCGTCTCGTACCCGGCACTCGCGCGAGACGCTGGCGACATCGTCACCGGAGACGTCGCGATCGAGTGAGAGGTAATCCGCGTTCGCGGGACTTGCTCAGCGACGGTGATCGCGGATCGTGCCGCCGCTGCGGATCGTCGCCCCGCTGTTGCCGCGGACCCAGCCGCCGCGCGTGTACGTACGCGCCCCGCCGTTGGTCGACCAGCCGCCGCGCCGATAGTAGCTGCCGTCGGCGCGGTTGCGCTCCCACGAGCCGTTGACCCAGACGTGGCCACGGGCGCGACGATCCCAGTAGCCGCCGGTGTACGTGTAGCCGGCGCGCTGAGGCGCCCAGTAGCCATCGATGTAACGGCCGTTGTTCCAGTAGCCCTGGACGTAGACGTGGCCGGTGCGCTCCGGCTGGTAGTAGCCGTTCTGCCAGACCCACTGGCCGTTGACCCAGTTGTGGCGGCCGTTGATGTAGACGTAGCCGGCACGCGGTTCGTAGTAGAGGTCGACGTCCACGACCTCGACGGGCGGCGGCGTGCTGTACGCGACGGAGCCGCCGCTCGAATAGCCGGTCGAGACGTAGCCCGACGAGCCGTACCCGTACCCCGTGGCATAACAACCGGCGCCGGCGGCGAGCGCGAGCGCGACAGCAGCGAGCTTGTGCATCCATCGATGATGAAACGGCGCCTCACGCGGCACAAGGCCCGTGCTAGGTAGGTGTGTGGCGCGCTACGCGATCGGCGACATCCAGGGCTGCATGGCCAGCCTCGAGCGGCTGCTCTCTCTCGTCGCCTTCTCGCCCGCCCACGACGAGCTGTGGCTCGTCGGCGATCTGGTGAACCGCGGGCCGCGCTCGCTCGACGTGCTGCGCTGGGCGATGAGCCTGGGCCCGCGGGTGACGTCGGTGCTCGGCAATCATGACCTACACCTGCTCGCCCGCGCGGCCGGAGCGGCGGAAGCGAAGAAGCGCGACACGCTGGCCGAGGTGCTCGCCGAACCGGACCTCGGCCGCCTCGTCGATTGGCTGCGCCAGCGCCCGCTGTTCCACGCCGACGCCACGACCGCGCTCGTGCACGCGGGCCTGCATCCGGCGTGGACGATCGATCAGGCGCGCTCTCTCGCCGACGAGCTCGCGGTGCAGCTGCGCGGGCCGGCGTGGCGCGCGTTCCTCGCGCAGACGAGCAACGGCGGCCGTCCGCCGCGCTGGGATGATCGTCTCGGCGGCGCCGATCGCTGGCGCTCGCTGCTCGGCTGGTTCGTGCGCGCGCGGACCGTGCGCCCCGACGGCCGACTCGACGAGTTCGATGGGCCACCGGCGCAGGCACCGCCCGGCTGCGCTGCTTGGTTCGCGCTGCCCGACCGGGCGTGGACCACGCACACGGTCGTGTTCGGTCACTGGGCCGCGCTCGGCCTCGAGATCGGGCAGCGCCACCTCGGCATCGACACCGGCTGCGTGTGGGGCAAGTCGCTGACCGCGATCCGCCTCGACGACCGCATGGTGTTCCAGGTCAAGTCCGTCGAGGCCGCGAGCTAACGAACCGGCAGACAGCTGCCTAGCGTGACCCGGTCCTGGGTCTCGATCATCACCAGCGGCTCCGGGCATGCATCATCGTGCCCCCCGAGCTTGATGCCCATCGTGAACATCGAGCGCGACACGTCGACCGGGCTCCCGACGACCGACACGTCGACGGAGACCATCACGTGGTGCGGTTCGAACGGTGCATCACTGGGACCGCGGATCTCGAGGATGCACGTGGTGGGGACGTCGGTGCTCGCGCGCACGTCGAACACGAATGGGCTCCAGCCGCCGTCGTTCAGTTGCGCCCACTCGATGGTGGGGTTCGCGCAGAGCCCGCCGGCGACCGGGAGCTCGATCTGCATCGGCTGCGCGCACAGCGAGAGATCGTCCTTGACGAGGATCGCGGCGTCCAGGTGCGTCGACGGGTGTGCCGCGCAGTAGAGGTACTCGCTCGCCGGCAGGCGCGGGTCGCACGCATCCGTGGTGCACGCCGTGTCCATCAGGCACGTGGTCGGTTCGCACGTGCGCGGCGACATCTCCCCGCCCGCGCCGTTGAAGCACTTGCCGAGGAGGCACACGTCGGAGTCCGCGCACGGCGCTTTGTCGAAGCTACATCCCTGTCCGCCCGCGCCGTCGCAGTACGCGCGGTCGTCGCAATCGACCTCGTCGTCGGGATACGCATCGCAGTCGAGATCGCCGCCGCGGCCGATCGCGATCGTCGACGTATCTCCCGAGTCCTGGCGGCGCCATCGCACGCAGTCGTTCGGCATCCCGCCGTCGGCCTCGCGTCCCCACCATTCGAGCTCCGCGTCCGCGTACGGGCGCAGGGGCACCTGGAACCGCGTGATGTCGGCCGCATCGCGCTCGAAGCTCCAGAACTCGCCGATGCCGACCGGCTCGCCGCCGCGGGTCGCGACCACGAGCACGTACGCGCCGATCCCGCTGTTCTGGATCACCTCGGGGGGCAGGTAGAGATCGAGCTGCTGCCCGAGCGGCGCATCGAAGCTGTCGTCGCCGACGACCTCGCGCTTCATCAAGATCTGCTCCCCGAGCTCGGCGGTCGTGGCGCTCGGCGTCGACGTCGGCACGAGATCGCCGACAGGATGGGCGAACACCAGCTCGACGCGATCGAACTCGATCTGCTGCGCCTCGCCGTCGATGAACAGGTATCGACCTTCGGGCCGCCCGCCGCACGCCGTCAGCAACAGCGGGAGCAGCAGGCGAACATTCACGACTTCGGCCGCTTCATGTTCGTGAGCGGCACCGGCTCGACGGACATGTCCGCCGTCGAGAACTCGATCTCCATCGACCTCGCATCCGACGGCGCCCCCGCGCCTGCCCGCACCTCGGAGACCACCTGCCCGAGCGCCGTGGCCACGTTGGTGCCGACCGCTTCCTTCATCACCTGCGACAGCGCGTGCGCGAACTCGTCCGCGCTGCCGTACCGATTGTTCGGGTCGGCGGCGAGCGCGACATCGAGCACCGCGAGGAACGACGCCGGTACGTCGCTGCGGCGCTCCGCGATCGGCGGGACGACGCAGCCGCGGATCTTCTTGAAGATCTCGACGTCCGTCTTGCCGTCGAACAACCGCTCGCCGCACAGCGTCTCCCACAGGATGTTGCCGACGTTGAACAGGTCGGACTGCACCGAGTTCGGCTTGCCGAAGGCGACCTCGGGAGCGAGGTAGCTGAGCTTGCCCTTCACGGTGCCGGGCGCGGTGAGGCTCGCGATGCGATCTCTCGCGCGCGCGAGCCCGAAGTCGCTGAGCTTGACGACGCCGTTGATGCCGAGCAGCACGTTATGCGGCGACACGTCGCGGTGGATCACCGGCGCCGGGCTGCCGTCCATGGCGACGCGGCCGTGCGCCGCTCCAAGCCCGCGCAGCGTGCCGATGCCGATCCCGACGGCGAGCGGCCAGGGCACGTACTGCCCACGCGCCTTGTACGCCGCGATCAAGCCGCCGAGGTCGATGCCCTCGACCCACTCCATGATCAGGTAGTACGAGCCGTCCTCCGCGACGAAGTCGTGGACCTGGACGATGTTGGGGTGCGCGAGCTCGCTGCCGACGCGCGCCTCCTCGACGAACATGTCCGTGTAGTTCTTGAGGGCGCGGAACTCGGGCTTGATGTGCTTCACCGCGACGGTGCGCTGGAACCCAGCCGCGCCGCGAACGACGCCCTTGTACACGGTGGCCATGCCACCCTCGCCCGCGATCTGCACGAGCTGATACTTCCCGTCGATCACCTGACCGCTGAGATCCACGACCTCAGCATATCACTCCGGGTCAGGTGCTTTCGAGCTGAGCGCGCGCGGCCTCGAGCTCGGCCATCGCCTGCTCCCAGCGCGCCGTGAGCTCCTCGAGCTTGTCGGCGGCCGTCTGGTAGTCGGAGAGCAGCTTGTTGCGGCGCGCCGCGTCGTCGTAGACGGTCGGATCGGCGAGCTCGGCGGACCGCGCTTTCTGCTCGGCCTCGAGCACGCCGACGCGCTCCTCGAGCTGCACGACCTGCTTCTCGAGCGGGCCGAGCTTGGCGGAGCGCTTCTGGCGCGCCTCGGCCTCCTGCCGCTTGCGCGCCTTGTCGTCGGCCGTGCGGTTCGACGCCTCCTGCTTGCCCTTCAGGGCGCCGCGGGGATCGCGCTGCTGCGAGCTGTCGCCCTCGACCGCCACGGTCTGCCGGCGCTGCGACATCGAGTAGAGGTACTCGTCGAGGGTACCGGGGTAGGTCTCGACGCGCTGGTCTTCGACGTTCCAGATCCGCGTCGCGAGCGAGCGGATCAGCGAGCGGTTGTGGCTGACGAACACGAGCGTGCCGTCGTAGGTGCCGAGCGACGCGGTCAACGCCTCCGACGACGCGAGGTCGAGGTGGTTGGTCGGCTCGTCCATCAGCATGAGGTTGCCGGGCTTGACCAGCAGCCGCGCGAGCGCGACGCGCGCCTTCTCGCCACCCGACAGCACCTTGACAGGCTTGTCGGTGTCGTCGCCGGAGAACATGAACGCGCCGAGGATCGCGCGGACGCGCGACGGCGGCGTCTCGGGCGAAGCGCGCTGCACGACCTCGTAGACGGTGGACGAGAGATCGAGCGTGTCGGCGTGGTGCTGCGCGTAGTAGCCGACGTTCACGCCGTTGCCGAGCTTGATGCTGCCGGCATCGGCCTGCAGCTCGCCGGCGAGCATGCGCAAGAGCGTCGTCTTTCCGGCGCCGTTGACGCCGATGATGCCGATCTTCTCGCCGCGGCGGACCGTGAGGTCGATGCCGGGGAACACGACGTGCGAGCCGTACGCCTTCTTCAGACCTTCGACGCGAATCACGTCGTTCACGGTGCGCTCGGTCGGCGGGAACGAGAACCGCATCACCTGGCGCTTCTCGTAGGTCTCGACCGACTCCATCTTCTCGAGCATCTTCACGCGCGACTGCACGGCGGCCGCCTTGTTGGCCTGCGCGCGGAAGCGGTCGACGAAGCGCGTGAGCCGCTCGCGCTCGCGGGCGAGGTTCTTCGCCTTGCCGGCGAGGATGGTCTCCTCCTCGGCGCGCTGCGCGACGTACTTCTCGTAGTTGCCCGGGTAGCTGCGCACGCCCTCGAGCTCGAGGCTGACGACGCGCGAGATCTGCTCGTTCAAGAACTCGCGGTCGTGCGAGATGAGCACGAAGCAGCCGCGCCACTTCTTCAGGAAGTCGGAGAACCACGCCACCGACGGCATGTCGAGGTGGTTGGTCGGCTCGTCGAGCAGCAGCACGTCCGGGCGCTGGAACAACAGGCCCGCGAGCACGCCGCGCATCTTCCAGCCGCCCGACAGCTCGCCGATGTCGCGCTTCTCGTCGCCCGGCTGAAAGCCGAGGCCCGCGAGGATCGCGAGCGCCTCGTGCTCGCCGAAGAACCGCTCGAAGTGATCGACCTGCTCGTGCAGCTCGCCGACCTCCGAGGCGAGCTCGAGCATGCGCTCGTCCTCGACGTCGCCGCTCGCGCTCGCCGCTTCGAGCGCAGCCTCGGTCTCTGCGAGCCGGCGGTCGAGCTCCTTGCGGCCGGGCACGCTCGACAGGATCATGTCGATCAGCGAGCGCCCGCCCGCGATCGAGAGGTCCTGCGGCAGCCAGCCGATGCGGACGCCGTTCGCGCGCGTGACCTTGCCGTCGTCGATCTCCTGTTCGCCGGCGATCACCTTGAGCAGCGTCGTCTTGCCCGACCCATTGGGGCCGATGAGGCCGACGCGGTCACCGTGGCCGAGCCGCAGCGACGCGGCATCGAAGATCATCCGATCGGCGAAGAACAGCGTGACTTCGTCGAGCACGACCAGGCTCATGGCGTGCGCTAGATAGCACGATCACGTCTTCTTGCGGCGATCGCTGCGCGCGACCATCGCCGACGGCAACGCGCCCTCCGCCTCGAGGCGGCGGATCTCGTCGCCGAGCGTGCGCAGCTGCGCGAGCCGCGCGGGCTCGTCGCGGTACCGATCCACCAGCTCGCCGTAGACCTCGCGCACGGCATCGCCATCGGGCGCGTCGGCGATCACCGCACGCACCACGGCGATCCTCCAGCGCAGCGCGAGGTCCCCGCCGATCTCGTCGGCGAGCTCGTCGCCGCGCGAGCGCACCTCCACCACGGACGCCAGGTCGGCCTCGCACTGCTCCACCAGCGCCGCCAGCATTTCCGTGGAGTCCCCGCGCATCGCGCCCCAGCGTAGCACAGCGCTTCCGAACACCGAGTTAGCTCTCAGGTTCGCGTGGTAGTGTCCCACGCATGGCAGCACGTCTTCCTCGTCGTCGCTTTGCAGCACCGTTCGTCGTCACGTTGGCTGCACTTCCGGGTGCCGTCGGCTGTCGCGTGCAGGCGCAAGGCACGACCACGACGACGACCGCGAGCAACACGCAGCCAACGCGCGATCATCGGCACGACGAGGCGACGCCGACGGTGCGCGACCACCGGCACGACGAGACCACGCCCCCGCCGGCGACCACCCAGCCCGGCCCGAACGATCCGGTCGTGATCGCAAATCCGCCGCGCCCCTCGACGTCGACCGCCCCGCCGGCGACCACCACGCCGACGCGCCCGATCACCGGTGCGCCGACCACCGCGGGCGTCGAGAAGCCCACCTCGCCGACGACGACCGTCGCCAACCCGCCGCGTCCGTCGACGTCGACCGCCACGCCCGCGCCGACGCGCCCGACCACCGGTGCGCCGACCACCGCGGGCGTGGAGAAGCCGAGAGCGCAGCCACCCAAGGGCATGGCGCCGAAGCCGCCGGTGCAGAAGGCACCCACCACGGATCTCCGGTGGTCGGTCTCGCGCGCCAAGGCGACCTGCACCGCGTTCCTCGAGTCGGCGTGCCCGGCGCCACCCAAGGGGCAACCTGCGCCGCCGTGCAATCCTCCTCCTCCGACGAAGTACACGTGCCCGGACTTCCTCGCGGACGGCGCGAGCATCAAGGTCGTGCAGCGCGCGGGTGAGACCGAGTGCTGGGTCGAGTACGGCCAGCAGTCGTGCCCCAAGGGCATGATGTGCAACCCGCCGCCGCCGCGGCAGCTCGCCTGCCCCAAGTGACGAGATGACGACGCCCCTCGTGCGCGAGGAGTGGCGCGCGCGGATCGCCGCGGAGTACACGTCCGCCGCGATCACGCAGCACCTCGTGCTCTGGCTCATCCAGGCCGGCGCGCCGCCCGACCTGATCGACGCGGGCCTCGCGATCGTCGCCGACGAGCTCGTGCACTCGCGCATGAGCCACGACGTCTACGTCGCGGCCGGCGGCACCGCCCCACCCGCGATCGATCGCGACGGGCTCGGGCTGCCGCGCCGGCATACGCAGCTCGAGCTCGACATCCTGCGCGTCGCGGTGCGCGTGTTCTGCCTCGGCGAGACCGTCGCGGTGCCGCTGTTCAGCCACCTGCGCGAGGACTGCACGGAGCAGGTCGCGCGCGACGCGCTCGATCGCATCCTGCGCGACGAAGTCCGCCACCGTGACTTCGGCTGGGACCTGCTCGACTGGTTGCTGTCGACGCCGCTCGAGGACGCCATCCCCGGGCTCGTCGAGGCCGCGCTACCCGAGATGCTCGCGGAGCTCGAGGCCACGTACGGCACCGGCAACGCCGCGGTCGCCGCCGACGATGGCTCGCTCACCGCGGCCGAGCGCGCGTGGGGCCTCGCACCGCCGCGCGACTACGCCGGCATCCTCGCGCGCTCGGCC
>Ga0247822_10000334_pt1 | contig 24369 bp, 19 predicted proteins | sample 13C_Cellulose_Da_FD_192423 | JGI IMG/M metagenome (GOLD analysis project Ga0247822, IMG submission 192423) | Soil microbial communities from agricultural site in Penn Yan, New York, United States - 13C_Cellulose_Day30 | ecosystem: Environmental > Terrestrial > Soil > Agricultural land | place...
CCTTCAGCTCACCCGTGGCCGGTGAGCACGTAGTCGACGCCGAGCCGCTCGAGCACGCGCACCACGTCGGCGGCGGGCGGTGCGTGGGTGAGGGCGACGATCGTCATCGAGGGGGCGACGCCGGCGAGCTCCGCGCCGAGATACCGCTCGAGGTGAGCGACGTCCATCGCCATGTTCCACACGACGAAGTGCGTGTCGTCGATGTCGAAGCTGTAGTTGTCGGGGCCGTAGTGCGCGAACCACGCGGCGCCGCCGTCGTACCAGTCGTGGTTCCCGGGCACCGGGACGTACGGGATGTCGAGGTACGCGAGCGAGCGATCGACGGCGTCGAACTCGCGCGCCTGGTTGCCTTGCGTGACGTCGCCGAGGATCGTGAAGAATGCGGGTGGTGGATCGAGGGCGACCGCGTCGAGCGCGACTCCGCGCAGGTCCGCGAAGAACGCCTGGTCCGCCTTCATGTGGGTGTCGGCCGCGACGACGAACGTCAGCGGCCCGCGGTGCGGCGAGGGCAGGGCGCGCAGGCCGAGGTCGATGCGAGCCACCTGCGGCGTGACCTTCGCCCACACGGGTCCGGGGCGGTACCCGTCGGGGACGCGGACCCAGACGATGCCCGACGCCGTGTCGGGGAGCTCGAACGTGAACTGCCCGCGTGCATCGGCCGTGACGAACTGCGCGGTGCCGAACGCGACCACCGCACCCGGGACCGCAGGCTCGCCCGCGTCGGGCACGCCATCGCCGTCGGCGTCCACGTACACGCTGCCATCGAGCCGGCGCGCCGCGGCCGTGCTCGGCGCGAGGAGAGCGAGCACGGCGACGAGCAGCCAACGCACGCGGGAAATCTCCCATATCCGCACGCCTCGCGCGCAGCCATCGCCGAGCGGTCGGGCCTCAACTCGCCGTTCCAGGCTAGGATATGCGGGTGCCGGCGTCAGGCCGCTTGAAGCAGCTCGTGCGGTGGATCGCCTCGAGCTGGAGCGCGGCGTCGATCGGCGCGATCGTGGCCGGCGTGGTCGAGGCCGCGACGTTGCGGGGCTCGACCGCGATCGCGGCCGTCGGCTTCATCGTGCTCGCCGCGCTGCCGATCTTGTTCGCGCTGTCGGTGAGCTTCCGGGCGCTGTGGCTCGGCTGGCGCGTCGATGCGATCGCCGAGGCCGCACGGGAAGAGGGCGGCGGCATGCCGTCGGTCGCGGGCTGGCTGGTGTACTTCTGGCTCGCCGCCGTCGCGCTCGGTGCCGCGGTGTTCGCGAGCACCCATGCGATCGCCGCGACGACCTCGTTCCGGCCGCTGGTCGTTGGCTACCTCCAGCCGGTGTGCTCGATCGCGATCGCGCTCGTGCTCGTCGGGCTCTCGCGTCCGCTGGCGCGGCGGATCGGCGATGCGGCGCGCACGCTCGATCGCAGGTGGCGCGCGGCCGGCCACTCGACGCTGCTGACCCCGGCGCGCGTGGCCGGCGCACTGCTCGTGCTCACGGTCGCGGGGATCGGCGTGGCGTGGTTGATCGTGCGCGCGCGGATCGGGCACCTCGCGCTGTTCGGCGCCGTCGCGCCGCCGATCGCCGCGCTCGTCACCGTGATCCTCGCGCACCTCTACGAGGCCCGGCGCGCGCGGCGCTGGCTCGGACGCGCGTGCGTGCCGCTCGCGCTCGTCGTCGGCGGCTTCGCAGGTCACGTCGCGGCGGCGCGGCCGACCGTGACGCTCGCGGTGTGGGCCGAAGGCACGGTGTCCGGCTTCGTCATCGATCGCATGTTCGATCTCGACTCGATTCGCGATGACGTCTCGCTCGACGTGTTCCGTCCCGTCGCGACGCCTGGGTCGCCGCACCCCGATCTCGTGCTCGTCACGATCGACACCGTGCGTGTGGATCGCACGCCGCCGTACGGCGGCAAGGCCGACATGCCCGTGCTCGCCGGGCTCGCGGAGCGTGGTGCGGTGTTCGAGTGGGCGTTCGCACCGAGCAACGTCACGCGGCGCTCGATCCCGTCGATGGTCACCGGGCTCGCCCCGAACCGCGTGCGCGGGCGCGTGCGCGGGTGGTCGCTGCGGCTCGATCCGCGGCACGTGCTCGTCGCGGAGCGCCTGCGCGCCGCGGGATACGAGACCGTCGGCTTCATGTGCTGCGACAACTTCTGGGGCCCGTCCGCGGGCACCGGATGGTCGCGTGGCCTCGAGCACGTCGAGGTCGAGAAGAACGGCCACGTGCTCGCCAAGCGGGCGGTCGACTGGCTCGCGCGCCGCGAGCAAACGCCGGCCAAGGAGCGGAGGCCGCTGTTCTTGTGGATGCACATCCTCGAGCCACACGGCTGGACCGGCGGTTCCACGGAGCTCGTCGCCGCGCCGTTGCGCGATCAGCTCTACGAGCGCACGCTCGCGGCCTCGGACCGCATCCTCGCCCAGATCGTCGGCGCGTTCAGTCACCGCGCGCCCGAGGCCGCCCCGATCATGGTCGTCACCGCGGATCACGGCGAAGCGCTCGGCGATCACGGCGAGCCGTTTCATTCGACGGACCTGTACAACTCGCAGATCCGCGTGCCGCTCGTGATCGCCGGCCCGGGGGTGCAGCAGGCGCGCATCCACGAGACGGTGAGCCTGACCGGGCTCGCCTCGACGCTGGTCGAGCTCGCCGGCTACGCGCCGCCCGAGACCGACGGCGCTTCGATCGCACCGCTCGCGCTCGGAACGCGGCCCCCGGATCCCGACGGGGGAGTGGCGTTCGCCGCGATGATCCAGGACCGCTCGAACCCGGGCGGACGTGTCGCGATCGTGCGCGGGGGCTGGAAGCTGATCGTGCAGGAAGGCCGCGCCGAGCTGTACAACGTCCATGCGGATCCCGACGAGCGCGATGACCTCGCCGCGCGCGAGCCCGCGAAGGTCGCGGAGCTGCGCGCACTGCTCGACGAGAAGGTGCACGCGACGCGCCCGGTGTTCGCGGAGTGAGCATGCGCCGGATCGTGAAGCTCGCCCAAGCGTTCGTCGCGCGTGAAGGTCGCTGGCCGCGGCTGGCGATCGCGGCGGCGTGCGCGCTCGTGCTCGTCATGTTCAGCACGAACAGCGACATGGGCGGAGATCCGAGCTCGCCGCGCGGCGATGGCCGTTACCGTCCGGTGCTCGCGCGCGGCGACGGCCACATGCTCTACCTGATGACCATGTCGACGGTGTTCGACCGCGACTGGAACTGGGACAACCAGCTCGAGAAGTTCGGCGACCCGTGGAACCAGAAGCGCACCGTGACCGGGCGCAAAGGCATCCCGCATCCGATCGGGCCCGCGCTCGTGTGGGCACCGTTGCTCACCGTCGCGCACGCCGGAGCCAAGGTCGTCAACGTGTTCGGCGCGGGCATCCCGGAGCACGGCTACGATCCGTGGCACCAGCGGATCGTGTTCTTCAGCAGCGTCGTGTTCGCATGTGCAGCGGTGCTGCTCGCACGGCGACTCGCGGCCCGGGTGATCGGAGGCAGCTGGGCGCCCACGTACGGCGCGGTGCTCGTGCTGCTCGGGACGTCGCTCACCTACTACGCCACGTACATGCCGTCCTACGGCCACGCGATGGACGCGTTCTGGTGCGCGCTGTTCTTCGGCTACTGGGCGACGACGCTGGGGCGCCGCGACCTGCCGCGCTTCGTGTGGCTCGGCGTGATCCTCGGGGTCGCGACGCTCGTCCGGCTCCAGGAGCTCGCGCTCGGCGTCGTGCTCGTCGTCGAGGTCGCGAGCTGTCTCGCGCCGGCTCCGGACACCACCCTGAAGCAGCGCCTGCGCTCCGCGTTGGACCTCGCGTGGCGCGCGGCGATCACGCTCGCGGTCGCGCTCGTCGTGTTCACGCCGCAGCTCGTCGCCTGGCACGTCGTGCACGGCAGCATCACGGCGCTGCCGCAGGGCGCGAAGTACACGCGCCTCGGCTCGCCGCTCGTGCTCGAGATGTTGTTCTCCGCGCGCAACGGCTGGTTCTCGACGACGCCGCTCGCGTATGCGGGCGTGCTCGGGCTCGCGTGCCTGCCGCGTCGAGCGCGCCTGCTCGCGATCGGGTTCGGCGTCGCGGTGCTCGGGCAGATCTATCTCAACAGCACCATCTTCGATTGGTGGGGCTCGGCCTCGTACGGCAACCGCCGGATGTGCAACGTGACGCTGCCGCTCGTCGTCGGCCTCGCGGCGCTGATCTGGCGCTGCGGCCAGCTCGTCGCGCGCGTGCCTCGCATCCCTCGCGTCGCGTGGCACCTGCTGCTCCTGCTGACGTTCGGGACGTGCGCCGCGCGCAACGTCGCGCGCACCACCGACTACCGCGCAGGGAAGGCAGCGCCGGCGAGGGCGATCGCGGGGTGCTGCCGGTACCTCCCACCGGGCATCAAGGGCGTCGCGTCTTGGGTCTACGCCAAGGTCGGCAATCCGTTCTCGTTCCCTGCGAACGCGATCTTCGCGGTCAAGCACGGCGTGCCGCTCGATCGCTGGGAGGTCGCCGTCGGTGACTATCCGCTCTCGCCCGGCCTCGATCACCTGATCGACGGCACGCTGCACACCGTGCGCGGCAAGCTGCAGCTGTCCGCGCCCTACGTGATCGAAGGCCTCGGCCCGCCGCAGAGCGCGGCGCAGCCGATGCGCTACACGACGCAGCGGGAGGCGCGCATCCTCGTGCCCAACAACATGCCGTATGGACAGCGGTACACGCTCCTCGTCGCGCCCGCTGGAGCGAGCGAGGTCGAGCTCGCGTGGGACGGTGTCACCGTCGCGACCGCCGCGCTGCAGCCGGGCTGGAACCGGATCTCGTTCGACGTCCCCGACGATGCGGCGGGGATGCACGAGCTCGCGATTCGCGCCTCGCTCGCACCGCACCCAGCGCCGGCTCCGCCATTTCCGCGCCCACCGCAGCACGAGGTCGGGGTCGCGGTGGGGGCGCTCGAGATGGAGTTCCTGCCCGGTGTCGACGACTGATCAGACGCGCCCGCAGTTCATGCGTGTGTGCTCGTGATGCGGTGGTACGGTGGGTGCATCTCCGTGCCACCGTGCCGCATCCAACCAACATGGAACATCGGCCGTCCCACAGGGATGACCTCCGGCTAGGGAGCCGCGGGGCCCGCGCCCCGCGGGCGATCGATGGCCATCGGCCTCACGTCGTGATCATCGGCGGCGGGTTCGGCGGCCTCGCGGCGGCGCGTGGGCTCGCCAAGGCCCCCGTCAACATCACGCTCCTCGATCGGCGAAACCACCACCTGTTCCAGCCGCTCCTCTACCAGGTCGCGACGGCGGCGCTCAACGCCAGCGACATCGCGTATCCGATCCGCGCCGCGCTCGCGAAGCAGGGCAACGCACGCGTCCTGCTCGCCGAGGTCAGATCGATCGACACGGCCGAGCGGCGCATCGGCCTCGACGACGGCGCGCTGTCGTACGATTACCTCGTCGTCGCCACCGGCGCGACGCACTCGTACTTCGGCAAGGACTGGGCGCATCTCGCGCCCGGCCTCAAGTCCGTGGAGGACGCGCTCGAGATCCGTCGCCGCATCTTCCTCGCGTACGAGGCCGCCGAGCGAGAGTCCGACCCGGTCGCGCAGCAAGAGTGGCTGACGTTCGCCGTCGTCGGCGGCGGCCCAACCGGCGTCGAGCTCGCGGGGGCGCTCGGCGAGATCGGGCTTCATACGCTCGCGCACGACTTCAGGAGCATCGATTCCAGGCGCGTGCGCGTGCTGCTCTTCGAGGGCACCGATCGCGTCCTCGGCGCCTACCCGCCGAAGCTCTCCGAGGCTGCGAAGCGCTCACTCGAGGAGCGCCAGGTCGACGTTCGGGTCAACACCCTCGTCACCGCGATCGATGGCACCTGCGTCACCGTCCAGAAGACCGAGCGCAACGCCGATGATTCCGACGGCGACGCGCCTCCGGTCACGCGCGAGGAGCGCATCGGCGCGCGCACAGTGCTGTGGGCCGCCGGCGTGCAGGCCTCCCCGCTCGCGCACTCGCTCGGCACACCCCTCGATCGCGCGGGCCGCGTCGAGGTCCTGCCCGATCTCTCGATCCCCGGGCATCCCGAGGTGTTCGTCGTCGGCGATCTCGCGCGCATGGTGAACCCGGACGGCAGCCTGGTTCCGGGCGTCGCGCAAGGCGCGCTGCAGGGTGGTCGCCACGTGGCGAAGCTCATCTTCGAGGAGGTTCGCGGCCGCTCCGCCGCGCGCGCTCCGTTCCGCTATCACGACAAGGGCAACATGGCGACGATCGGCCGTGCGTCGGCCGTGATCGCGACCAAGCGCTTCGCTCGCTCCGGCCTGCTCGCATGGCTGCTGTGGTGGGTGGTCCACATCATGTTCCTCGTCGGGTTCCGCAACCGCGTGCTCGTGATGTTCCATTGGGCTTGGTCGTGGCTCACCTTCAAGCGCGGTGCGCGCCTCATCACGGGGCAGGTCGGTGCACTCCCCGCCGTTCGCAGCATCGGCCCCGACGGTCAGGTCGCGCTGCCGCCGCCCGCGACGACCATCACGCTCGAGCCGCCGGTCTCCACCGGCGACCACCGGCAACGGCCGCCGTCATCGCCGCCATCCTGACGGATCAGTCGCCCAGGCGCTCGACGTGCGAGGTGTCGCGATCCTCGGGCACCTCGATCGTCACGTCGCGCTCGACCTTGAGCACCGGGTTCGAGAAGTGGATGCGGTGCTTCCCCGGTGCGAGCAGCACCGTCTTCATCGTCTCGTGCTGGGTACTGTCACCGTCGATCGTGAAGTACGCCCATGGCGTCGCGTTGATCGAGACCCGCCGCTTCACCAGCGCAGCTTCCGGTGCCTGCGCGCCGCTGCCGGCGGCGGTGGGTTTCGCCTGACCGCCGGTCGGACGAATCTGTCCGCTGACCGGACGATTGTGTCCGTTGCTCGGACGGTCCTGTCCGCTGCTCGGACGGTCTGGGCCCGTCGTCACGCGGTCCTGGGGCAGGTCGCCGTGCACGCTGTTCGTGTCGGCTTGTCCGCTCGCGTCCGCTGGAGCAGCGGCGTCATCGGCGGTCGCCCTGGCGGGGGCATCTTCGATCACGGGCGGCACGCCCGTGGCCACGCGCTCGCCAGGCACCGCGGCAGGCTTGTCGTCGCGCAAGAACCGCATCGCGAGTGCCCCGATCCCCGCTGCCGCGAGCAGGATCAGCGCGATCGCGAGCGTCCCGATCCGGCGCCCGGCGACGATGGCGTGCGCACCCGATGCGGTGAGGAGCGCAGCCTGGTCGCCGCCCGGCGACGATGCGACGCCCGGGGACGACGCGCCCGACGCGAGCTCGGGCGAGGATGCGCGCGCCAGCGGCGGGGCCTCGGATTGCGTGCCGAGGCGGCCGACATCGGACGGTGCGGGCTGCGCGGCGAGCTCCGCCGATGCGCGGACCTCGACCTTCGACGAGGGGCCGTTGGCGGGGTCGGGATGCACGGATGCGGGCGGGGCGTCACCGTCGTCGGCGGCGGTCGCGAGGAGCGATCGCTCGGTGCCGGTGCCGATGACATCGAGGGCGCCGTCGTCGAGGAAGCTGACGAGGTGGTTGCCGTCGACCTCTCCTTCAGCGGCGTGCTCGTCGTGCTCGCCGGCCCACACCTCGGCGAGCCAGGCCGCGAGGAGGCGGGCGGGGGCCTCGCTCTTGCGTGCGGCGCGCTCGCCGACGATGACGGCGTCGAGCTCCTCCAGCATGGAGCGCGCATCGGGGTAGCGATCGTCGGGGAGAATCGAGGTAGCGCGATCGACGATCGCGATCAGCGGCGTGCGAAGGTCATCGGGCCAAGGCAGCATGGCGCCGACCTTCGCGGCCTCGATGTAGTGCTCGCGCTCGGTGCCGGGGCGCGCGCGCTGACCGGTGAGCATCTCGCGGAGCAGGAGTCCGACGGCGTAGACGTCCGCGCGCGCGTCGAGAGGCTCGCTGCGCGCCTGCTCGGGGGCCATGTAGGCGGGCGTGCCGAGGAGCTTGGCGGTGGCGTCGCCTGCGAGTGCCGCGATCCCGAAATCAGTGAGCTTCACTTCGCCGGACCAGGACAGGAGGACGTTCCGCGGCGTGACGTCGCGGTGAACGATGCCGAGGTGGGCGCCGTCGGGACTCTTGCGGTGATGGGCGTAGTCGAGGGCCTGGCAGCACTCGCAGGCGATGAAAGCGGCGACGAGCGGCGAGATGCGGCGGCCGGGCGCCCGCGCGAGCGTCGAGCCGAGGTCCTTGCCTTCGACGCGCTCCATCGCGAGGAACACCTGGTCGTCGATGCGGCCGAAGTCGAAGACGGGGACGATGTTCTGGTGCACGAGGCTCATCGAGAGCCGCGCCTCGCGGACGAAGAGATCGAGGAACCGCGCGTCGCCCGAGCGCTCGGGGCGGATGCGCTTCACCACGAGCCACTTCTCGATGCCGGCGGCGCGGCGCCGCGCGAGGTAGACCTCGGCCATGCCACCTCGCGCGAGCGGGCGAAGGAGCTCGTAGCGGCCGAGCGCTCGGCTCATCGAGGCGAGTATAGCGTGCGAACGGCTCGGATCCGGAGGCTCGGGGGTGCGACAAGCCACGTCCGGCGCGGTAGCCCAGAGGCGGCCGCCAGGGGGACGCCCGCGTGGCGGCCGGGCCGTCGTGTTGAGTTTCGGCCGTGGGCAGCAGAAACTCGTGGCCGGTGAGGATTTTGGCCATCTTGCTCGTCGCCGTCGGGCTCGCCCCGTCGGCGTGGGCGAGGCCAAACGCGGACGTCGTGATCGTATGGGCGCCCGGGCAGCGACTGGGACCGATCCAGGCGACCGCACGCGAGGCGGGAGCTGCGGTGATCGATCGCTCGCCGCTCGAGGCGGTGAGCCTGCCGACGGCGAGCCTGGTCAAGCGCGGCATCGCGGCATACGACGCACTCGAGCTCGAGCGCGCGAAGCAGCTGCTCGATGAAGCGCGCACCGCCGCGGATCGCTCGGGCGCCGCGGAGCTCTCGCAAGGCGAGCTCTCGGATCTGTTCCTGTACCGCGGCCTCGTGAAGATCCAGGCCGAGGACACGACGGGCGCGTGGGACGAGCTGGTCACCGCGATCACGGTGGCGCCGACGCGCGTGCTCGATCCGGCGCGCTTTCCGCCGCGCGTCGCGAGCGAGCTCGAGCGGGTGCGCGCCACGCTCGCCGAGCGACCGCGCGCGAAGCTCGAGGTCACGGCGCCCGCGGGGTGCACCGTCTCGATCGACGGCGTCGCGGTGGCGGCGGGCGACGCCGCGACGCCGCGCTTGCACGGACCGCACTGGGTGCGCGTGGCGTGCAGCGAGTACGCGCCGTGGGGCACGCGCGTCGAGCTCACCGGCGACACCACGATCGCCGCGGGCAATGCGCGGCTGGTCCCGCCCTCCGCGGACGAGGCGCTGATCCAGGCGCGGACGGTGGGCGCGAGGGCGTACGTCGTCGTCGAGATCGCGGGCCACATCGCGACGACCAGGCTCTACGGCATCGACGGCCGCGAGCGCGACCGCCGCACGTTGACCGTCGTGACGTCGCTCGACCCGGTCGCGAAGGTCGTCGGCGAGATGCTCGTCACGCACTCGACGGCCAGCTGGTACGAGTCTCGCTGGGTCTGGGCGGCTGGCGCGGCGCTCGTGGTCGCCGCCATCTTGATCCCGATCACGGCGTCGGTCGCCGACGATACGCCGACCGACGCCGTCGTGCGGCCCGCGACGCCCGGGGAGTGGCGGCGGTGAGTCGTCGCGGGTGGTGGGTGACAGCGGTGGTCTGCGCCGGCTGCACCCAGGAAGTCGTCGTCACGCCCGTGATCGATCTTCCCGTCGACGACCCCGAGGCGGCGCCGTTCGCGACCCTCGACGAGATCACGCTCGCGGTCGCGCATGCAGGCGAGGAGCGCGATCGCACGATCGCGCGCTTCACGCGCGGAGAGACGTTCGAGCTCGGGGGGGTGCCGTTCGGAGACGACCTCGTGATTCACATGACGGGCTTCGACGAGCTCAGCCCCTCGGCGTACGGCCGCACGTGTACGTTCGCGCTCGACGCCGACGGCCCTTCGGCGCAGCCGCACCTGTTCTTCTCGCGCTCGCTGCGCTTCGCGAGCACGGGCATCGAGTCGATCGCGCGCATCGGCGGGCGCGCGGTCTCGCTCGACGGCGCCGCGATCCTGATCGGCGGCACCGTGCGCAACAACCCGGTGCTCGACATCGAGCGCTTCGATCCGCTGACGGGGGAGCTCTCGACCGTCGGCGTCGTCACCGAGCGCGTCGGCGCCGTCGATGCGCTGCTCGGGACCTCGTCGGCGCGGGTGATCATCGTCGGGGGCCGCATCGGTGCCCAGGGGGCGGGGTTCGTCGAGACGATCGATCCGGAGGACGAGGGCAATCCGGTCAACAAGGTCGAGAACACCAAGGTGGCGCGCGTCGGTCTCACCGCGACGACGCTCACCGATGGCCGAGTCATCGGCGTCGGCGGCAACCCACCCGGCCTGCCGCCCGTCGGCACGATCACACAGATCTCCGCGCAAGGCGCCGACGTCGACATCGTGGACCTGCGCACCGAGCTCGCGCATCCGCGCACCGCCCACACGGCCACGCGCCTCGGCGACGACATCGGCGCCCCCGTGCTGATCGCGGGCGGCGTCGACGCGACGGGCTCGCCGGTCGCGGTCGCGGAGCTGTTCAAGCCGCTCACCGACGAGCTCGCCCGTCCCGCGACGTTCGCACCGCAGATGGTCGTGCCGCGGTCGGGGCACGCTGCGGTGCGCATGCCCGACGGCAGCGTGCTGTTCATCGGTGGCGTGGACGCCGCCGACAACGAGGTCCGCACGCTCGAACAGTTCACGCGCGAAGGTGACTTCGTCGTGGTCGGCGAGCTGCCCGACAACGCGGCGGTGCTCGACAGCACGGTGACCACGCTGCCCGACGGCCGCATCCTGATCGCGGGTGGCCGCAAGCCGGGGGGCCCACCGACCGACACCGCGTTCATCGCGGTGCTGCGCGAGGACGGCTCGATCGACGTCGTGCAGACCCTCGATCGGCTCGCCGCACCGCGCGCGGGTCACCAGGCGACGCTGCTGTGCGACGGCACGGTGTTGATCAGCGGCGGCACCGAGGGAGCCGCGCCCATGGAACGCTACAACCCGCCCGTCGCGGGACGACGGTAGGCGATCGGCAAAGCAGGCGTCGCTCGCCGACGGTCGGACCGTGTTCGTTCGGCCACACCATGGGGCGGGTCTCCCCCTCCAACCACCTCGGAGGGGACCGGCGCGCGAGCCGCTAACCTCGTTGGAACCGTCGATGCCTGCGCATGATCTGTACGACCGGCCGCGGCCTTCGCGTTGCAGCCGATCGTCGGCGTCGCCATGCAGCGAGCGTACTTCTCGTCGCGATACGTGCTGCACCTCGTCGATCTCGTCGAGCGTTCGAACATTTCGCCCGACGACTTGCTGGTTCCGCTCGGGCTCTCGCGGGCGGCGCTCTTCGAGCCGCAGCACGTCGTGGCGCATCACCTCTTCGTCGCTGTGGTCACGCGGGCCAGGGAGCTCACCGGCGAGCCCGGGCTCGGCTTTCTGCTCGGGGCCGAGATGCAGACGACCCTGCACGGCAGCCTCGGCTTCGCGATGGCGACCGCGCCGACGTTACGCGACGCGATCAACCTCGCGATCCGGCTGTCTCCGCTGCTGACCTCCGCGATCGGATTCGCTCTCACCGTCGAGCAGGGCACGGCGTGCTTCGAGATTCACGAGCGCGCGGCGCTCGGCAACACGCGAGAGGTCATCCTCATCTGGCTGCTCGTCGGGTTGCTGAACATGGCCGGGTTCATGACCGGACGACCGTTCACGGGGCATCTCGACGTGGCGATCGCGGAGCCGGAATATGTGTCGCGATTCTGCCACCGCGTTCGCGTGCCGATGCGGTTCGGGCAGCCGCGCTCCGGCTTGATCTTCGATGCGGCGGGGCTCGATCTGGCCAACATGCATCATGATCGGGTCGCCCACGCGCTGCTGCAGCGCGACTGTGATCGCGAGCTGTCGCGGATGCCTCGGAGCGAGCCGTTCACCGGCAAGGTAGAGGAGACCTTGCACGCGATGGTGCGCGAGCACGCATGGCCATCGCTCGAGCACGTCGCCAGCGCGATGACGATGTCCGAGCGCAGCCTCAAGCGTTGGTTGGCGGCCGAGGGAACCTCGTTCTCGTCGATCTCGAACGTGATCCGTCGCCGCATGGCGGAGGACCTCCTGCGAACCACGAACCTGTCGATCGAAGCAATCGCCGAACGCGTCGGTTATTCAGATCCGGCGAACTTCGCGCGGGCGTTCGTACGCTGGACGGGCGTTCGGCCCGCCGCGTTCAGGCTGCGCCGCAGCTGATCGCCCTCGGCCCGAGAAGACCGAAACATAGTCCCATCCTGACCTCGTGCTCTGCTCGATCGCTTCATAGCGTGCGCCGGAGAACGAACAGCACACAGATTAGCAATCTCAGGGAGGACAGGGATGATGTCGAGGAGTTGGAAGTGTCTTGGAGCGGCGGTGCTGGCGATGTGCCTCGCCGGAACCGCCGACGCGGCGCCCGGTGATCTCGCGATCGGCAGCTGGGGATACAACCATTGGCAAACGGACTTGCCGACAGGACAGACGGAGACTCTCCACCCGGTCGGGCCGCGCTACACCAGCATTGGTGGCGCGCTCGTCGTCGGCGGGAGCGCGACGGCGGCCCCGTCGCGCGCCTTCGCGGCCGGGGTGATCGAGGACGCGGGGATGGTGAAGCCCGCGCTGACGATGTTCAACAAGAAGGGCTACGAGGAGAACAAGGCCAACGGGGCCGCATGGGACTTCGGCAACACGCTGATCGATGACACCTACGGCACCGCCGTGCCGGCGAACGTCCCGGCGGACCTGCAGTTCCACAGCGCCGCGACCTCGCGCATCGTGGTCAATGGCACGACCGTTCAGAGTCAATACTTCTATCAGGTCGTGACGACTCCGAGCACGATGTACGTGTACGGCTACAACAACGATGGGACGATCAACACCACCTTCGGTACCGGCGGGCGGCTCGACATCCCGTTCTACAGCAGCGTCTTCGAGATCGTCGACATCGTGAACACCGGGACGAGGCTGGTCATCGCTGGTTCGGCGAGGGCCACGTCCACGTCCGAGCCCGACGCGGTCCTCGTCGGCGTCACCTATGCGGGGGCGCTCGATCCGACCTTCGGCACGGGCGGCAAGGCGTGGGCGTCGATCGGGTTCGTCGATCGCTTCACGTCGTTGGCCGTCGATTGGGATGGAAAGCTCGTCGCGGTGGGGCGGACGCGTACGCCGACCACGACGTGGGACGTCCTGGTCGCCCGGTTCAACCCCAACGGGACGCTGGACACGAGCTTCGACGGTGACGGCCTGGTCCGCTTCGACTTCGGGAACGCCGCCCGCGATGATCAGGGCCGCGCGGTGTACCTGGATGGATCCGGGAAGGTCACGTTGACCGCTTCGCTGTGCGTGGCCGGCGTCCTCGGATGCGACGTCGGCGTGGCGCGGCTCAAGGCCAACGGAGCGTTCGACGCCCCGTTCGCGCAGAACGGACGCGCGGAGTTCGACCTCACGGCCGATGGCGTCCGGGTGTCCGCGATCGGGACCGACGGGACTCGCCTGCTCGTCGCCGGGGAAGCGTACTTCGCCCCCGATGGCAGCCGTTCGGAGCCGTTCCTGCTCGGCCTCCTCTCCAACGGCAGCGCGGACAGCACGTACGGCCCGGGCGGATTTCGCCACTACCCCGACGTGACCTACGTGTCCGCGTTCGAGAGCCTGACCAGCGTGTGGCGAGACGGCGTTCGCCGTCTCGTGGCCGCGGGAACGCGAGAGAGCGACCTGACGTCCGGGCTCCGGCGGGCCGGCCTCGCGAGCGGACACTGGCCGTAGTCATCGCGTGACGACGCTCGCTGCAACTGTCTCTCTCTCTATGCGGCGCGCTTCGCGTCGAGGTCGCGGAGCAGCTGCTCGCTGCTCAGCTGGTCCGCGGCGGCCCCGTTGAAGTACTGCATCAGGCCCTGCTGCTCGTAGCGAGGGAGGATGCGCGGACTCATCAACCCGATCTCGCGCAGGTTGGGCACGAGCCGCGTGAACATCACGGTGCGGAACTCGTTCATGCCGCGGTTACGCATCACGAACTCGCGCCACTTCGCACGCGGCAGGATGCCCTCGAACCACTCCTCGTAGACCTCGTAGATCATGAAGCGGTTGCGCATCAGCAGCGCGACCTCGAACGCCCAGTCCTCGCGCTCGTGGCGCTCCTTCTCCGAGAGCTCCTTCGTGATGTGCTCGCGCAGCGCGCACACGCCGTAGTGGACGTGCCTCGCTTCGTCCTGGATCACCATCTTCAGCAGCTGCTTGAGCAGCGGCTCCTTGGTGAGCGCGTAGATGGTGCCGAAGGCGCCGAGTGCGAGGCCCTCGATCATGATCTGCATGCCGAGGAACTTCATGTCCCAGCGCGAGTCGGTCATCAGCGAGTCGATGATCGTGAAGAGGTTGTCGTTGACCTGGTAGAGCTTGTTCAGCTTCTCGTCGAGGTAGCGGTGAAACACCTCGACGTGGCGGCCCTCGTCCATCACCTGCGTCGAACCGTAGAGCTTGCCGTCGAAGAACTGCACGGCCTCGGTGACCTGCGCGGCGGCGAACAGCGCGCCCTGCTCGCCGTGGAGGAACTGCGACAGCGTCCAGGCCGCCATCGAGTGGATGACTCCCTGCTTCTGCTTCGCGTCGAGCTTGACGCCCATCTCCTCGAGGAGGGCGAAGTCGGCGAACTGCTCGGGCAGGATCGGGACCTCGGGGTTCATCGGGTCGACGCTCGTGTGCCACGGCAGCGCCGTGTCGCTGTCCCACTGGCCCGCCTTCGCGCGGCGGTACAGATCGCGCATCTCGGCGTTGTCGGCGGGGTAGGTCCAGTCGAAGTGCGCGGCGTGTGACGCGGGCATCTTCGTCGGCACACCTTGCTTGCCGCGCTGGAGCACGAGGCCACGGACGCCAGCGGGCCCGAGCGCGCGCAGCACGCGCGGATCGCGGATCTGCAGGAACACGTCGAGCGTCTCGCGGAGCGCGTCGAGCTGGTCGCGGACGCGCTTGGGGACGATGTTCAAGATGCGCTGCATGAGGGCTCCTTCACAGCTCGGCGATGAACGTGCGCAGCTTCCGCTCGTGGAAGCGTGCGAGGAAGCGACCGATGAGCGGCACGGCGCGCTCGAACATCTCCGCCGCCCGATCCGGCGGGACGTGCCGCAAGCGCGCGCCGAACACCTCGGCCTCGCGCTGGATCAACGTGGCGACCACGTGCTGATACATCGCGAGCACGCTCGGCGTGAACCCGAGCTCGCGCGAGAAACCGGCGGCGCGCAGCTCTCCCCACAGCTCCAGCATCCACACGTCGGCCGCGGCGATCCGCCGCTTGCCCTTGGGACCCGACACGGCGATCACGTCGAGCTTCGCGGCTTCCTCGAGATCGCGCTGCTCGAGGCCGTGCTTTCGCAGCAGCGGAGTTGCCTCGACCAGCTCTTCGTGCGTGCGGCCGGCGGCGACGCGCTCCTTGACGTCGAGCAAGAACCGGCGCTGCTCGGGCGTGAAGGCATCGTCGCGCTCCTCGAGCATCGCCTTGATCGCCCCGAGCGGCAGGAAGCGCTCGTGCTGTAGCTGCCGGATCAGCCGGATCCGCGCGACGTGTGCCTCGCCGTAGTAGGCCATGTTGCGCCCCGTCTTGCGGCCCTCGGGGACGAGGCCCTCCTGGATGTAGAAGTGGATCGCCTGTCGCGGCAGCCCGGTCAGCTCGCACAGATCCTTCATGCGATACGGGAATGCTCTCCGATCGATCGCGCGGACCGGGCTCACGGGAGCTCCAGCACGAGCGCGCTCGTCGGGCGCGCGATGCACGCGAGCACGGCACCCTGCGCGCGCTCGTCGGGCGTGAGGCAGTTCGGCTCCTCGAGCTCGACGGTCCCGGTCACAGCGCGGCACTTGCACGCCGCGCAGCCACCCAGCGTGCACGAGAACGGCATCGCGACGCCGGCGGCGAGGCCCGCCTCGAGCACCGTCTGTCCAGGGGCCACGACGAACTGGCGCTCACGGTCGCGCAGCCTCACCGTCACGCGCTGCGGCCCGAGGCTCGCCGCAGGCCGCGTCGCGATCGGCGAGAAGAACCGCTCCTCGTGAATGCAGTCGTCGCCGACGCCGAGCCCGCGCAGCGCTGCGCGCACCGCGGCCATCATCGGCGCGGGGCCGCACACGTAGTAGCCGTCGGCGCCGGCGAGACCGGCGAGCTCGCGCGTGGCGATCTCCTCGTCGAGCATGCCCGCACCCTCGGTCCAGCCCGGCGGAGGGTCGGCGAGCACGTGCCGCACCGCGAGCCGCGGCCCGGCGAGCTCCGCGAGCGCAGCGCGGAAGATGACATCCTCCACGCGGCGGCTGCCGTAGACGAGCGTCAACCGCGTCTGCGGCGCGGCGGCGAGCAGCGTGCGTACGATCGACATGATCGGCGTGATGCCGCTGCCGCCGGCGACCAGCACGAGGTGGCGCGGCGCCGCGCTCGCGGCGGGACCGAAGCTGCCCGAGGGGCCGAGCACCTCGAGCCGCGCACCGGGACGCAGATGGTCGTGGAGGTAGCTCGACACTCGCCCGCCCGCGACGCGCTTCACCGTGACGCTCACCGTCGAAGGCTCGAGCGCGCTCGACGATGCGGAGTACGCGCGGCGCAGCCGCTCTCCGCCGAGGTCGACGATCAGCGTGAAGAACTGCCCCGCCGCGAACGGGATCGGGGCTCCATCGGGCCTCGCGAGGACGATCGAGATCGCGTCGGGCGTCTCGCGCCGTACCTCGCGCACCTCGAACACCTTCGTCTCCGCGCCCACGCGCTGCCGGCGCGTGAACGGCGGCGGCCGGCGACCGACCGCCCTGCGGGCGACGTGCGTGACGTCCCGCCGCAGCGTCGCGAGTAGCTCGCGCAGCGCCATGACACGAGCATGCCCGCGTCGGAGCTAGCTGTAAAGTGAAACTTTACACTAGACAGTCAGGGCGTAGGCGTCAGCGCCGCCAGGTCGTCGACGCCGAACGCCTGCTCGAGCTTGGCCACCTCCTCGACGGCGCGCTCGAAGCCGTGATCGCCGAGCATCTGCCGCTCCTTGTCCTCGAACTGCTCGCCGAGCTCCGCGTACGCCTTCCCGCCGACGAGGCCTCGCAGCGCCGGGAACAGCACGGTGTCCTCGCGCGCGGCATGCGGCCGGTACATGTGGTTGAAGCTCCGCAGCACCGTCGCGAGCTTCGCGCGATCGGGCGCTGCCAGCGGTGCCTTCGCCAGGGCGAGGATCTGGTCGGTGAGGGTGCGGCCGGCCTGGTGCTGCGCTTTCAGGACGGCGGTGAGGTCGGCGAGCGCTCCGGCCTGTTCGAAGCGCGGGAACAGGAACTGCTCCTCGAGTTGCTCGTGATAGTCCTCGATGACGCGCCGGATGATCCCGGCGCCCGCGGCGAGGGCGTCGAGCGGTACCTCTCCCTGTGCTCCGAGCCGGGAGCTCGCCTCGTCGTACAGGTACATGACCCGGCGCAGGACACCATGCTCGCGCATCAAGTCCTCCGCCGGGGTGACCTCCTCTTCCTCGCCCGTAGGGCTCGCCGCCGCATCGCGTGAACCGCGGCTGCATCCGACGAGCAGGGCTCCCGAGCCTGCAACCAGGAACGAACGTCGCGTCGTTGGCGTCATGGGTTCGTCTAGCACCTGGCCGAAGTCGTGCGTGGACTCCCGTCGGACGCGCGGGAGCTGGAGCACGTGTACTAAGCTCGACCTCGTGCCGCCGAGCATCCGCCGGTATCTGACCACCGATCACGAGCGCCTCGACGCGCTGCTCGCGCGAGCGATCGCCAGCCCGCCGGGCATCGACGAGGCCGCGTTCGGGGAGTTTCGTGCCGGCCTGCTGCGCCACATCGCGATGGAGGAGAAGGTCCTGTTCACCGACGCGCGCGCACGCGGGGACGCGCCGCTCCGATCGCTCGTCGGCGTCTTGCACGCCGACCACGCCGCCATCGCCTCCATGCTGGTCCCTCCGCCGACGCCCGCGCTGATCGCGAGCCTGCGGGCCGTGCTCGACGAGCACAACCCGCTCGAAGAGGATCCGGGCGGCTTGTACGACCGGTGCGACGAGCTGAGCGGTGGTGACCCGGCGAGCACGATCGCGCGCATGGAGGCAATCCCTCCGGTGCGCGCCTCGCAGTACCTCGACGAGCCACGGATCCACCAGCACATCGAGCGCATGCTCGCAGCGCGCCGCCGCGCGACCTGACCGCCGCCGCGGATCACACGATCACGTCATCGAGCGGATGGCGCTCCGGCGCGGCCGCCGCGCGCGCCACGGCGCGACACAGCGTGCACGCCTGGGGCGCATGCGGTGCATCGCGCCGGTGCACGTCGAGCAGCGCACGCGATAGCTCCGCGAGCTCGCGCCGCACCTCGCGCCGGCGGCCTGCCACGCGCTCGATCTTCATGTCGTCGTAGCCGGTCGTCTGATGCCGCATCCAGGCGATCACGGCGGCCCGGGCGCGCTCCTCGATCGGAATGCGCTGCGTGCGCGCGACGGTGCCGCTGCCCACCGGCGTCGCGTGCACGGCGACCAGCTGCGCGAGCCGCTCTCCGAGCGCTGCCCAGCGCGGCGCGAAGCGCAGAAACGCACGCACCTCGTCCTCGAAGCTCGCGGCGTACGCCGCCTGCGTGCGCGCGCGGCGCTCGACGTCCGACGCGCGCTTCTTCGCATACGCTTCGGTCGAGCGATCGGCCTCGATCGCGGCGCGCGCGGCCTCGATGTTCGCGCGCGGCGCCCACAGCCCCTTCGAGAAGCTCTTGCGGCCGCGCTTCTCGATCACCTGCCACGACGGCCCCGCCGCCTTCACTCGCCGCGTCAGGCCCGCATCACCGGGTGGCAAGCAGGCCCAGTCGGCCGGTGGTGATAAGCGGCGCCCGTCGGGGGCGAGGAACACGCACGGATCGCCGGTCGGTGCGAGCGTCAGGGACTCGGGCACGCGCCGACGTTACCTCGCGCGGCCGCTCTCCGGTAAGCGCCGGTTTGTAGCGCCCGGGAGGTCGCGTCACCGCGCGGCGTAGAGCTTGGCGAGCTCCGCCGACTTCGCCGCGTCGATCCCGTTGATCCCGGCGACCAGCACCTGCAGGAAGAACGGCTTGTCCGCGAGCTTCACGAAGGCGCCGGTTTTCTCCGACGTGAAGACACCATCGGCGCCGGCGGTCGCCTTGGCCATCGAGACCGTCGCGTCGAGCTCGCCCGCCGGACAGACGTCCACGGCCGCCGGCTTTTCGCTCGTGGTGATGAACAACTTCTTCGACATCGGCGCCGAGTGTAGTCCATGCGAGGGCCGCGTTCGGCCGTCGAGACGCGGTACGATCGCGCGATGGAAGCTCGTACCTTCATGCTCGCCGGGCTCGGCCTGGGCCTCGTCGCCGCGCACGCCCGCGCCGAGACGTACCAGGTCGGACCAACGCGTACGCTTCAGACGCTCGCGGATGTCGTCGATCTGCTCGCCCCGGGCGACGTCGTCGAGCTCGATGGCGATCACACGTACGACGGTGGCGTGGTGTTCGATCGCCCGGGCTCCGCGGCGAGCAAGATCACGATCCGTGGCGTGCGCGTGAACGGCGCGCGCCCGGTGCTCAGCGGTGGCACGAACACGATCGAAGCGCGCGCGAACCACTACATCTTCGAGGGGCTCGATCTCACCGGCGGCACGAGCCGGTGCTTCTATCACCACGCGGACGACATCACGTTGCGCGACAGCATCGTTCACGACTGCCCGAGACACGGCATCCTCGGCGCCGACACCGACTCGGGCTCGTTCACGCTCGAGTACTCCGAGGTCCACCACTGCGGCGGTGGCACGCAAGACCACCAGATCTACATGTCGAGCGACGCGACCGTGTATCCCGCCGCCGTGTTCCGCATGCAGTTCAATTACCTGCACGACGCGAACGGGGGCAACAACGTCAAGTCGCGCGCCGCGCGCAACGAGATCTTCTACAACTGGATCGAAGGCGCGCTGTATCACGAGGTCGAGCTGATCGGTTCGGAGGTCAACCCGGAGCCGCTCGTGCGCGAGGACTCCGACGTCGTCGGCAACGTGCTGGTCAAGCGCAGCTCGTTCGCCACGGTACGGTTCGGCGGCGACGGCACCGGGCAGACCAATGGCCGCTATCGGTTCGTCAACAACACCGTCGTCGCGGCGCCCGGCGGTGCGGCGGTGTTCCGGCTGTTCGACGGGATCGAGAGCCTCGAGGCGAGCAACAACGTGCTCGCCGTGCGCGGCGGCGGCGAGCTCAACGTGGTGCGCGAGGTCGAGGCGGTGTGGGTCACCGGCTCCACCACGATCTCCGGCCAGCACAACTGGCTCCAGAGCGACGCGATCAACGTCCCCGCCGGGTTCACCGACTCGCTGACCGGCGCGGACCCCGGCTTCACCAGCATCGACGATGACGACCTGCGCCCCGCCGACGGCTCGCCGCTCGTCGACGCCGGGGCGGCGAGCTCCACCGGCCCCGCGGGCCACGAGCTCCCCGATCCGCTCCCCGCGCCGCTCTACTTGCCGCCGGCGAAGGCCGCGCTCGCCGCCGACACCGCCGAGGGCCGCAACACCGTTGGCGCGATCGACATCGGTGCGTTCGAGCTCGGTGGTGGCGGCCCACCTCCACCCGATGGTACAGGCCCCGACGGCGGCAACGGCGGTGGCGGCGGCGGTGGCAACCCCGCCGACGGTGAGAGTGGCGGCTGCGGCTGCGCGCTCGCCGGCGATCCCGCGAGCGGTGCGCCACTCGTGCTCGGCGTGCTGCTCGCGCTGCGCCGGCGCAAGCGTTAAGGACGTCTCGGAGGTCGTAGCGCAAGGACTCCGCGCAGAGCGAAGGCGCTCGCTCGACGAGGCGTTCCCGAGCGGTAGGGTTGGCGCGACCGAGTCATGTCGAGCCGCCCCGTGATCCTCATCGCCTGCGCGCGCGCGTCGTCCCTAGGGCACCTTCGCGAGGCGCTCGAGCGCAGGTTCGGCGCCGACTACCGGATCGGCGGCTATACGTCGGCGACCGTGCTGCTCGCCGAGCTCGCGGCGAGCGTGGCGGCGGGCGAACAGACGGCGCTCGTGATCGCCGATCAGTGGATGCCCGAGATGACCGGACTCGAGCTCCTGTCACGCGTCCACGCGATCCACCCGGGTGCACAACGCGCCTTGATGGTCGGGTGGAGCGAGCGAGAGGCGTCGCAGATGGTGCTCGAGGGGTGCGCGTTCGGCATGCTCGAGAACTACATCCTGCGGCCGTGGTCGCCGCCCGAGATTCACTTGTATCCGGTGGTGGGCGAGTTCCTCAGCGAGTGGTGGCGGCAACACCAGCCGAGGATGGAGCTGGTGCGCGTGGTGTCCGCCGCGCTGTCCCCACGCGGGTTCGAGATCCGCGAGATGCTCGAGCGCGCCGGGATTCCTTACGGCTTCTATCTCTCCGATTCAGAGGCGGGGACCCGCGTGCTCGAGAGCTCCGGCACCTCGGGTGCCCGGCTGCCGGTGGTGATCGTCGGTAACAGCGCTCCCTTGGAAGATCCAACCAACGTCGAAGTTCGGCAGCGGCTCGGCGTGCTCGAGCCAGAGGATCGGACGTGCGACCTGGCCGTGATCGGTGCCGGCCCGGCCGGGCTCGCCGCGGGCGTGTACGGCGCGTCGGAGGGGCTGCGCACCGTGGTGATCGATCGCGAGGTGATGGGGGGCCAGGCGGGCACCAGCTCGCTGATCCGCAACTACCTCGGGTTTCCGCGCGGGATCAGCGGCGCGGAGCTCGCGCAGCGCGCGTATCAGCAGGCCTGGCTGTTCGGCGCGAAGTGGGCGCTCATGCGCGAGGTCACCGAGCTGCGGCGCGATGGCTCTGCCTGGCAGGTCACGCTGCGCGATGCACGGCCGATCGTCGCACGCACGGTCTTGATCGCCACCGGGGCGAGCTATCGCCAGCTCGGCGTACCGAGCGTGGAGAAGTTCACGGGCGCGGGGCTGTTCTACACGGCGGGTGCGGACGTCTCGAGCGTGATGCGCGGTCGCGACGTGATCGTCGTCGGCGGCGGTAACTCCGCGGGGCAAGCCGTGGTGCAGCTCGCGAAGTTCGCGCGTCACGTGTTGCACCTCGTCCGCGGGCCGGACCTGTCGCGTGGCATGTCGAAGTACCTGAGCCAGCAGATCGAACGCCTCCCGAATGTCGAGGTTCGGTTCAACTCGGAGATCGTCGACGGCTCCGGCACGCTCGGGCTCGAGAGCGTGGTGATCCGAGATCAGGCGCGCGCGACCCAGGAAGTGGTCGCGGGCCGCGTGGTGTTCGCGATGATTGGAGCCATTCCGCACACCGAGTGGCTCGCCGGCGTCGTCGATCGCGATCCATCCGGCTACATCCTGACCGGCGCCGACCTGCCTGCGATGGCCGGACGCGCCGCCTTGCCGTACGAGACCAGCGTGCCGGGCGTGTTCGCCGCGGGCGACGTCCGCCACGGCTCGAGCAAGCGCCTCGCGAGCGCGGTCGGTGAAGGAGCCGCCGCGATCTCCTCGATCCACGCGTACCTGCGACTTCCCACCGAGAGCGCCGCACGCGCCGCGTGATCGCTAAAGGCTGCGCGGAGGAGCGCCGGCCTCGATCCAGCGCACGATCGCCTCGCGCTTTTCGACGCATAGCGGTGGCAAGAGCCCGGTCGTGTCCTGCGGCATGTACCCGACGTCGGGATCGGGCTCGCCCGCCGGTGGAACCATCTCGGGGCCGGAATAGTGCCTCAGCGTGAACAGGAGGTAGCTCTGTCGTGGCTGGTTCGGAACCACGAGCTTGTAACTGCCAGGCGGCGACGCGAGGGCGTCGGTTCCAGCGTCGACGTCGACCAGTGCGGCGTGGCTCATCGAGGCCCGCAGGTCCAGCGTTCCAGTGGTTCCGACCCCGTCGTGGCACGCCTGGAACGTACAGCCCACCCTGAAGATGCGGTCCTCGATGAACGCGAGGTCGGAGTGGCTTGTTGCCTCCAAGCAAGACGGGCTCGCGTCGATCGGCGAGTCGATCGTCGAGTCCGCTAGGGGCGATGCATCGGGTTCCGCATGCTGGGACGTGCAGGATCCAGTCGCGAGCAACCACCCTAACCACCACCGAGATCGCATGCGCGCGAACCTATCACCTGTCAAGGCACCGAAGGAAACGCGGTCGACGAGTACGTCGTATAGGGCAGATTGTCGAGATCGATCCCGCCGATGAAGTACAGGTAGTCGGCGACGATATCCATGTCGAGCAGCGACGTGCGCGTGCTGCTCTGGACCTGCGTGCGGTTGGGGACGTCGAACGGCGCCCAGCGTGGGTCGGCGGGCAGGGCCGGGACATGGATCGACGTGCCGGTCGGCGGTGCGTTCACCCGCCAGGTCAGGAAGTTGGAGCCGAGGGTGAAGTAGAACCATGCGACCAGCACATCGGGATTGCCGGTCGGCGTGTCGAGCGTGAACGCGATGCCGGGCCGCGCGGGGTCGCTCGTATCCGAGGTGCAGCTCGTGAACCGCGGCAGGAACAGATGACCGTCGAACGTGTACGGGCCCGGAGCGAGCTGCACGCGCGTCGCGCCGCGATCCTCGTCGATCGTCACCGTTGCCTGCACGCGCGTGACGACGCTCGCGGGCGGCATCAGCTTCGAACGCATCTGCGTGGAGCCGGGCGCGGGGGAGGGGATGAGCTGCTGGAACGGGCTGTAGTTGACGACCGTCCCCGCCAGGAACCAGTACATGAACGTGAGGTCGACCGCCGACGCGGGCACGTCGGTGACCGTCAGCTCCATCGGCGTGAGCGTGGTCTGCCAGGTGTCGGCCACGAGGTCGACAGGCGTCGCGGGATCGACCGCGATGCTCGGGAAGTACTGGTAGCCGAGCGGGACACCGGTGCCGTCGAGCGCTTCGACGTAGAGGCTCGCCATGCTCGGCGCGACCATGCACGACTCGTTCGTGGCGTGGTTGAGCGGGATGTTCGAGGACACGGAGGCCGTGTTCGAGCCGCAGCCGGTCGACGTCTTGATCGTGGTCGTGCCGGCGGGCGTGTTCGCCCAGGTCAAGCGGACGTTGCCGGCGGGTGCGACCGACCCGCCGAGGCCCGGGAAGTCGACCGCGATCGTCGTGCCCGCTGGCACCTCGAGGTAGCTGACGAGCTCGACGTTGCCGCTCGGCTTGACGTTCGCGACGGTGACCTCGGTGTTGCCGTCGACGGTCGTGCTCGCTTCACCGTTCGCGTCGGTCGCGAGCGTCGTGTCGCCGATCGCGACCGTCGTATCCGGGGAGGGGGTTCCATCCGTGGTCACGCGGACCGTGACGTTGCCCGGGCCGCCGACACACACCGCGCGGTCCCACGTGCACTCGTCGGTGCAATCGACCACCGTGTTGCCGCCCGGCAGCCCGAGCTCCGCGCACGA
>Ga0247822_10000336_pt1 | contig 24317 bp, 21 predicted proteins | sample 13C_Cellulose_Da_FD_192423 | JGI IMG/M metagenome (GOLD analysis project Ga0247822, IMG submission 192423) | Soil microbial communities from agricultural site in Penn Yan, New York, United States - 13C_Cellulose_Day30 | ecosystem: Environmental > Terrestrial > Soil > Agricultural land | place...
GTGTACTCGTCCGGCGGCGCGGGCGTGTGGCCGGACGAGTACACGGTCGGCAGCTCGTCCTTCACCATCGCGCTCGGTGGCAGCGTCGTCGTCCCGTACAAGAAGGACTTCTTCCTCGGCGGCGAGCTCACCTACGATCTCGCGATGGCGGTACCGGGCATCACGTTCGATCCCGACGGCGGCGGCGCGAACGGCGGCCCGATGCCGTCGGCGACGACCGGCTTCAAGATCCACCAGGTGAATGTGCGCGGCCTCGCCGGCTATGACTTTCACAAGCCCAACGGCATGGCTCTGTTCGCGCGGCTCGGCTATCACCACGAGGCGTTCAAGGTCGACAATTACGCCGACCTGACGAAGAACACGGCGCGGCTGCCGCAGGAGATCATCAAGGGCCCGATGATCGGTGCGGCGCTCGCGATCCCGCGGCTCACCGACAAGATCGCGCTCAAGGTCAGCATCGACGCGATGCTGTTCGGCGCGACCGTCGAGCAGACCGAGTTCCTCGAGGATGGCGCCGACCCATCGGCGAAGCGGATCACCGCGGGCGCCGCGATCGTGTATCGCTGGAAGCCGTCGTTCGATCTCAACGTCGGCTACGACCTCAACTACGGCAGCCTGAAGTTCGGTGCGCCCGTGATGGAGTCGCAGCGCGGCCACACCGGCACGAGCGTCTCCCGCCGCGACCTCAACCACACGATCGCCGGCGGCATCATCAAGGCATTTTGACGCGCCCGCGCTACTGGCGTGGCGTCGGCAGCTTGTCGAGATCGATCTGCGATAGCGCGAGGCGGATCAGCTGCGACTTGTTCGCCTTGGTCCAGCCCCGGCGCTTGAGCTCGGCGACCTTCGCGTCGAGCTCTTCGAGATCGCGCGTGTACATCGAGATGCAGATGACCTTGTAGTGGGTCGGGCGCTCCTTGCGCCGCGGCGATTCATGGTCGCTGGTGGCGCCGTAGTACTCCTTGCGCAGGATCTCGTCGGAGTCGCTCAGCGGATCGTGGCCCATCAACTTCTCTTCCTTCATACGGACCTTTCAGACCGCCGCCGTGGCGGGCTCGGAGTGATGCGTCGCCTCGGTGTGCGCGGTGGTCGTTAGCACCCAATCGACGACGCGGTTGTAGTCGGCCGCACCGTGCGAGACGGGCGCGTACTCGAAGATGGTCTTCTTGTGGCTCGGCGCCTCGGCGAGCCGCGTGTTGAGGCGGATCGGCTCGAGGCACTTGTGCTTGAAGTGGCCCTGCAGCGTCTCGAGCACCTCGCGAGCGAGGCGCGTGCGGCCGTCGTAGAACGTCGGCAGCACGGCGGAGATGCGCACGGCGTGACCGAGGTGGCGCTCGACGTCCTTGATCGTGCGCAGCACCTGCTTCACGCCGACCAGTGCGAGGTAGTCGCACGTCACCGGGATGATGACCTCGTCGACGTACGACAGCGCATTCTGGTTGAGGAGGTTGAGCGACGGACCGCAGTCGATGATCACGTAGTCGTAGCGGCGCGAGACCGCGGTGAGGCCGAGCCGCTTGGTCAGCGTCTTGCTGCGTGCGTCGGTGTTCTGACGAGCGAGCCAGATCTCCGCGGCGGCGAGCGTGGAGTCGGACGTGATCACGTCGAGGTGCTTGCGGACGGGCACGCTCGCATCGTTCGGCTCCACGCCATCGACGAGCACGTGGTAGAGCGACTTCTCGCCTGCCACGCCGAGCGACACGCCGACGTTCCCCTGCGCATCGGTGTCGATCAGCAGGACCTCGTTCGCGCGCTCGGCGAGCCCTGCGGCGAGGTTGACGGCCGTGGTGGTTTTCCCGGTGCCGCCCTTTTGGTTCAGGATCGCGATCCGACGCGCGCGCTTCGGGCGGAACGCATCCGCACCGAGCGCCTCTTCGCGGCACGGCAGCGAGCAAAAGAAGCGCTTGTCCCCCGTCGCCGATGCCGCAATCTGAAACACGAACGCGGGCCGGAACGCCTGCCCACACGCGCTACACGTCTTCTCCATGCCCTTATCGAAGCGGCATCCTCGAAGAGGGGGCAACTTTTCGTCCAGCGCGGCGCTATAGTGCCCGCGTATGTCGGCGATCGCTCGGCAGGTGGTGGCGACCGGAGCGGACTCGGCGAAGGTCGCGGCGAAGATCGTCGACGAGCTCGCAGGTCCGAACCTGCGACTCGCGCTCGTGTTCGCCGACTGGCGGCTCGATCCGGAGGTGATGGCGCGGGTCACCTATCGCGGCTTGCGGGCCCCCGTCGTCGGTGGGACGACGACCGGGGTGATCGGCCGCGGCGTGCCATGCGATGAAGTCGCCGCCTCGGCGATCGGCCTGTACGGCGACTGGCTGCGCGTCGGCCTGGGGGTCGCTGCGGAGCTGCCGAAAGCGGCGCTCGCGCGCAGCCGGGATGCCGTGCAGCACGCGGTGACGATGCTCGGCACGACGGTGCACGCCCTCGACTCGAGCCGGCACGTCGGCATCTCGGTGGTCGACGGGACGTCCGGGCACGAGGAAGCGTTCTGCATCGGCTCGGCGGCGGCCGCGCCCAAGATCCGGTTCGTCGGGGGCTGCACGGCGACCGAGCTCGGGTCGACGCGGGACGCGCCGGTGTGGGTGAACGGCGAGGTGCTGACGGACGCCGGCGTGGTGATCGTCGCGGCGAGCGAGCTGCCGTTCCATACGCTCAACTCGGCCCACCTCGAACCCACGGATGCACGCACCGTGGTGACCGCCGCCTCCGGGCGGGTGATCGAGGAGCTCGACGGCCGGCCAGCGGTGCCGCGGCTGCGCGAGCTGGTGCGCCAGCTCGGCGAGACCCTCGACGAACCACGGCCGCAACACTCGCTCGCTCGCTATGTCGACGGGCTGCCCTACGTGCGCTCGGTGATGCGCATCGAGCGCGACCGCCTGCACCTGGCGAGCGGCGTGGAGCCCGGTCACGTGCTGCGCGTGATGCGCCCCGGCGATCTCATCGGGCAGACGACGCGTGACCTCGCCACGGCCTGCGAGCGTGTCGGCGGCGAGATGAGCGCGCTGCTCGCATTCTCGTGCGCGGGCCGACACCTCGAGGCGCAGGCGCGGTCACTTCATCGCGAGCTGGCCGGCGCGTACTCGCAGTATCCGACCGTCGGATTTCAGACGTCGGGCGAACAATCGGGGATGCTCCTCGTCAATCATACGTTGACGGGGCTGGCCATCGGTCAGCCGAGGAGCGAGCGATGAGCGGCGACGCGGAGGACCCACGGATCCAGGAGCTCGAGGCCGAGCTCGCCGCCGCCAAGCGCACGATCGACGTCCTGATCGCGCGGCTCGAGCGCTCCGGCACCGCGTCGCCGACGCAGGCCGAGCTGTTCGATGCCGCGGTTCGTCTCGGTAACGTCCTCGAGGAGCGCACGCGCGAGGTCGAGGATGCGCGCGCCGAGTTCCGTGCTCTGCGCGCCAACCTGGATCAGATCGTGCGCCAGCGGACGCGCGCGCTCGCCGAGTCCGAGGCTCAGCTGCGCACGAAGAACATCGAGCTCGAGCGGCAGTCGAAGATCAAGTCGGACTTCATCTCGATCGCGGCACACGAGCTGCGCACGCCGCTGACCAGCATCGTCGGCTATCTCGACCTGTTCTCCGAGGGCCGCTTCGGTGACCTACCGTCGATGCTCGAGCGCCCGATCTCGTCGGTGCGCCGCAACGCTCACCGCCTCAAGCGCCTCGTGGACGACATGCTCGATGTGAGCCGCATCGAGGCGGGCCGCATGGTGCTGCGGCGCGAGCCGGTCAACCTCGGTGAGGTGGTGCGCGACGTCGTCACCGAGCTGCTGCCTCTCGCGAATGCGCGCCACCAGCAGATCGAGACGCAGATCGAGCCGCTCGAGATGATCGACGCCGATCGCGACAAGATGCATCAGATCGCGGTCAACCTCGTCAGCAACGCGATCCGGTACACGCCCGAGCAGGGGCGGATCACGATCCACGTCGACGAGGCGCCGCGCGATCGCTATCCGGGCGGGTGGGCCCGTGTTCGCGTGCGCGACAATGGCGTCGGCATCGCCGAGGAGGATCGCCAGCGCATCTTCGATCCGTTCCTGCACGCGCAGCCCGCGAAGCACCACACCAGCGCAGGGCCGGATTCGGCCGGCCTCGGCCTCTACATCGCGCGCGGCTTGATCGAGATGCACGGCGGCCTGATCACCGTCGACTCGCAGCCCGAGGTATTCACGGAGTTCACCGTCCTGCTGCCGTTCAAGCATCAGGTGCGCGGAGCGACCGAGCCGCCCACGCGCTAAGCGCACGCGAAGCGCTACTTCTTCTTCTTCGCGGGCTTGGCGGGCTTCTTGGCCGGCTTTGCCGCCGCCTTGGCGGGCTTCTTGGCCGGCTTTGCCGCCGCCTTGGCGGGCTTCTTGGCCGGCTTTGCCACCGCCTTCGCGGGCTTCGCGGCCTTGGCGGGCTTGGCGGGCTTGGCGGGCTTCGCCGCTGCCTTGGCCGGGGCCTTCGCCGGCGCAGCCTTGGCCGCAGGTGCCTTGGCCGCAGGTGCCTTGGCCGCGGACGCCTTGGCCGCGGGCGCCTTGGCCGCGGGCGCCTTGGCCGCGGGCGCCTTGGCCGCGGCGGGCGCGGCCGCGGGCGCCTTGCCCTTTGCCGCCGGCTTGTTGGTCTTGGCCTCGGCCTTGAGCTTCTTGTTGCGCTCCTCGGCGGTCTTGCTGGCCTCGTCCATGCGAGCCTGCGCGGCACCGCGCGCGCGCGCGACGGCAGCCTCGACCTCGGCCTTGCTACGGGCCGGCACCGGGGCGGCAGCGGCCTCGGGCTTCTTGCTGCGCTTCTTCTTCTTCGCCTCGCGCGGCACCGGGATCTCGCTGATGTCCGGCATCCGCGACGCGAGATCGCCGCGGTTGTGGACCAGGATCCGCGATCCGCCGTCACGGAAGATCACCTCGACCTTGTTGTCGGGGAGCAGCTCGGTCACGAAGCCGACGTCGAACGCCTTGTGGTGAACGACGTCGCCTTCCTCGTACGCATCGCGGATGGAGTAGGGGCGACAGTTCGCCAGGTCGCCGTCGGTCGCGCGAGCCATGGCGTCATCCCAGGTGGCGCGCTTGGGCGCGGACCTGCGCCCGGCCTCGGCGCCGCCTTCCTCGGCACCATCCCCCCGCGGCTTGCGGTACGCGTGTACCTCGCCGCAAACCACGCACTGGACGCGGCGAACCTCGTCCTCGTACATGCTGATAATGGTGTGGGTCGTGTCCGCCTTGCACCGTGGAGACGGGCAGTAAGCCTCGATCTCTCCGCCCACCTCGTCTGCGTCTTCTTCGAAGATGGAATCCATCGATGTCCTCTTCTGGACCTACTGCCTGGTGCGATCTAACTAGCCGAAACCACGATTAATCCGGAACTCCGGATTGAGGCTAGCTTTAGTCAGCCGTCTAACACACGATCCTGTGATCTAGCAACCTAGCGGCCTTACTAGTGTTATCGATAGGGCAGGATTTCGGCCCGTGCGACGCGTCCTGCTGTTGAATGCCTTGATCTTCGCGGTGTTGGCCGCGGCGGTCGCGCTCGCCTATTACGGCTACAGCTACACGAGCGAGGCGTCGTCCCGGGATCGCGAGCTCGCGCTGATGCAGGAGCTGGCGGACGAGAAGGTCGTCAACATCGAGTCGATCATCGACGACGCGGACACCAAGTTCCTGCGCGAGGTGAAGCTCGACCGCCTGGCCGATCTCCCCGCGCTGCTGCAGGCGACGGGCGCCGGGGTGGCCAGCGTGTTCGTGCTCGACGAACGGCAGGAGCTGATCCCGGACGGCTACCGCGGGAACCGGAGCGGCAAGGAAGGCACCGCGTATCGCGACTACTTCATGTCGCGCATCCTGCCCGAGCTGCAGCTCGACAAGCAGCCGCTCGGCGTGCGCGGGCATCTATTTTTGCGCGAGGCCTCGCCCGCGGGCGCCGATGCCAGCCGTTGGTACCTGTTCTCGTTCATGCGCCGGCAGTCCGGCGACCGGACGTTCTACGTGGTGATCGAGGATGACCTCTCGCACCTGGTCGGCCGCATGTTCCCCCAGTTCCTGCTCGTGCAGAACAGCAAGCGCCTGTATCAGGTCGTCGACGAGCTGGGGCAGCTCGTGTTCGGGATGCCGTTCACGGATACGAAGGACGAGCTGATCGTCGAGCGGCGCTTCCTGCTCACCGTCGATGGCTGGGTGCTGCGCGTCACCCAGAAGGACATCGCCGGCGAGAAGGCGCTCAAGCGCAAGAAGCTCGTCGACTCGATCCTGATCGGTGGCGCGATCACGGTGATCCTCGGTGGCCTCGGCTTCCTCGGGTTCGCGATCCGCCGCGAGCGCCGCCTCAACGAGCTCAAGAGCGAGTTCATCTCGAACGTCTCGCACGAGCTGAAGACTCCGCTCTCGATCATCTCGATGTTCGGCGAGATGCTCGCCGAGGGCCGCACCAAGTCGCCCGAGCAGGCACACGAGTACGCCGAGATCATCTGGCGCGAGAGCGTGCGCCTCGGGCGGCTGATCGACAACGTACTCGACTTCGCGAAGATCGAGCGTGGCATGGGCGTGTACGAGTTCGCCGAGGCGGATCTCGGAGAGGTCGTCGACCGCGCGATCGAGCTGTCGGGGCGGCGTGTGGCGGCGGCAGAGATGCAGCTGTCGGCGGAGATCGAGCCGGACCTGCCGCCGGTGCAGCTCGACGCGAACGCATTCACACTCGCGGTGCTCAACCTGGTCGACAACGCGATCAAGTACGCCGCGGACGGCAAGAAGATCCATGTCTCGCTCAAGCGCCAGGGCGATCAACTGGTGCTCGCCGTGCGCGACTTCGGGCCGGGCATCGATCCCGAGGAGCACGAGAGGATCTTCGAGCGGTTCTATCGGGCGCGCTCGATCCGGCTGAAGCCGATCCGTGGATCCGGGATCGGCCTCGCGCTCGTCCAGCACATCGCCCGGGCCCACGGGGGCAAGGCCTCGGTGACCAGCGCTCCCGGGCAGGGAGCCACGTTCAGCATCTCGCTGCCGACTGGTGGTAAAAGCTAGCCGTGGCCGCTGCGGAGGAAGAAGGCACGCGCAAGCGCATCCTCGTGATCGAGGACGAGCCGGACATCGTCCGTGGCCTGCGTGACGCGCTCTCGTTCGAGGGCTTCGACGTGGAGGCGCGTGGCACCGGCGCCGAGGGGCTCGCCGCCGCGATGGAATGGGCGCCCGACTGCGTGCTGCTCGACCTGATGCTCCCCGACGACAACGGCTATCGCGTGTGCGAGACGCTGCGCCAGCGCGACGAGACGGTGCCGATCATCATCCTCACCGCCAAGGCGCAGGAGACCGACAAGATCCGCGGCCTCGACGCGGGCGCCGATGACTACGTGACCAAGCCGTTCTCGATCGCCGAGCTGATCGCGCGCATCAACGCGATCTTCCGCCGCCAGGCGCGCATGGTCTCGCACACCGACGAGACGTTCACGATCGGCAGCTGGACGATCAACGCGCGCAAGCACACGATGGCCAAAGGCCGCACCAGCAAGCGGCTCACGTTCTACGAGCTCGAGGTGCTCAAGCTCTTGCGCGAGCGCTCGGAGGAGACGGTCTCGCGCGACGAGCTGCTCGAGAAGGTGTGGGGAATGCAGGCGTCTCCGACGAGCCGCACCGTCGACAACTTCATCGTCAAGCTGCGCCGTAAGCTCGAGGAAGACCAGAAGAGCCCGCGCCACATCCTCACGGTGTACGGCCTCGGCTACAAGCTCGTGCCGTAAGGGTCCGGGCGGAAGGACAGCACGTAACCGACGCTCAGCCGCTCGCGGACGCCTGCGAGCTCGAGCGAGCCCAGCACCGCGCGCATGCACTCGATCATCTCGGGCGGACGGGGCTCGCCGGGCACGGCCAGCACGTCGGCCTCGATCGTGGAACGATCGTCCGTGCTGGGCTCGACAGTCATCTCCAGCTCGAGATCGAGGGCTGGAAGGTCGAGCACGTCGAGCGACGCTTCGTGACACGCAGCGAGGTGCGGGTAGATCTCGACGAGCGCCTCCCGCAGCCTGCCGAGTGACGCATGATCGGCCGCGCCGCCGAGCACGCGCAGCGGACCGACGTGGCCCTCCGCGCCGCTCGTGTCCGCGTCGCCATCGCGCACGAGCTGCATCGACGGCGCGCGTGGCGAGGCGCGCTGGGGAGGCGTTGCGCGCGCCTCCTGGGCGGGTCGGGGGAGGTTGGCGAACGTGGGGATGCGGCCAGGCACGGTCGACGACGGTGCTTTCCGCGTGTTCATCGTGACGGCGACGGCGACAGCGAGCGCAATGATGATCAGCGCGATGGCGAATCTCACAGATCCCAGAAACCTCGACCGTCGCGGGGTTGCCGGGCTACTCGCACGGAATCGGGACGGTCTGAGGGGTCGGATGCGGATCGAGGTTCGGCAGCCCGCCGCGGCCGAGCTGGCCGTAGCCGTCGTAGCCCCAGCACGCGACGCCGCCGTCGCGCGTGAGCGCGCAGCCGTGCAGGTTGCCGAGCGCGAGATCGACGACGTCCGCGAGCAGCGTCGGCACCGGTCCCGGCGGGTAGTCGGTGGTGCCGGTCGCGAGCCCGCCGTACTGGTTCTTGCCCCAGCACCACACGGTGCCGTCGAGCTTGCGCGCGCAGATCGAGCCGCTGCCCATGCGCACGAGGTCCGCGTCGTCGAGCAGGTGCACCGGCGTGATCGACTCCAGTGGGCCGCCGAGCTGGCCTTGCGCGCCGTCGCCCCAGCACTCGACGCCGCCTTCAGCCGTGAGCCCGCAGGTCGTGGTGCCACCCGCGGTCAGCGAGACGAACGTCGCATCGCCCGCGCCGCGCTGAGGCGTCGGGCCTCCAGGCGAGCTGATTCCCATGGCGCCGAACACGTTGCGGCCCCAGCACACGACATGGGACGCCTCGTCGAGCGTGCACGAGTACTCGCTGCCGAGCGCGGGCAGCGCGGTCGCGACGGTGGTGCGCGCCGGACTGTACGTCGGCGCGTCGTGGCCGAGGCCGAGCTGGGCGTAGTCGTTGCGGCCCCAGCACCACAGCGCACCGTCGACCTCGCGCGCGCAGACGTGCTCGGCCAGGTTGCCGCCGGCGACCGCGGTCACCCGATCGATCGGCACGCGCGTCGCGAGCTCGCTGTGCGTGTTGGTGGCGTTGCCGATCTGTCCGAACGCGTCGCGGCCCCAGCACCACAGCGCGTCGTCATGATCGATCGCGCACAGGTGCTGCAAGCCGGACACGAGGTCCTTCGCGCCGCGGAACACCTCGCGTGGGACCGTGGCATCGACCTCGGTCCTGTCGTTGAGCTGGGCCGTGTTGTTCGCCCCCCAGCACCACACGGCGCCGTCCTTGCGGAGCACGCACGAGTGATGGCTGCCGAGGGCGAGCTTCGCGATGCACCCGGCGCCCCGCGTGTCCGCGTCGGGCGCGTTCGGCGCATCGGGCGACGATTCCGCGGCGGGCGAAGAGCAGGCGGCGAGTGCGAGGACGGCGAGCCAGCGCATGCGCGCGCCAAGAGCAATGCGCGATCCACCGGCAAGCGCGCGTGATCGCGCGAGCTGTGCGCGATGCGCGACAGATTCCTGAGGACCGACCGCGCGAGGGCCGCGGTTTTCAGGCTTGCCCTCGGGGCTCCTTCGCCTCAGTCGTCGTCGAGGTGGCCGGTCAGCTTGAGCTTGTTCTTGGCCGCCTTGGCGAGCTTGCTGCGCGGGCGCTCGTCGATGATGCCCTGGAGCAGCTCGGCGCCGAGCTCCTCGTTCGACGCGTCGCCGGACTCGAGCAGGCGGAAGCCGAGGGCGTAGAGCGCTTCGTCGGACAGGTCCTTCTCGCGCGCGAGCTGCTTGGCGACCGGGTAGCCCTTGGCGGCGAGCCGCGAGAACTGCTCGAACACCGGATCGTCGGTGCGCGTGGTGCGGATCAGGCCCTCGCCGGCGGCCTCGAGCGAGAGCAGCGCGAGGAAGAACCGCTGCTCGTCGTCGATCGCGGTGTCGATATCGGCGCGCGAGCGGAGCAGGGGCTTGAGGCTGCCGAACGCCTCGACGCTCTTGCCCTGCTTGCGCAGCCGCTTCGCGCGATCGAACAGCAGCTCGACGTGCTTGGCGGGCGCGATGTCGGCGATCAGCTCCGCCAGCACGCGCTCGAGGACGATCTTGTCGGCGGTCGCCTTGCCCTTGAAGTGCGCGTCCATGTAGTCGCGCACGCGGTCGACCAGCTCCTCGATCGCCTGATTCGAGATGTTGCCGCGGTGCGAGCGCAGCACGCCCGCGTAGCGGCGGGCGACCTGCTCGTCGGTGGTGGCGAGCAGCGCGCGGGTGACCGGCAGCACCGCTTCGGGGGCCTTGGCGAGGCCGCGGGCCGCGGCGTCGCGCGCCGTGGGCTCGTCGCCCGCGATCGCCTCGACCAGCGCCTTCACCGCCGAGGCGCCGCCGCCGGCCGGGATGCGCTCCATCGCGAGCTTCTGCGCGGACACGTTCTTGGACTTCGCGAGCGCGGCGAACGCCTTCGCGAGCGACTCGGGGATGCGCGCGCCGCGCAGCGTGTCGACGGCGGACTGCGCGACCGCGAGGTCGTCACCATCGGCGAACTCGATGAGCTCTTCGATCACCTTCTCGGTGCCGCGCGCCTCCGAGGTCGCGACGATGCGGCGCAGGCCAGCGATCGCCGCCAGGCGGATCGGACGCGGCTCCTCGGGGTCGGCGTACTTGAGCAGCATCGACTGGGTCGACGGACGCGCGAGGTATCCGATCAGACGCAGCAGGCTGCCGAGCTCGGCGACGCCGCGCGCGACGTCGGGATCGCGCAGCGGATCGGCCGCATGGCCGTTGGCGCCGTTGCTGCCGGTGACCGCGCCCTTCTTGGGCTTTGCCTTCTTCGCTTCCTTCGCCGCCTCGGCCGCGGCCTTCTGCGCGCGCGTCCACGCCTTGCCGAGCTCGCGGTTCGCCTCGCTCGCGCGCTCGACCGCGGCCTTCTCGACCTGGTTGGCGAGCTTCTCGTTGCCGCCGTCGAGCTCGACGCGCACGAGCTGCAGCGCCTGCTCGCCGAACTCCGGGTCGGGCAGCTGATCCAGCACCGCGTCGATCGCCGGCTGCGTCCCACGCTTCAGCAGCAGCTGCGCCATCACGCGGCGCGCCGACACCGGGCCCGTCGCGACCTCCTTGCGGAGCGTCGACTCGGCGGCCGCGCCCTGTTGCGCGAGCACCTGCGCCGCGCGCTCGGCGAGCACCTCGTCGCCCGAGTGCAGCAGCGGCACCAGCTTCGGCGCGATGCCACTCGCGCCCATGTCCGCGAGGCCCTCGAGCGCGATCTTGCGGACCACGCCGTCGGTGTCGGCGAGCCGCGCGGTCAACGCCGCCTCGACCGACTTGTCGCCCTTTCCGACCGCGGCCAGCACCGTCGCCGCCGCCACGCGCAGACCGACCTCCTTCGAGCCGAGCAGGTCGATGATCGCTCCTCCGAGATTCCTGGCCATCGTGGTCCCTCTTTGCGAGGAAGCTACCTCTGATCAGCCACTGGCGTCGAGCGGCGGTCCGTCCGCCGGACGAGGTAGGCGATGCCCCCGAGCCCGGCACCGACGACGAGCAGCATGAGCCAGGCCATGGCCGGGCTCGGGCGCGGGTGGTGCGCGAGCTGCGCGACGTGGAACGTCTTGCGCGTCGCCGCATCGGGGCCGCCCGACGCTGCGCCCGCGGGCTCGCGCGAGGCGAGCTCGGCGATCTGCGCATTCGCCTCGGCGAGGTCGCCCGCGTGGGGCGTCCACAGCGTGCGGGTCGCGAGCGCCGCGGACCGCACCGCGCGCCAGGCGGGCAGGGCATACGGCCGCCCCTTGCCGGCGGTCTCGACGAGGCGGGCGTAGGCGTCGTCGACGTGCGGCGCGAACGGCAGATACCACCGCGCGGCGCGCTCCCAGGCCGCGATCGCATCATCGACCCGGCCGTCGGCGGCGGCCGCGTCCCCCTCGGCGAGCGCCCCGCGACCGGCGACCACGACGCGGATCGCGGCCGCCGCGAGCCCGACGATCACGAGCGCGAGCGCGAGCAGCACGCGCCGCTTCATACGAAGTCTCGACGGTGGAAGAGCAGGGTGGCGAGCGCGAGCAGCGCGACGATCCAGCCCACGCCGTGCAGGCTCGCCATGCCGACGTAGCCCCACGACACCATGTCGGCGTGCACGCTCACGTGCTCGCCGTCGATGGTGCGGCCCGAGACCGCGAACAGGTGGAGGTCCGGCACGATCTCGAGCGTGACGCGCGACGCCGCCTTGATCCATGGCGAGGCGTCACGCGCCGCCGCCTCGACGTCGGGCGTGAGCCGACCGATCGCCCACATCGCGAGCGCGAAGATGCCCGACATGAACGGCGTCGAGAACGAGGAGAAGAAGATCGCGATCGCGGCGACGGTGAGCACCTCGAACCACGCGAGCACGACCGCCTTGGTGACCGCCGACGACGCGCCGCCGCCGATCGCGATCATCGCGAGCGCGAACACCGCGACGAGGACGGTGAGCACGAGCCCCATGCCGAGGTACTTGCCGAGCACGAACTCCCAGCGCTCGATCGGCTTGCTGACGATCGCGTGGATCGTGCGCCGCTGGACCTCGGTATAGAGCAGGAACACGCCGAGGAAGATCGCGGTCAGCGAGCCGAACAGCGAGATGCCGGCGAGCCCGACGTCACGCGCGACCCGCGCGTTCTGGCTCGCGACCATCTCGCCGAGCACCAGCGCGAGGAGGTTCGCACCGACGACGAGCACGAGGATGCCGTACAGCACGCGGATGCGCGCCGCCTCGCGGAAGGTGTTGAGGGCGATCGCCCAGATCCGCCCGATCACGCGCGCGACTCCTTCGGCGCATCCGCCGCGGCCACCTGGCGCAGGAACAGATCCTCGAGCGTCTCGTGGCGCGGGGTCACCTCGAGGACCTTGGCGCCCGCGGCGTGCGCACGCGAGAGCCACGCATCGACGTCCGCATCGGCCGGCAGCATCAGCGACAGCTCGTCGGGCGAGCGGATGACGCGGCTCGCGCCCTCGGAGAGGGCCGTCGTGTCGATCTCGGCGGGCAGCCGCACGCGGACGTCGATCCCGAGCGTGGTCCGCTTCACCAGCTCCGCCGGCGTGCCGGTCGCCTGCAGCTGACCGCGCGCGACGATCGCGACGCGATCCGTGATCGCCTCGACGTCCGACAGGATGTGGGTCGAGAAGAACACCGTCTTGCCGCGGTCGCGCAGCTCGAGGATCAGGTCGCGCACCTCCTTGCGTCCGATCGGATCGAGCCCGCTCATCGGCTCGTCGAGCACCACCAGCTCGGGGTCGTTCATCAGCGCCTGCGCGAGCCCCGCGCGCTGCAGCATCCCCTTGCTGAACTTCTTGAGGTTCTGCGAGCGCGCGCGCCCCAGCCCCACGCGCTCGATCAGCTCGTCGGCGCGCCGCTTGCGCACGGCGGCCGGCATCCCGAACAGGCGGCCCGCCAGATCGAGCAGCTCGCCCACGGTGAGGTAGTCGTAGAAGTACGGCGACTCGGGGAGGAATCCGACCTTCGCGCGTGCGCGGCGGCTCGGGATGGCCTCGCCGAGGATCGTCGCCGCGCCGCCAGTCGGCCGGATCAGCCCCATGAGTGTGCGGATCGTCGTGGTCTTGCCTGCGCCGTTGGGCCCGACGAAGCCGAAGATGTGCCCGCGCTCGACCGAGAACGTCACCCCGCGCAAGGCTTCGACCTTCTTGCGCGCGAACGGCGTCCGGTACGTCTTCCGCAGATCTCGTACGTCGATGGCGAAGTCGCCCAAAGCCGCCGCAGGATAGCGCGGTCGGGTCAACGCATCGAGTACTGGAACGTCACCGTGCTGCACGCCGGGACCGCGGCCCCGTTGACCGTGTAGGGCCGGTAGCGCCACGTCCGGACCTTGTCGAGCAGCACCGCATCGTAGGCGGAATACTTGGTGGTCCCGATCATCGCCACGGAGGCCACGCTGCCTCGCGCGTCGAGGCACAGCTTCACCGTGCCGGCCACGCGATCGCGGCCGTCGCGCTGCATCTGGGTCTTCACCGTCGTTGGCGGATGGATCTGCGTGTCGCCCGCGAGCCGCAGGCCGGTGAGCACGGTCGGCGCGACCACGACCGTCTTCGGCGGCTCGCTCGCGCAGGTCGCCGAGCAGCCATCGCCCGCGGCGCGGTTACCGTCGTCGCACGCCTCGCCGAGCTCGACGGTGCCGTTGCCGCACACCGCCGGAGGACCATCTCCGCCGCTACCGCCGCAGTCGGGCGAGGTGCACGGCGTGCCGTCGCCGATGCCGGTCCCGGTGCCTTCGCCTTCGCCCTCGCCGGTCCCGTTGCCCTCCGTGCCGGTGTTCGCGACCGAGGTCTCGGCGACCGTCTCGGGCGGCAGCTTCGGCGTCGGCTGGGTGACGTCCTTGGTCAGGCGACGCTTCTTCGGGTTCTGCTTCAGCGGAGCGGCGGCCGCCTCCGGCGCGTGGCCACCTTCCGCGGGTGGTGCGCCCGGCATGATGACGGCGAGCGCCGTCGCCCGCCGCTCGAAGTCCAGGCGGTCGAACCGCCAGGCACCGAGCACATAGGCGCCCACGCCGAGCCCGGCATGAGCGATCAGGGAGATGGAGATGAGCCAGCGTCGCGACATGCAGGGCCCGACGCCGCAGGTCGCGATTCGATCTGTCAGGCCGGATCGCAGGTGCTGAACGCGCGCCGCGCCGGCGCCTCGCGGGTGTCGCAGGCGCCCGGCGCGCCGCGGTCGACTCGGCTATGGTGGAGGCCTCCGTGGTCGGCGCCCTCGTCGTCTTTTGCCTGACGTATCTCGTGATCGCGAGCCGTCAGCTGAACTGGGTGGGCCTCGATCGTCCGGCGGGCGCCGTGGTCGGCGCGGTCGCGATGGTGGTGGTCGGCGGGCTGCCGATGGATCGCGCGATCGCGGCGATCGATCTCCACGTCGTGATCCTGCTGTTCGGCGTGCTGTTGATCGCGGCGTACCTCGCCGAGGCGCGGTTCTTCCGGCTCACCGCGTACCTCGTGCTCACGCGCGCGCGCTCGGCGCGGTCGCTGCTGTTCGGGCTCACGTTCGTGGTCGGCGCGCTGTCCGCGCTGCTGCTCAACGACACCGTGTGCGTGTTGCTCACGCCGCTGGTGGTCGCGGTCGTGGTGGAGGCGCGGCTGCCCGCGCTGCCGTACCTGCTCGCGCTCGCCTCGGCGGCGAACGTCGGCGGCGTGGTCAGCTTCTCGGGCAACCCGCAGAACATGATCGTCGGCGCCGCCGCGCACGGCACGATCGGCTACGCGCAGTACCTCGCGTTCACGCTGCCCGCGGGCATCGCGTGCCTCGCCGCGAACGCCGCCGTGATCGCGTGGCTGTTCCGCGCCGAGCTGCCGGCGGGCCCGCTCCTCGAGCGCACACCACCGCGCCCCGCGATCGATCGCGTGCTCGCGATCAAGAGCCTCGTCGCGCTCGTCGTGTTCGCGGGCCTCGCCGCCGCCGGCGTCTCGCTCGCCGGGGCCGCGATGTGCGCCGCCGCCGGCCTCATGGTCGTCGCGCGCACGCCCCCCAAGCAGGCGTTCGCGCTCGTCGACTGGCAGCTGCTCGTGTTCTTCGCGGGGCTGTTCGTCGTCGTCGCGGGCATCGCGCACGCAGGCGTGCTCGCCGATCTGTTCGACCTCGTCGCGCCCACCGTCGCGCGCGGCGATCTGACGGCGGACATCGCGTTCATCGCACTCGTCGTCGTCGCCTCGAACCTCGTGTCCAACGTGCCGCTCGTGCTCGTCGCGGTCGGTTGGGTCCCGCACATGCACGATCCGACGTGGGGCTACATCATGCTCGCCGTCGCCTCGACGCTCGCGGGCAACCTCACGCTGTTCGGCAGCGTCGCCAACATCATCGTCATGGAGGGCGCAGGGCCGCGCGGCGAGATCGGGTTCTGGCGCTTCCTGCGCTACGGCTCGGTGCTCACGCTCGTCGATCTCAGCGTCGCGTTCGCGATCCTGTACGGCGAGCGCGCGCTCGGGGGGCTCGGGGTGCTCGGCATCTAGTACAGCTTGTTCACGTGGGTGCCTCGGTAGTAGTGGCCGAGGATCTTGTCGTACGTCTTGCCGGCGCTCGCCATCCCGATCGCTCCCATCTGGCACATGCCCACGCCGTGCCCGAAGCCGGCGCCGCGGAACACGAAGCTGTCGCCGTCGCGCTTCACCTCGAACAGCGTCGACTTGAGCCCACCGAGCAGGCGGCGGATCTTGAGGTCGCCCGTGACCTCGAGCTTGCCCTTGGTGCCCTCGAGGACGATCGTGCGGATGCGCCCCGACGAGCCGCGCTCCTTCGGCACCAGGCCGGTGAGCCGGCCGACCTCGGGATAATCGATCGCGATGCGCGCGGAGAGATCGTCGGCGCGCAGCCGCTCCGTCCACCGGAAGCGGCCCTTGCCGAGCTTCTCGTGGTTGCACCACGCACCATGGCCTCCGTCGAGGAACGCGTCGAGGTTGGCGTCGGTGATGCGCGTCATCCCGCCCTTGCCGTCGTCGGTGCGGCCGCGCAGCGACGGATCGGGCTCGCCGCCCCAGATCCAGTCGTTGTCCTCGGTGTGACCGCCGCACGAGGCGCTGTAGCGGATGTCGACGAGGCCACCGCCGTCGCGCAGCAGCACCATGCCGCGCGTCTTCTCGACGGCGCGGGTGGCGCGCGGATGCTCCTTGCCGGCGCCGGCGTAGACCTGGCACTGCTGCGTCGAGCACAGCAGGAATGGATCGGTGAGGTTGCGGCGTCCGATCTTCTGCAAGAGCTCGGTGCGCGCGGCGATCGCCTGCGCCTCGAGCGCGGCGTCGGGCGCGTCGGGGTACATCTCGGCAGGCACCAGGCCGGCGAGCAGCTTGTCCTCGGCGACCGCGTTGGCGACGAGCAGCGAGCCGTCGTGATCGAGCGTGACGTAGATCGAGCCCCAGTAGCGACGGTCCTCGCGGCCGGTCGCCAGCTGGCTGCCACCGGTGCCGGTCGGCACGTCGGCGACGGTGAGCGTCTCGGTCGTGCGCGCCGGTGCGAACCACAGCACCGAGGGGTTGCGGATCGTGGTCGCGCCGCTGCGCGCGATGATCGTGCCGCTCGGCCGGCGCACCAGCTCCTGGTGCACCGAGGCCGCGACCCCGTAACGCTTCGCGTGCTCGGCCGCGCGCGCGGCGCCCTTGCCGGCGGGTACCGGGTCGACGGCGATGCGCACCTCGCGCGTGTCGATGACCTCGCCGTCGACGCCGAACACGGTCCCGAGCTCGAATGCGCGCGGCTCGAACCCGCGGCTCTTCCACCGCGCCAGCGACGCGGCGACGCCGGTCGTGTCGTCGGGCGACAGCGTCTCGACCACGATCCACTCGTGGATCACGGCGGGCTTGGTCGCCTCGGCGGTGATCGTCCACGCGTCGCCGCCGCCGGTCTCGATCGCCGAGCCGCCCTGGCCCTCCGGGCGCACGACGATGCCGCCCTTCGCACGCAGCCGCACCTCCTTGCGGTTGCCCATGATCTCGACGGTGACGAGCGGGACGCCCCGCTCGGTGAACGACAGCCGCGTCGAGTACAGGATCCGCAGCTTGTCGCTCGCGGAGGTCTCGTCGGCGTACGCCACGCTCATCGCGCCGAACGCGAAGCAGAACGCGACGAGGAACCACCAGGCGGCCGAGGCCAGCGCGCGGAGCATGCCCGAGGCTAGGCGGGCCCTCGAGGGCGCGGCAACTAAACGGCCGTGCGCAGCTCCGTCGTCACGATGTGCCGGAGGTTCAAGAAGTTGATCATGAAGTGCGCCGCGATCGGCGCGCCCAGGTTCCCGGTGACCTGCGCGAGCGCGCCGAAGCCGATCCCGAGCACGAGCGCCGACGCGGTCCACGGTAAGAACCGCAGCTTGGGCCCGACGTGGAGCAGCGCGAACACCACGCCCTGGAGCCACACGCCCAGCCACGGCATCAGGGCGCCGCGGAACAGCAGCTCCTCGCCGATCGAGCTCGCGAGCGCGAGGATCATGATCTCCCGGCCGGTGAGCGGCCCCAACAGGTCTCGGAAGCTGGCGTGGAGGTCCTTGGCCCACTGCCACCGGCGCGTCGCGAGCCGGGTGAGCCCGACCACGGCGAGCCCGACCCCCACGCCGATCAGCGGCCCCACCGCGAGCAGCCAGCCGGGCGCGTCGCCGACCCGATAGACATCCGGGTTGCCACGTCCCGCCGCGAGCAGGACCGCGAGGATCGCCATCCCGCCGTACAGCCCGATGACCAGGCTCGCGCGCGAGAGCGGCGCGGCCGGGCCAGGCTGACTCGACGAGAAGGGCATCTGGGTCGGTCTACTATGCACTACGTCCCGGATCCCTTGACACCAGCGACGCGTGGCGCTACCAGTACGTTCCGTTTTTTCAAAACCGAATGCGCGGGTGGCGGAATTGGTAGACGCACTAGCTTGAGGTGCTAGCGGGTAACACCGTGGGGGTTCGAGTCCCCCCTCGCGCACGACATACGCAGCCGTAACAGGCTGCGTTTCTCGTTTCGGCGGCCGCCTGCTACCGCCGACGGCGGCGGCGACCGAGGAGCAGCGCGACGAAGCCGACGACGAGCGCGTTGGTCTTCGATCCAGGGCTCGCCTCACAACAACCACCAGGTTCACTGCCGGGGTCGGTGAGGCCTGGGTCGGTGCCGGCGTCGGGCGTTACGGCGCCGTCGGGCTCCGGCTGCGGCTCGGGCGGAAGCGGCGGGTAGAAGCGACCCTGGCCGCGCGCGGCAGCGGTGAACTTGAAGTTGGGCGGATAGAGGCCAGCCTGGCCATCGCCGAGCTCGGATTCATCGCAGTTGCGGTGGCCGAGGAGACAGCTGCCGTGCCAGCGCGTGAGGATCGATCGGTCCCACGCCTCCATGTAGTCGGCGTGGATCGTCGAGCCGTCCGGGTGGACGTGCCCCATGAAGCGATCGGAGGCGAGATAGGGGCCGCGACGCTTCTGCGTGTTCGTCATCGGATCGGTGAACGTCTCGAAGTCGCCCGCCATCAGCGTGTACTGCATCTGCTGGGTCATCGCAGGCAGCTGGATCGGATGAGAGGCGGGGCACGCGACGACGCCGGTGTTGTTGTTGCGGACCGGAGGGATGACGTGCGAGCGGTGATCGTCGGCGAGCGAGTCGCCGTTCCAGCAGCCGGGGAACGAGACGGCGAGGATGATCACGTCGCCGTCCTGGGTGCCGCAGCCGGCGTCCCACATGCTCTGGAAGTCCTTGGCGTCGCTGATGATGGCCGTGTTGCCGCGCAAGCAGCGCGCATGCACCGCCTTGAGGTTGGACGCGATCTTCGCCGGATCGGTCTCGTTCATGTTGACGCCGGCGACGAGCTGCAGACCCACCGGGATCTCGTGCACCTGCTGGCACGCTGCCGTCGTCGAGTTCGCGCCCGCGCACGAGTTCGGCATCTTGTAGTAGGCGTTGAAGTAGTCCGGGATGAAGGTCTCGCCGTCCTTGGAGATCAGCGAGGGCATCCAGTACGCCGACTGATTGATCGCGTAGCCGACGCAGCGCGATGCATCGGGCGCGCTGCCGCGCAGCGACGTGTAGTCGGTGTCGCCGTCGACCGTTCCGTTGCCCGAGAACGTGTGGACGTGCCCCGCGAACTGCATGCCCGGGTAGACGATCGGATCGGTACGCAGCGTGTGCGTCGGCTCGCAGACGAAGCGAAAGGCGCCGACGTCGGCACCACTGTCCGCCGGGACCACCGAGGTGCGCAGGTAGTCATTGACGTCGAAGGGCGACGCGATCGGCGTGAGCTCGCCGGTCGGCGCCGCGAGCGCGGTTGCGGGCAACGACACGGTGGCGACCGCCAAGAAGACCGTCCTCATGATGAAGAGCGTCGAAGGAGCGCGCCCGCCGCGCAACGAAGATGATGAACTGAGCGGCGGTTAGTTTGAGGTACGTGACGTGCGCAACGCGTGGACCACCAACGCAACTGGCGGCGTGAACCGGGTCGTGACGCAGCCGTAACCGACCGCGGTTTGCCGCGCTCGCGTGGACGAGCCGGTGATATGACGCGCACCATGCGCTCGTGGATCCTGTTCGTGTTCACGATCGGATGTGGCGGCGGTAATGCTGCTGTGCCGGACGGCGGTGCAGATGCGGACGTCGACGGTCGCAGCACGTTGCGCATCCTCGTCGAGGGCTCCGGCCAGGGCAGCGTGGAGATCGACGGCGCACCCGCGTGCACGAGCGACTGCACGAGCGAGCACGCGACGGGCGCGCAGGTCACGCTCGTCGCGGCGCCCGCAGCTGGTTCGGCGTTCGGTGGGTGGGAGGGCGCCTGTGCCGGCGCCGATCCGTCCGTCACGGTCACGGTCACGGTCTCGAGCGACATCACGTGCACGGCGCGGTTTCTGACTCGGTACACGCTGTCGGTGACGAGCACCGGTGGTGTCACCACGATCGCGAGCGCGCCGGCCGGCATCGCGTGCCCGGATGCCTGCTCGGCGGAGCTCGTCGACGGTACGTCGGTCACGCTGACCGCGACGCCCGAGCGGGGCACCGGCGTCGTCGCATGGCATGGCGACTGCCAAGGCTCCGCGGCGACCACGACGGTGGAGATGACCGGCAACAAGAGCTGCGAGGTCGAGCTCGCCTGGAGCTCCGCGCACTGGGCTCGCACCTATGGCACGAACCTCGACAATCGAGCGTATGCCGCGTTGGCGACCTCCGATGGCGGCTACATCGCCGCTGGTTACACCGGCGCCGGAGCGGGGGGCTTGCACGACGGCCTCGTCGTCAAGGTCGACGCTGCGGGCGCGCCGCGCTGGCAGCACCGCTACGGTACGGTGAACAAGGACGAGCTCGAAGATATCGTCGAGCTCCCCGGCGGAGGCTACCTCGCCGTCGGGCGCACCTACGCCGCTGGCCGCGACATGGACGTCTGGATCCTGCGCCTCGACGCGAACGGTCAGATCCTGGGACAGACGACGTACGGCGCGGTCGGCGACGAGACCATCCATGGCATCACGTTGACCAGCGCGACCACGGCGATCCTCGTCGGCGAGCACGCGAACAGCGGCCTCGTGCTCGGCATCGACGTGACGACCGGTGCCGTCGTGTGGAGCAAGCTCGTGCGCACCGGTACGACCTCCATGCTCGACGCGGTCACCACGCTCGGCAACGGCAACGTCGTCGCCGTCGGCGCGACGAACACCAGCGCGTGGATGCTGGAGCTCACGTCCACCGGCAGCTTCGTGCGCGAGCGCAGCATCGGAACGAATGCAGCGTTCACCGCGGTCGAGCGCAACGGCACCGGGTGGATCGCGGGCGGCTCGCTCCTTCGGACCACCGGCACGTACAGCGACGGCTGGCTGGTCTCGTTCGACGCTGCCGGCGCGATCTCCTGGCAGAAGACCTATAGCTGGGGCGAGACGGTTCACGACATCGCGGCGGCGAGCAGTGGGTTCGTCATCGCCGGCCAGTCTCAGCGCGACGGCGTCGCGGACCTGTGGAGCGGCTGGTTGCTCGGCGTCGACGCGACCGGCGGCGTGCGGTTCGAACGGCAATACGGCAGTCCTTCGGCGAATAGCTCCGGCATGATGCTCGCCGTGGCGACCGGTAGCGGTGAGCGCGTGCTCGGCGCCGGTTATCACAACGGTTGGGGCGCCGGTTCCTCGGATGCATGGATCGCGTCCGTCGACGCGATGGGAGCGATCGGCGGCCAGGTGTGTCCTTCCTACGTCGCCGCCACGCTGACGAGCACAGTCGCGACGCCCAGCGCAGCGTCGACGACCACCACCGCGACGGAGACCGCGTTGACGTCGCCGACGAGTGCCACCGGCGCGGCGACCCTGGATCAGCTGAACGGCACGATCGAGAACGTGTGTTTCGACTGAGAGCGCAGTCCGCGGTGAAGTGACCTGGCAAGCGCTACGCAGATCCACGTTCGTGGTCCGCCGAGGTCGGCTGGCATGCCACGAGCACGATGCCCGATCATGGGCCCCGACGGGGGTGTACCCGACCGAGGGTGATTGGTGCGAGCCTGCCGCAAGCGCTCGGCTGTCCGAGATGTGTCCGACGGGCGTGTACCCGAGCGAGCGTGATTGGCGCGAGCCTGCGCGCGAGCGCGGTCCCGATCTTCCCTCACGGCGTGAACACCTGATGAGTCGCGACGGCCCCGAACGCCTGTCGCGTGGCACCGCCGGGGACGTAGAGGCGACCGTCCCACGCGGCGGCGCCCATCCCATGTCGTGGGATGGGCATTGGTGCGAGGGCTTCCCAGCGATCCTCGCTGGCGATGTAGACCTCGGTCTCCGAGAACACGCCCGATGGCGCCGCGGCGTTGCCCTCACCTCCGACCACGAAGATGCGGCCATCGATCACGCCGCACGCGGTTCCGCCGCGCGCCGTAGGCATCGCCGCGCGTGACTGCCACGAACCACCGGCGGCATAGGCAAGCACGCTATCGCTCGTTCCCTCGATCGAGCCGCCGCGTCCACCGATCACGTACAGTGCGTCACCGACGACGCCGCCGCAGCCGTGATCGCGCGGCTCGGGCAAGCTCGGCAGCGCCGTCTCCCACGTCGCGGTAGCCGTGTCGTACGCAGTGACCAACGCGACCGCGCTACTGCCGCGCAGCCCGCCAGCCAGGTAGATGCGTGCGCCGATCGCACCGATGATCGCGGCGCCGCGCTCCGTCCCTGCCGGCATCGACGCCAGGTCCGTCCACGCGCTCTCGGTCGCCGGAGCCCAAGACCAGGAATCGCCGATCGCCGTGAAGGTCGTCCCCGCGAGCGCACCGAGCACGTAGATCCGCCCGTCGACGGCGGCGACGTTGGCGTGATGCACCGCGCGAGGCAGTGCGGGGCCTAACGACCACGTGCACGTGCGCGTGTCGAACACCTGCACGCGATCGAGCACAGCGAGCGCGCCGTCGAAGCCGCCGATGACGTAGATCTTTCCGTCGACCGCGCCGGTGGCGGTCTCCTGTGCGGGCCCGAGCGCGAGCGCAGGCGCGTCGGTCCACCCCGGCCCGTTCGAGCAGGCGCCCGCATCCGGCGGCGGTGCATCGAGCGGCGCAACGGCGTTGCCACCACAAGCGGCGAGGAGGACGGCGGCGAGGGTGACCGCATGCTGGGGCATGCGGCATCGTGCCCGAGCGAACGTGGGGTGACTACCGCGGACACAGCGCGCGAGGGCCCGGTGTCCGGCCGAGATTCGGACAACGTCCGGGACACGGACGGCCCAGCGGTCGTAACCAAGCGTCACGACTCGTAGCCATCACGGCCGTTGGCTTGCAAGTCGACCGCAACGGTGTCCTTCCCACGCCCCATCCTGGCGAACAGGTTCTGGCTCCTGACGCGGCGCTGCGTGCAACGCATGTTCCTGATGCGTCCCGACGATGCGATGAACAACGCGTTCCTGTACTGCCTCTTCGAGGCCGCGCTGCGGTTCGACATCCGCCTGCTCCTGCCGCAGATGATGTCGAACCATCACCACGTCGTCCTCCATGATCCGAGCGACAACGTCGTGGCCTTCTACCATCGGTTCCACACCAACCTCGCCAAGTGCATCAACGCGCTGCGCGGCCGCTGGGAGAACGCCTTGTCCGTCGAGCCCACGTGCCTCGTCGAGCTCGTCGATGCCGACGCGGTTCTCGACAAGCTCGTGTACACCGCCACCAACCCGGTCAAGGACCACCTCGTCGAGCAGGTACACCACTGGCCAGGACCGAAGACGGTCCGCGCGTTGCTCGAGGGCCGCTCGATGCGCGCGAAGCGGCCGGCGTTCTTCTTCCGCGACGATGGCCCGATGCCGGAAGAGGTCGAGCTCACCTTCACCCTGCCGCCCGAGCTCGGCGACTCATCCATCGTTCGCGAACAGCTCCGAGCCCGCATCGCCGAGGTCGAAGTCGCCTGCGCGCGTGAGCGCCAGCTGCGAAATCGGTGCGTGGTCGGCCGCCGCCGCATCCTCCGCCAGTCGTGGCGCGAATCGCCCACGAGTCACGAGCCTCGTCGCAACCTTCGCCCACGCGTCGCCGCCCGGAGCAAGTGGGCCCGCATCGAGGCGCTCCAGCGCAACCACGAGTTCGTCCGCGAGTACCGAGCGGCGTGGATGCGCTGGCGCGTGGGCTTGCCCGCGCTGTTCCCGCTCGGCACCTACCTGCTCGCTCGCCTCTCCCACGTCAAGATTCGCGACGGCACACCGCCCGACGTCGCCGCTTGAACGCCACAACTTCGACGCCTCGCCGAGCGTGTTCGCGATAGCGAATGCGCCGTTGCGGCGTGGCGCGATGCACGCCTCCGCGCCACTTATTCGTGCGTCGCGTTCTGCCCATCGGGACGTAGACCCGATGAAGGGCCGTCCTTGAACACCCGATGCGACGATCACCCTCGGTCCGGTTTTTTTTT
>Ga0247822_10000337_pt1 | contig 24311 bp, 14 predicted proteins | sample 13C_Cellulose_Da_FD_192423 | JGI IMG/M metagenome (GOLD analysis project Ga0247822, IMG submission 192423) | Soil microbial communities from agricultural site in Penn Yan, New York, United States - 13C_Cellulose_Day30 | ecosystem: Environmental > Terrestrial > Soil > Agricultural land | place...
CCGAGCGGTCGCCGCTCCACGACTTCGACGTGATCAACGCCGAGCTGACCCGCTACGCGCCGGCGCTCGCCAGCACGCCACAGGTGGTGGTGCTCAACAAGATCGACGCCGGGACCACCCACGGCTCCGTCGACGAGCTCCGCGCCGCCTTCGCCGCGCGCGGCATCGAGCTGCTGACCATGTCTGCGGCGACGGGGGAAGGCGTGCGCGACGTCCTCGAGGCGCTCTGGAAGCTGCTGGCCGCGACGCCGCGGGCCTGACCGTCACGGCATCCGCCGGCGCAGGCCGCCGGCGCTCAGCTCGAGGTGGTGGACGCCGGGCATGAGGCACAGGTCGCCGGCGATGGCCGCGCCCGCGGCCTCGACCTCGATCAGCTGGCCACCGCCGGGGCGCGGGCGGTAGCGCAGGGTGCTGGTGCAACGGGTGTCGCCGTCGTCGTGCTCGAGGCGGACCTTGCCGGCGGGGAGGAGGCGGCCGGCGGCGACGCGCAGGACCTCGAGGTAGGCCGAGCGGCCGCGGGCGTCGGCCTCGGTCCGGCGGGCCAGCACCTCGTCGATGGTGTCGCCGTCGAGGTCGCGCACCTCGAGCTCGACGTCACGCTCGCCCGGGCCGAGGTCGTGGAGGGCGGGATCGGTCAGCGCGGCGCAGGTCGGCTGGAGCAGGAAGGTCGCGGCGCGCTCGTGCGGGGTGCCGGCGACGATCGCGTGGACCAGCCAGGCGGGGGCGCCGAACGCGCCGGGGACGCAGGTGGTGGTCATGCGCGCGTCCGGAGCCAGCGACCACCGGTCGCGCAGGTGGGCAGCCAGCGCCGGGCTCGACGGACAGTCGGTGCGGCGGGCCGCCTCGTCGCTGCCGCACTGGAGCGAGTCGGGCGGCGTCGACGCCCCGAGGGCACCGCACCCGCCGCTCACGACGAGCAGCGGCGCGACCAGCAGGACGACACGGACCATGTCGCCCGATGGTACGGCGCCGGACCGGCGGCGCCGCTCCGGAGGAGCAGTTTTGACTCGGTGGCGTCCCGGTTCGTTCACGGCCCGTGACCGCGGTCATGTGGGTCCGGGGCGTGATGTGGCCGCGGTTTGATCGGCCAAGGCTGGGATGTTACAAATCATCCAATCCACTCGAGTAATGGTCGGCTTCGGGTCCGTCGGCCGACTTCGTCGGGAGCTCCGGTCGCCCACCGGTTGGGAGCAGAAGGCATGCGCACACCCTCCACGCTTCGTCACGGCGCGCTCCGCGCCGCCCTGCCCGTGATGGTCCTCGCGCTGGCGACCTCGGTCGCCGCGCAGCCGACGACCCCGACCACCCCGACCACCCCGACGACGACGCCGACGACGCCGACGACGACCCCGGCGCCGACCACCGGCGCGCCGGCTGGCACCCCCGGCACGGCGAACCCGGGCGCTCCCGCACCGGCCCCGACCGGCGCACCCGGCGACGTGGCCTCGACCGAGGTCGATCCCAACAGCGTCGATCCCGAGCAGATGCCGGTGAACCTGCGCCTGCGCCGCCTCGAGCAGCGGGTCCAGGCGCTCAAGGAGCGGGCGTGGCGCGCCAAGGCCCGCACCACCCAGCTCAAGGAGGCGGTGCTCGGCGGCGGCGTCGGCGCCCAGGCCACCATCGTCCACGTCAACAAGATGGGCAGCTCGTTCCGGCTGCAGCGCCTGGTCTACGCGCTCGACGGCACCCAGATCTTCGCCCGCTCCGACGAGGGCAACGCCAACCTCTACAAGTCGAAGACGTTCGACGTGCTGACCGGGCCGATCTCGCCGGGCAGCCACAGCGTCAGCGTGCTCGCCATCTACCGCGGCCACGGCTACGGCGTGTTCAAGTACCTCAACAAGTACACGTTCACCGTCCGCTCCAGCCACACGTTCACGGCCGCCGAGGGCAAGTCGACCCGCATCGAGGCGGTCGGCTTCGAGAAGGGCGGCCCGACGACGCCGCTCGAGAAGCGGCCGGCGATCGACTTCAAGGTCACCGCGGGAACCGGGGAGAAGGACTGACATGAGCCTGATTCGGGCAACGCTCGCGGCTGCGCTCGTCGCGGCCGCGGTGGGACCGGTCGGCGCCGACGTCCTCGATGACGCCGGCAAGAAGATGGCCGGCTTCGAGGCCGAGGCCCGCGAGCTGGGCTCCGGCATCAAGAAGCCGACCGGCCAGCCCAAGAAGGCCGACGTGATGGCCCGCCGGCTGATCGACGCCCAGGTCTCGTTCGGCGTCGGCAACTTCGACAGCGCCGCGCTGCTGCTCTACGACTACGTCGGGCAGACCCCGCGCGGCCGCGACTACGACACCGCGCTGTACTACCTGTCCGAGTCGCTGTTCCAGAAGGGCGACCGGGTCGCCGCGCGCGGCTACTTCGCGCAGCTGGTCCAGGAGGTCGGCACCGGCAGCAAGTTCTACCAGCAGTCGCTCGAGCGGCTGATCGAGCTGTCGCTGCTGCTCGGCGAGGACGACGGCGTCGCCCAGTGGCTGGCCGACCTCGACGCGGTGCCGACCGACAAGCGCCAGCCGTCGGTGCCCTACGTCCGCGGCAAGTACGCCTTCAACCTCGGCGACTACGACGAGGCGCTGACCTGGTTCCAGCAGGTGCCGGCGACCTCGGAGTACGGCTTCCAGGCCGCCTACTACCTGGCCACCACCCACGTCGCCCGCCAGGACCTCGGCAAGGCGACCCAGATCCTCGACGAGCTGCTCAAGCGCGAGGCCCGCAACGACGACGAGCGCCGGATCCAGGAGCTGTCGAACCTCGCCCTCGGCCGGCTCTACTACGAGCGCGATCAGCCGACCAAGGCGATCGACAGCTACCTGTTCATCGACCGCAAGAGCGACCTGTTCGACGAGGCGCTCTACGAGGTCGCCTGGGTCTACGTGAAGGCCAAGCAGTTCGACAAGGCGCTGCGCGCGCTCGAGCTGCTGGCGCTCGCCGATCCGACCTCGCAGAAGCTGCCGACCGTGCGCATCCTCGAGGGCAACCTGCGCATCCGCAAGGCCCAGGCGATCCACGACAAGGTGGTCCAGGGCCTCGACACCGGCGCCGACAACCCGGCCGGCGAGTACATCAAGGCGGTCGACATCTTCCAGGGCACCCGCGACACCTACACGCCGCCCCACGACGAGCTGGCCAAGATCATCGCCGCCAACGAGGACCCGCAGGTGTTCCTCGCCCAGATCACCGGCCGGTCGTCGCAGACCTTCCAGACCAACTCGACGATGCCCGAGATCGCCGCGGCGTGGATCCGCGACGAGCCCGACGTCGGCCGGGTGATGACGATCGAGACCGACCTCGGCTCGATCCAGGACGAGATCGTCGAGGCCGAGCGCACGATCGAGCGCCTCGACGCCGCGCTGGCCGCGCCCAACCGGGTCAACATCTTCCCCAGCCTGGCCACCAAGCGCAGCCGCTCGACCGAGCTCTACGAGGAGCTGATCAAGCTGCGGGTCCGCCTCGCCGACGAGGAGCGCAAGCTGGCCGGGGCGGCCGCCCGCGACCCCCAGCTCGAGCGCCTGACCCAGAACCGCAAGGCGATCGAGGGCCGGCTGGCCGCGCTGCCCGACGCCGACGTCGCCTACAGCAAGCGCGTCGCCGCGGCCCGCGCCGAGTTCGACGAGCTCGAGCGGTCGACCGCCGAGGTCCAGGTGGCGATCACCACCACCCGGTCCACCGTCGTGGCGATCGACAAGTTCCTCAAGGAGTCGGGCGCGCCGACCGCCTCGGCCCAGAAGCAGGCGTGGGAGAACCAGCGCCTCGAGGCCCAGAAGGTCATCACCGAGCTCAACCTCGAGATCGACACCATGCAGGCCGAGCTCGAGAGCGTGCGCCGCGAGATCACGCTCGGCCGCGACGAGGCCGGCAGCGGCGACCCGGTCACGCTCATGGCCAAGCAGCTGCGCGGCGAGCTGCGCGCCGCCCTCGCCGCCGAGCATCAGGCCATGGGCCCGGTCGCCGCCCGCGGCGATCAGCGCCGCGGCCAGCGCGCCGCCGAGCTGATCGGCCGCGGCGATCGCGTGCTGGCCCAGCTCGACACCGTCAACGCGACCATCGACGACATCGTCGATGGTCGCGTTGACCGAGGTCCGCGACAGCGTGGTCCACGAGAAGGCCGAGCTGGCCGCCTACCGCAAGGAGTTCCTGCTCTACGAGGCCGAGTCGCGCGCCCTCGGCGGCACCGTGCTCGGCAACGCCTTCCGCGACGTCAAGACCAAGTTCTACGAGGTCCTGGTCCGGTCCGACGTCGGCGTGGTCGACGTCAGCTGGTCGCAGAAGGAGGAGGCCGACGACGACCTGCAGCGGCTCAACCTCGACAAGCAGCGCGAGATCAAGCAGCTCAAGGACGAGTTCGCCGACCTGATCGAGGACGCTCGCAGCGAGGCGGCGCCGCCGGCGCCGGCCCCGGCTCCTGGAGACGCCCAATGAGATCCGGATCCGCCCCGCGCCGCGCCCTCGCGCTGGCGCTCGTGACCTCGCTGGCCGCCGCGCCGGCCCTGGCCCAGCCCGGCAACACCCCGCCGTCGGTGCCGACCGGCCCGAGCGCGGTGCCGAGCGCCCCGCCGGCCCCGCCGCCGGTGCCGCTGACCGGCGTCGACGCCGCGCCGCTGTCCGAGGCCGAGCGCGGCGTGCTGCGCGAGGTCGAGGCCGACTGGACCCGCTACACCGGCGAGGCCGACGCCCACCAGCGGCGGATGCGCGACCTGCTGCTGCGGTCGTTCAACGAGAAGACCGCCGAGCTCGAGGCCCGCTACGCCCGCCGCATCGCCGACGCCACCACCCGCAAGCAGAACAAGCACCTCCAGACCATCGAGCTGCTCGAGAAGTTCATCGGCGATCACCCCGATCACGACCAGTTCACGCCGGACGCGATGTACCGGCTGGCCGACCTCTACCTCGACGTCGCCGACGACGAGGTCGACGTCGCCGACATCAACGCCGAGGTCATCGCCGACTACTCGCGGTCGATCGCCTACTGGGAGCGGATCCTCAACGAGTTCCCCGACTACCGCCAGCTGCCCAGCGTCCTCTACCTGCTCGGCTACTACGGCAAGACCAAGGACGAGCGGCGGTCGATGATCCTGTTCCTGGCGCTGACCTGCGCCAACAAGTACAAGTGGACCGACGTCGCGCCGCCGATGCCGACCAAGGAGGAGGCGCTGGCGCGGATCGATCGCAAGGAGCGGCTCGACCCGTACGCCGAGTGCAAGGCGTGGGAGGGCGCCGATCCCGAGCTGGTCCGCCACGCCTGGGTCCGCGGCATCGCCGACTACCACTTCACCGTCCCCGGCGAGCTCGACGAGGCGATCGCCTCGTACCTCAAGGTCGTCGATCACGCCAAGGACTCGCCGCTGTACGCCGAGGCGCTCTACAAGCTGGCCTGGTCGTACTACAAGCGCGACTTCCTGCTCGACTCGATCAAGCGGTTCGACGAGTCGGTCCGGCTGTACGACGCCCTGGTCGCCAAGGGCGGCGTCCCCGCCCTCGAGCTGCGCGAGGAGTCGCTGCAGTACATCGCGGTCGCGTTCACCGATCCGTGGGAGGGCGAGACCGACACCGATCCGGTCAAGGCGTTCGATCGCGCCCGCGACTTCTACAAGGGTCGCGAGAACGAGCCCCACGTCCGCGACGTGTGGGAGGCGATGGGCAGCGCGTTCATGGAGCTGCAGGCCTACGACCAGGCGGTCGACAGCTACCGGATCGCGCTCGGCCCGCCGTGGGAGCTGTCGCCGCGCAATCCGGTCGTCCACCAGCTGATCGTCGACGCCTTCGAGGCCAAGGGCGACAAGTTCGCCGCCGACCAGGCCGCCGCCGAGCTGGCCACCCGCTACGCCCCGGGCACGCCCTGGTACATCGCCAACGAGAAGGATCGCGAGGCGATGGAGAACCAGCGGCGCATCGCCGAGCGCGCCCTGTACGCCGCCGCCCGCAACACCCACCTGGCCGCGACCAACCTGCGCAAGGAGTACGAGGCCGGCGGCCGGACCGAGGCGGTGGTCAAGGAGGAGTACCTCAAGCTCTACGCCGAGGCGGTCCGCCTGTACCGGGTGTTCATCGAGCAGTACCCCGAGAGCGACTACGTCTACGAGTTCACCTACTACCAGGGCGAGGCGCTGTACTTCAGCGAGCGCTACCTCGACGCCGTCGAGCAGTACCGCTGGGTCCGCGATCACCGCGACCTGTCGGAGACGTTCTTCCTGCAGGCCGCCAAGGACATCCTGGCCTCGTACGAGGCCGAGGTCGCGCGCCAGGTCGCGGCCGGCACCCTGGCACCGCTGGTGGTGCCGACCCCGGCCGACCTCAAGGCGATGCCGCAGCCGCTGCGGCCGCAGCCGATCCCGCCGTTGTACGTGACGATGCAGCGCGAGTGGGACGACTACCAGAACGTCGTCAACGATCCCCGGACCGCGCCCCAGCAGGGACTCAACGCCGCCCTGGTCAGCCTGGCCTACCTCCACGTCGACGACGCGATCGCCCGCATGGAGAAGGTGATGAACAAGTTCTGCGGCGTGCCCGAGTCGGTGAAGGCCAAGGACGCGCTGCTGTCGGTCTACGAGGCCACCAACCAGCTCGACAAGTTCGCCGAGGTCAACAACAACTTCATCTCGTCGAAGTGCGGCGACGCCAAGTCGATCGAGCTGGCCAAGTCGCAGAACCGGTCGATCGAGTTCAAGCGGGCCGAGAACCTGTCCGGCGAGGGCAAGTACATCGAGGCCGCCGAGCTGTTCTACCGCTACTACAAGGTCGCGCCGCCCGGCGACGCCGACCTGCCGGTCGCGCTGTACAACGCCGCCGCCAACTACAGCCTCGGTGACCGGCCCAAGACCGCGATCGCGCTCTACAAGGAGTTCACCAAGAGCACCGACAAGCGGTTCCGCGAGAGCCCGTACTTCCTGGAGGCCATGCGCCTGACCGCGCAGAGCCAGCAGAGCGTGTTCGACTACGACGCGGCGATCGCCACCAACCTCGAGCTGTACACGGTCGCCAAGGACGCCAAGAAGCGCGGCATCAAGCCGCCGCCGCCGCTGGGCGGCGAGCCGGCGCGCACCACCGACCAGATCGCCCTCGAGGCGCTCTACAACGCGGCGGTGCTGGCCGAGCTCGACCGCGACTTCAAGAAGGCGGTCGAGCTGTTCACCAAGTACGACAAGGAAGAGACCGACCGCCGCAACAAGGACCGCGCGCTGTGGTCGATCGCCCGGGTCTACAAGTCGGCGGGCGACGTCACCAACCTGGTGCCGGCGTTCGACAAGTGGCGCAAGGCCTACGGCAACGACGCCGGCAACGCCGACGACCTGGTCGCCTCGTACTACGACACCGCCGCGGTGTGGAAGCGCAAGGGCAACACCAAGAACGCCGACGCCGCCGGCACCGCCGCGGTCGAGGCGTGGAAGAAGACCGGGTCGCCCAAGAACACCCGCGGCGCCCGCCTGGCCGGCGAGTGGACGCTGACCTTCGCCGAGCGCCACTTCACGACCAAGTTCGAGCCGTACAAGATCACCGAGGTGGCCAAGACCGTCGACCGGTCGAAGGCGCTCAAGGCCGCGCTCGAGAAGGCCACCCTCGAGACCCAGGACAAGTACCTGGCGCTCGACGACTACGGCGTCGCCGAGTACTCGATGGCGGCCAAGGTCCGCTACGGCGAGACCCTGGCCCGGTTCGCCGAGAAGCTGGCCCAGGCGCCGACGCCCAAGTACATCCTCGACCTCGACAAGAAGAACCCCGACGCCGGCGCGGTCGCCGCCTACGAGGAGGGGCTGGCCAACAACCTGGCCAAGTACATCGAGCAGGCCAAGGCCCAGTGGGTCGAGGTCACCGATCTGGCCAAGAAGAACGGGGTCTCGAACCGGTGGAGCCAGCTCGCCCTCGAGAACCTCAACCGCGAGTTCCCCGACGACTTCCCGGTGCTGCACCAGGAGCTGTTCACGGGGACGGAGGCGCCATGAAGACGACGGTAGACCGGGTGCGCGGGTCGGGCGTTGGTAGGCGAGTGCGCTCCCTGGGCGTAGCCCTGCTCGCGTTCGCCCTGCTGGGCGGCGCGGCCGCGTGCAAGAAGGACAAGGGCGGATCGACCACGCCGAGCGGCGGTGGCGCGAAGGGCGGCGAGCAGACCGGCGTGAACGACAAGGAGCCGGAGGGCGATCCGGGGCCGGGTGGCGGGACGGGCGGCGACGGATCGGGCACGGGCACGGGCACGGGCACGGGCACGGGCGGAGAAGCCGGCACGGACACGGGCACGGGCGGAGATGGCGGCCAAGGCGGAGACGGCGGAGCGGTGGCGACGCCCGAGGAGCCGGCGCCGCCGCCGATCATCCCGCCGAACCTCGACATCAGCCCGGAGCTCGCGCGCGTCCAGGTCACCGAGCACCTCGGCAAGGCGCGGGCGATGCTGTCGGCCAAGACCCCGGATCCCGACGGCGCGATCCGCGAGGCCCAGGCCGCGCTGGCGGTCGACGGCACCAGCATCGACGCGATCGTGGTGATCGCCCACGCCAACTACCACAAGAAGCTCTACGACACCGCCGAGGTGATCCTCGACGGGCTGCTCGCCAACCGGAAGACGTCGAAGACCAACTCGTACCTCTACTTCGTGTACGGGCTGGTCTACGACAAGATCAACGAGCCGCAGAAGGCGTTCGCCGCCTACCGCAAGGCGGTCGAGCTCGAGCCGCGCTACGCCAGCGCGCTCATCAACCTCGGCATCCACCAGCTGACCAACAAGCAGTACGGCGACGCGGTGTCGACGTTCGAGAAGGTGCGCAGCCTCGGCCAGCAGGACGCCGGCGTGCTCAACGCGCTCGGCTCGGCCTACCGCGGCATCTCGGCCGACTTCGACCCCAACAGCCCGTCGCGCGCCGAGTGGCTGTCCAAGGCCGAGACCGCCTACAAGCAGGCGCTGACCGTCGACCGCACCTACGGCCCCGCCTACTACAACCTCGGCCTGCTCTATCTCGACGCGAGCCCGTTCCCGACCCCGCAGGGGCCGATGGACGAGCTGGTCCGCCTCGGCCGGGCCAAGACCTACTTCGACGAGTACCGGTCGATGCCCGGCGTCGACATCAAGCTGTACGAGGAACGGACCAAGGACGTCACCAAGCTCATCAAGCGCGAAGAGAAGAAGCGCGCGAAGAGCAGCAAGTGACCTCGCCGGCTGAGGAGCCCATCATGGTGCGCACCCTGACCCTCGCGACCCTCGTCACCCTCGCCCTCGGCACCGCCGCCGCCGCGGCCCGCGCCGAGGGCTGCGACCAGCAGGAGGGCGAGCAGAAGAAAGACGGGAAGAACTTCCACGTCGAGTACCGCAACGGGCAGAAGGTCCACGTGATCGACACCGTGATCTCGGTGTGTGGAAAGGTGCCCCGGCCGAGCGTCGTCTACGTGCTCCAGGCCAAGAACATCAACTACGAGTGGGAGACCTTGAAGCAGGACTTCCTCCCGCTGATCATCGCCACCGTGACCAAGGCGCCCTTCTGATGGCCACCCACGCGCACCCCGGACCCGACAGCGGCGGCCGCCGGCGCGTCCTGCGCATCGGCGTGCTGCTCGGCGGCAAGATCGTCGAGGAGCGGCTGATCCGCGAGCGGGTCGACGTCACGCTCGGCCAGTCGGCCAAGAACACCTTCTCGATCCCGGTCGAGGGGCTGCCGCGGCAGTGGACCCTGTTCCAGGTCGTCAACGGCCAGTACGTCCTCAACTTCACCAAGGCGATGGACGGCCGCCTGTCCGACGGCGATCGCGTCCAGACCCTCGAGCTCGCGCGCTCGGGCGGCGCCGCCAGCCGCGGCGATCACTGGACCCTGCCGCTGTCCGAGCACGCGCGCGGCAAGGTGTCGATCGGCGAGCTGACCCTGCTGTTCCAGTTCGTCACCGAGCCGCCCCGCCAGCCCAAGCCGATGCTGCCGCATTCGGTGCGCGGGACGCTGGCCGATCGGCTCGATCCCCAGCTCATGGTCATCCTGGCGGTGTCGATCGTCGCCCACACCGTGCTGATGATGTGGGCGGTGTTCATCAACGACCCCGACCTCAGCGACGGCATCGCCGATCGCGCCGCGGTCGCGACGTTCCAGGAAGAGAGCTACGAGATCAAGGACGTCGAGGACTTCCAGATCCCGCAGGAGCCGGCCAAGGACCCCAACGAGGGCCAAGCCGAGACGGCGCCGCCCAAGGGCGAGGAGACCAAGACGCCCGAGCAGCCCAAGACGCCGGCCAAGCCGACCGGCGGCGGCGGCGAGAAGCCGTCGGGCCGCGAGGAGACCAGCGCGGTCGCCCTGCAGGAGGAGTCGGTGCGCTACGCCGACATGCTGTTCTCCGGCGACTCGGCCACCGGCGGCGTGTCGGGCGACATGGAGCGCCGCAAGCCCGGTTCGGACCTCGGCAACCAGCTGACCGAGGTCGCGGCCTCGGGCGCGCGCACCGAGATCGGCGGCGGCCAGGCCGACCGCGGCACCCGCGGCAGCGGCGACCCGCGCATCGGCACCGGCAAGGGCCCGGCGGTCGAGGGCCCGGGCGGGCCGGTCAGCGCCAGCGGTCCCGACGGCAAGGGCACCGAGAAGGTCCCGGCCGGTCGCATCTCGGTCTCCGACAAGAAGACCTTCGACGACAGCACGCTGACCCCGGACGCCGTGCTGCGCAAGATCATGAGCGCCTACATGACCGGCATCAAGCGCTGCCAGAAGGAGCTGCTCAAGACCGACCCGACCGCGCGCGGCAAGGTCAAGCTGGCGTTCACCGTCAACGAGAGCGGCCGCACGGTCAGCCCGAACGCGACCGGCTTCGAGTCGAGCCTCGACAAGTGCATCGAGGGCCAGATGGCCAACTGGCGGTTCGACGTGCCCAAGGACAAGGACGGCGACCCGACCGAGGCGTCGTTCGAGATCTCGCTGCAGCTCGTCCCGGAGTGAGGCGGCGGACCGCGGTCGCGCGGTCCGCCTCGGCGAGACCGGTTCAGTCGACCGGCTCGTTCTCGCCCGGACCGACGTTGCAGGCGTCGACCGGGTTGCGCTGGTCCTCGGGGCAGCGCTCGACCGGCACGACCTCGCGGTCGGTGGTGCCGTCCTCGGCGGGCGTGATGCAGCAGGTGACCTCCTGCGGGATGTCGTCGGGCGCCGGCCCGTCGGGGGCCTTCTTGGCGGGGCCGCTGCACGCGGCGGCGGAGGCGAGCACGGCGACGACCATGGCGGCGAGGAAGGTGCGCATGAGACGGATTGCGCCATGAACCGGGCCGGGTCGCAACTCCGGTAGAATCCTCGCCGGCGTGACCTCCGGCGATACCATCGGGCCCTACCGCCTGCTCGCGCCGATCGGCAAGGGCGCGATGGGCGAGGTCTGGCGCGCGCGCGACCAGCGCCTCGACCGGCTGGTCGCCCTCAAGCTGCTGCCACCCGACGTCGCCGGCGACCCCGAGCGGCGGGCGCGGATGCTGCGCGAGGCGCGGGCGGCGGCCGCGGTGCCGCATCCCAACGTGGTCACCCTGTTCGACATCGTCGAGGCCGGCGGCTGCGACGTGCTGGTGATGGAGCTGGTCGAGGGCGAGACCGTGGCCGAGGCGCTGCGGGCGCGGGGCGCGCCGCCGCTCGAGCGCGGGCTGAGCTGGCTGATCGCGATCGCCGACGCGCTGGCCACCGCCCACGCCCGCAAGATCCTCCACCGCGACATCAAGGCCGCCAACGTCATGGTGACCCGCGACGGGACGGTGAAGGTCCTCGACTTCGGGCTGGCCAAGCTGGTGCCGATGGTCGGCCCCGAGGTGACCGATCCCGAGATGCGGGCGCTGCCGCTCGGCGACGGCGACGTCGGCGATACCGTGCCGGCGACCGGCGCGACCGACCTCAAGGACGTCGCGCTCGACGCGACGGTGGCGAGCGAGCCGGGGGCGATGACCCGGCCGGGCACGGGCACGGGCACGGGGCTGGATGCGTATGCGACGAGGGCCGGGAGTCTGCTCGGCACGCCGATGTACATGGCCCCCGAGCAGCTGTCGGGCGGGGTGCCCGACGAGCGCACCGAGGTGTTCTCGCTCGGCGTGCTCGCCCACGAGGTGGTCAGCGGCAAGCCGCCGTACCGGGCCCGCACGCTCGACGATCTGTTCGCCGAGATCAGCGCCGGCGAGCCGGCGCGGCTGGGACCGCCGGTCCCCGACGAGGTCGCCGAGGTGATCGCCCGCGCCCTGCGCCACGACCGCGAGGCGCGCTACCCGACCATGGCGGCGCTGCGCGACGCGCTGATCGCCGCCCGCGACCGGCTGTTCCGCCCGCGCGCCGCCCGCTGGCCGGTCGCGCTCGCCGCGCTGCTCGCCATCGGCGCGCTGGCCGCCGGCACGATCTGGTGGGTGCGCCGCCCGCCGCCGCCGCGCAAGGGCGACGCCTACGTCACCCGCGCCCTCGACGAGTACGACGTGTTCTACGGCGACAAGGCGCTGTCGTCGCTGCGCGCCGCGCTGCGGGTCGACCCCAGCCACGCGCGCGCCCTGGCCTACATGATCCTGTTCGGCGGCACCGACGGCGACCGCGCCGACGCGCTCACCCGCGCCCGCGCGGTCGCCGACCGGCTGCCGGCCGGCAAGGACCGCGCGCTCCTGGCCGCGACCATCGTCCTCGAGGAGCGCGGCCCGGCCGCGGCGCGCGAGGCGCTGGCCGCCGCCGCCGGCGGCGACTACGAGCTGTCGTTCTGGGCGGCCGAGCTCGCCTACCGGGCGGGCGACTTCGCGGTGGCGCTGCCGATCTACCGCGAGCTGCACCGGACCGCGACCCGCCGCTTCCGCGGCCGCATCTTCGACCACTACTCGAGCGTGCTGATCTGGGCCGACGAGCCGGCGGCGGCGGTCGAGGTCGGCGCCCGCTACCACGACGCCTACCCGGGCGAGCCCGACGCGGTCGGCGTCCACGCCACCACGCTGGCGGTCGCCGGCCAGCTCGATCGCGCGGCCGAGCTCGCCGAGGAGGCGGTGACCCTCAGCCGCAGCGAGGACACCCTGGCCGGCCTGGCCAAGGTGCGCGCGCTGCGCGGCGAGCTCGACGTCGCCCGTCAGCTCTACGCCGAGTCGCTGGCGATGGCGCCGCCGGCGCGCCGGCCGCTCCGCCGCGCCGCGCTGGCCCTGCTGGCCTGGATGCAAGGCGACGCCGCGACCGCCGACGCCGCGGTGGCGCCGTGCCTGCCCGGCGGCGCCGACGCCGGCTTGCCGCAGCGGGCGGCGTGCCTGGCCGTCGCCGGCCTGATCGCCGCCTCCGACGATCCCCGGGTCGACGCCGTCGCCACCGAGCTCGACGCCCTGGCCGCGGCCGCGACCCCGACCCGCCCGGCCTACGGCAACCCGAGCGCGCTCGCCGCGCTGGTCCGCGCCCATCGCCGGTTCGCCGCCGGCGGCTGCGTGGGGCCCCGACCGGCGGCGCTCGGTGGCGCCCGCCGACGTCGCCGCCACCGAGCGCGCCCTCGCCCAGCCGCTCGACTTCCCGTCGGCGTACCACGTGCCGTTCTTCGCGACCTGGGCGGTGTGCGAACGCGCCTGGCTCGCCCGCGCCGCCGGGGATCGCGACGCCGCGGTCGCGCTGCTCGCCGGTGCCGCCGGACGCGCGCCGGGGCGGTGGTGGCTGGTCGACGACCTCGCCGCGCTGCGCGATACTGCCGCCGGTCCATGAAGGTCCTCGTCACCGGCGCCGCCGGCTTCATCGGCTCGCACACCGTCGAGCGGCTGGTCGCCACCGGCCACGACGTGGTCGGGCTCGACTCGTTCGACGGTTATCTCTACCCGTCCGACGTCAAGCGGGCCAACGCCGCCGCGCTGACCGCCACCCTCGCCCCGCCGCGCTTTCGCCTGGTCGAGGCCGACGTCGCCGACGACGTCGCGGTCGCCCGCGTGGTCGCCGAGCAGCGCCCCGACGTGATCTGCCACCTGGCCGCGCTGGCCGGGGTGCGGCCGTCGCTGGCCGAGCCGCTGCGCTACAGCCGCACCAACGTCCACGGCACCACGGTGATCCTCGAGGCGTGCCGCCGCCTGGGCGTGCCCCGCCTGGTGTTCGCGTCGTCGAGCTCGGTCTACGGCGTCCGCGCCGACGGCGGCGATCTGGCCCAGGTGGTCGCGTTCCGCGAGGACGATCCCTGCCTGCATCCGGCGTCGCCCTACGCGGCGACCAAGCGGGCCGGCGAGCTGCTGTGCTCGACCTACCGCGACCTGTTCGGCGTCGGCATCAGCGCGCTGCGGTTCTTCACCGTCTTCGGCCCGCGCCAGCGCCCCGACATGGCGATCCACAAGTTCGTCGCCGCCGTCGACGCCGGCCGGCCGATCCAGGTCTTCGGCGACGGCAGCACCCGCCGCGACTACACCTACGTCGACGACATCGTCAGCGGCGTGGTCGCCGCCTGCGAGCGGGTCGAGCCCGGCCGCTACGAGATCTACAACCTCGGCGGCACGGTCACGACCTCGCTCGCCGATCTGGTCGCGATGATCGAGGAGGTCGTCGGCAAGCAGGCGATCGTCGAGCGCCTGCCGCTCCAGCCCGGTGACGTGCCGATCACCTACGCCGACGTGACCTGTGCCGCACGCGACCTCGGGTATGCCCCGACCACCCCCGTCCGCGACGGGCTCGAGCGGTTCTGGGCCTGGTATCGCGGCCGCCGCGCCAGCTGATAGAGTCGCGCCGACCATGGCCCGGAGAATCCTCGTCACCGGCGGTGCCGGCTTCATCGGCTCGCACCTGTGCGAGCGCCTCGTCGCCGACGGCCACGAGGTCATGTGCATGGACAACCTGTTCACCGGGCGGCGGGAGAACGTCCAGCACCTGCTCGGCAGCGGCACCTTCGAGTTCGATCGCCACGACGTCAACCAGCCGTTCGTGATCGAGTGCGACCAGATCTTCCACCTGGCGTGCCCGGCGTCGCCGATCCACTACCAGCGCAACCCGGTGCGCACGATCCGCACCTGCGTGCAGGGCACGCTGCACGCGCTCGAGTGCGCGCGCGAGGTCGGCGCCCGCCTGTTCATCGCGTCGACCTCCGAGATCTACGGCGATCCGTCGATCCATCCCCAGGTCGAATCGTACTGGGGCAACGTCAACCCGATCGGCCCGCGCGCCTGCTACGACGAGGGCAAGCGGTGCGCCGAGGCGCTCGCGGTCAGCTTCGCCCGCCAGTACGGCGTCGAGTGCCGCATCGCGCGCATCTTCAACACCTACGGCCCGCGCATGCACGAGAACGACGGCCGGGTGGTGTCGAACTTCGTGGTCCAGGCCCTGCGCGGCGAGCCGATCACCATCTACGGCGACGGCAGCCAGACGCGGTCGTTCTGCTACGTCAGCGACCTGGTCGAGGCGGCGATCCGGTTCATGAACGTCGACGCCGACGGCGCGCCGATGAACCTCGGCAACCCGCACGAGACCACGATCGGCGAGATCGCCACGCTGGTCCGCGAGCTGACCGGATCCCGGTCGGAGCTGGTGTACCGCCCCCTGCCCGTCGACGATCCGGTCCGCCGCCGCCCCGACATCAGCCGCGCCAAGGCGCTGATCGACTGGGAGCCGGCGGTCCCGCTGGTCGATGGCCTCAACCACACGATCAAGGACTTCGCCGAGCGCGAAGCTCGTTCATGAACGCGCCCGCCGCCTCCGACGTCCAACCGGCCATGTCCGTGCGCCTGTCTGGCCGAGCCTTGTCCGGCCTGCTGCTCGCCGCCGTCGCCGCCATCGCCGCGGTCCTGGCCGGCGCGTGCAGCGATCCGCCGCCCAGCAAGTACCCCTCGCAGCAGGTCTACCTCGAGGACACCACCCTCGGCCCCGGCGACGTGTTCGAGGTCCGGGTGTTCCAGCAGGAGGAGATGACCGGCACGTACAGCGCCAGCCCCGAGGGCACGATCTCGTTCCCGCTGATCGGCGCGGTCGAGGTCAGCGGCAAGTCGCCGGCGATGATCGAGACCGAGATCCGCGACCGGCTCGCCGACGGCTACCTCAAGTCGCCGCAGGTCTCGGTGCTGGTCAAGGAATACAAGTCCAAGAAGATCTCGGTGTTCGGCCAGGTCAACAACCCGGGCACCCTCGGCTTCACCGAGGGCATGACGGTGATCGAGGCGGTGTCGCGCGCCGGCGGCTTCACCGCGATGGCGCGCGGCAACGCGGTGACCATCACCCGCATGACCGACACCGACAAGAAGACCTATACGGTCCCGGTCGAGTCGATCGGCCGCGGCAGCGCCAGCCAGTTCTACATGCGGCCGGGCGACGTCGTGTTCGTGCCGCACCGGCGCTGGTGATCCGATGCGGCGGCGGGACGCGCTCGGGCTGTTCCTCGTCGCGAGCGTGCTCGTGGTCGCGCCGTTCGCGCTCGGCGGCGCCCCGCGCTGGGCGCTGTGCCTGACCAGTGGGCTGGCCGCGGTCGCCGCCGCCGCGTTCGTGACCTCGCAGCGCGAGCTGAGCCAGCCGCCGCCGCTGCTGGTGTTCGTCGGCCTGGCCGCGGCGCTGACCCTGGTCCAGGTCGTCCCGCTGCCGGCCGCGGTCGTCGCGCTGATCTCGCCCGGCAAGCACGCGCTGGTCGCCGACAACGCCCGCGCGCTCGGCGAGGCGACGCCGGCGTGGATCCCGCTGTCGCTCGATCCGCCGGCCACGCTGATCGAGCTGGCCAAGTACGCCGGCTACGTCGCCTTCGCCTACGCCGCCCTGCGCATCGCCGCCCAGCCGGCCCGCCGCCCGTGGCTGCTGTCGATCGTCGCCGTGGTCGGCATCGCCATGGCCGCGACCACGCTGCTGCACCTGCTGGTCGGCGCCGAGAGCGTGTTCGGCCTCTACCGCCCGCAGCAGGCCCTGATCCGGCCGACCCTGGCGCCGCTGCTCAACCACAACCACCTGTCGGCGCTGATGGCGCTGTCGGCGCCGATCGCGGTCGGCCTGGCCCTGGCCGCGCCGTTCCGCCGCCGCCTGGCCTGGCTCGGCGGCGCCGCCCTGTGCGCCGCGGTCGGCCTGCTCGCCGAGTCGCGCGGCGGCGCCCTCGCCCTGGTGATCGGCCTGGTCACGGTCGGCGTGCTGGCGCTCCTGCAGCGCGGGGCGGCGGCGCCGCTCAGCAAGCTGCGCCGCTCCGACGTCGTCGCCATCGCGGTGGTCGCGCTGAGCGGGCTGGTGCTGCTCGGCGCGCTGACCGCGGGCGGCGTGGTCCGCGACCTGTCGGGCACCCAGCTCGCCGAGCTCGACGACAGTCAGAGCCGGTTCGGCGTGTGGCGGTCGAGCGCCGCCCTGCTGTCCGAGTTCCGCTGGACCGGCATCGGGCGGGGTGCGTTCGAGATGGCGTCGACCCGCGTCCACGACAGCAGCGCGGTGATCTACCCGTACGTCGAGAACGAGTACCTGCAGGCGGCCGTCGACTGGGGCTTCGTCGGCGCCGGCGCGCTGGCGCTGGTGCTGGTCTGGCTGGCGACCACCGGCGCGCGCCGCGCCCGGGCCAGCACGTGGGAGGCCGGCGCGTTTGCCGGCCTGGCCGCGCTCGCCGTCGAGAACCTGACCGACTTCAGCCTGTGGATGCCGGGCGTCGCCTATCCCGCCCTCGGCGCCCTCGCCGTGCTCACCGCCGGGCCGATCGCGACCCACCGCCTGGCGCGCCGGCGGTGGATGCCGGTGCGCGCCGCCGCGATCGCGCTGATCGCGATCGCCGTCGTGGTCGCGGCGTCGCCGCTGGCGACCAGCGCGCGCGTCGAGACCGCCGCGCTGGCGGCGCGGCGCAAGGACCCCGACGCGTGGGTCGCCCACGCCCGCCGGGTGTTCGCCCGCCACCCGTCGGACTACGCCGCGGCCGGCCACGTCGCGCGGGCGCTGTTCGCCGCCCGCGACCGGCGGGCGATCGCCGTCGCCAACCGCGCGCTGTCGCTCCACCCGACCAGCGGCGAGCTCCACCGGCTCACCGCGCAGATGCTGCTCGCCTCGCAGCAGCGCGACCAGGCCGGCGTCGAGTACGCCCTGGCCCTGCGCTATCGGCCGAGGAGCGAGGTGCTCGACGAGATCGTCGCGGTGTTCCCGGCCGACCCCGACCTGGTGCGCGCGCTCCCCGTGGCCCCGTCGCTGGTCCGCGAGCTGGCCGACCGGCTCGCCGAACGCGGCCGGGTGCCGGCGGTGCTGGCCTACTTGCAGCGGTACCTCGCCCTCTACCCCGACGACGGGCGCGTCTTGCTCTACACCTCGAGCCTGGCCACCGCGGCGGGGGACCGGGCGCTGGCCACCGCCGCCGCCCGCCGCGCCCACGAGCTCGACCCGACCGCCAACGCGACCATCGTGCTCGCCCGCGCGCTGGCGGGGGAAGCCCAGGCCGATCGCGCGCTGACGCTTCTTCAAAACGTCCTCGACCACCCGACTCGGCCGGTGGCGCACACCGAGCGGGTCGAGATCCTCGGCGCCATCGCCGAGATCCAGGCGACCCTCGGCAAGGTTGACGCAGCGCGTGAGAGCCTGCGCACGGCCCTCGGTCTGACCGGCGGCGCCGCCGCGGCGCGCCTCCACCGCCGCTTGGCCGATCTCGAGGATCAGGCCGGCAACAAGCACCAGGCCAGCTGGGAGCGTCAGCGTGCAGCCGAGCTGGAACGGTGATAAAGGACTGAACATTTTGGGGGCCCCGGGCAACTAGCTCCACCGAGCCAGGTGCCCAAGCCGACGTGTGATGCAGACATCCAGCCCAGACCCTGCCCGCGACCACGACGATCGCGGTGAGATCGATCTGAAGCGCTACGTGGCGGTGATCGCCAAGCGCAAGTGGATCGTGCTCGCCTGCCTGGCCGCCGGCATCACGCTCGCCGTCCTCTACACGATGCGGCAGACCAAGATCTACCGCGCGACCGCGAGCGTCGTCGTCGATCCGGCGCCCCCGCAGGTGTTCGGCAGCCAGGTGCAGGAGGTCATCCAGCTCGGCGCCGGCAGCTACTGGTCGAACCAGGAGTACTACAACACGCAGATCGAGATCCTGAAGGGCTACGACCTGGCCAAGCTCACCGTCGCCCGTCATGGCCTGTTCGATCGCCTGGTCAAGCCGGCGCCGGGCGAGACGTTGACCGAGGAGCAGCGCATCGAGCGCGCGGCCCGGGTGCTCGACCACGCGCTGACCGCCAGCCAGAGCCGCGAGAGCCGGATCGTGAAGATCCACGTGCTCCACTCCGACCAGGCGCTGGCCGCCGATCTCGCCAACGCCCACGTGCAGACCTACATCGACTTCACCAAGTCGCTGCGGTCGACCGGCACCGGCGAGGTCGCCAAGCTCCTGTCGACCGAGCTCGACGGCGCCGAGCAGCGCCTGCGCACCTCGGAGGAGCAGCTCTACGAGTTCAAGAAGAACAACGCGATCCTGTCGGTGTCGCTCGAGGACAAGCAGAACATCCTCGCCGCCGACATCGCCCGCTTCGACGCCGCGTTCAGCGACGCCCGCATCAAGCGCATCGAGCTCGGCACCGTGCGCCAGCGGGCCGAGAAGCTGGCCGGCGAGGACCTGCTCGAGTCGCCGGTGTTCGCGCTGTCGTCGAACCTCGGCACCGTCGAGGTGCTCAAGGAGCAGTACGTCAAGGAGAAGCAGCGGTTCATCGAGATCGGCGAGGACCTCGGCCCCAAGCACCCCGAGTACGTGAAGCAGGAGAAGAAGGTCACCGAGCTGTACGACCTGATCGCCAAGGAGGCCAAGCGCGCCCGCCGCGAGCTCGACGAGCGCTACCAGGCCGCGCTGGCCACCGAGACCCAGTTCAAGGCCGAGCTCGAGAAGCTCAAGGCCGAGGCCCACGAGCTGGGCCCCAAGGCGGTCGAGTACAACCGCATCAAGCGCCAGCAGCAGAGCGACGAGCAGCACTTCAACATCGTGCTCGGCCGCCTGCGCGACAGCGAGCTGTCGAAGAAGAACGACCAGATCAACGTGCGCACCCACGAGAGCGCCCGCGCCGGGGTGCTGGTCCACCCGCGCATGCGGCTCAACGTGGCGCTGGCCGCGATGCTGGCGCTGGCGCTGGGCGTCGCTCTCGCCCTGGTGCTCGAGCTCGCCGATCGCACGATCAAGTCGAGCGCCGACGTCGAGGTCGCCGCCCGTGCGCCGGTGCTGGGCCTGATCCCGATCCTCGACGACGTGCCCGAGGGCGACAACGGCACCGCGCTCAAGGCCCGCGACCTGTACGTGTTCACCCACCCGAAGTCGCGCGCGGCCGAGTGCTGCCGCTCGATCCGCACCAACCTGCTGTTCTCGGGCGCCGATCGCGAGCTGAAGGTGCTCACGGTGTCGAGCCCCAACCCGCGCGAGGGCAAGACCACCTCGGTGATCTACATGGGCACGACCATGGCCCAGAGCGGCCAGCGCGTGCTGCTGGTCGACACCGACATGCGCCGCCCGCGCCTGCACAAGTCGATGGGGGTGTCGCGCGGCCTCGGCCTGTCGAACCTGATGCTCGGCGAGGCCGGCTTCGACGACTGCATCAAGACCTCGGACATCCCCAACCTGTTCGTCCTGCCGTGCGGCCCGACCCCGCCCAACCCGGTCGAGCTGCTGCTGTCGCACAAGTTCCAGCAGATCCTCGACGAGCTACGCGGCCGGTTCGATCGCATCCTGCTCGACTCGCCGCCGCTGCAGGCGGTGACCGACGCCGCGGTGCTGTCGCGCCGGTCCGACGGCGTGATCATGGTGGTCCAGGCCGGCAAGACCCTGCGCGACGACCTCGAGCGCTCGGCCAAGACCCTCCACGACGTCAACGCCAACGTCATCGGGGTCATCCTCAACGACCTCGACATCTCCGATCGCCAGTACGGGTACTACTACTACCACTACGGCTACGGCGAGGACGCCAAGGGCAAGCCCGGCGCCGAGGGCTCGACCTGACGCCATGAAGGTCCTCAGCCCGCTCCAGACCCGGACCGGCCAGATCGCGATCGACGGCGTCATCTGCGTGGTGGCGCTGGTCACCGCGTACCTGCTCCGCTTCGAGGGCAAGATCCCGGCGTCGGCCCAGGACCAGCTCATCGCCGTCGTCCCCGCCCTGGTGATGATCCGCGCCGCCGTGCACTGGACGGTGGGCATCTACCGGGTGGTGTGGCGCTACGTCGGCATCCGCGAGGCGCTGCTGTTCGCGCGCTCGGTCGCGGTGGTGAGCGCGGTCCTGCTGGCGCTGCGCTTCCTGCTGCCGGTCCACGCCTGGCTGTGGCAGGTGCCGATCAGCATCATCATCCTCGAGGGCATGCTCACGTTCCTGGGCATGGCCGGCACCCGCCTGCTGCGCCGCATCGTCCACGAGCGCCACGGCAAGCCGCCGGCGCCGCAGGACCAGGTGATCCCGACCCTCCTGGTCGGCGCCGGCGAGAACGCGCTGCTCATCGCCAAGGAGGCCCGGCGCCACCCCTCGCTCGGCCTCAAGGTGGTCGGCTACCTCGACGACGATCGCGGCAAGCTCGGCATGGAGATCCACGGCGTCCGCGTGCTCGGCACCCTCGACGACCTGCGCCGGGTCGCCGGCCAGACCGGCGCCAAGCAGGTCATCATCACCAGCAACGCGTTCCCGGCCGCGCGCATCCTCGCCATCAGCGACGTCACCCGCGCCCAGCGCATCGACCTGCGCATCGTCCCCGGCTTCTTCGAGGTCATCGACCGCGGCGCCCCGGCCGAGGCCCTGCGCGAGGTCCGCATCGAGGACCTGCTCAGCCGCGACCCGGTGCCGCCGTCGATGTCGCTCGAGGCGCTGATCGGCGTCTACGGCGGCAAGCGCATCCTGGTCACCGGCGCCGGCGGCTCGATCGGCAGCGAGCTGTGCCGCCAGCTGTCGATGATGAAGCCCGGCAAGCTGTTCGTGCTCGAGCGCGACGAGAACGGCCTGTTCGAGATCCACCGCGAGCTCAAGCCGCGGCTGGGCGCGGCGTGCGTGCCGGTGCTGGCCGACATCACCGACACCAAGCACCTCGAGCGCATCTTCCGCGAGCTGCAGCCCGAGGTCGTGGTCCACGCCGCGGCGTTCAAGCACGTGCCGGTGATGGAGAAGTTCCCGGCCGCCGCGGTCCGCAACAACGTCTTCGGCACCCGGACGCTGGCCGAGCTGGCCGATCGCCACGGCTGCGAGTCGTTCCTGCTGATCTCGACCGACAAGGCGGTCCGCCCGACCAGCGTGATGGGCGCGTCGAAGCGGCTGGCCGAGATGGCGGTGCAGGTGGTCGCGCAGCACAGCAAGACGCGGTTCTCGTGCGTGCGGTTCGGCAACGTGCTGGGCAGCCGCGGCAGCGTGGTGCCGATCTTCCGCGAGCAGATCCGCAACGGCGGGCCGGTCACCGTGACCCACCCCGAGGCGACCCGCTACTTCATGACCATCCCCGAGGCCGCCAACCTGGTGCTGCAGGCAGCGACCCTGGGCCAGCGCGGCGAGGTCTTCCTCCTCGACATGGGCCGGCCGGTGAAGATCATCGACCTGGCCCGGCAGATGATCCAGCTCAGCGGCACCACCGAGGAGCGGGTGCCGATCAAGATCGTCGGCATCCGCGCCGGCGAGAAGCTGTACGAGGAGCTGCAGACCGACGAGGAGACCATGGAGCCGACCGCGCTGCGCAAGATCTCGCGGCTCGAGCCGCAGGAGGTCGGGGCGGCGGCGATGGCGATGACCCTCGAGCGCCTCAAGTTCCTGGTCAACGCCGAGGATCACGAGGGCATCCGCGACGTCCTGCGCGGGCTGGAGATCGGTTACAGGGCGCAGCCGGCGGCGTCGGCCACCGGCGATCACCCCGTGGTGTCGTGATCCCGGCGGCCGCGCAGCCCGCGCCGACCGCGCCGGCGGCGCGCCTCAAGGTCCTCCACCTGATCACCCGGCTGATCGTCGGCGGCGCCCAGGACAACACCCTGCTCACCGTCGAGAAGCGGCGGTGCGACCGCTACTGCGTCCACGTCGCCGGCAACCCGAACGGCGAGTGGGCGGCACGGGCCCGCCAGGTCGCCGACGCGTTCCACCCGCTGCCGAACCTGGTCAACCCGATCTCGCCGCGATCGGACAGCGCCGCGCTGTACGACATCGTCCAGCTGCTGCGGCGCGAGCGCTACGACGTGGTCCATACCCACAGCAGCAAGGCCGGCATCCTCGGCCGGGTGGCGGCGCGGCTCGCCGGCGTGCCGGTGGTCGTCCACACCATGCACGGGCCGACCGGGCTCCACGACCTGATGCCCCGCTGGAAGCGCGGCGTGTTCGAGCTGGCCGAGCGGATCGCCGGCCGGTGCACCGATCACATGATCGCGGTCAGCGAGTCCGGGCGCCGCCACGTCGTCGAGCTGGGGCTGGTCGACGCCGCCCGGACGCGGACGATCTACAGCGGCATCGACCTCGACCGCCTCGACGGCGCCTGGGACCCGGAGCCGGTCCGCCGCGAGCTCGAGCTCGACGCCGGCGCCGAGGTGGTGGTGTTCGTCGGCCGGCTCGACGCGGCCAAGGCGCCCGGGCTGCTGGTCGCGGCGTTCGCCGAGGTGGCGCGCCAGCGGCCGCGCGCGGTGCTGGTGATGGTCGGCGACGGCGATCTCGCGCCGGCGCTGCGCGGCCAGATCGCCGAGCTGGAGCTGGGCGACCGGGTCCGCCTGCTCGGCACCCGCCACGACGTGCCCGCCATCCTGCGGCTGGCCGACGTGTTCGCGCTGTCGTCGATGTACGAGGGCGTCGGCCGGGCGCTGACCGAGGCGATGCTGCTCGGCGTCCCGGTGGTGGCCCCGCGCATCTATGGCATCCCCGAGGTCGTCCATCACGGCGAGACCGGGCTGCTGTACCCGCGCGGCGACGCCGACGCGCTCGCCCGGGCCATCGGCGAGGTCCTGGCCGACCCGGCCACGGCCCGGCGGCTCGGCGACGCCGGCCGCCGGTTGACGCGCCGGCTGTTCGACGGCGACGCGATGGTGCGGGCGATCGAGGCGGTCTACGAGGAGCTGGTCGCCGAGGAGCGGCGCCGGCGATGAGCGCCCCGACGACGGTCCTGGTCACCGGCGCCACCGGTTGCGTGGGCCGCGCGGTGGTCGCCGCCGCCGAGCGGCGGGGCTGGCGGGTGCGCGGGCTGGCCCGTCACCGGCCGCCGGCGCCGTGGCCGGACGCCGTCGAGGTGGTGGCCGGCGACGTCCGCGATCGCGGCGCGGTCGCGCGCGCGGCCGCCGGCTGCGCCGCGATCGTCCACCTCGCCGGCTGGGTCCACCGGGTGCCGCGCACCGCCGCCGATCTGGCCGAGCTGCGGACCAGCATCGTCGACGGCACCGCCGTGGTCGCCGACCAGGCGGCGCGGGCCGGCGCTCACCTGGTGCTGACGTCGTCGGTCGCGGTCGACGACGCCACCCCGTACGGCCGGGCCAAGCGCGACGCCGAGCGGCGCGCCCGCGCCGCCTGTCCCGA
>Ga0247822_10000338_pt1 | contig 24308 bp, 20 predicted proteins | sample 13C_Cellulose_Da_FD_192423 | JGI IMG/M metagenome (GOLD analysis project Ga0247822, IMG submission 192423) | Soil microbial communities from agricultural site in Penn Yan, New York, United States - 13C_Cellulose_Day30 | ecosystem: Environmental > Terrestrial > Soil > Agricultural land | place...
GAACCAGGTCGGTCAGGTGGCGGCCAATCAACTCACCTTTGGTGTAATTCAATTCTTTTTCAAAGTTGGCATTGACCGACTCAATAATGCCCTTTGGGTCAAGGTAGAGTGCCAGCATCTCATTTTCGAGGCTCTCGCGTACCTGATGCAGCGAAGACAATTCCTCGCGTACATCTTCCAGCTCTTGTTTCAGGGCTTTATTGAGCAACATCATTGCAGATTTCCTGTTTTGTCCATGAGTACATTCAGCGGCTACATGAAGATATTAATCGGCTAAAGGGGCGGTTACTTTAGGTTGATATAAAATATAGCACTCAAACTCCAGTTAGCTGGGCGCCCGGAGCTGCACCCGATGGGTGGCATGTAATTCTGCTGTCATAAACCGGTCATATAGTGCAGGCCTTCATTGACTGGCTGAGAATTGTTATGTCCCCCAAATCCCATAAACATATGCACTACAACGTTGCCTTGGTTGATAAATTATGGAATTTGAAACGGTTGTGCGAAACCCATTTAAAGATGCACATTCCGTTGAATATGATCTTGAAGGATGAAGAATACCGCGCAGAACTGTTGGAAAAAGCCCTGAGTGCTAACAACGATGAACTGACCCAATTGGTGTGGGAAGTCCGCCATATGGAAGACTCCATAGTGACTGCTACTCACACCGGCGAAGAATTCAAACCGAGAAAGAAAGCGCGCGGGGCAATTAAGCTCAATTTGCTGACGGCGGTTGCCTGCTCTTTATTGTTGCTGCTTAGCGGCTATTTGTTGCGCTCATTTTTACCGCTGGATGCGGGCGAAGTTTTTGTGCTGCAGGCAATTACGGATGCGCAGGTTAAATCGGCAGTCAAATCCCCACAACAGGCGTATGTTCCCGGTGGTCCGGTGGTGCGCGCGAGCACACCGCTATTTCGTGTGCATGGTTCCAATACCGTGGGTGAAAAATTAACGCCGCGGTTGGTGGAATCCTACTTAATGGCGCGTGGCGCGACCGATATAAAAACGGTGCAAGGCAAGGTGCCTACCGAGAAAGCCGTCAGTGCCCAGCTGAATGGCCGCATCGAATTTATTGAGATTCATGCTCATGGTTCGAGTACCGCGTTTACTGATCTGTTGCAAGGCAAGGCGGAATTGGGGATGTCTTCCCGTCGTATTAAAGACCAGGAGCGCGACATGCTGTTGGCAAAAAGTGGTGATCTGACCGAGCCGGGGAGCGAGCATATTATCGGTTTGGATGGCCTGGCGATTATCACCAATAACAATAATGCTTTGGCGCAATTGTCGATTCCGCAATTGGTAAAAATATTTTCCGGCGAAGTGAGCAACTGGTCCGAGTTGGGTGGAAAAGATCTGCCGATCACACTTTATGCTCGCGATGAAAATTCCGGCACCTGGGATTCCTTTAAAAGTATGGTGCTAGATCCATCCGGCGTCACACTGGCAATGACGGCAAAACGTTTTGAATCCAGTACAGAGCTGTCGGATTCAGTGGCAAAAGATGAAGGTGGCATAGGCTTTATCGGTTTACCCTACGTGCGCCGCGCAAAATTGCTGGCAATTTCTACTACCAAAACATCCAAAGCGATTTTGCCAACGCACTTCACTGTGAGTACCGAAGACTATCCGCTGTCACGTCGGTTGTATTTCTATTTGCCGCAAAAAAATATCAATGCGGAAGCGGAAGAGTTTGTGGAGTTCAGCGCAACCGAGCGCGGGCAAAGCATTGTGGAAGATATAGGTTTGGTATCGCAAAATATCAAAACCGGGCAGCCGTTCAGCAATAATTTTTATCCGGATGAAATGCGCAGCCTGACGGCGCGTTCGCAGCGCTTATCGATTAATTTCCGCTTTAAAGATGGCAGCGACGAATTGGACACCAAAGGTATTTCCGATTTGGATCGCTTGGTGAAATATGTTGAAACCAATGCACCAAAGCGTGTGCAATTGTTTGGCTTCTCCGATACTGAAGGCGACAAAGCACAAAATATGGAACTATCGCTGCGCCGCGCAAAAGTGGTTGAACAACATTTAATTGCCCGCGGGATTTATCCACTGGTGGCACGCGGTATGGGTGAAGAGGCTCCTCTGGCGAGCAGCAAAACCGAAGAGGGTCGCCGGATGAACCGTAGAGTGGAAGTCTGGATTTTGTAATTCAGTCATTAGGTGCGATAAAAATTATCTGCTGCACTGAAGTATCTGGATTTGCTCTATGGAAAATCCGTGCATAAGTATATTTGCCTGACAGAATTGCGCGTGCTCAGCTTTTGCTGAGCAGCCATTGTTTAGCGGTTTCGACGTCGTAAAACATGCGGCCGGTACTGATGGCGCGGTTGGCGAGGACGTTATAAACGAACTCGGTGGTATCCCGCGTGCGAGGATTGTTGTCGACCCAGGCAAATTGAAATTTTGTGGTGATGCCCAGTTGTTTGAATAGTGCTGGATGATCAAATGCCTCAAGCGTGGTGACTGAGTTGAGCAGGTTTTGTTCGCCGAGAATTCGATAGCATTGATATTTCTCACTCGCTTCAACAATGCTCTTCCAGAAGTGAACCGCATTCTCGTAATTGGCCATGCCGCTGACCTTCACGTGAAGGTAATGCTCATGGGGAGTGATATCGATTGTGACGTCCATCAGTGTGGTTGCTCTTGAGAAATCAGTGGTCTTGGAAAATCAGCGGCGTAAATCTGCAACCAATGTTCCGGCAGCGAGAATTTCTTGTTCATGGCCTGGTTCGCGCCAGGTTTCAGCGAGGCCGCTGGCATACCACTCTTGCATGGATTCCAAATTCAGCAGACGCGTTAAATAATTTTGCGCGGCTCCGCTTAGTGGCAAACCATAGGTTTGAAAACGAAATGCTACCGGAGCAAAAAACGCATCGACCGCGGTAAATTTTTCGCCTGCCAAAAATTCTCCGCCAAATTTACCCAAACCTTCATTCCAGAGTTCATTAATGCGGGTGATATCTTTTTGCAACGCAGGAGAGATTTCTTTCATTTGAATGCGATGGCCACAACTCATTCCGCAGGTATTACGCAGCGTTTGAAAGCCGGAGTGCATTTCGGCGCTGGCAGAGCGTGCCCAGGCGCGGGCGCTTTTATCTGCAGGCCAAACTTGCGGATAGGTTTCGGCAAGGTATTCGACAATCGCGAGGGAATCCCACACATGGAATTCACCATCTTGCAGGCAGGGCACTTTGCCCGAAGGCGAAAACGTCCGGTATACCTCCCAATTCGTGTCGGTAGCAAAGGGGTGTAACTGCTCAGCAAAGGGGATGTTCAAGGTGCGCATCAACACCCAGGGGCGCAGTGACCAGGAGGAATAGTTTTTGTTGGCAATATGCAATGTGAACATGGTTGGGCTCCTTGTAATAATGCTATCTGGTCTGGAAACGAAGCAACCCAGACTTGTGATCATGCAAATACAGTGTCGCAAAAAATAACATAGTTACCGGTTAACAATCTGCAAACATTAACCAAAGATAACAAAAAGCCAGCGCGAGGCTGGCTTTGTTCATCAGAGTGCAGCGAGGGCGTTCAAGCTCCAATCGATGGCTGCGCGGTAGTGATGCTCGGGTAGCAGGTCACCCAGTAGCACCAGTGTCTCGCGGATCTCGGTAAGGTCGCTGCTGACGATATTGATGTGGCCAACCTTGCGTGCCGGGCGCACTTCTTTGCCGTACCAGTAAACCCGTGCGCAGGGCAGGTCGCGCCAGGCGGGGTTGTAGTCAGTGCCGATCAAATTGATCATCACGTTCTGGCCGATCACTTGTGGTTGCGGCGTCGCCATATTGGCTACTGCGCGCAGGTGATATTCGAACTGGCTGATGCTCGCACCGGCTTGGGTCCAGTGGCCTGAGTTGTGAACGCGCGGAGCCAACTCATTAATGAGCAAGTGATCGCCCACCCGGAAGGTTTCCATCGCCATTACGCCCACATAATTGAGCTCGTTCAATATCTTGCCGAGCATCTCCTCTGCTTGTGCTTGCAGTTGTTGCAGGCGCGCTAAGGGCGCGATTGAGGAATAAAGGATCCCGCTCAAGTGAAGGTTCAAGGTGAGTGGATAAAACACGCATTCACCTTGTTGGTTGCGTACACCTACGAGCGACACTTCTTCATCAAAGTTGATGGCCCGTTCGGCAATGGCTTCGCCCTGCCAGTCTTCGGGAACCTGGTCATCGTCGGTGCGCAGCCAGTGTTGGCCGCGACCGTCGTAGCCACCGGTGCGACGCTTAAGCAGGACGCGTTCGCCGAGTTGATCGCGCAGTTCATTGGCCGTGATGTCATTGGCCACATTGCGCCAGGGGGCGGTGGCAATTCCGAGGGAATCGATGAGTTCTTTTTGGGTTTTGCGGTCAGCCAAGCGGCCAAATACATTTTGGTTGATAAAACGCGGATGCTGGGCGAGGGCATGGGTCACCAGTGTTTCCGGCCATTGCTCGCGCTCGGCAGTTACCAGATCAGTGGGTGCGAGGGCGGGTGCAGTGCCTTCATTTATATCCACGGGACACACATCCAGCGCCAGTGGCATACCGGCGTGTTTGAGCATCGCCCCTAATTGACCCGCACCTAAAACCCAAATTCGTTGACTCATCGCTAACCTCGAAAAACGCCTGCTGACTGCAAAGAATGCTTATTGATTGCGCACGCTTAATCTCTAGGATCGGGATTGTCCAGCACCGCCTGGGTCTGGTCGTGGCGGAATTGGTCGATCTTGGCGGCCAGCGCCGGATCAGTCACCGCCAGAATCTGGCAGGCCAGCAAACCGGCGTTAAACGCGCCCGCTACCCCAATCGCCAGGGTGCCAACCGCAATACCTTTGGGCATTTGTACGATCGAATAAAGGCTGTCCAAGCCACTCAGCGCCTTGCTTTGCACTGGCACGCCCAATACTGGCAAGCGGGTGTGCGCAGCAACCATACCCGGCAAATGCGCCGCGCCGCCGGCACCGGCAATGATCACGGCATAGCCGTTATCGACTGCAGATTCAGCAAACTCAGTGAGTTTTTGCGGAGTGCGGTGGGCGGAAACCACTTCAGTATGGTACTCAACGCCCATCTGCTCCAGTATTTCTACTGCCGCTTGCATGGTGGCCCAATCGCTCTTGGAACCCATAATCACTGCCACTTTTCTTGCCATAACGCTTGCCTGAATGCTTGGAGCTGAATAAATAACCGCCCAAAAAATGAGCTGGAATCGGAAAAAAGGCGCGCATCTTAGCACGATGATCGGGTGATGCTGAACTCAATATTGTGCGAGGGGCGAGTAAGTTGCCGTTGCATTCCCACTCGTGCCAACTAGACTCATTTTACGTGGATTTAACAGCAGGTAGCGCGCCATGGTAGAAGGCTCTTTTTCGCGTCGCACATTTTTAAAAACATCCGTTGGGTTGGCTGGCTCCAGCTTGCTCGCGGCTAAAGCTCCTTATGTATTTGCTAAAACGCCAGTTACCCTGCGCGTCCTGGGAACTCATGTGACTCTGCAGGAAGAAATCCGCCAAAAAGCTATGGCAGATTTGGGCATCAACTTGACCTTTGAAGCCAAGGGCGAAAGCGAGTTAGTGCAGAAGGCTACTACACAGCCTAATCAGTTCGATCTGTATGAGCAGTGGACTGACAGTATTCGCACTCTTTGGCATGCCAAAGTGATTCAGCCACTCGACACGGAACGGCTCACTTATTGGAAAGAAATTAATGATATTTCCAAAAAAGGGCGCATCACTCCTGATGCTCCGATTGGTTTAGGCGATGCACCCTATAAGATTTTAAATGTGCAAACCGATGGCAGTCTCGGCACCCGCTTTACTGGCCAGATCAGTTTTTTGCCTTATGTACATAACGTGGATTCGTTTGGTTACAACACTAATGCCATCCCCAAAGGGGTTCCCTATGAAACGGAAAGTTGGGGTTGGCTGTTAGATCCAAAACACAAAGGTAAGGTCGGTATAGTTAACGCACCGACCATTGGCCTGTTTGATTTGGCGCTGGCTGCTCAGGCACGCGGCCTGATGACGTTCGCGGATATGGGTAATATGACGATTGAAGAAATCGATCAATTGTTCGGTATTCTGCTCGAGTTGAAGAAGAAAAAACATTTTGCTGGTTTTTGGAATACTGTTCCGCAATCGGCCGATTTTATAACCTCTGGCCGCATGACTGTGGGCAGCATGTTTTCTCCAGCGGTCTCGATGGCCAATGCCAGCGGCACCCCCGTCACTTACGCAGCACCTAAAGAAGGCTATCGCGCATGGCACGGAGTCATGTGTATGTCGCGCGAGTGCCAAGGCGCAGCAAAAGACGCTGCCTACGATTACATGAATTGGTGGTTAAGCGGTTGGGCTGGCGCCTTCATCGCTCGGCAAGGGTATTACATCTCTAACCCGGAGCGCTCCCGTCCTCTTTTAAGTACCACGGAATGGGACTATTGGTATGGCGGTAAGCCGACCAATATACCGCTCAAGGGAACTGATGGGCGCGTGTCGGTAGCGGCGGGTGATATTCGTACCGGTGGCTCTTATGTAAATCGGTTCAGTCACGTCGCGATTTGGAATACAGTGATGGAAAATTACGAGTATTCGCTTGAACGTTGGTATGAGTTTTTATTGGCTTAGGTCAAGCATGCCACCTTTTTACTCAGCCCTTAAACAGTTCAGCATACGCCAGCAAATTTTGTTGGGCTTTCTCTCGGTTATTATTCTCAGCGTTGCGATGGCGACATTCAATATTTATCAGCTGAGCTACTTTCACTCGTTGTTCAAGCAGCATCAACAAATCAGCAGCGACACCAAGAGCATGCTTGAGGTGGACGCGAATATCGCTCAACTGCAGCGCCTGATATTGGCTTACGCTACTACCGATCGCGCCGGAGATATCGCCGGCATAGTGGCGCTACACGATGAAATTTCCCAACAAATAGCTGCGCTCATCCCACAGCAAGAAACCTCTCGCATTGACAGCTCGCATCTTCAGCAGAAAAATCAACACTTGCTCAAACAATTGGAAGCTCAAGTCACTAATTTACGCGAGAAGATTGAACAGCTACAAGAACAGCGCAAGACACGAGATGGCATTGTAAGCTACACGCTATTCAGTTCTCTGGAGAGAACGGATAATCAGTTGCATCAGTTTTATGAGCAGGTTCTCCACTCGCGCCAGGAAAGTGCCATGCAATTACTTTGGAGTTTGCAGCACCACCTTGCCACAGTGCAGACCCAGAGCGCCCAGTATTTCAATACACATCAATTTAAAGACAAACAAATTATTCACCGTGCGGTGAAATCTTTCAAAGCTGGCTTAAGCGCTTTGCAGCAGTTGGATATAAGTGATGTCGCGATCAAACAAAGTAAAATTTTGTTTGATTCTATTTCCGCCGACGAACAACTTTTTCATGCTGCAGTTCAAGCTGACCGAAACTATTTGTTTCTCATCAATATCGTTATCGCGGGCGAGTCGGCCGAAATGGCCGTCACATCTGATGAGCTGAAATACCAGTTTTTGCAATTAGAGCAAGAGATGGATGAGGCGTTGGAACATCAGCATGCGTTTAGTAAACAGCTAACAATAAGCGCATCTATTGCAGGTTCCCTATTGGCTGTTTTGTTTGCATTTATGATGGGAAAAAAAATTAGCGAACCACTTCTATCTATCACTAAAACTTTCACAGAGTTGGTTGATGGGGATGATGTAACTAGCATTCCCGGGATCGAGCGCACCGATGAGATTGGCCAGCTGGCGAATGCTGCGAATGTGTTCCGAGAAAACAACAAGCGCACCCAAAATTTGCTTGAGCAAACCGAGCGTTTTGCTGACCAATTAAAACAGCGCGAAATGGCGCTGGAGCAGGCGGTTGTGCAAGCCCAAGATGCCAACCTCGCCAAAAGCCAATTTCTTGCCAATATCAGTCATGAATTGCGCACGCCGATGAATGCCATTCTGGGCATGTTGGCATTGCTAAAAAAAACTACCCTCGATACGCGCCAAACCGATTACACCTTAAAAAGCGAAACGGCCGCACGCACACTGCTCAGCTTATTAAACGATATTCTCGATCTTTCCAAGGCTGAGGCCGGCAAAATTGAATTGGATCCAACGCCATTTAACCTGGATCAATTACTGGCGGATCTGAAAGTCATCTTGGCTCCACTTGCGGCAGGAAAAGACATAGCGCTCAATGTTGAGGTGGCTCCTGAATTGCCGCGCAATTTTTTAGGCGATACTTTGCGCCTGCAACAAATATTAATTAACTTGGGCAGTAATGCGATCAAATTTACCCACCAGGGAGCCGTCACTATTGCCATCCGTGCAGGCGCGCCTAATCACAACAATAGCCTTTTGTTTTCCATCTCCGATACCGGCATAGGGATAGCACCGGAAAATTTAGAAAAGATCTTTACCGGCTTTACTCAAGCGGAGGCATCAACCACACGTCGCTACGGCGGCACGGGTTTGGGGCTGGCTATTAGCCAGCGGCTGATAGCGTTGATGGGGGGGCAGTTGCAGGTTGATAGTAATTTGGGACGGGGCAGCTGCTTTCACTTTACTCTTGAATTACCCGAAGCTGAGGCAGAAGACGTAGACAATGAGCGCACGCAAGGTAGCTCTGTGTTGGATGATAAAACCCGGCATTTATGCGGTGTGCGTATCCTGCTCGTCGAGGACAATCTCACCAATCAACAAATCGCCCAAGAGTTGTTGGAGCTAGAAGGCGCCAAGGTTACTACTGCCAATCACGGGCAAGAGGCCCTCGATATCTTAAGGCAGTTTGAGCGGGATTCTGTGCCCTTTGATGCGGTGTTGATGGATATACAAATGCCCGTAATGGACGGCTACTCGGCCACACAAGCCATTCGCCAAACCCTGCAATTGCACGACTTACCTATTATTGCCATGACTGCCAATGCAATGGCCTCCGATTACGAGGCATGCTTGAAGGCGGGTATGAACGATCACATTGGTAAGCCATTTGATATATCCCGGTTGGTAAAAGTGTTATGCCACTATGTTGACCACCATCGGGATCAGGATTTGCCGGGGGCGGCTGAATTGGCAGAGCAATCAGTCAGTGCCCCCGACGTTGATCAGGATTTTCTTGGCGGTGCACGCCAAACTGATTCTCGGTTAGATGTTCCTGCGGCCATAAAGCGTATGGGCGGCAACCAAGAGATCTATCAGCGCATGGTGCTTAAATTCATTCAAAACATGGAAACCTTGCCTGATGTGCTCAAGGCGCAGTTGGAGCAGCGCGATTATCTGTCACTGCACAAATCGTTTCACTCCCTCAAAGGTGTATCGGGAACGTTTGGCTTTATGGCATTGGCCGAAACTGCAGCAAAGGCGGAAAAACGCATGAAGGACGAGGCGGAGTATGAACGCGCATCTTCGATCGTCAATGAGGTGTGTGAGTTAATTGCCGTTTCTCTTCAGGACTTTGCCGCGCTTCAGCGCACCTAGTGATGCAGCCTTAACACTGACATAGTGAAGCCTTAACACTGACATAGTACAGCCCTAAAACTGACGCTGTTTCATCGCCTGTTTTAGGGCTTGGGTTTTCTTTACATCATTGTGAAAAGTAGAAGACGTTAGATGCTGATCCACTTGAGCAGTTGGTAGTACACCGGAATCCCCACCAACACATTCAACGGAAAGGTGATGCCGAGGCTGGCGAAAATCGCGAGGCCTACGTCGGCATCTTTTATCGCTGCTTGAATCGCTGCTGGCGCGGCTATGTAGGAGGCGCTGGCGGTGAGAGCGGAGAGGATCAGTACGCTGCCTTGGGGGAGGCCTAAGGCGATGCCTGCCAGTGCGCCGACCATCGCTAAGCCGATGGGGGCGATCAGGGCGAAGCTCACCAGTTTCCAGTGTTGCCAGGGGAAAGGTGCAAGGTGACGCGATGCGCACACGCCCATCTCTAATAAAAACAGCGCGAGCAAGGCTTTGAAGGCGTTTAGGAATAGGGGGGCTACGTCTTTGCTTGCGTCGGGGCCGTAGAGGTAGCCGATGACCACGCCGCCGGTCAGCAATACCACGCCGCGGCTGGTGAGCGCTTCATGCCAAATACCTTTCATGCTGCTGCCGGAGCCGGTGGCTTTTTTGTAGAGCAGGATTCCCACCACAATCGCAGGCAGTTCCAGTAATACCAAATAGAGTGTGGTTTGCGGGGCGATGCTGAGGTTATTCGCTTCAGCAAAGGCGATCGCCACTGCAAAGGTGCCCGCACTGGCGGAACCGTAGTGGGCGGCAATGCTGGCGCTGTTGGCGGCGGAGAGTTGCACCAGCTTGCGCAGCAGCGGGTAGAGCGCCAGCGGGATGGCCACGCCGAGCAGGATTACAGTGATGACTTCTGGCAGCAGTTGCCAGTGAAGATTACCGTGTAGCGCGAGGCCGCCTTTGAGGCCGAGGGTGAGCATCAGCAGGATGCTCAGGGTGTCGTAAGCGGCTTTGGGGACTTTGAGATCAGATTTGGCGACCCCGGCGATGACGCCGAGCAGGAAAAACATAACAACTATATCGGGCATGGTGGATCTCCAGAGGGACAGGTATCTGGCGATCATTGTGGCGTTTGACGTTAATAGATGATAATTAATGTTTATGTTTATATTTATAGATAATCATCTATGTATTTGTGAATTGGGGTGCCGATATGAACATCCGCCATCTGACCTTTCGCCTGTTACAGGTCTATATCGCCGTTGTCCGCAGCGGGTCTATCTCGCAAGCGGCGGGGCAGTTGCATCTCACCCAGCCGACGGTTTCCCTGCAAATCAAACGCCTGACCGAGGCGGTGGGCGAGGTATTGCTGGAGGTGCGCGATGGCCAATACCAACCGACGTTTGTGGGCAAAGAGCTGTACCACGCGGCGCTGGATGCGCTCACGCGCTTTGATGATTTCAATGGTTTTTTAAGCGATGCCGCGCAGGGCACCAAAGGCCATTTCAGTATCGGTGTGGTGACCACCGCGCAATATGTATTGCCGCGCTTGCTGAGCCCTTATGCGCAACAATATCCGGCAGTAGATGTGACGTTTAATATCGGCAACCGTGGCAGTGTGTTGCAGCGCTTCCAAAACCAGCTGGATGATTTGTATTTATTTAGCCATCCACCCACGGGCGACCATGTTATCAGCGGCCGGTTTTTGCGTAACCCGTTGGTGTTAATCGCGCCGAGCAATCACTGGGCGGCGCAAAAGCAGGAAATCGATTTTACTGAATTAGCGCATGAGCGTTTTTTAATGCGCGAACCCGGTAGTGCAACGCGCATGGTGTTTGAAACTTTTTTGCGCGAACAAAATATCCAGCTGCATAAGACGTTGCAGATTGAAAGTAACGAAGTGATTCGGATGAGTGTAGAAACCGGTTTGGGTTTGGCGGTGCTGTCGGAGCACACTCTGGCGCAAACGCTGACTCAATCCAATGCCCGGGTTGCTGTTATCAAGGTGCGCGACTTTCCGCTCAACAGCCACTGGTATCTGGTGCGTCATGGCGATAGGCGCTTGCCCATCGCCGCGCATAATTTTATTGAATTTATGAATGCCCATTTAACGGAGTGGGTGGAAGAAAAATATATCCGCAATGAGCTGGCAGTATTACTCGCCAGTGATTGATGCGCTTGCCGTAGTCAATGCGCCTTCTGTAGTTAACGCACCTTCTATAGTTAATGCGGTGTCGACGTTGACTACTATGGGGTAGTGATCCGACGGATAGAGGTTGTTATAGGTAGTGGTATCGATCAGGTGGCTTTGTACTTTCATCGATTTTTTCACAAACACAAAATCAATTTTGTTATCCGGCTCTTTATTTTCACCGAAACCATTAAAGGTTTTATGTCCGCCAGTCGCCGGAGCGATGGAAATTTTTTCTGCATCGGCGAGCGTTTGGGTGATGATTTCATAACCTTTTGCTGCGGCAGTAAAATTAAAATCGCCCGTCACTACGACTGGTGATGCTGCATCAATTTTGGCGATTTCGCTGAGCAATATTTTTGCACCTTCCTGCCGTGCAGTTTCGCCTTCATTATCAAAATGGGTGTTGAACACATACACTAATTGTTTGGATTGTGCGTCGAGCAATTTTGCAATGCTCAGGGTGCGGCGATAAGCAGCATCCCACCCGCGCGATGGTTGCAGCGGTGTTTGCGATAGCCAGAGTGTTTGTTGCCCTTGCAGGGAAAAACGCGCGGTGCGAAATAAAATGGCGGTGGTTTCGCCTTTGTCTTTGCCATCGTCGCGACCGACTCCCATCCATGAATAATGGTCGAGCATTTCAATCAAATCTTCTATTTGAAACAGCTCGGCTTCCTGCAAGCTGATCACATCGGGGTTGTGGGTTTTGATCAGGTGCGCCACAAAATATTTGCGCTTTTCCCAGTTGTTTGGATTTTCTTTGGGCTCGCACGAACCGCAGCGAATGTTGTAGCTCATCAGACTAAGGTTATTGGCGGCTAATGCTCCGGCCGACAACATCAGTAGTAATAAACCGATTGCATAATGTTTCACGAGGTGTTCCTCTTGGCTAAATGATCAGGTTGAACTTCACTATAGTGTATGTAAGTTGCAAGCTCACAGGCTTCAGGGTTTGATGGTCCGGGATTGTGATTCAATTTTGATAATTGATTAATGTGAGGGTTTGTTATGGATGCCACCTTACCTCCGATTCAGGTCGGTGCTTTTGTCTCGTTTACGCTTGCTATCGTTTTATTGTTTGTCGGCAAGGTGGCGTTGAATCGCTACGAAATATTGCGCCGCTATAGCATCCCTGAGCCGGTTATCGGTGGTTTTGTCGCCGCGCTGGTGGTGGCTTTTATCTACATCCTGTTTGATCGCCAGGTGCTGTTTAAGCTGGAGGTGCAGGATTATCTATTACTGTATTTCTTTGCCGGGATTGGCTTGAAGTCAGATATCCGGGTGCTGCTGACAGGCGGTAAGCCATTGGCAGTGTTAATCCTGCTGGCCAGCGCGTTCATCCTTATCCAAAACCTGGTGGGTATGGGAATGGCGGGCCTGTTTGGGATGAATCCGGTAACCGGTTTGATGACGGGCTCTGTTTCGCTCACTGGCGGCGCCGGCACCACCATGGCTTGGGCACCAATCTTTGTTGACCAGCTGGGGATTACCCAGGCGCGCGAACTTGGCATTGCTGCCAACACTGTAGGTTTGATCGCCGCGTGTATGATCGGCGGGCTGATTGCCAACTACCTGATTAACCGTCATCGATTGGAAACCAACAGCGGGTCCGATCTGGATATTGGTGTGTCCAATGCGACGCCCCATGAGTCGGTCGATAGCTACGGTGTGTTATGGGCATGGCTGTGGTTAAACCTCACCTTGATGGTGGGCTATGGCATTAATTATGTGTTGGAAGAGCAGGGGGTGAAATTGCCGCTCTTTGTCTCCTGTTTGATGGCGGGGATTGTGATTGGCAATCTCGGTTCACGCTTCGCACCGAAGTTGCGCTGGGATGGCCAGGAAAAAGGCCTGGCACTGATTTCCGATATCGCCTTGGGCATGTTTTTAGTGATGGCATTGATGGGCTTGAAGGTGTGGGAGCTGCAAGGTTCGCTGGCTTTTTTGGCGGTGGTGCTGCCTCTGCAAATTTTGCTGTCGGTGCTCTACACCGTTTTTGTGGTGTTCCGTTTTAGCGGTAAAGATTATGAGGCCGCCGTTATTTCATCGGGCTTTGGCGGCATTACTTTGGGATCAACCGCAACCGCGATTGTGAATATGACTGCCGTGGCTAAACAATATGGCGCTGCTCATCGCGCCTTTTTGTTAGTGCCTCTGGTGTGCGGATTTTTTATCGACATCATTAATGCGTTTGCGATTAATTTTTTTATTGGCTTGTCGGGATGAGTGCGTGGCATGCAATAAAAACTGCAGCCATTCAGGGGAAACGGGCAGTCCACTATGGAACTGCCCTGCACTGTTAGGGCTGCAGAAGGCTCGCATCCTTCAGGGCTTTCATTGCATCACTTTGCGCTTCAATTAATTCATCGCCCTGTTGGTCGATAAACAATACCGCGAGTTGATTGTCGTTGGCGACTTTCAATCCTTCGCTCGCACCAAGGCACAAGAGTGCGGTTGACCATGCGTCGGCTATGGTTGGGTCTTCATGCAATATCGCCACTGACACCGTGTTGTGTTCAACCGGTTTTCCGCTGCGCGCATCGAGAATATGGCTATAGCGCTTGCCGTTGCTATCAAAGAAATGGCGATAGGTACCGGATGCCATTAGTGACATAGGTGCACCAGTGTCGAAGCTGACAATTTTGTGCATCTTGCGCTCATTGGGTAGCGGCTTTTCCAAGGCGATACGCCAGGCTTCACCATCGGGCTTTTTGCCTTTTACTTTCAGTTCGCCACCCACTTCTACCAAATATTCCTGTACACCGTATTGCTCCAACACTTTAACAATTTGGCCTACGGCATAACCCTGCCCGATTGAAGAGACATCAATACGCAAGTTGGGAATTTTTTTGCGCAGATGCGTTGAATCGACCGTTTCCAGATTATCCAATCCAATCAGCGCCATTGTCTGCGCAAGGTCGGCATCGCTCGGTGGGCTGAACTCATCTTTTTTAAAGCCCCATAAATCAAACAGCGGTTTGATAGTGAGATCGTAACAACCGTGGCTTGCGCGGTGCACTTTGCGCGCTTGCTCCACCAGAGAGACCAGCTCTGCATCCACTGCTACAGCATCGGTGGTTTGCTGCGCATTGAATGCTTCAATGATGGAGTCATCGCGATAATTGGATAAGGATTTATCCATGCGCGCAAACTCATCGTTAACGGCTGTTTCGATAGTCGCGATTTCGGCGGTGGAGTCTGCCGGTAATACAAACGTGAGGTGATACGTTGTCCCTTGGGCGAAGCCTTCAATTTTGCTCAATTCGGTTTTTTGGCTGCAGCCCAAAACCATAATGCTGGTAGCAATTAATAGGAGGCGAGTGAACTGTCTCATCGTCATGGTTCCAGTAGTGAGTGAACTGATTAATGCCCTGTGCGGCAGCCCTTATTTAGCTGCGCTTTGTTCGGTGTCGGTTTTACGAGTACTCCGCAGCGGCATTGCCGACTATTCCGAGTCGGCCTCACCGCCGAAGGCCGCAAGCAGGGCGGCGATAAAATTCTTCAACTCCATCGCCATAATTGCAAAGTCAGCATCAAATTGTTCGGCTTTACTTTCCGGATTGCGCTCGCTCGCTTTATCGCTAATCACATCTTCAAACTTCAGACGTTTTACTGCGATCTGATCGTCAATGATGCAACTGATTGATTCTTTCCAAACTAAACCAATCTTGCTGACATGCATACCACTCTCAAGATGATTGCGGATTTCACTGGCAGTCAGGTCTTGCTTCTTGCAGCGCACCACGCGGCCATCTTTAGCGGCTTGTAGCTCCACTTCCTCGCCCAGCGCAAATTGATGCGGCGCTTCGCCTTCGCGTAGCCAGTGGGTCATCACTTGGGTGGGAATGTTTTTTGGCGCAATCGGCACGCAGCGCAAACTGCCCAAGGCTTCGCGCAACTTGCTGAGCAAATCTTCCGCGCGTTTGGCCGAAGAGGAATTCACTACAATCAATTTTTCTTGCGGCGCTATATACGCGTAATCCAGTGATGAACGGGTAAAAGCTTTAGGGAGTAACGAAAAAATAATTTCATCTTTTAATGTGTCGCGCTCTTTGCGGCCAACCGGGCGCGATTCCGCTTCGCGGATGGCGAGCACTTTCTCTTCCAACTGTTCTTTGATCACACCGCCGGGCAGAATTTTCTCCTGCTTTTTAGCGCAGATCATGACGTAACCATTGGTCACGTGGACAAATTCACTGCTGTCACGACCCAGTGGCGGTTCAAAGCCATAGCGCATCGGGTCGAGTCCACCACAGGGGTTAAAGCAAAACTCGGCCAGCTTTTCATTTAATTCTTCAGTGGAAATCGTCCACTCTTCAGTCAGGCGATACAAACGTAAATTTTTAAACCACATGGAAAATCCAACAACAGAATAGGTTTTTATGGGGAAGGAGATGTATTACCGGGTGTTACTAGAGCGTTGAGATGAAGAATGGGGTTCGGGGTGATCTTTGAGACCGTATGCGGCATGGATGCCGCATCCGAGCCCCCAGGGATGGGTTTACGGCGTGTCGAAAAAGGTCACCCCGAAACCCATGCTGGCGGTAATTTCAAACTGAAAATTAACCAACAATATCAAGCAACTCAACATCGAAAATCAGTGCCGAGAATGGCGCAATGCTCGCGCCGGCGCCGCGCTCACCGTAAGCAAGATTGTGCGGGATGTACAAACGGTATTTGGAACCAACTGGCATCAATTGCAGGGCTTCAGTCCAACCGGCGATAACACCGTTCACCGGGAAATCGATTGGCTGACCGCGGTTTACCGAAGAGTCAAACACAGTGCCATCGATCAGGGTGCCGTGGTAATGGGTTTTGACTTTGGAAGTTGCTGTTGGGACAGCGCCTGTGCCCTGGGTGATAACCTCGTATTGCAGACCGGAAGCGGTCACGGTAATACCTGCTTTCTTGGCATTGTCGGCCAGGAAGGCTTCACCAGCACCAGCCAGCGCCTTGTGCTTCTCTGCTGACTGGGCTTGCATGCGGTTATTGATCTCTTCAAAAGCCGCCTGCATTTCATCGTTGCTGTAAGGCATGGCAACATCATTCAGCGCATCCATCACACCCTGTGCAACTGCAGCGGCAGAAACACCATCAAAGGGATTGCTTGCCAATTGATCGCCCATTTGACGGCCAATGCCGTAGCTTACAAGCTCTTCAACGCTCTTGAATTGGTTAGACATAATCAGATCTCATAAAAATCAGGGCTCGACCAAAGGGCGAGCCGCAAAGGAAAAGGTCGCGCAGTCTAGCAGATCACTTGGCAGATTCGTTGGGGTTTTCCACGGTAATGTCGCAGCCTTCGGTCTCCTGCACATTCACTTCGCGCATAAAAATTCCCCAAAAGGCGATAAAAAACGCAGCTACCAACGGCCCGACTACAAAGCCATTAATACCGAAAAGTGCCAGCCCGCCCAAGGTAGAGAGCAGCACTATATAGTCGGGCAGCTTGGTGTCTCGCCCCACCAGAATCGGACGAAAGATGTTATCCACCAAGCCAATTACGCCCACACCAAATGCAACCAAAATGATCGCTTTTACATCATTGTCATTGGCAAAAAGGTAAATCGCCACCGGTGCCCAGACGATTGCCGGACCGACAGCGGGAATCAGCGAGAGCATCGCCATCACCACCCCCCATAAGAGCGCGCCGGGGATATCCAGTGCCCAGAAAATCAATCCTCCAAGAGTGCCCTGGATAATCGCAATAACAACATTGCCTTTAATAGTGGCGCGGGTTACCTCACTAAATTTGGCCAGCAGCATACGCTCGCGTGCATCGCCCATGGGCAACGCGCGGATCATCAGTCCGATCAGATATTCGCCATCGCGCAGCAAGAAGAAGATCAGATACAGCATGAGGCACATATTGAGCAGTAATTTAAACGTGTTTTGGCCGATACTCAGGGCGTTTTGCGCCAGCCATTTGCCAACACTCATAGACGCGCTGAGCGCTCCCTCTTTGAGCTTGGCGAAATCGATACCGAAGCGATCCAGGGTTTGTTGTACTGCGGGGAAGGCGGTGCGTACCTGCTCGATATACTGCGCCGGATTAACTTTGCCGGACTCCAATTGGTTGTAGAAATCCGCCCCCTCTGAGACGACTGAACTGATCAGGAAAATCACCGGCAGCACCACCACTAAAATGCAGATCAGAAGGGTGAGTAGCGCCGATGTATTCGCGCGTCCATTGAGTTTCTTGAGCAAGCGGGTATGCAGAGGGAAGAAGATCACGGTAATCGCACAAGCCCAAAAAATGGTGCCAAAAAAAGGCTTGAGGATCATTAAAAAGCCGATGGAGACGATTAACAAAAAGAGCAAGAACGTGTTGGCTTCCAACTTTTGTTGCATAGCGCTAATCCTTAGGGAGATTACGATGATTGACGACTATACGGGAGCCGCTAATGGGTGTCATCCCCGAGAGCGCAATAGGACTGGAGTGGGAGACCGATGCTAAAAGGGCGCGATCTTCGCGCCCAATGGTGATAGGCGTGGGTTAGTGCTTGCTGTTTTCGCTGGGGTTGGCGCAACTGGAGGCGCTGGTTTTTTCGCAGCCGCCACAGCCGCCACAGGCAGCTGATTTTTTCGCAGCAGGGAAAAACCAGCGGCGAATTAAAAAGAGCGCCGCTGCAATGACACAGATACCGACGATCACTTCTTGCCATGGAAGGTTTTGCCACATAGTTGCCTCCTCCGTATTGCTGCCGATTTAGCCGACGATCGCACTGGCGATTTGATAGGTCGCCCAAGCGGCAAAGTATGCCAGTGCAAATAAATACACAGTGAAAAACGTGGTCGCTTTGGCTGAGTTGGTTTCGCGTTTGACCACAGCGATGGTGGAAATACATTGGGGTGCATACACAAACCAGGCGAGGTAAGCGTAGGCAACCGGTAGCGACCAGCTGGCCGCCAATGCGGAGCCGAGGGCTACATCAATGGATTCTTCACCCACAGCATAGACAGTCGCCAGGGCGCTAACGGCGACTTCGCGTGCGCCCATTGCAGGGATCAGCGCAATACACATCTGCCAGTTAAATCCGAGCGGGGCAAAAAGCGGTTGCATAAAGTGGCCGAGTTGGCCGGCAAAGCTGTAATCAATCGCGGGCAGGGTGGCATCTGCCGGTGCGCCGGGGAAGGTCGCCAAAAACCAGAGCACAATCGACAGCGCGAGGATGATGGTGCCCACGCGACGGATGAAAATCCAGGCGCGCTCACGCAGCCCCATCAACAGGTGATAAGCCATTGGCCAACGGTAAGTGGGGAGCTCAAGTAAAAGCGGGAACTCTTCGCGCCCACTGGCGCGGCGACGCATAAACCAAGCGATGAGTGCCGCACTGGCCACTCCGGCAAAGTAGAGCGCAAACAGTGTCAGCCCCTGCAGGTTTAAAAAGCCAAAAACGGTTTGCTCAGGAATAAAAGCAGCAATGATGAGGGCATAGACCGGCAGGCGCGCCGAGCAAGTCATCAGTGGTGCCACCATGATGGTGATAAAGCGCTCGCGCGGATCAGCGATGGTGCGGGTGGCCATGATGCCCGGTACGGCGCAGGCAAAGCTGGACAGCAGCGGAATAAATGAGCGGCCAGATAGACCCAGGCCGCGCATGGGGCGATCGAGCAGGAATGCGGCGCGGGTGAGATAGCCGGTATCTTCCAGCACCAGAATAAAGAAGAACAGGATGATGATTTGCGGCAGGAACACCAATACGCCGCCAACGCCGGCAATCAAGCCATCGACGATAAAGTCTTTGAGAATGCCATCGGGCAGCACTGCCCCCACCAACTCACCCAGGCCGCTAAAGCCGGCATCGATTAAATCCACCACCGGCGATGCCCAGGCAAATACCGCCTGGAAGATCACCAATAAAATGCTGAACAGTACGATTAGCCCCAGCAGCGGATGCATGACCAGTCCATCGAGTCGGTCCTGCCAACGCGGCAAGTGTGCTGGTTGGATGACGTGCTGGCTCATGATACTTTCGATTTCGGCGTAGAGCGCTTCTACCGATTCCTGGCGGTCGCTCAGTGCGAGGGTTTGCTCGCCCTCGGCGATTGCCGGTTGCTGGGCATAACCATCCAATACCTTGCGCAGATCGGCAACGCCTTGGCTGTTTACTGCAACAGTTTCGATAATGGGCATGCCAATCGCCTGCGACAGCGCCGCCGTATTAATGCTGATGCCGCGACGTTTGGCTTCATCCATTTGGTTGAGGGCGAGGATTATCGGGCGATTGAGGCTCTTGAGCTCCATCACCAGGCGCAGACCCAGGCGCAGGTTGCAGGCGTCGATAACGGCGATGAGCAAATCCGGACGGCGTTCACCAGCGAGTTTGCCGAGGATCACATCGCGTGCAACCTGTTCATCGGGTGAGGTCACAAAGAGGCTGTAGGTGCCGGGTAAGTCGAGCAATTCAGCGGGTTTGCTCAAGCCGGTCACCATACCGGAGCGGCGCTCAACGGTAACACCTGGATAGTTGGCGACTTTGGCGCGCGCGCCGGTCAGGCGGTTGAATAAAGATGTCTTACCGCAATTGGGGTTGCCAATCAGCGCGAAGCGAATAGGGGTGGACATTGGTATACCTGATTAGAGCTTGGGGCTGATTAAAGGGTGCTGCTGCCGACAATCGGCTCGACACAGATTTTGGCTGCTTCTGCGCGGCGCAAGGCAAACTTGGTGCCATTGACCTGTACGGCGAGCGGGTCGGAGCCGAGCAGGCCAAAGCCGATCACTTTTAAGGGCGCGCCGGGCAAAAAGCCCAGCTCTTTCAAACGCAGGCTGACACGCTCATCCTGAGCGCCAAACAGTGGCTGTCCAATTAGCCCGGTCACCCGGACATGAGCACCTTTATGGCACTGGTCGAGGCGCAGGGTAGGGGTTAACGCATTGTTGGCAATAGCTGTATTCATGAGGAATCGTATCGTACATGTAAATGAGAGTGATTATTAGGAAGAATACTGCATTTGCCCTCAAGTCGCAATTTACCTATATAGACGCCACTGCCCTCATTCCCGGGTTTTGCACGACTTAACAAAATAGCTGCGAGGCAGCTATTTTGTTCGAAGACTTATTGGACAGGCACTAGCGATTTTCCAACCGGTTGTAATCCAGTATGGCGGCTTCATCCGGCTCCTCTTCACGATAGAGTTGGTGGACTTGATCGCTGAACGCCCAAAAATCCGGGCTGCTGCGGCGTACACCATAAATATCGCGCAGCACGCGGTAATCCTCCTCGGAATCCAGCTTTTGTACGCGGTTGATAAAGTCATCCAGCTGGTGCTCCTCAACCTTCATAAAGCTATTGGGGTATGAGCCAATCACGCCTATGGCGATGCTCAGGTTGTCCTCACTGGGGATGCGACGTTTATCTTCACCGAACAACGACGACATATTGGTGTAAGCGCTGTTATGCACCAATGTGAACAAGCCCACGTTGGGGACATAAATGATGGTCGTTTGCGGTAAAAAGCTGATGGGTTTGCCGCGTGTGCTTTGCAGCTTTTCATAGAGGGCACGTTTGTGCTCTGGCAGAGACTGCGCCCTGATATTGTGTGTCGATTGGCTGATTGGACCAATATGCTGCTGCAACTTGTCGAACAGCTCGAGCTTTGGTGTATTGGTGGAGTAGTTGATAAACGACGGGATATCGAGCTGGTCAAGATACAGGTCAAGGTACTGCTGTAGATCATCTTCGGCATCCACATACCAGGATTTGATCACCTGATCGCGTGCATTCTGAGGTAAAAAGGCGACAAAATTGGACTCGCCTTCGATTCGTAAGAAGTCCATGTAAAGGCGGCTTAATAACTGGTGTGAAACATTGCCGTACACATCGAAGCCTGCCACTAACAAATAATGAACCCGTTCCAGAAGTGGATAGCCGAATACCCAAGCCGTTTTAGGTGGTTCACCGAGTAAGCCCTTGTGTACGCTTGCGCTGTCGCTATGGCGGAAGATGGTGAGCGCCGCGTTAGCATTGGTTCCTTTATCGCCATCCCAAAAGACATTGATGCCCTCATTGCGCACTTGCCCCGCGCGGGTTTTAACGTACTCGGCTTTGGCAGTCAGGTATCCCTTCTGCAATTCTGAATATTTCCGCCAATTAGCTAAAGGGCGGAAAGTATTTCCCTCTTCGGCAGGAAGGCGAAGGTGATGGCTATTCTCCGCAAGGAATTTGGCGTCCGTTTGAGAATTCTGGGATTCGGGTGATAAGAAAAATACCCAGAAGTGATCCTGAATCACATTGAGTGCGACCTGACCACGGCATACCGGGCCTTTGATGAAGTTCATAATGGTGAATTGCGCTTCGCTGATCATGAAACTGTAACGGGCGTAAATCGGCAGTTCGACAAAGGTTGCAAAAGGATTGCCCGCATTTTCACCTGTGTACGATGGCAGCTGGGTAACCTCGTAGCGGTAACCTTCTTTGGTTGAAAAAAACAGCTCCTTCCAATCATTCATGCGTTGCTTGCTCAGTGCATAGGGCATGTAGGTTTTAGCGATGACGCTGGATGGGTCTTGCCATAGGCGGTAATAGACGCGGCTGACTTGCGGGTCATCATAGGGGCGCGAGGTGCTGATCCTGGCCAGTGGTTCGCCCGGCGGAGTGCTGGAGCGCACCAGACGGAAATGTGCATTCGGCGCCTCGTCAAAAAATAATTGCGCTAAAAATAAGTGCTCGTAAATATACCGGCTGACCAATTGCCCTTTCAGGCTGGCATCATTAAAGAAACTTTCCCATTCTGCGACTTGTTTGGTAACGGCGGCAGGTAATGCTTTGGGAGTCCCCATGGCGGCGCCTTGTGCCAGCCAGTCCATCGTTGTCTTATGTTCTTGCGGGCTTAGCCCAGGCAAGCCGTAGGGCATCCCCCACAGTGGTTTGCTTTCAGCAAAAGAGTCAAACGTTTCAATTGGGCTGCAAAATTGTTTGTTGTCGAGATTGAAGTCAAAGCTATCGGGAAGGATGGCAGTGTTCGGCAGCGGATGTTTTTGCTTCAGCTCCAAAAATTGCGCCATAAGTCCCGCATTGATATTGGCACTGGGGGTGTTACTGCGCTCGTTGATGACCGGGTGAAAATTTTTAGTTCTCCATTCTGCGGTAGTTTTGGCATCTTCAAATAAGCGGGTGAGCGCACCTTCAGTCAAGCGTGTCGCATAAACCTTTTCGGGATTGGCGCCACGCAATAGACCCTCATAGGCCTCCAGTTTCAGTTGGCAGGGAGCATCGTAACAGCCGTGGCAAACTACGCAGCGCTGTTCAATGATAGGTTTGGTATTTTGGTAATAGGTCAGGCTTGCGTTGCGTGGACTATCGGCAACTTCACGCGGTTTGGCTATGCCATAGCGCTGATCCCATTCCGAACTGCTGATGGATGCGCAACCCAGGGTAATAAGAAGTAGTAGGCCGAGGCCGCTGCGGGTTACATATTGTGTAAAGCGAACAAGCGGTGCAAACACGGTGTGATTACCAGTCATACAAAATGATCCCTGTAATAGCTGTATTTGGATACTGACTTTAAAGGCGCATGCGAATAAATGGGAACTGGCACAGACCAAGGCTGTCCCCCTATGGAGGATTAGGCCATAATCTTACCGTTCTGTTAATTGTTACCTTCAATTGTGACAAAAATCACTAAATAAAAAGGGTATTGCTATGAGTGATGACTACCAACCGCGCAAAAATTCATCGACGACCATGATTGTTGTTGTGATCCTGGCATTGATTGCTGTTGCGGCTGCGTTCTTTTTTCTGCGCGATGATGCTCCTGATGCATCGCAAACTGTGTCTACCCCGGTTGCTGTCGCGCCTCAGTCGATGGCTAGTAGCAGTGCCGCTTCATCAGCACCAATGGTTGAATACACTCCACCCCAGCCGATAGTCGAAGTGGAGCCATTGCCAATTTTGAATGAAAGTGACAGCAGTATATTGGCTGCACTGCAACAACTGCGCGGCGAAGGCTTGTTGCAATTGTTGGTGCCGCAAGAAGTTCTGCGCAAATTTGTATTGGCGGTTAACAATATTGCTGAAGGCAAGGTTATTCACGAGTACCGCCCGGTAGTTTCTCCACCACCACCTTTTATTGTTGAAACATTTTCAGTGACGATAGAGGGAACTGCGGTTGATCAGGAGCGTGTTTCAGCGAAGAACTTCCAACGCTATGAATCCTATGTAACAACTCTGGCATTGATTGATAGCGATGCTGCTGTTGCTGTGTATCGCCGTTTTTATCCATTACTGGAAGAGGCCTTTCGCGAGCTGGGTTTGAAAAAACCCAATTTCCACAGCGTGATGATTGCTGCAATCGATAACATTCTTGCGGCCCCTGATACCCAGGGTGATTTATTGCTGGTGCATCCTAAAGTGTTTTACCAATATGCTGATCCCGCATTGGAAGCTCTACCGCAAACCCATAAGTTGATGCTGCGTATGGGCCCTGAAAATGCGCGCAGTGTAAAAGCCAGTTTGCGCCAATTGCGTGCACGCCTTGTGAATCAGTGATACATCGATGAGCATTTAGACTTGTCATTTTCTGCCTGATAAAAAAGCCGCGATGAGCGGCTTTTTTATTGTCTGTATTATCAGATGTGTATTTTGGTAATCATCTTTGCTGTTAGCGAAAAATATTTTTTTGCATCCTCTGTCGTCAAAATTATCCAATTACCTGATTTCTAAGAAAAATATCGAAATTTCTTCGGT
>Ga0247822_10000339_pt1 | contig 24303 bp, 16 predicted proteins | sample 13C_Cellulose_Da_FD_192423 | JGI IMG/M metagenome (GOLD analysis project Ga0247822, IMG submission 192423) | Soil microbial communities from agricultural site in Penn Yan, New York, United States - 13C_Cellulose_Day30 | ecosystem: Environmental > Terrestrial > Soil > Agricultural land | place...
GAAGCGCATGCTCTCGCCGGCGCTCTACCTCGAGCGGCCGCTGCGGAAGCTCTGCGAGGAGATCGTGCCGCGCGGCACCTTCCGCGACCTGCAGCTGCCGCTGCTCGTGAACACGGTCGATCTCGAGAACGCGGCGCAACTGCTCTGGGGGCTGCCGGGCCTGCAGGACGTCACCGTCGCGGATGCGGTGTACGCATCCTGCGCGCTGCCGGGCTTCTTCCCGCCCGCCGTGATCGGGGGTCGCACCTGCGCCGATGGCGGCGTGGTGGACAACGTGCCCGTGGTGCCCGCCGCGCATGGCGCGGATGCCGTGATCGCGGTGGACGTCGGCAGCACGAACATCGCGCGGGCGCGTCGCATCCGCGAGAAGGGGTTCGCGGCCATCTACATCCGCGCCGCCCAGATCATGATGAAGTCGCTGCAACACCAGCAGCTCTCCAGTTGGCAGGGGCCGCCACTGCTGCTCGTGCGGCCGGCGGTCTGGCACTATAACTGGTTCAGCTTCGCCAACGTGGAGCGGATGATCCAGCTCGGGTACGAGGCGGCCAACGACGCCCTCGACCGCATGGGCAGCGCGCTGCTCTCGGGCGGCGGCGTCTGGCCGCGTCGGGTGGTGGACGTGCAGGTGGACCGAGCCAAGTGCATCGGCTGCACGCTCTGCGCCGCCCTGGCGCCGCACCTGATGGCGATGGACCAGGACGGCAAGGCGATCGTGCTGTCGTCGCCGATCGAATGGTCGCGCGCGGATGGCGACTTCGTGCACCAGTGCCCCACCGAGGCCATCTCGGTCGAGGCGCTCGAGGCGAGCGGGCGGCGAAGCACGCTAGAGTTCCCGGTCATGGAGGACTGAAGGCCGAGCCGCGCCGACCGAGCCGCCCTTCCGCGCCCTTCCGCGCCACCGAGCCGCCTGTCCGCGCCGACTGAGTGGATTAGATTGGGGCATGGCCTCCCTCAACAGCTTCAAGAGCCGTGCGACGCTTACCGTCGACGGAAAGGACTACGTCTACTATCGCCTGGGCGCGCTTGCCGAGCTGACCGGCAGCACCGCCGCCCACCTGCCCTTCTCGCTGCGGATCCTGCTCGAGAACCTCCTACGCAATGAGGACGGCGGCTTCGTCAAGCTGGCGGACATCGAGGCGCTCGCCCGATGGGACGTCAGCAAGACGGTGGACCAGGAGATCGCGTTCCGCACGGCGCGCGTGCTGCTCCAGGACTTCACCGGCGTGCCTTGCGTCGTCGACCTCGCCGCCATGCGCGACGCGATCGCCACGCTCGGGGGCAACCCGGCGCTGATCAACCCGCTTCAGCCGGTGGACCTCGTGATCGACCACTCGGTGCAGGTGGACGAGTACGGCACCGAGGCCGCGATGTTCGTCAACACGCAGAAGGAGTACGAGCGCAACTTCGAGCGCTACCAGTTCCTGCGCTGGGGCGGGCTCGCGCTGCAGAACTTCCGCGTGGTGCCGCCGGGCACCGGCATCTGCCACCAGGTGAACCTCGAGTACCTCGGGCAGGTCGCGTTCGTGGGCGAGGAGGACGGCCAGCCCGCCGTCTACTGCGACTCCCTCGTCGGCACCGACTCGCACACGACGATGATCAACGGCCTCGGCGTGCTGGGATGGGGCGTGGGCGGCATCGAGGCAGAGGCCGCGATGCTCGGCCAGCCGGTGTCGATGCTGATCCCCGAAGTGGTGGGCTTCAAGTTCACCGGCAAGCTGCCGGCGGGCGCGACGGCCACCGACCTCGTGCTCACCTGCACCGAGATGCTCCGCAAGAAGAAGGTCGTCGGCAAGTTCGTCGAGTACTACGGCCCGGGCCTCAGCTCGCTCGCGCTGGCCGACCGTGCCACAATCGCCAACATGTCGCCGGAATACGGCGCCACGATGGGCTTCTTCCCGGTGGACGCCGAGACGCTGAAGTACCTGCGTCTCTCCGGACGCAGCGAGCACCAGGTGGCGCTCGTCGAGGCGTACACGAGGGCACAGGGTCTCTTCCGCACCGACGAGACGCCGGACCCGGTGTTCACGGACAAGCTCGAGCTCGACCTCTCGACGGTGGTGCCTTCGCTCGCCGGCCCCAAGCGTCCGCAGGACCGCATCTCGCTCTCGATGATGAAGCAGGCGTACGCGGAGTCGCACGCGGCGGAGGCGTTGCGCCTCGCGGCCGCGGGCATCACCCGCCAGTCAGGGCTTCCGGCCAGCGCGGGCATCCCCAAGGTGCCGGGCTCTCCGGCCGCGACGATGGTGGCCGAGGGCGGCCCGACGTCGCCGCCGGAGCCGGGCGTGCCGTGCGAGCACGGCGGGCACAAGTTCAACCTACAGGACGGCCATGTCGTGATCGCGGCCATCACCTCCTGCACGAACACGTCGAACCCGAGCGTGATGCTGGCCGCGGGTCTGCTCGCGCAGAAGGCCGTCGCGCACGGACTCAAGTCGCGGCCGTGGGTGAAGACGTCGCTGGCGCCGGGCTCGAAGGTCGTGCGCGAGTACTTCGCGAAGGCCGGCGTGCAGCCGGCACTCGACCAGCTCGGCTTCAACATCGTCGGCTACGGCTGCACGACCTGCATCGGCAACTCGGGCCCGCTGCCGGACGTCATCAGCGCGGCCATCGACGATGGCCAGCTGATCGTCGCGTCGGTGCTCTCCGGCAACCGCAACTTCGAGGGGCGCATCAATCCCCAGACGCGGTTCAACTACCTGGCGTCGCCGCCGCTGGTGGTGGCGTACGCGCTGGCCGGCCGCGTCGACATCGACTTCGAGACGGAGCCGCTGGGCGTCGGCAAGGACGGACCGGTGTTCCTGCGCGACCTCTGGCCGACGCCGAAGGAAGTGGAGGACACCGTGCTCTCGTCGGTGAAGCGCGAGCAGTTCGAGCGCGAGTATGCCGACGTGTTCGGCGGCGACGAGGAGTGGAAGGCGATCCCGGTGCCGACCGGCAGCCGTTACGAGTGGGCCGGGGACTCGACCTACGTGAAGCACCCGCCGTACTTCGAGGGCATGACGATGACGCCCCCGGGCATCATGCCGATCACGAACGCGCGCGTGCTGGGCATGTTCGGCGACTCCATCACCACGGACCACATTTCGCCCGCGGGATCGATCGCCGAGAAGAGCCCGGCCGGCCAGTGGCTCAAGTCGCAGGGCGTGGAGAAGCACGACTTCAACTCGTACGGCTCGCGGCGCGGCAACCACGAGGTGATGATGCGCGGCACGTTCGCGAACATCCGCCTCAAGAACGACCTGACGCCGGGCCTCGAGGGCTGGTGGACGCGCACCGCGCCCGGCGCCGACGCGACGTCGTTCTACGACGCGGCGATGCAGTTCCATGCGACGAAGACGCCGCTGGTGGTGATCGCCGGCAAGGAGTACGGCACCGGTTCGTCGCGCGACTGGGCGGCCAAGGGCACGGCGCTGCTCGGCGTGCGCACGGTGATCGCCGAGAGCTTCGAGCGCATCCATCGCTCGAACCTCGTCGGCATGGGCGTGCTCCCGCTCGAGTTCGTGAACGGCGAGACGCGGCAGTCGCTGGGCCTGAGCGGCTTCGAGACGATCACGATCGACGGCATGAACGAGAAGATGCTGCCGCGGGCACAGGTCGTCGTGAACGCGACGGCGACCGACGGCAAGGTGACCACCTTCACGGCCCGCAGCCGCATCGACACGCCGGAGGAGATGAACTACTACCGGCACGGCGGCATCCTGCAGTACGTGCTGCGGCAGCTCGCGGCCGGCAAGAAGTAGGCGGGCGACGGGAGAACGGACCGAGCGCCGGCAGATGTCCGGGCGCGTCCGCATCATCCTCAACCCCGCTGCCGGACAGGGACGCGGCGCGCGACGGCTTGGAGCCGTCCGCGCCGCGTTCGCCGTTCACGGCATGGACGACCTGCGCCTCACCGAGCGCCCCGGTGACGAGGCGCGGCTCGTGATGGAGGCGCTCGACGACGATGTCGGGACGCTGGTGGTGGTGGGAGGCGACGGCACGTGGGGGAGATGCGCGGTCGCGCTCGGCGTCGCGCGCGGTGCGTCGCGCATGGCGTTCCTCGCCGCCGGCACGGGCAACGACTTCGCCAAGAACCTGCGCGTGCCGGCGAACGATCCCGCCGGCCTGGCGAGGCTGATCGCCGAGGGTCGCGCCATCGAGCGACTCGTCGACCTCGGTCGCGTCGACGACCAGTGGTTCCTCAACGTCGCGGGGTTCGGGTTCGACGTGGCCGTGCTGCGCGCATGTCAAGCACCGTCGTGGCTGCGCGGACCGGCGCGCTACATCGTCACCGCGTTGCGGGAACTTCGATCCTACGAGGGAATCGAGTGCCGGATCGGCGGCGCATCGGGCTCATGGAAGCGCGACCTGATGCTCGTCTTCTCGAACGGCGAGCACTTCGGTGGCGCATTCCACATCGCGCCCGACGCCCGCGTGGACGACGGGGCGCTCGACATGATCGTGGTGGACTGCGAGCCCGGCTGGGGGCGGGTGCCGCTGCTGGCCAAGGCGCTGCGGGGCAGGCACCTCGCCGACCCGCGTGTCCGGCATGCGCGGGCCGCGCACTTCACGGTCGCGTTCCGCGAGCCGCCATGGTTCGAGGCCGACGGTGAGTTGCACCGCGCCGCGGGAACGGAATGCGAGGTGGCGGTGGTGCCTGGCGCGTTGCGCGTGGTGGACGCGCCCGCGGACTAGCGGGACGAGTCAGTGCTCGAAGCGGTGAGCGAGCATCTGGCGCGTCCCGCGGACTGCTAGTTCGCGTGGGTTCCCGGCGTCCGGCGAGAGCCGGTGAGAAGCATGGCCGCGGCAGCGCGGCTCGGCACGTCCAGCCGACGCAGCAGTGCTTCGACATGACGCCTCACGGTGTGCAGGCTGATGCCGAGCCGATCCGCGATGGCCTGGTTGGTCATGCCGTCCGCGATGAGGCCCACGATCGTCGACTGGCGCGGCGTCAGGTCCAGCTTCTTGGCGTTGCGGGCGAGTGGTGTCTCGACGATGAACGAGTGCCCCGCGATCTTGAAGGCACGCTCGGCCTTCGGGTCCCCGTGTCTCAGCACGGCAGAGATGCCGAGTTCATGGAGGAGGTGCGAGATGTCCGCAGCCAAAAGGTCCCGCGGGTGGAGGACAGGCGTTCCGATGGCAGTCACGTCCATGGCCGGCTGATGTGGCACGAGCACCTCGAGTGGGGGAATGACGCCCCAGTACCCAATGTTTGCGTCACTGTTCCGTCATCGCTGCGACCCCTTCGCCGGTCCGCCCGCACCGCCCTTCGCTCCGCGCATTCGGCGGAGGTCGGCGGCAGCCTGGGTACGGTTTGCCACTCCCAGCCGGCGGAGGATCTCCTCGACGTGACGGCGGACGGTGTGCGGACTGATTCCGAGTCGCGCCCCGATCTCCTGGTTCCGGAGGCCGTGCTGCAGGAGGTCGGCAACATCCACTTGTCGCGGTGTAAGCTCTACGGCGATGCGCTCGGTGGAGATGGGGAGGGCCTCCACCCTTATCGTCGCGCCGGCGATCCGAACCGAGGCGACACTCACCTTGCCCGGCTCCGCGCCGAGTATGGCCGACTCGGCCGACGGGCTGGAGGCAAGGACCTCAGCCGTGTCAGGGTCCCGCACGACCGCCACGAGCCCCAAACGATGCAGGAGCGCGACGAGGTCCTGGGCGATGCCATCAACCGGCTGCTGGTTCACAGTGGTCTTCATAGGTGTCCGCAAGGTGATGTTGTGTGCACGTTCCCGCATGGGTCATTCGACCTATGCCGAGGTTTCGAATCCATTAAGGCTGTGGCGAGGTACTGACATTGCGCCCCGCCACTGCGGCCCCCAGACTTGAACCATGAACACAACCTCGAGATTCCCGAGCTCCGCCCTCTCGCTCGCCTGCCTTCTCTTCGCCGCAGCTGTCGCCTTGGGTTCGGCGGGCGTATTGGGCGCGCAGGACGCCGCCCAAGCCGCCGGACCGAAGGTCGGCGACATGGCGCCCGACTTCACCCTCCCGGCAGCGACCAAGGCCGGCGTGACCCCCGCTCCGGTCAAACTTTCTGACCTGCGCGGACAGGTGGTCGTGCTCGCCTTCTTCCCGCGAGCCAGGACGGGGGGCTGCACCGCGCAGATGGAGGCGTATCGCGACCAGTACGCGACGCTCTTCAATGGCGGCAAGGGCGTTCGCGTCCTCGCGATCAGCACCGACGACGACACCACGCTGCACGCCTGGGCGGTCGAGAAGGACTTCCCCGTGACCTTCGTCAGCGACAAGGCGGGCGCAGCGGGCACTCCGTACGACGTGATGTTCGACCGTGCGGGAGTGAAGTTCATGCGGCGCGTGCTGTTCGTGGTCGGACCGGACGGGCGCATCGCGCACGTCATGCGTCCGTTCCGTGAACTCTCCGCCGACGCGTACACCGAACTCGGTGCGGCAGTGAAGAAGGCTTCCGGGGGCTGAGCCCTTGGCGGTTCATTCGCTGGACGTCGCGGCGGAACTGCGCGGGATGTACGAGGCGGCGCTCGACGCCGCCGACCCCGCGAAGGCGGTGCGCGACGGACTGGCTGCCCGCGAGGTCGCGCTCGAACTCGGCCGTGACCGTCCGCATTGGGTGATCGCACTCGGCAAGGCCGCTCCCGCCATGGCGGAGGCGGCCTTGTCGCATTGCGAGCGCGCCGGACTCGAGGTCGCCGGCGGACTCGTCATCGGCGCAGTGGACGCGCCGGCCCTGCATCCCTCGGTCGAGATGCTCGTCGGCGATCACCCGGTGCCGGGAGTGCGGTCGCTGCACGCGGCAGAGCGACTCGCCGCGCTCACCGAGCGCGTCGGGCGCAACGACGTGGTGCTGCTCCTGATCTCCGGTGGCACGTCGAGCCTCGTGGGTGCGCCGATCGACGGCATCCGCCCGGAAGACCTCGCGTCACTGCATGCCCTGCTGCTGGGAGCTGGCGTGCCGATCGGGCGCGTGAACGCGGTGCGCAAGCGGTTCTCGCGCTGGGGCGCGGGGCGGCTCGCCGCGGCGCTCGACTGCTCGCGGGTGATCCCGATCCTCCTCGCCGACGTGCCGAACGAGGACCCGGCGATGGTCGGGTCGGGACCGGTGTCGCCGGACGGGCTCGAAGCCTGGCACGTCGAGCGCATCCTGCGAGACGCCGGCGTGGCCGTACAGGTGCCTCTCTCCGTCGCCTCGGCCATCGGCGCCATGCGCGCGGGCGCGATGCCGGAGACGCCAAAGCAGGGGAGTCCGGCGTTCTCGCATGTCGAGGAACCGTTCGTCATCGGCAACTCGGCGGCGCTCGAGGCGATCGCGGCGCGGGCGCAGGAGATCGGTTGCGCCCCGGTGCTCCTCTCGCACACGCTCCTGCAAGGCGATGCGAAGGCGGCCGGCCGCGTGGTCGCGCACTCCGTCGCGCGCGCCGCGCGCGGGAGCTGCCTAGTCTGGGGCGGCGAGACCACCGTTCGCCTTCCGACGGACCACGGATTGGGCGGGCGCTGCCAACAACTCGCGCTCGCCGCCGCCGAAGTGTTCGACGACGCGAAGGTCCAGGGCGTGTGGCTGCTCGCGGCCGGGACCGATGGGCAGGATGGTCCGGCGCCGGCGTGCGGGGCGCTGGTGCACGAGGGAACGTGGCGCAGGAGCGCCGCCTGCGGCGGCGACCCCGCGAAGTCGCTCGAGCGTTGCGACAGCTACGCGGCGCTGCTCGCGGCCGGCGCGATCCTCCCGGCGCGTCACACGGGCACGAACGTGATGGACATCGTGGTGGCAATAAGGGCGTGAGGCGGCGAAATTCCGCGCATGCCACACAGTGCCCAGACGAAGCAACCGTTCTCCGTCGCCATAATCCAGGACGGCATCGAGTCGACGCTCGAATCCACGCTCACGGCGACGATCGCGCGCATCCGTGAGGCCCACGCGCGCGGTGGCCAGATCATCTGCCTCAAGGAACTCTTCAACGCACCGTACTTCTGCAAGAAGCTCGATGCGTCGAACTTCGACATCGCCGAGCCGGTCACGGGGCCGACGGTGACGGCGCTGCAGGCGCTGGCGAAGGAGCTCGAGATCGTGATCGTCGCGCCCTTCTACGAGAAGCAGGCCGCGGGCGTCTATCGCAACAGCGCCGCGGTGATCGACGCCGATGGCACGCTGCTCGGGCTCTTCCGCAAGATGCACATCCCGCACGACCCGATGTTCGAGGAGAAGTACTACTTCGCACCGGGCGAGTCCACGGACCCGGTGCAGCCGAAGGGCGCGCCGGGGCCCTATGCGGAGTCGGGCGGGTTCATGGTCTGGAAGACGCGCTACGCGACGATCGGCGTGCTCATCTGCTGGGACCAGTGGTACCCGGAGGCCGCGCGCGTGACCTCGCTGCTCGGCGCGGACATCTTGTTCTACCCGACGGCGATCGGCTGGCACCCGGCGGAGAAGGCCGAGTGGGGCGTGGCGCAGGCGGACGCATGGCGCACGGCGCAGCGCGCGCACGCCATCGCCAACGGCGTCTTCGTCGCGTCGACCAATCGCACCGGCTTCGAGCCGGAGTCGGGCACCAACGGCATCGAGTTCTTCGGGCATTCGTTCGTGTGCGACCCGTTCGGCCGGATGATCGCCGACATGGACACCGAGCCCGGCACGCTCGTGGCGCGCTGCGACCCCGCGCTGATCGAGTACACGCGCCGCAACTGGCCCTTCCTGCGCGATCGTCGCGTGGACGCGTATGGCGGGCTCCTCAAGCGCTGGCTGGGACCGTGAGCGCGCGCGGAGCGACCTCGGCACCAACCGGCGGCGTGCGTTGGCCGGCCGAGTGGGAGCGGCACGATGCCACGTGGATCGCATGGCCGCACCACGAGCCCGACTGGCCGGGAAAGCTCGGCCCCATTCCCTGGGTCTACGCGGAGATCGCGCGGGTGCTCGCCGAGCACGAGCGCGTGCACATCCTCTGCCACGACGAGGCGACGGAAGAGAAGGCCTGGCATGCGCTCCAGATGCACGAAGTCCGGAAGTCGCGCGTGCAGCTGCACCTGTGTCCCAACGACCGCGTCTGGCTGCGCGACTCCGCGCCGACGGCCGTGCACCGCGACGACGGCAGCGTGCTGCTGGTGAATTGGGACTTCAACGCATGGGCGAAGTACGAGAACTTCGCGCTCGACCAGCGGGTCGGCGCGCTCATCGCGGAACAGACGGGCTTGCCGCGCACCGAGCCGGTGTGGACGGCGGGCGGACGGTCCGCGGGTGGCGCGCCGGCGCCCGGTGCGCGGCGCATCGTGCTCGAGGGCGGCGGCATCGAGACTGACGGCCGCGGCACGATGCTCGTGACCGAGGAGTGGCTGCTCAGCGACGTGCAGGTGCGGAACCCCGGCTTCGGCCGCGCCGACTACGAGCGCATCTTCGCCGAGGAGCTGGGCATCACGAAGACCATCTGGCTCGGTGAAGGCTGCGTCGGTGACGACACGCACGGGCATGTGGACGACATCGCGCGATTCGTCGCGCCCGGCGTGGTGGTGCTCGCGCACGAGGAGGATCCCGCGGACGAGAACCACGCGAGGTCGCTCGACAATCTCGAGCGGCTGCGCGGGGCGACGGACGCCCTGGGCGAGCCGATCCGCACCATCACCCTGCCCTACCCGCGTCCCGTGGTGATGGACGGCACACGCCTCCCGGCGAGCTACGCGAACTTCTACATCGCCAACGGCGTGGTGATCGTGCCCACGTTCAACGATCCCAATGACCGCCTGGCGCTGAACGCCCTGGCCGAATGCTTCCCGGGACGGCAGGTCGTCGGCATCCACGCCGTCGACCTCGTCTGGGGGCTCGGCACGCTCCACTGCCTCACCCAGCAGCAGCCGGCCGCGCGTGGCCGCAAGGGAAGGACCAAGGGATGACCTCACCCACCGGGGCCGATCCGCTGCGCGACCTGCTGCAGGCACGGCTGGGCGGGCAGTATGAGATCGAGTCGCTCCTTGGCCAGGGCGGCATGGGGAGCGTGTACCGGGCGCGCGACAAGACGCTCGACCGCCTCGTCGCGATCAAGGTGATCGGCGGCGACGTGACGACCAACGCACAGCTGCGCGGGCGCTTCCTGCTCGAGGCGCGCACGGTCGCGAAGATGCGCCACCCGAACCTCGTCGCCGTGTACAGCGCCGGTGACGTGGACGGCCTCCTCTACTTCGTGATGGAGCTCGTGCCCGGCGAGTCCCTCCGCGCGCTGCTCGACCGTGAGGGTACGGTCGAGAAGCACCGCGCGGAGCACATCCTGTACGAGCTGGCGATGGCGCTCGACTACGCGCACGCCAACGGCATCGTGCACCGCGACGTGAAGCCCGAGAACATCCTGCTCGACCGCGAGACCGGGAGGGCGATGCTCACCGACTTCGGCGTGGCGCGCGCGCTCGAGGGTGATGGCGGCATCACGGGCACGGGGATGATCCTCGGCTCGCCGCGGTACATGAGCCCGGAGCAGGCCTCCGGCGAGTCGACGCTCGACGGACGCAGCGACCTCTACTCTCTCGCGCTCGTCGGCTACGAGATGTACACGGGCAAGCCCGTGGTCGAGAGCAGCAACGTCGCCGGCATGCTCGTCAAGCACCTCACCGAGACGCCAAGGCCGCTCGGGGAGGCGGTGCCCGATGTGCCCGAGGGCGTGGCGACGGCGATCGACCACGCGCTCGCGAAGGATCGCGCGCGGCGCTGGGCGACAGGCCGGGAGATGGCCGAGGTGATCGGCATGGAGTGGACGCCGACCGGGGTCAACTCGGGCGGTGGCCAGCGCGCGGCGGCGCTCGCGGTCGCGAAGGCGCTGCCGGCGCGCCGCGCGCGCCGCATCCGCATCGCGGCGATCGCCGGCGCGGTCGTGCTGGCCGTGGCGGCGGTGGCCTCGTTGACGTCCCGGCGCGAGACCGTCGACCCTCGCCGCTCCTACGCCGTCGTGCCGTTCGACGTGCAGACCGGCAACCCGAACGCGCAGTGGCTGCGCGACGGCGCCGTCAACATGCTGACGATGGCGCTCGGCCAGTGGCGCGACCTCACGGTGGCGGACTACGAGCGCACGCTCGTGCTGGTGCGCGAGGAAGGATTCGACGACAAGCGCGTGGACCTCAACGGCGCGCGGCGCATCGCCGAGAAGGCCGGCGCCGGCACCGTCGTCATGGGCGTCGTCACGACGAGTCCCGACTCGCTGCACGTGCAGGCGACGCTCTATGACGTGAAGTCGGGCGCGGCGCTGCCCAACCGCACGATGCTGTCGGCGGGCATCGGCTCCGACCCACGGCCGCTCTTCGACAGCCTCGCGCGCTACCTGCTCGACGCGGCCGGCGGCGTGCCCTCGGCGTCGGTCGAGCTGGCGCGCGCCACGACGACCTCGCTCGAGGCTTACCGCGCGTACCTCGACGGCGTGCGCCTGCTGAACTCGTGGAGGCTGCCGGAGGCCGACTCGGCTTTCCGCGTGGCGATCCGCGCCGATTCCACCTTCGCACTCGCCTGGCACAAGCGGGCGCTCGCGCTCGGCTGGGGAGAGGCGGGGAGCGACCAGTACCTCGCGGCCACCCAGCGCGCGGTCGACCTCTCGGACCGGCTTCCGGCGCGGGAGCAGGCGCTGGTGCGCGGGCATGGTGCCCTCGCGCGGGCCCTGCACTCCCAGATGCAGGGAGACACGGGCCAGCGGCGCGGCTACGCGGAGGCGCAGCGGATCTTCTCGGACCTCGTGGCCCAGGACCCGCTGGTCGCCGAGGGATGGTACGGACTCGGCGACGCATACTTCCACGACAACATGCGGCAGGACGACTCGATGCCGGCGGTGCAGCGCCGCGTGGGCGGCTCGGTGCGTGCCTTCAATCGCACGCTCGCGCTCGACTCCACGTTCCACCTGGCGTATTCGCACCTGCTCCAGTACTACCAGGCCTTCTCGGCGCCCTCGAACGGGTTCGTGATGGACGGCGACTCCGTGCGGTTCGTCGGCTCGCCGGAGGCGGTGCGCGCGGCGGGTGGCGCCGCTGCCGTGGCCGCGTTGCGCACGCGAGCGACGGCGCGCGGGCTGGAGGTCGCGCGAGGCTGGGTGCGGGCCGACCCCGACGCACCGGCGCCGTACCTGATGCTCGCGAACATGTACCTCGCGGCGGGAGAGGCCGATTCGGGCGTCGCCGTCCTCGACCGCGCGGTGGCGCGGCCGACCGTCAACCGGCCGACCGTCGGCCTTGCCGCCGCGATGATGCAACTCGTCGCCGACGATCCGCGGGCGTATCCTACGATGCGCCAGGTGACGACGACGGCTACGGTCGCCCAGTTCCGCGACGCGCCGATGAACGAGCGCCACGCCGCGCTCGCGAGCGCGATCACCATCGCGGGCGCGGTCGGCAACGGGGCCGAGTTGCAGCGGACCATCGGCCTCTTCGCGCGGGTCGACTCGATGTTCATGTATGGTCCCGCCAAGACGCAGGTCGCGCTCGGCTGGTTCGGCATCGGTACGCGCCTGGCACTCGGGGAGTCCCTCGACACCGCCAACCGGCGCGCGCTCCTCGATGGGATCCACGCGCTCGACGAGATCCCCGGCGCGGCCGGCAACTCGGTCCGCAGCAGCTCGGCGGTCGTGCCGTTCGTCGCCTACCTCGCGACCAAGGACACGACGTTCTCCTCGGCGGTGCGCCGGTGGTCCGCCCCGACGGTTCGGCATACCGACCTCGCCGCGCTCGAGGCGCTCCAGCGCGGCGACACGGCTGCCGCACGCGCGATCGCGGCGGCGTACCCCAGCGCCGACAGCGTACGCACGTCGCGCCTTGCGCTCGCCGGCCTGCGCACGATCGCCCGTGCCGAGGTGCTGCTCGCGCTCGGGGACACCTCGAAGTCAGTGGCCTACCTCGAGGCCCTCGACCCGGTCCGATTCACCTTCAGCATCGTCGAACCGGGGATGGCGGCATTCGGGCGCACCTTCGCCGCCCGGGCGCGCATCTACGAGGACCGGGGGGAGACGGACAAGGCGATCGCGGCGTGGGAGGAGTACCTCCGGCGTTTCGAGCACGGGGACCAACTCGTCGAAGCGGAGAGGGCCGAGGGACGCGCGGCGCTCCGGCGTCTGCGCGAGACCGCGCGCTGAGCCAGATTGACCCGTCCACGAGGGCGTGCCGTGCGCGGCGCACCCATCCTGCATTCACCTGTCTCCGTCCGGAGCGTGCGTGACGCGCCGTCGCATCCTGCTGTCCATCGTCCCGATCCTCATCTCGTCCGCGGCCGCCTGCGGCAGCGACGACTCCGAGTTCCGGCTGGGAATGGCCGGCCCGTTCGAACAGGCGTTCGGCGCGGCCAACCGCCGCGGCGCCGAGCTCGCGGTCCAGGAGATCAACGCCGCGGGCGGCATCGACGGCCGTTCGTTGCGGATCGAGTTCAAGGATGACCATGGAGAAGGTTCGCGCGCCGCGAGCGTGGCGCAGGAGTTCGTGGACGACCCGACCATCTCCGCGGTCGTCGGCCACGTGAGTTCCGGAGCGATGGTGGCGGCGGCGAAGATCTACGACGCCAACCTCGCCGCGGTCGCCACGACGGCGTCCTCACCCGAGCTCACCGGCATCTCGCCCTGGGTGTTCCGCGTCATCTCGAGCGATTCCGCGAACGGCGTGGACCTCGCGCGGTTCGCCGAGCGACTCGGCAAGCGGCGCGCCGCGATCCTCTACGAGAACGACTCGTACGGCCGCGGCCTCGCCGACAACTTCCGCCGCAACTTCAAGGGCGAGGTGCTGACCTTCGACCCGATCGACGCGTCCGGCTCGCGCGCCGACGTGTATATCGCGTGGTTCCTCGCGCACCGGCCCGACCTCGTGTTCGTGGCGGGCACGGACCGCTCCGGCATCGCGCTGCTTCGCGAGGCGCGACGGCAGGGACTCAAGGTCGACTTCCTCGGTGGCGACGGTTGGACCGGCGTGGCCGCGGACCCCGAGGCCGCGGAAGGCGCGCTCGTCGGCGCACCGTTCACCTCGCTCGACCCGCGGCCCGCAGCCCAGAAGTTCGTCGCGGCGTATCGCGCAAAGTACGCCAGCGAGCCCGACGGCAACGCCGCGCTCGCCTATGACGCGGTGTACCTGTTGGCAGCGGCATTGAAGGACGTCGGCTCCGACCGCGCGAAGGTCCGCGACTGGATCGCGTCGCGCACGACCGAGCGGCCGTTCGACGGTGTGACTGGCTCGATCGCCTTCCTGCCGACCGGCGACCCGGTCGGCAAGTCGTTCTCCATGGTGCGCGTGACGCGCGGGATGCTGCCGATGGCGGAGGGTCGCTGATGAACCTGCTACGCTTCGACTCCATTCGCAGCCGCCTCATACTCGGCTTCTCGCTGATCGTTGGCCTGCTCGCCATCGCCGGCGGCGTCGGCCGCGTGGCGATCGCCAACTTCAGTGGCGAGATCCTCGGGACGCTGACGACGGTGCGCCGCGAGACCGCGCTCACCTCCTCGCTCACGACGAGCGTGGCGCAGGAACTCGCCGCCGCTGGACGTTACCTCGACCGCGCCGGCGAAGCGGACCTCGCCGCCTACCGTGCCCATGGCTGGCAGGCGCACCAGGCCCAGCACGCGCTCAACGGGAGCGACGGGCTGACCTCGACCGAGATCGGGCTCATCGCGAGCATCGACGAGAGCCTCTCGGCGCTCGAGGTGGGGCTCACGCAGGCACACCGCCTGCGCGACCTCGGCAGACTCGCGGAAGCCGCCGCGCGGGCCGATTCCGTACGGTCGCTGGAGGCTGAGCTGACGCGCGACATCGAGCGCCTCAGCGTCATGCGCGCCCGCGAGGTGGACCGCGCCACCGACGACCTGAGCACCCTCGCCGACCAGCGGCGGCAGTTGCTGCTGACGGTGGTGCTCATCGCGATCGTGCTGGCGGTCATCATCGTCCTTAGCACCGTGCGGTCGATCCAGCGGCCGCTCGACCGCCTCGTCGGCCACGCGCAGGCGCTCAGCGGCGGCCGGCTCGACCATCGCACCGACGGCGAGTTGCCGGGCGAGTTCCGGCAGCTCGCCGAGGCCATGAACACCACCGCCCACTCGCTCTCCCGCATGACGGGCGTCGCGACGACCACCTCAGAGGAGGTGGCGACCTCGGCGCACCAGCTGACCTCCGCCGCCGAGCAGATCTCGCTCGCGGCGAGCCAGACGGCCACCGCGATGAGCGAGGTGACCGAGGGCGCCGAGATCCAGGTCTCGTCGCTGCGTGATGCGGACGCGGCGCTGCAAACGGTGCGCGAGCGGGCCCACGAGGTCCGTGCCGGCGCCGAGGAGGTCTCCGACCTCTCCGCCGAGATCGAGCGCCAGGCGCGCGAGAAGCGCGCCGAGATCACCCGCGCCCTCTCGCTGCTGGTGGAGATCCGCCAGTCGGTGGACCGCGCCGCGGCCGAGGTGCGCGAGCTCAACGCGACGGCCGAGAGCATCAACGGCTTCGTCGGCATTGTGAGCCGCATCGCCGAGCAGACGAACCTGCTCTCGCTGAACGCGGCGATCGAGGCGGCTCGCGCCGGCAGCGCCGGCCGCGGCTTCGCCGTCGTCGCCGACGAGGTGCGCAAGCTCGCCGACCAGGCGCAGCGCGCCGCCGACGACGTCGTGCAGCTCACGGCCATCGTCACGCGGCGCGTCGGCACCACCACGACGGCGATGGAGACGGGCGCCACGCGAGTCGCCGAGATCGAGAGCGTGTCGCAGGGCATCGACGGCGCGCTCGAGTCCATCGGCAAGTCCGCCGAGCTCACGCGCGCCGCCGCCATCGGCCTCGGCTCCGCGGCCGACGCGAACGTCGGTGCGGTGAATGAGGCCGCGGCCGGCATCTCGCAGGCGGCGCGCACCGCCGAAGGCCACGCCGCCGCCGCCGAGCAGGTCAGCGCATCCACGCAGGAGCAGAGCGCGGCGTGCGAGGAGATGTCGAGTGCGGCGACGGCGCTGCTCCAGGGCTCGGTCCGGCTGAAGGAGATCGTCGCCGGGTTGCGAGAGGGGTGACTGTGTCGCTCGTGAACGGCCGGCTTCCCGAGGTGCCGCGCGGCACGCCGGCCGTGCTGCTGCTGAGCGGAGGGCTCGACTCCACCACCCTGCTCGCCCTCGCGTCGACGGCGGGCTACGCGGTGCACGCGATGACCTTCCGCTACGGGCAGCGGCATGGCATCGAGATCGACCGCGCGCGCGCGATCGGCGAGCGGTGGGGCGTCGCGCGCCACGTGCTGGTCGACATCGACCTGCGCGTGTTCGGCGGGTCGGCGCTGACGGCGGACATCGAGGTGCCGAAGGGCGGCGAGGGGATACGGTCGGGTGGCGGCGGGACCGGGGCGGGCGCCGGCACCGAACACGCGCCGCCGAGCGAGATCCCCATCACCTACGTCCCGGCCCGCAACACGATCTTCCTTTCGTTCGCGCTCGCGCTCGCCGAGACCGTCGGCGCGTCGGACATCATGATCGGGGTGAACGCGCTAGATTACAGCGGGTATCCGGATTGCCGGCCCGAGTACATCGCGGCGTACGAGCGGATGGCCAACCTGGCGACGCGCGCGGGGGTCGAGGGCACGACGCACACGCGGATCGTGACGCCGCTGATCGACCTCTCCAAGGCCGACATCATCCGGACCGGACTCGCGCTCGGGGTGGATTACGACCAGACCATCTCCTGCTACGACCCCGCGCCCGATGGCACGCCGTGCGGGCGTTGCGATGCGTGCCTGATCCGGCAAAAGGGATTCGCGGAGGCGCTGCGCTGATGTATACCGTCAAGGAGATCTTCTACACGCTGCAAGGGGAGGGCATACACGCCGGGCGACCGGCCGTGTTCTGCCGCTTCTCCGGCTGCAACCTCTGGACGGGGCGCGAGGCGGACCGCGCGAGCGCCACGTGCACGTTCTGCGACACGGACTTCATCGGTGTCGGTCCCGACGGTGGCAAGTTCGCCACCGCCGACGCGCTGGCCGAGGCGGTCGCCGCTCGCTGGCCAGAGGCCGCGGGCGGACGCCGCTTCGTCGTCTGCACCGGCGGTGAGCCGCTGCTCCAACTCGACGAGGTGGCGATCGACGCGCTGCACGCGCGCGGCTTCCAAGTGGCGGTGGAGACGAACGGCACGCAGCCGTTGCCGCGCGGTCTCGACTGGGTCTGCGTCAGTCCCAAGGCGGACGCTCCGTTGGCGGTCACCGGCGGCGACGAACTCAAGCTCGTCTTCCCGCAGGACGCCGCGCCGCCGGAACGTTTCACCGGGCTCGACTTCCGCCACTGGCTGCTGCAGCCGATGGACGGTCCGCGACTCGCAGAGACGACGCGGGACGCAGTGGCGTATTGCCTGGCGAATCCGCAGTGGCGACTCTCGGTGCAGACGCACAAGGTGACCGGCGTTCGCTGACCGGGAGTAGCCTGACCGTGGTATCGGCTTGCCTCATTGACGCGGGGGCAGGTGGAGCGGAACTTAGAGGCGTCGTCGCGAACCCCGCGGCCTTCCCACTCTCAAGCACCCCAGAGGTGTACCTCGTATGCGAATCCGATTTGTCAGCGGGATGTTCGCGTTCCTTGGCCTCCTTCTCCTCGCCGGCACTGCCGAAGCCCAGACGGGAACGGTCAGCGGACGCGTGACGGCGCAGGAGTCCGGCACGCCCGTGGTCGCGGCGCAGGTACGCGTCATGCGCGGCCAGTCCGAGGTGGCGCGCGGCGTGTCCGATGAGGGTGGAAACTACCGCATCATGAACGTGCCGGTGGGCACCTACGCCGTGATGGTCAACCGGATCGGCTTCCTGCAGGCGACGGTCGAGCGCGTCGTGGTGACCGCCGACGGCACGGCGACAGCGGACGCGGCGATGTCCGATGCTGCTTCACTCCTGAACCCGGTGGTCGTCACTCGCGGCGCCGCCGGCATGAAGGTGACCGAGGCGCCGATCTCGATCTCGGTCGTCAACGAACAGCGCGTGGAGGAGCGGCCGGCGGTCACCATCACCGACCACCTCAAGTCGACGCCCGGCCTCTCGATCTCCAACGGCGGCATCGTGCAGGCGAACATCGTCTCGCGCGGCTTCAACAACGCCTTCTCCACGTCGATGATGATGCTGCAGGACTACCGGTTCGCCGGCGTCCCGTCGCTGCGCGTCAACGTGCCCTTCCTGTTCACCGGCACCGGCGAGGACATCGAGCGCATCGAGGTCCTGCAGGGCCCGGCCTCGGCGCTCTACGGCCCGAACTCGGGAGCCGGCGTCATCCACGTCGTCACCAAGAGCCCCTTCACGTCGCAGGGCACCACGTTGACGGTTGACGGCGGTGAGCGGTCGCTGCTGCGCGTCGGCGGCCGTCACGCGGGCGTGTTCAGCGAGAAGCTCGGCTACAAGCTCTCCGGCGAGTACTTCACCGCGAAGGACTGGGAGTACAACGATCCCAACGAGACCGAACTTCCGGCCAGCGCCACGCCGGTGGAGCGCGAGGCGTTCAAGCTGTGGTCTCCGACCGACCCGCGCGTGCCGGCATCGCGGCAGGGTCAGCCGAAGTTCCGCGACTTCGACCTGCTCAAGTACTCCGGCGAGGCCCGAATCGACTACCGCCCGAGCGAGAACACCGAGTTCATCACCACCGCCGGCTACACGCAGCTCGGCACCGCGCTCGAGATCACCACGACCTTCGGCGCCGCCCAAGTGAAGAACTGGAGCTACACGAACCTCCAGCAGCGCTTCCGCCACAAGAACTTCTTCGCCCAGGTGTTCTACAACGCGTCCGACGCGGGCAACGACGACGCGCTCGACGACGCGGGCACGTACTACCTGCGCTCCGGCATCCCGGTGGTCGACAAGTCGAACGTGCTCGTCGGCCAGGTGCAGCAGACGTACGACTGGGGCTCGATGAAGCTCACGGGCGGCCTCGACTACATCGCCACGACGCCCAAGACGGCCGGCACGATCATGGGCCGCAACGAGAACGACGACAAGATCAACGAGTTCGGCGGCTACCTGCAGGTCACGCAGCCGCTCACCGCGAAGCTTGACTTCACCGGCGCCGTGCGCGGCGACCAGAACTCGCGCATCGAGGGCACCCAGTTCTCGCCGCGCCTCGCGTTCGTGTACAAGGCGGCCGAGGACCAGAACTTCCGCTTCACGTTCAACCGCGCGTTCAACTCGCCGGCGTCGTTCTCGTTCTTCCTCGACCAGTGGTCGGGCGTGCGGCAGAACCTCGGCCCCGCCATCAACAACCCGCTCCTCGGCGCCACCGACGTCCAGATCTTCGGCAACCCGTCCAAGCGCGGCTGGCGCTACGACCGCGCCTGCGACCCGTCGGTCAACGGCGGCCTCTGCATGCGCTCCAACTTCACCGGGCCGACGCCGGTTCCGGCGAGCGGCGCGACGCTGTTCCCGGGCACGATGCAGGCGCTCGGCGGCGCGCTGGTCGGCTCCATCGCCGGCACGTTCGGCCTGACGCCCGCGCAGCAGGGCAACATCCTTGGCGCCCTGCAGGGCCTCGCGCCGACGAACGCGCAGGTGCCGGTGGTGCTTCGCAACCTCGGCGCGCCCGGCACGCCGATCGTGCCGTTCAGCTCGGTGACCGACTTCTCGCCGCTCGGCGCTGACTTCTCCAACACGTGGGAGCTCGGCTACAAGGGTCTCTTCGGCGGGAAGTTCCGCGTCGCGGTCGACTACTGGTACCAGATCCGGCCGGCCGAGCCCACGACGCAGGTCATCAACCTTGACGACGCGGTGTTCATGTCGCCGGGCACGCCGACCACGCCTGGGCTCATCACGTTCCTCGGCGGCCAGATGGGTGGCGTGCTGGCGGCCAACGGCGTGCCGCCGGCCGCGATCCCGGCGGTCATCACGGGCTGGGTGACGCAGCTGGCGCAGCTCCCGGGCGGCCTGCTGAACTTCGACAACCCGCTCTACGACAAGAACTACCTCGTCTTCACATATCAGAGCGCGACGGGCCAGGTGGATGTCCACGGCATCGACTTCGCCGCGGACTACGCCCTCACGGACGTCTACACGATCGAGACGACCTACTCCCACCTCGCGCGGAACCTCTTCATCGACGCACCCGGCGCCAGCGCGGCGATGCCGCTCGCGGCCAACGCGCCGAAGCACCGCGCCACCGTCACGGTGCGCTACAACAGCGAGCCGCAGGGCCTCTCCGGTGAAGTGCGCGGCCGCTACATGGACGCGTTCGACGTGAACTCCGGCGTGTACAACAACTTCGCGACCGTCGGCACCATCCCGTACAACCGGGTGCCGGTGAACGCGTTCCTCGACCTTGGCATCTCCTACCGCCTGCCGATCGCGCAGAACGTGCGCCTCGGACTCAGCGCCCAGAACGTGCTCGACAACCGCGTGCCCTCGTTCATCGGCGTCCCGGAGGTCGGGCGCCTGGTGATGACGCGACTGCAGTACAGCTTCTAGTTCGACTGAAGGTTCTCCCGGCATCGCCGGGGGTGGACGGGGGCGGGCCAGGCGAACTGGCCCGCCCCCGTTCGTTATCTTCCGTCGATGCACGTCCTCCTCGATCCGGACCGGCGCCCCGTCGTGGGACACCGCGGCAATCGCGCCCACGCGCCGGAGAACACGCTCGAGTCGTTCGGCCAGGCGCTCGCGCTCGGCGTCGATGCGCTCGAGTTCGACGTGCACCTCTCGCGCGACGGCGTGCCCGTCGTCATCCACGATCCCACGGTCGACCGCACGACCGACGGCCGGGGCGCGATCGCCGCGATGACACTCGCCGAGCTCAAGCGCCTCGACGCCGGCGCCCGCTTCACGACCGACGGCGGACGCTCGCGGCCGTATCGCGGCCGCGGCATCACCATCCCGACGCTCGCGGAGGCGCTCGAGTTCACGGGGCGCATCCCGCTGATCATCGAGGTCAAGGCGCTCGACGCGGCGGAGCCCACGCTCGCCGCGCTGCAGCGTGCCGGCGCCGAAGGGCGCGTCCTGATCGGCTCGTTCAAGGACGCGGCCCTGGTGCCCTTCCAGCGCGCCGGCGTACCGGTGGGCGGTGCGCCTCGCGCGCTCGCCCGGCTCTACCTGCCCGCGCTGCTCGGCGCGCAGCCACGCTCACTCCCCTTCCAGTCCATGTGCGTTCCCCGGTTCCATCGCGGCCTGCCGGTCCCCGTGCGCCAGTACGCGCGGGTGATGCGCGCCCTTGGCCGTACCGCACACGTCTGGACAGTCAATGACCCGTCGCGCGCCAATCGCCTCTGGGCGAGCGGCGTGAACGGCATCATCAGCGACGATCCCGGCGCGATCATCGCGCTTCGCCAGGGTGCGGCATGACCAGTCCTCGATTCTCCCGCGCCACGAAGACCGTGGCCGCGACCACGGCGGCGACCGCAGCGATAGCGACCACGCCAACAAAGAAGAAGACCAACTACCGCGCGGCGTGGGCCGAGACCCGCAAGCTGATGTGGCAGCATCGCGGCGCGCTCGGTGTGGGCCTCGTGCTGATGCTCGTGAACCGGCTGGCGGGACTTGTGCTGCCGGGCAGCGCCAAGTGGATCATCGACGAGGTGCTCACCAAGCATCGCACCGAGCTGCTGATGCCGATCGCCATCGCCGCTGGTGTCGCCACGGTGCTGCAGGCGTCGAGCTCGTTCGCGCTCTCGCAGGTGATCTCGGTGGCGGCGCAGCGCGCCATCACCGAGCTGCGGCGCAAGGTGCAGGCGCGCATCCTGCGGCTGCCGGTGAGCTTCTTCGACGCCACGCAGAGCGGCGTGCTGATCACGCGCGTGATGACCGACGCCGAGGGCATCCGCAACCTGATCGGCACCGGCATCATCCAGCTCGTGGGCGGGCTGCTCACCGCGGTGATCGCGCTCGGCTACCTCTTCTACCTGAACTGGTTCCTGACCACGATCACGCTCGGCTTGCTGGCGCTGTTCGGCGTGATGATGGCGGTGGCGTTCGTGAAGCTGCGGCCGATCTTCCGCGAGCGCTCCAAGATCCAGGCCGAGGTGTCGGGTCGGCTCGGGCAGGCGATGGGCGGCGCGCGGGTGGTGAAGGTGTACACCGCGGAGAAGCGCGAGGAGATCGTCTTCACGCGCGGCGCGCACCGGCTCTTCCGCAACATCGCCTCGACTATCACCGGCACGAGCGCCATCGCCGCCGTGTCGACGGTGATCATCGGCGCCATCGGCGTGCTGATCCTCGTCGTCGGCGGACGCGCGGTCTCGGCGGGCACGATGACGCTCGGCGACCTCGTCTCCTACATCTTCTTCGTCGGAATCCTGAGCTTCCCGGTCGTGCAGATGGCGTCGATCGGCACGCAGATCACCGAGGCGTTCGCGGGGCTGGACCGCATCCGCGAGATCTTCGAGACGCCGACGGAGGATGAGGACGCGGCGCGCCGGGCCGTGCCGCGCCAGGCGGCCGCCGACGTCGTGTTCGACGACGTGTGGTTCGAGTACCGGGAGGGCATCCCGGTGCTCAAGGGCGTGTCGTTCGAGGCGCCGGCCGGCACCACCACCGCGCTCGTCGGCTCGAGCGGCTCCGGCAAGAGCACCCTGATCTCGCTGATCCTCGCCTTCAACCGCCCGCTCCGCGGCCGCGTGCTGATCGGCGGCCAGGACCTGACGACGCTCCGTCTCCGCGACTATCGCTCGACGCTGGGCGTGGTTCTGCAGGACAACTTCCTGTTCGACGGGACGGTCGCCGAGAACATCGCGTTCTCGAAGCCGGGCGCGACGGCGGCGGAGGTGCGGGAGGCGGCGCGCATCGCCAACTGCGACGAGTTCATCGCCGGGTTCCCGGACGGCTACGAGACGATCGTCGGCGAGCGGGGCGTGAAGCTCTCCGGCGGCCAGCGCCAGCGCGTGGCGATCGCGCGCGCGATCCTCGCCGACCCGCAGATGCTGATCCTCGACGAGGCCACCTCGAGCCTCGACAGCGAGAGCGAGCGGCAGATTCGCGAGGCGCTCAGCTCACTGCGCGAGGGCCGTACGACCTTCGTGATCGCGCACCGCCTCTCCACCATCCGCAGCGCCGACCAGATCCTGGTGCTCGAGCAGGGCGAGATCGTGGAGCGCGGCAATCATCGCGAGCTGATGGCGCTCGGCGGACGGTACCGGGAGCTGCACGACACGCAGTACGAGATCGAGAAGGATCTGTTCGTGAATCCGGGGGAGGATTTTGTTCCTGTTGCCTAGCCATGTGACTGCTACTGCAACGGCCACAGCAACAGCCAGAGGGAGTCACAGAGAGCACAGTGAACCGCGGGAGGACAGCAACTGAATTGTGGCTCCTCGGGTTTTTGTGTGGGTGATTCATGCACCCTTGGACCGCGGCAGCGGACGGCGATACATCGGCCATCCGGGCATTCGAGCTGCGAGGCGTGAGTCCGCCGACGACGACCCCGAGCCGCAGGCGGAGAGTGTCGAGTTCCTAGCCACCAGTCGCGAGAGAAAGTCAGTCAGCCTCAACAACCGGCCCGCCAGTGTCAAGTCGCGTGCGGACAACAACGACTTGAGCTCTGTCAGCGAGAACTCAGCAGCTGTCACACGGAACATGCGTCCAGCCAGTCGAGACGAGCAGCCGGCAAGCCGAGAGTGACGACCCGCCACTTGCGAGTAACGGGCAGTCACTCGCAAGTGTCGAGGTGCCAGCCGAGATCAGCGAGCCGCCAGCCTCAAGTGGCGAGCCGCCAGCCTCAAGTGGCGAGCCGCCAGCCTCAAGTGGCGAGCGGCCAGCCGCGATCAGCGAGCGGCCAGCCGCGATCAGCGAGCGGCCAGCCGCGATCAGCGAGCGGCCAGCCGCGATCAGCGAGCGGCCAGCCGCGATCAGCGAGCGGCCAGCCGCAAGTGGCGAGCGAGCAGCAGCAAGCAGCGGACGGACAGCACGGACCGACGAGCGGCGAGCAGAGTCCAGCGACCAGCCAGCAGCGACCGACGAGCGGCCAAGCGCGATCAGCAGACGGCGAGGCGGAATCAGCAGCCAGCCAGGCGGAGTCAGCAGCCGGCCAGACGAAATCCGCAGGCCGCGACGGCGCATCAGCGGGAGATCACGCTCGATGAACCGGAGTTGACCGCCCATGAAGGACGCACACGGGCGGAGTTCCGAAGGTCATTGCGTCCATACACTCGCGGCCGCGGCATGAAGCGCGGGGCGGCGGCGGCGCGGATCCGTGAGAGTGCGAAGCGCTTGGTGTGGTGCGGATTGGCCGCGAGCCAGTCGAGTCGCTCCCGCTTAACGCGGCCGCAGCGACGACAGTCGACACGCCGCACCGCCACCTCGAGATGGATCCGCAGGTCGCCGCACGGGAGATCGCGGAGCCGCCGCACGTGCGGTGCGCGAGCCCACAGGTACCGCAACGTGTTTTTGTTCGCGCCGGCTGAGGCGAATCACCCGCGCCTGCTCCCAATCGTTAACCGCGGTGCCATCCCCTGCGGACTCCTCTCGTG
>Ga0247822_10000341_pt1 | contig 24198 bp, 19 predicted proteins | sample 13C_Cellulose_Da_FD_192423 | JGI IMG/M metagenome (GOLD analysis project Ga0247822, IMG submission 192423) | Soil microbial communities from agricultural site in Penn Yan, New York, United States - 13C_Cellulose_Day30 | ecosystem: Environmental > Terrestrial > Soil > Agricultural land | place...
GGTCATCACCGGCGCGGCGGACGCGGTCGAGAAGGCCGGCGTCGTGGCGCAGCGGATGATCGACCAGGCCAAGCAGCGGCTGCCGCTGGACCCGGACGACGTGCTGCGGTTCTCGATGGAAGGTCCGGCGCGCGACACCGGAACGCCGGGCCGGTTCGTGCTGCCCGGCATCCGCAAGATCATCCAGCCCAAGACGCAGGGGCAGGGTGAATACATGCAGGCGATGATCGACAACGAGATCGTCGTCGGCATCGGGCCCGCAGGCACGGGCAAGACGTACCTCGCGGTGGCCGCCGCCGTCGACGCTCTGTCTCGCAAGCGCGTCAAGCGGATCGTGCTCGCGCGGCCGGCGGTCGAGGCGGGCGAGTCGCTCGGCTTCCTGCCCGGCGACATGCAGGCCAAGGTGGATCCGTACCTGCGGCCGCTCTACGACGCGCTCGACGACCTGATGCCGCCGGAGCGCGTGGCGCGGGCGCTGGAGACGCGCGTGATCGAGATCGCGCCGCTCGCCTACATGCGCGGCCGCACCCTCGCCGACGCGTTCGTGATCCTCGACGAGGCGCAGAACGCAACCAACGCGCAGATGAAGATGTTCCTCACACGCCTTGGCCTGAACTCGCGCGCCGTCATCACCGGCGACAAGACGCAGGTGGACCTGCCGAAGCGCGAGGACAGCGGGCTGCTGCAGATCGAGCGCATCCTGCCGGGCATCGACGGCATCGCGTTCCACTACTTCACCGAGGTCGACGTCGTGCGCCATCGACTCGTGCGCGAGATCGTGAAGGCGTACGCCGCGGACGCGGGCGCTTGAGCGAGCCCAGTGGCAAACGCGGGAAGATCAGCGTGGCCGTCCAGACCCTTGGCGACGGCGTCCGCGCGGCGGTCTCGCGCGAGCGGATGGCAGCGGCGGGCGAGCTGGTGATGCGCGCCGAAGGCGCCGGCGCGGGGCTGCTCTCCATCACGCTGCTGAGCAAGCCGCGGATGGCGGCGTTCAATCGCAAGCACCTCGGGCATGCGGGCGCGACCGACGTGATCTCGTTCGGCTTTCGCGATCCCGCGGGCGCCGTCATCGGCGACATCTACCTCTGCCCGGCGGTCGCGGCGGAGAACGCGCGGCGCTTCGGCGTGGGAGTGCGCGAGGAGCTGCTCCGGCTCGTCGTGCACGGCACGCTTCATGTGCTCGGGCACGATCATCCGTCCGGTGACCGGCGCACCGAGTCGCCGATGTGGACGCGGCAGGAACGGCTGCTCGCGCGGGTGATGCGCGCATGAGCCTGCTTGCCGTGGTCTTCGCGCTGGGAGCCGCCCTCGTGGCGGCGCTCTGTGCGTTCGCGGACGGGGCGCTCCTCGGGCTGGACGAGGACGAACCGCCGTCGGACCCGCGCGTCGGCGCGTTGCTCGGCCGCCGTGAGGTCGCGCACCGCGGCCTCGCCTTCAGCCGCATCCTCGCGCAGCTGCTCTCCGGCGCGGCGGCGTCCGTCTCGCTGCTCGTGAGCGGCTGGGTGCCCGCGCCGCTGCTGGCGCCGGTGGTCGTGCTCGCCGGCATCGTGCTGGTGGTGCTCACCGAGATCGCCGCCCGTGCCTCCGGTGACGCACTCGGGGAGCGCGGCCTCGTCGCCATCTTCCCGGCGATCGCGTTCATCGAGACGATCTCCGCGCCGGTGGTACTCTTTGGCGCGTGGGTGGACCGGATGCTGCACCGGCTGCTGCCGGCGCCCAAGGAGGACGAATCCGCGCACGACGACGCCGTCGAGCGCTTCCGCGAGGTCGTCTCCGCGGAGGCGGACGTCGAGGACGCCGGCCAGGTGATGCTCAACGGCGTCTTCTCGCTCGGAGACACGCAGGTGCACGAGATCATGGTGCCCCGTGTCGACATCGTCGGCATCGAGCGTGACACGCCGTGGTCGGAAGTGGTGGACCGCGTGCGCAGCGCGCGCCATGCGCGGCTCGTGGTCTTCGACGGCACGCTCGACGAGGTCATCGGCGTGCTCTATGCCAAGGACCTGTTGCCGGCGCTGCTCGCCGACGTGGAGCCGGCGGGCGGATGGCGCGCCCTCGTACGACCGGCGCTGTTCATCCCCACCAGCAAGAGCGTCGAGGCGCAGCTCCGCGACTTCCGCGCGAGCCGGCGCCACCTCGCCGTCGTCGTCGACGAGTTCGGGGGCACGGCCGGCCTCGTGACGCTCGAGGACGCGCTCGAGCTGATCATCGGCGACATCCAGGACGAGGGCGACCAGGAGCTCCCCGAGGTCGAGCGCGAGGAGGGCAACCGGTTCTGGGTCGCCGCCGGCGTCACGCTGGACGACCTCTCGGAGCTCACGGGACACGATTTCCGGCGCGGAGACATCACCACCGTGGGCGGGCTCGTGATGGAGTTGCTCGGCCGCGTGCCGCGCGCCGGCGAGTCGCTCTCGGTGGGCGGGTTCCGCCTCGTCGTCGAGCGCGTCGTGCGCCGGCGCATCGAGCGGGTCTACCTGGAGCCGCTGGCGCCCGTGCCGGAGGTGACGCGATGAGCTCAGTCCCGCTCATCCTCATCCTCGTCGGCGTCGTCGGCATGCTCACCGGCGCGGCGACGGCGCTGCGCACGGTCAGCCGCATCTGGCTGCGCCACTGGGCGGAACGCCGGCTCGCCGGCGCCGGCACCGCGGCGCTCTACCTCGAGCGCCCACAGCGGCTGCTCCTCGCCGCCGGCACCGGCATTGCCGGCACCGTGTTCGCGCTGGGCGCGATCATCGGCCTGCAGGACGGCGACAACGCGATTCGCCTGTTCGAGCATCTCCTGTTGGGTGCGTTGCTGCTGTTGGTGTTCGGACAGCTCGTGCCGCGGGCCATCGCCAAGCGGTGGCCGGCGCAGACGCTGCCCGTGCTGCTGCCGCCGCTGCGCGTGGTCGAACGCCTGAACGTGCCGCTCGCGGAGGCGGCGACGCGGCTCGTGCGATCGCTGCGCGGCACGCCTGCGCCCTCGACGCCCTCGCCATACGAGTCGCTCGAGGACCTGCTCCGCGAAGGGGAGATCGAGGGCGTCGGCGCGGCGAGCGAGCGCGCCATCATCAGCGGCGTCGTCGAGTTCGGCGACACCAAGGTCGGCGAGGTGATGACCCCGCGGTCGGACATCGTCGGCGTGGAGCGCAGCGCGCCGGCGGACGAAGTGGCGCGCATCGTCGCGCAGTCGAAGTACAGCCGCCTGCCCGTGTACACGCGCACCATCGACCAGATCGCCGGCATGATCACCGGCTGGGACGTGATCGCGCACCCCGAGTCGCCGTTGCGCGCGCCCCGCGCGGTGGCGTTCGCGGGCCCCGACGAACCCTGCCACACGCTGATGTCGCGCATGCTGCGCGAGCGACGGCATCTCGCCATCGTGCGTGGCGCGTCCGGCGAGACGCTTGGCCTCGTGACCCTCGAGGACCTCGTCGAGGAACTCGTGGGCGACATCAACGACGAGCACGACGACCCCGCATCCGAGACATGACCGTTCTTTCGCTTCCGGAAGGCACGCCGCCGGCGCTCCACGCGCTCTTCGACGATTTTCGCGCCGGCAAGAAGGCGGCGCTCGCGCGCGCCGTCAGCATCGTCGAGAACCACCGGCCCGGCGCGGAGCAACTGCTGGCCGCCTGCCATCCCGCGCTCGGCCGCGCCCGGCGCACCGGCATCACCGGGCCGCCGGGTGCCGGCAAGAGCACGCTCACGACGCTGCTCGCCGAGCAGTACCTCGAGGCGGGGCTCAAGGTGGGCATCGTCGCCGTGGACCCGACCTCGCCGTTCACGGGCGGCGCGCTGCTCGGCGACCGCGTGCGCATGGAGCGCGTGGCGCTGCATCCCAACGTCTTCATCCGCTCGATGGCGACGCGCGGCTCGCTCGGCGGGCTCGCGGCGATGACGCGCGAGGTGTGCGACGTGCTCGACGCCTTCGGCCTCGACCGCATCCTCGTGGAGACCGTCGGCGTCGGCCAGAGCGAGCTCGACATCGCGCGTCTCGCCGACACGAGCGTGGTCGTGCTGGTGCCCGAGTCGGGCGACTCGATCCAGACGCTGAAGGCCGGCGTGATGGAGATCGCCGACCTGTTCGTGGTGAACAAGGCCGACCGGCCCGGTGCCGACCGGCTGCGCAATGACATCGAGCTGATGCTCGGCCTGCGCAGCGGCGCGACGCTCAAGGACGTGCCGGCGCACCATGGCGTGGACCTCAAGCGGGTCAACCCCATGCGCGCGGCGCGCGAGGCCGCGGCCCGTGACGATGACGACAGCTGGACGCCACCGGTGCTGCGCTCCATCGCCATGACGGGTGAGGGCGTGACGGAGCTGGTGGGAGCCCTCGACCGTCATTTCGGGTATCTTGAACGCAGCGGGACGCTCCAGCGGCGCCGGCGGGCGCGGCTCCGGGAGCGCGTGGCAGATGTGGTCGAACGACGCGTGCGCGAGCGGCTCTGGAGCGATCCTGCCACGACGGAGTGGGTGGACGCGCAGTTGCCGGCGCTCGAGCGCGGCGAGACCACGCCGATGGCGGTGGCCGACGCGCTGTTGGCGCGCAGTGTCGCCGCCGGGACCCTTACTACCCCAGGAACGGCGCACCGATGACATCGACCTCCGAACTCGACCCCACGCTCGCGGCGATGCAGGAAGAGCTGGCCCAGCTCCGCGCCGAGGTGGATGCATGGCGCAAGCGGTATGAGAAGGGCGAGGTGCGCGAGATCGCGTACACGAACTCCGGCAAGGAGGTCGCGCCGCTCTACACCGCGCTCGACCTCGAGGACACCGGCGGCTCGGCCTTCGAGGTGCCGGGAGCGTACCCGTTCACGCGCGGCATCCACCCCACCGGCTATCGCGGCAAGCTCTGGACGATGCGCCAGTTCGCCGGGTTCGGCTCGGCGAAGGAGACCAACGAGCGCTACAAGTTCCTGCTCGCGCACGGCACCACCGGCCTCTCCGTCGCCTTCGACTTCCCGACGCTGATGGGCTATGACTCCGACCACCCGCGGTCGGAGGGCGAGGTCGGCAAGTGCGGCGTCGCCATCTCGTCGCTGGCGGACATGGAGGAGCTGTTCGAGGGGATCCCGCTCGACAAGGTCTCGACGTCGATGACCATCAACGGGCCGGCGATCATCCTCTGGTGCTTCTACATCGCGGCGGCGGAGAAGCAGGGCGTCAAGCCCGACCAGCTCCGCGGCACGGTGCAGAACGACATCCTCAAGGAGTACATGGCGCAGCATGCCTGGTGCTTCCCGATCGAGCCCGCGCTGCGCCTCATCATCGACATGTTCGAGTACGGCTCCAAGCACGTGCCCCAGTGGAACACGGTGTCGATCTCCGGCTACCACATCCGCGAGGCCGGGTCGACGGCGGCGCAGGAACTCGCCTTCACGCTCGCCGACGGCTTCACCTACGTGGAGCGCGGCATCGAGCGCGGGCTGGACGTCGACGACTTCGCGCCGCGCCTCAGCTTCTTCTGGGACATCCACAACGACTTCTTCGAGGAGATCGCGAAGCTCCGCGCGGCGCGCCGCATCTGGGCGCGCCACATGAAGGAGCGCTTCGGCGCCAAGTCGACGCGCTCGTGGATCATGCGATTCCACTCGCAGACGGCCGGCGTCACGCTCACCGCCCAGCAGCCGATGAACAACATCGTGCGCGTCGCCTACCAGGCGATGGCCGCGGTGCTCGGCGGCACGCAGTCGCTGCACACCAACTCGATGGACGAGACGCTCGCGCTGCCGACGGAGCACGCCGTGCAGGTGGCGCTGCGCACGCAGCAGGTGCTGGCGTTCGAGACCGGCGTGCCCAACGTGGCGGACCCGCTCGGCGGCTCCTACTACATCGAGAAGCTGACCGACGACCTCGAGCGCGAGGCCGAGGAGCTGTTCGCGCAGATCGCGGAGCAGGGTGGCGTGGTGCCTGGACTCGAGACGGGTTGGTTCCAGCGCAAGATCGCCGAGTCGGCGGCGCGCCAGCAGTGGGAGATCGAGCAGCACCGCCGGCTGATCGTCGGCGTGAACTCGTTCGAGAGCGAGGAGCAGGAGCTGACGATCCCGCTGCTCAAGATCGACGAGGAGGCGGCCAAGGCCCAGGCGGCCGCGCTGGCCAAGCTGCGGCGCTCGCGCGACAACGCCAAGTGCGAGTCGGATCTCGCGCGCCTTCGCGAGGCGGCGGCCGGCAAGGAGAACGTGGTGCCGTTCATCCTCGAGTGCGCGCGCAGCTACTGCACGCTCTATGAGATCCGTGCGGCGCTCGAGTCTGAGTTCGGCGCGTACCGGGAGCCGGTGTTCTTTTAACTACGGTGGGAGGTAGCAGGTAGCAGGAGCGCGACGGGGACTGCCGCCGCCCTTCACGCATCAACGCTGCCTCAACACGGACCGTCCCGCTCGCGAAGGCGCGGCAACAGTTCCCGCCGCGCCCCTGCCACCTGCTACCTGCTACCGATAAATGACCAATCCCAACTGGTGGAGCGAATACTTCGACTCCGGCTACATGCTAGAGTACGAGCCGCTCTTCAACCTCGTCGAGGATAGGCGGCAAGTCGCGCGGCTGGTCGAGCTGCTGGAGCTACCGTCCGGGGCGCGCATCCTCGACATGCCCTGCGGCCAGGGTCGGCACGCGCACCTGCTGGCCGAGGCCGGCTTTGACGTCGACGGACTCGACCTCTCGGCGCACCTGCTGGCGATCGCCAAGAAGCGCGGCACGGGCAAGACGCTCCGCTACCGGCGCGGGGACATGCGCAAGCTGCCGGCCGCGTGGACGGGGAGGTTCGACGCGGTGCTCAACCTGTTCACGAGCTTCGGTTTCTTCGCCGACGCCAGGGATGATGCGCGCGTCATCGCGGAGTGCGCTCGCGTGCTCAAGCCCGGCGGCGTCATGGTCTGGCAGGGCGGGAGCCGGGACGGTGTCATGTCCAAGTTCCTCACGCGGGACTGGTGGACCACGGCCGATGGCACCATCATCGCCCAGGAACGTTCGTTCGACCCCCTGTCCGGCTTCCTGACCATCGAGTCCACCTGGCGAGGCAAGGGAGGCATCGAGCACCGGGAGCACCGCATCAGGCTCTACACGGCATCGCGCCTCGCCGAGCTCATGCTCGAGGCTGGGCTCGTGGTCGAGCAGTCGTGGGACTCCTTCAGCGACCGTCCGCTGACGCGACGCTCCGGCGAGATGCTCTTGGTGGCGCGCAAGGACTGATCGGCCGCGCGGTGGGCGCGGCAGGTCTCGCGGGGGTATCCGGGGCCGACGGGCCCGGGAGCGATCCTTGCGGACCGGCTTCCTTGGGGTATTGTAGCGCGCCGCCGGCGTTCAATCGGCATGGGAGCCGCTGCGTCCGAGCGGCGCTCGTCAACCATCCTGCCTGGGTCCGATGCTCTTCTTCCAGCCCGCCATCGTTCAGCAAACCCCGTATGCGGAGGTCGCCGAGGCGCTCCCCGCCGTGGCCTGCTCGGGCGAACGGATCGTGGCGGTCGACGTGCGCCGGTATCCGCCGTCGCGGACGACGGCCGGGGAGCGTGCCGTCGCGGTCACCTCGGAGGCGGTGGGCCTGGAGCACTCCACGACGAATCTCGAGGTCGTGCAGGCCTACATGCTCCTCCGGGTGGGCGACGTCTGCCGCGAGGAGGATCGCCTCGAGTCGGAGCGACTTCTCCGCGCGCAGCGCTTTGTCGCCTCGGCGGCGGTGACGGCCATCCCGGCCGGGGAGGGCAACGTCATCATCCGCGTGGTCGTGGTCGACGAGTGGCCGTATGTGGTCGGCGGCGCCCTTCGCGGCGGGCAGATCGCCGCGGTGCGGGGCGGCAACCAGAACCTCCGTGGACGCGCACTCGCCGTCGTCGGCTCGTTCGAGCGCGGCTTGGGCTACCGCACCGGCTTCGGCCTGCGTGTGGAGAAGCACGGGCTCCTGTACCAACCCGCGCACTTCGCCGCCTTCGCCGAGCGTCGCCCGCTGGGCGGAACCGTCCAATTCGACCTCGCGAAACCGTTCCTCACCGACGGCCAGCGCCACGCGTTCCAGGCGAGCCTCGCGAACGAGACGCGCTTTCACGACCTGGTGCGGCCGGAGGGTGACGACGCGGCGGCCGAGACCGAGCGCAAGGTCTACGACGTGGCGTGGGTGGCACGGGTGGGAGCGCGACGCCGCGACGGGCTCTTGGGACTCGCCGGGGTCACGCTCATGCGCGAGGAGATGCGCACCGGCATCGGTCCGGTGGTGATCTCCGACTCGGGCCTCGTGCCGACGCTCGACTCGGCGCTGGTCGGCCGGTATCCCGATTTCTCGGCCCGGCGCGCCGGTCTCATCCTCGGCGTCCGTGCCCTGCGCTTCGTCACGGTGAGCCGGTTCGCCTCGCTGCGCGCGGCGCAGGACGTGGGGCGCGGCGTCCAGGTGAGCATGATCGTCGCCCCGAGCCTCGAATCACTCGACGACACGCGCGACATGCTGGTCTCCGGCGACATCTACGGCGGCACCGGCACGGCGAGTTCGTTCCTCTCCATGCGCGTGAGCGGCGAGGTGCGCGCGAACGCGCTGGCCGGTCCCTTCCGGGGAGTCGCCACCAGTGCGCGCTTCGACTGGCATCGCCTGGCGTCGGACCGCCGCACGCGCATCACGAGCGTCTCGGGATCGGTGCTCGGCAGCGCCATCGTGCCGTCGCAGCTCACACTGCGCGATCGTGACTTTGGCATCATCGGCCTGCCCAGGGGGCACGACGCCGGGGGACGGCGCGTGGTGCTGCGCCACGAGGAGCGCCTGTTGCTCGACATCTTCCGCCGGCGCGCCGACCTTGCACTCGCCTTCTTCGCCGACGCCGGCCGCATCTGGCGCGGCGATGTGCCGTACGGCGCGACCTCCCCCATCCGCGGTTCGCTCGGCTTCGGGATCCTCGGATCGCACCCGTCGGGCAAGCGGACCTATCGTGTCGATTTCGCCGTCCCGGTGAACAAGGGGCCCGGGGCCACCGGATTCGCCGTGCGTTTCAGTTCCGGCGACTTCACCGGCACGGAGTGGATGGAAGCGCGCGACGTGACGCGCGCTCGCGGCGGCACCGGCCCCGCGACGCTTACGCGGTGGTAGTGCCACCGAGTAGAATTCTCCCATGACACGTCCCATCCGAGTCCTCGTCGCCAAGCCCGGTCTCGACGGTCACGACCGCGGCGCCAAGGTCGTTGCCGCAGCGCTCCGCGACGCCGGCATGGAGGTCATCTACACCGGCCTCCACCAGACGCCGGAGATGATCGCTTCCGCCGCCGTGCAGGAGGACGTCGACGTCGTCGGCCTCTCCATCCTCTCCGGCGCGCACATGACGCTCTTCCCGCGCGTCCGCGAGCTGCTCGCGGAGCAGGGCCGCGAGGACATCCTCGTGACCGGCGGCGGCATCATCCCCAAGGAGGACATGACGGCGCTCGGCGGATTGGGCGTCGGCAAGCTGTTCGGGCCGGGGACATCGACGGTGGATCTCGTCGAGTACATCAAGCAGTGGTTCGCCTCGCGCCAGTCGCAGGAAGCGTGACGCCAAAGAGCCGGTTGCGGGACCTCGCCGCGGCGACGCGCGAGCTCGAACAGCGACTGCGGCTCGCCGGCGGCCCGGAGCGCATCGCCAAGCAGCATGCGCAGGGCAAGCTCACCGCGCGCGAGCGCGTCGCGGCGCTCAAGGACCCGGGCTCGCAGTTCCTCGAGCTCGGCCTGCTCGTCGCGCACGACCTCTACGGCGGCGAGGCGCCGGCGGCCGGCGTCGTGACCGGCATCATCCAGGTTCACGGACGCGAGTGCGTGGTGGTCGCCAACGACGCCACCGTGAAGGCCGGTTCGTGGTGGCCCGAGACCATCCCCAAGATCCTGCGCGCGCAGGAGTGCGCGATGCGGTCGCGCATCCCGATCCTCTACCTCGTGGACTCGGCGGGCGTGAACCTGCCGTACCAGGGCGGCGTCTTCCCGGGGCAGTACGGCGCGGCGCGCATCTTCTACTACAACTCGCTGATGCGCCGCTACCTGCGCATCCCGCAGCTCGCCGCGGTCATGGGACAGTGCGTCGCCGGCGGCGCGTATCTCCCGGCGCTCAGCGACGTGATCCTGATGGTGAAGGGCACCTCGTTCATGGGACTCGGCGGCCCCAACCTCGTGAAGGGCGCCACCGGCCAGTCCGTCGACGGCGAGACGCTCGGTGGCGCGACGATGCACACCGAGGTGAGCGGCGTCGCGCACTACGCGCTCGATGATGATGCCGCGTGCCTGGCCAAGCTCCGCGATCTCGTCGAACGGCTGGCGCCGCCGCCCCGGCTCGCGCCGCATGACCCGTCGGCGGTGCCCGGCGCCGACCCGGATACGCTCTATGACCTGCTGCCGAGCGACCATCGCATGTCGTACGACGCGCATGCGGTGCTGCGCGCGCTGGTCGACGACGGCGCACTCGACGAGTTCCAGCCGAACCTCGCGAAGGAGATGATCTGCGCCGACGCGCGCATCGAGGGCATCCCGGTCGGCGTGATCGCGAACGCGCGCGGGTTGATCAAGGGACGCGCCGGCGAGGTGCCGCGGTTCGGCGGCATCATCTACCCGGAGAGCGCCGAGAAGGTGGCGTTCTTCATCGACCGCTGCGACCGCGAGGGCATCCCGCTGCTGTTTGTCCAGGACGTCTCGGGCTTCATGGTCGGCAAGGAAGCCGAGCATGCGGGCATCATCCGCGCCGGCGCGCGCTGGGTGGAGGCGATGGCGACGGCGACGGTGCCCAAGCTGGTGCTGACGATCAACCACGCGTCCGGCGCGGGCTACTATGCGATGGCAGGGCAGGGCTTCGACCCCGACTTCATCTTCTCATGGCCCACCGGACGCATGGCCGTGATGGAGGGCGAATCGGCGGTGGCCGCGGTGCATGGACCGGCGATCGCCGCGGCGAAGAAGGCGGGTGGAGAGCCCGCAGCGGCGGTGCAGGCGTCCATGGACGAGATGCGAGAGGACTACGAGCACCAGCTCGACGCGCGCTACGCGGGCGCGCGCGGGTACATCGACGCGATCGTGTATCCCGAGGACACCCGCGCGAGCCTCGCGATGGCGCTGCGCACCGCGTGGCAGAACCCCGGCCCCCACCTCGGGCCGTTCGTCATCCCGTCCCAAGGCTGGAGCCGGTAGGGCGGACGGTCAGCGGAGCGTGCCCGCCGTGGTCATGCGGAGGCGCACGTTGAGCACCTTGTCGCCTCCCTCGAGCGGGACGATGGTCTGCGCGGTGTCGTACCCGGCTTTCGTCGTGAGCACGACGGTGATCCCCGAGCGCAATCCGTCGAGCACGTAGTAGCCCTCGGGGTCGCTCAAGCCGGACTGCGAGACGGCCTCGATCTTCGCTCCTGCGACCGGCGAGCCGGAACTCGCGTCGAGCACCTGGCCGCGCAAATGCGTGGGTGGCAGCGCCGTCGGCCCGGTCGGCCACTCGGTCGTCGGCGAGTCTGGGTGCGGCCCCACCTCCACGCACGCGGCGAGCAGCCAGCACGCCGCGAGTGCCGCCAGGCGGATTCGATTATGGTGGTGTCCCATGCGCTGCGCTGGACTGAGGGTGGGCGTCGTCTCGATTCTACCCTTGTCGCCGTCGCCTCGCAACGCTCAAGGCTGGAGCCGGTAGCCCGCCTTCCGCACGGTGAGGATGTGCTTCGGGGACGACGGGTCGTCCTCGAGCTTGCGGCGCAGCTCGACCACATGCGTGTCGACCGTGCGGCTCACGATGCTGGCGTCGTAGCCCCAGACATGGCGCATCAGGTCGACGCGGGAGACCACCGCGCCGTCGCGATCGACCAGGGCGACCAGCAGGTCGTATTCCATGGGCGCGAGGGCGACGGCTGCGCCGCTGCGCGTGACGGTCCGCGCCGCGCGGTCGATCGCGATGCGGCCGAACACGTTGATCGCTCCGGCGCGTCCGGCGTTGGCACCCGTCGCGCGTCGGAGCAGCGCTTCCACGCGCGCCAGCAGTTCCAGCACGCCGAACGGCTTGGTGACATAATCGTCGGCGCCGCTGCGCAGCCCCTTCACCTTGTCGGCCTCCTCGCCGCGGGCGGTCAGCATCAGCACTGGCGCGGTGAAGCCCGAATCGCGCAGCGTGCGCAGCACGGTGTACCCGTCCATCCCCGGCAGCATGAGGTCGAGGATCATGACATCGGGCTTCCACTCGCGTGCCCGCTCGACGCCATTGGGACCGTCCTCGGACACCGCGACGTCGTAGCCCTCGATCTCCAGGTTGTTGCGGAGCCCGAACGCGAGGTCCGGGTTGTCCTCCACGATCAGCACGCGCGGTTTCATGCGCGACTCCCGTTGGTGGTTGCGGTCCCATCGCGCGCGAGCGGGATCTCCACCAGCACCCGCGTGCCGCGCCCCCGTGGTGCCGACTCGATCCAGGCCTTGCCGCCATGGCCCATCACGAGTTCGCAGACGACCGCGAGCCCGATGCCGCTGCCGGCGACGGCGGAGTTCACGTCGCGCTCGAGGCGCTGGAAGGCCTTCCAGACCCGCCCGCGGTCCGATGCCGGGATGCCGGGACCCTCATCATCGACGGTGATGCGCGCGTTCGTTCCCGTGCGCGAGAGCGTCACGCGCACGACCTGGTCAACCGGTCCGTACTTCACCGCGTTGTCGAGCAGGTTGAGCAGGATCTGCCGCAGCGCGCCGGCGTCGACGGACGCACGCATCCCGGGCACGACCTCGGCCTCGATCACCACGCGTCGCGCCCGCGCCACCGGGCCGAACACCTCGACGGCCTCGCCCACGTGCCGCGCCAACTCGTCGTCGGCGAGGTTGAGCAGCAGCGCGCTGCGTTCGGCGCGCGAAAACTGCAGGATGTTCTCCACCAGGTGCGAGAGACGCCGCGCCTCCTGGTCGATGATCTCGAGCGACCGCGTGCGTTCCTGCTCCGAGCGCACGCGGCCGAGCAGCAGCGTCTCGGCGAACATGCGCAACTGCGCCAGCGGCGTGCGCAACTCGTGCGAGACGCTGGCCACGAAGTCGGCGCGCAGCCGCTGCAACTCGTTCTCGCGACGCAACTGCATCAGGCCCATCACCACAAGCGCCAGCGCCAGTGCGAGCACCCCCAGCAGCATGGGCAGTCGCGATGGCGGCAGCCCGCCGATCAGCAGCCGGTCCGCGATGTCCTCACGGAAGGTGATCTCCGTCGCGAGCCCGCCGAGATAGTCGGTCTTGTTCGTGGCGTGGTAGCGGCTCTCGTAGTGCGTCGGCGACCGGAAGATCTCGTCGCCGGTGCCGTCGCGCACGACGACGCTGAACAACGAGTCGTTGGGCAGGCCCTGCGTCACCGATGGCGGGAGGATGGCGCCCTTGAGCAGCACCGCCTGGATGTTGGGCGGGGCGAAGCGACGGATGCAGAACTCGAACCCGTACGCCGCCACCGCGCGTCGCGCGGCGTCCCACTTCACCTGGTACACGATGCTGCGGCGCTGGCCCTGCACGGTGCCGAACACGGCCGCGTAGTAGTGATCGCGCCCATAGCGACCGGACAGCACGTCGGCGGCGATCGTGTCGCGCACCCAGGCGGTCATGGCGGGGCTCAGCGCCACGCCGCTCGCGACGACCCGCTTGCTCGGCAGGTCCACGCGGAAGATCGACGGCAGCGCCTCGGGATCGCAGCGGTACGACGACTTGAGCGAGGGCGCGAGGATCGCGGGCGAGGCCAGTGGCACACCCGCGCGCTGGGGCTCCATGTTGCGCACCGGCGCCAGCACCCAGACGAGCGTCGAGTAGAGTTGCTCCTTCACCGAGATGTTGAACTCCCACGCCGCGAACGCCGCGTACTCGCGCAGCGTCTGCTCGGCCGACGCCCTGTGCCGTCGTGCCGCGTCCCACGCTTCGTACGTGAGGAAGCCGGCGAGGGCGAGCGTCAACAACAGGATCGCGACGAGCTGTCGGGAGCGCGGTCGCGCTGCTGCCTGGTCGGAAGGAGACATCAGGGGCGGGATGGTAGGTCCTGAGCCGGCGCTCGGCAAGCGGTCCGCTGACCTCGTCCGGAATGCCGGGGCTGCTCGGAAACCTGCTTCCGGTCGGGGCCGTGCTGTGTCCGGATCAGGTCAGGGATCCCGCGCGAAACTGCGCACGCGCCCGTATCTTCCTCGCCCATGACCTTGCCCAGAACAACCCGCCGCACCCGGTGTATGCAGCCGCGATCCCGCGCGCCCCGGAGGATCACATGAACCCGGTCACGATCGCGAAACTGGTGCTCGCGGTGGTGGGGATCGTGCTCTTCCTGTTGGGAATCCGCTCGGGGCTGGACCTGATGCGCTGGGCGGGCATCGGACTCGTCGCTGCGGCGTTCCTGATGCGGTTCGTCGGACGAACACACAACGGCGGCGGAAGCGGACGAACGCCCACCCGCCACGACCATCCAGAGGACTGACACCGTGATCACTGCCCGCATGCCCTCGACTGTTTCCCGCCGCTCCAACGCCGGCACACGCGTCGCGTCGCTTGCGCTCGCGCTTGCGGTTGCCGCGGGCACCCTCGGCGCGCAGGGTGCAGACCCGGACAAGCCCGCCGCACAGGGCGACAAGACCATGCCGGCAGGATGGGAGATGCGTCTCGACCGGGCGACCGCCGACAAGTCGACGCTTTCATTCTCGGCATCCGGGCCCACCATGCGCGTCACCTCTGGCCCCGCGGCGATCTACTGGAATGCGAAGAACGCTGCCTCAGGCCCGTTCAGCGCGGAAGCCAGCTTCACCCAGCTCAGGAAGCCGAGCCACGCGGAGGCGTTCGGGCTGATATGGGGCGGAAAGGAGCTGCTCGCCGATCGCCAGGAGTACTACTACCTGATCGTGCGCGGTGACGGGAAGTACATGGTGAAGCACCGCGCCGGCGCCGAGACGCACGAGCTCGTGCCGTGGACCGAGCATGCCGCGATCATCAAGGAGGACGCAGCGGGCGTCTCGAAGAACGCGCTGAAGGTCGAGTCGTCGCCAGCGGGGGCCAAGCTCTACGCGAACGGGCAGTTGCTCAAGGAGCTGCCGGGCGCCGGGGCCAACGGGATCGTCGGCGTGCGGGTGAACCACAACCTCGACGTCGAGATCACCGGCTTCAGGGTAACGCCGCGGTGACGAGACCGCAGTGACGAGGCCGCAGTGACGAAGCGGGCGGCTCCTTCCCAGAGGAAGGAAGCCGCCCGCGAACGTTCTTCAGGTGCCGTCGCCGATACGGTAGCCGCGCTTCACGTCGGTGGCTCCGGCGCGCGTCCCCAAGCCGACGCCAAGCCCGAACGCGACCGCCGTCGTTCCCGTCACGAGCGGAAGCAGCCAGGCCGCCGGAGAGAGGATGATCGCCGCGAGGATCCCGGCGATCACGGCCGCGCCCGGAGTGAGCGCCGCCTCCACATACCGCAGGCGGTCGCGAACGAACCGCCGCGCCGCACCATAGCCGAACCAGGAAGCCCCGAGGGCCAGAACCAGCGTGATGAGTCCGATCATCGACCACTCCTTGTTGTCGTGACGTACGCGACGGAGGTGCGGACGGTTTCGGTGCTTCCGGTGGCCCCGGTTCCCCGCTACGATACGAAGCATGCATACAGTCGATCCGCGCGTCACGGTGCTCGAGCACGAGCTGGGCCGCGTCCGGCGCGCCTTTGAGACGGCGCTCGACGCGATCCCGGCCCACCGCCTGCACGAGGCGCCGCCGGGCGCGTGGACGCCGGCGCAGCTCGCTTGGCATGTCGCCAAGGTCGAGCGCGGCGTGGCTCGCCTCATCGAACGCCTCGATGCCGCCATCGGCCCCATGGCGACCGTGCCGCCGGGGCCGCGCGTGGATGCCATCCTCCACCTGCTGGATGCCATCCCGTACGAGGATCGCTCGCGGCGGCTCGAGGCGCCCGAGGGACTGCGGCCGCCCGAGAAGGTGGACCTCGTCACCGAACGGGCCAGGTTGGTCGACGGCCGTGCCCAGCTGATCGACGCCATCCGGAAGGCCGGCCCGCGGCTCTCGCTGATGCGCCACGATCACCTCTACTTCGGGTCGTTCGATGGCTGGCAGTGGACGCTGAGCGTAGCACGTCACGAGGAACGACACCTGCACCAGCTTGCCGAGGTCTCGGGCGGCTGAGCAGGGCGTTTAGATTGTAGGAGTGTCCGTCTCCACTTCCAGGCCCATACCCGAACTCCTCTCGCCCGCCGGCTCGCTCGAAGCCGTGCGTGCGGCGGTCGCCAACGGCGCGAACGCCGTGTATCTCGGCGCCTCGCGCTTCAACGCGCGTGACGATGGCGCACAGCTGACTCTCGATGAGTTGGAGCAGGCCTGCCTGATCGCGCATGGCCGCGGCGCCCGCATCTACCTCACGCTGAACATCCTCGTCAAGCCGGCCGAGCTGCAGGACGCGCTCACCTACCTCGGCGAGTGCATCGACCGCGGCATCGACGCCGCCATCGTGCAGGACGTCGGGCTCATTCGCCTGATCCAGCGCGTGTACCCGGATTTCGAGATCCACGGGTCGACGCAGCTGACCGTGCACGACGAGTCCGGTGCGCGGGTGATGGAGCGACTCGGCATCTCGCGCGTGGTGCTGGCGCGGGAGAACACGCTCGACGACATCCGCGCCATCCATGCCGCCGTGCCGCGGCTCGGGCTCGAGTCATTCGTGCATGGCGCGCTCTGCATCTCGTATTCCGGACAGTGCTACATGTCCGGCATGATCTCCGAGCGCAGCGCCAACCGCGGGTCGTGCGCACAGTCGTGCCGCAAGGATTACGTGCTGACGGACGTCGACTCCGGCGCCGAGCTCGACCGCGGGTACCTGATCTCGGCCAAGGACCTCGGCGCCTGGGAGCACCTCGACGCCATCGCCGAGGCCGGCATCGGTTGCCTCAAGATCGAGGGACGCAAGAAGAAGCCCGAGTTCGTCGCGACCGTGACCAGGGGCTATCGCGAGTTCCTCGACCGGGTGGAGCAGGGGACCTTCACCCCGCCGAGCTTCGAGGAAGTGCAGCCGCTGGTGCAGATCTTCTCGCGCGGATTCACCGGCGGCATGTACGGCGGCCGCGCCGGCCGCGACTACATCACGCGCACGCAGCCGGACAACCGCGGCGTCGAGCTTGGCGTCGTCACGGGCTTCGTGGATGGCGAGCTGATGGTCGAGGTGCGCGCACCGATCGCCGAGCGCGATGGCCTCGGCTTCGAGCCGCCCGCCGGCGGACATCTCGAGAGCACGGGCTTCAGCGCCGGCCCCGTACGTACGCTCTCGGAGAATGACGGCGTCTACCGGCAGGCGATCCGCGCCCGCAACCGCGTGCCGATCGGCTGGCGCGTCGTGCGCAGCGCCCAAGCCGCGCTGCTCGAGCGCGCTCGCGCGACCTTCGCGGACGTGGGTCGCGAAGTGCGTCGCCGTCGCACTCCCGTCGCGGTGCGCGTGTTCGGCGCGGCCGGCGGCCCGCTCAAGGCCGTGTTCGAGGCTGCAGGCGAGGAAGTGACCGTCCATGGACTGGTGGCACTCGCGCCGGCGACCAAGCGAGCGCTGGACGCGGCGCAACTGCGCGAGCAGTTCGGCCGGCTGGGCGAGACGCCGTTCGTGCTCGCCGACTTGGACATGCGCGGGTTGGCCGAGGGGATGTTCGTGCCGGTCAGCGAGCTCAACCGATTGCGGCAAGAGGCCACGGACGAGTTGATGGTGCGTCGCGACTGGGCGCGGCAGGCGGCTGAGGCCGAGCTATTGCAGCGAGTGGCGGAGGCGGTCTCGTCCGTGGCGATCGCTCCGCCGGCGGACCCCGGCGACTCCGCGCGGGCGACCGTAGGCGTGACGGCGACGCCCGCACCCGCACTCGTGGTCGCCGAGGTCTACCGGCTCGAGGACGCGGAATCCGCGCTGGTGGGCGGAGCGCACGAGATCGTGCTCGACCCGTTCCTCCGTCATCCGTTCCCGCCCGTGACGCGCGTCGTCGCGTTCATCGAGCGCGCGCGTGCCGCGGGAGTCGTGCTGCGGCTGCGCCTGCCGACGATCGTGCGTCCGGAGGAACGGCGGAAGCTCGACAAGTGGATCGCGCTCGGCACGCCGCTGCTCTCGGGTCACGTGGGACTGCTCGCCGAGCTGGCTGCAGCCGGTCGCGACGTGGTCGCCGATTACGCCGTCAACTGCTTCAACCAGCATACCGCGGCTGAGCTCTTCGCGCTGGGCGCCTCGTGCATCACGCCCTCGGTGGAGCTCACGACCGAGGAGATCGGCGCCGTGAGCGCACCCTGGCAGGGACGCGGGTTCGAGGCGTTGGTGTATGGCCGGCCGGAGGGAATGACGATCGAGCACTGCGTGCTCAGCGCCGCGTTCGACCGCACCCCGACGCACTGCCGCGACCTCTGCACGAAGAGCCACGTCAACGTCCAGCTCACCGACCCCGCAGGGTATGACTTCGCGGTCGCCACGGACTTCGCCTGCCGCAACCGGCTGCTGCATTCGCGGCCGATCGAGGCGAGCGAGTTCCTGCCGCGGCTGCACGACATGGGCATCCGGCGTTACCGGCTCGTGTTCAACGTCGAGGGCGACCCGGTGCAGGCGCTCGTGGCCGGCTATCGCGCGGCGCTGGACGCGCTGGACGCGGGCGCGCGACCGTCGCGAAACGAGAAGACCGTGAGGGATGTGGTCGGCAACCAGTTCACGCGCGGACACTTCGCCCGCGCGGTGTAGCTCAGTCCATGGCGCCGCCCACCGACCTTGCGAGGTCCGTCCGCGAGAACGGCTTCGTCAGCAGTCGTCCACCCTGGGGCATCGCGCCGCGCCAGCTCAACGCGTCCTCGCTGAAGCCGCTGATGAACACCACGCGCACCTTCGGGCGCCGCTCGCGGATGCGCGCCACGGCCTCGGCCCCGCCGATGTTCGGCATCACGAGGTCGCTGACCACGGCGTGGATCTCGCCTTCGTGCGCGTCCGCGACGCCGATGCCGTCGGCGCCGTCGACGGCGGTGAGCACCCGGTAGCCGAGCCCGCGCAGCAGCCGCGCCGTCACGTTGCGCACGCTCTCCTCGTCCTCGATCAGCAGCACGGTCTCGTCCGGCATGGCGCGCGGGATCGCGCCGTCGCGCACGGCCTCCTCGTCGATCGGATCCATGAGCACGCCGACGGCGCGCGGGAAGAAGAGCGAGAACGTCGTGCCGACGCCAGGCGTCGAGCGCACGCGAACGTGGCCGCCCGCCTGGCTGACGATGCCGTAGACGGTGGCCAGCCCGAGGCCGCTGCCGCCCATCTTGCCCTTGGTCGTGAAGAACGGCTCGAACACCTTGCCGAGCGTGTCCTCGTCGATGCCGATGCCGGTGTCGGTCACGTCGATGCGGACCCAGGCGCCATCGGGCACGCCCATGGACAGCTCGTCGCCGTCGATCGGCGCGTCGCAGGTGCGGATGGTGAGCGTCCCGCCGGCCGGCATGGCGTCGCGAGCGTTGACGACGAGGTTGACCAGCGCCTGCTCGAGCGCCGTCGGGTCCGCGCGCACGACGGAGAGGGTCGGGGCGGCCTCGAGCCGCAGGGTCACGTCCTCGCCCAGCAGCCGGTGCAGCAGGCGCTGCAGGCCGCGCACCTGCGCGCCAAGGTCGAGCACGCGTGGCTCGATGATCTGGCGGCGCGCGAACGCCAGCAGCCGCCGCGTCAGTTCCGCGCCGCGCTGCGCCGATTGCGCGATCTCCTCGAGGTCGTTGCGCACCTCCGGCATCGCCACGACGCTGCCGCGCATGAGGGCGACGTTGCCAAGGATCGCCGTCAGCAGGTTGTTGAAGTCGTGCGCGACGCCGCCCGCGAGGCGACCGACCGTCTCGAGGCGGCGGGCGGCGATCAACTCCGTCTCGAGCCGCAGGCGTTCGCGCACGTCGCGCGCGCTCACGATCAATCGCGTGGTGCCGTCGTCTTCCGCGAATGGCCGCGAGACCCCCTCGAGGCGAGCGTACTCGCCGTTGCGCGCCAGCGCCCGCAGCGGCATGACATCGGGCACCGATGGATCGCGTTCGAAGATGCGCTGCATCGCGTCGCGCAACACGTCGGCATCGTCCGCGTGCACGAAGTCGAACGCGTTCCGTCCCAACAGCGACTCGGGCTCGTGCCCGAGCACGCGCGTCACCGACGGGCTCACGTAATCGATCGTCCCCACCGGCGAGAGGATGATGATGATGTCCGACGAGTTCTCGATCAGCGACCGGAAGCGCGCCTCGCGGCGCTCGAGTTCCGTCCGCAGGCGCTCCTCCTCGGTCACGTCGTGCCCGACGACGAGCACGCCGTTGATCATCCCGTCCCGGCGCACGGGCGTCACGCGCAGGGAGAGCAGCCGCGGTGCACGGCCACCGATGTCCTCGATCGGGTGCTTGAGCACCTGTGCTTCACCGGCGAACGCGCGCTCGAACATCGCCTGCCAGAACGCACGGCGCCCGGGCGGCGATATCGTCAAGAGGCCCATGCCGAGCGAGGCTTCAGCGCCCCGGGCGGCGCGCGCGATCGAGCGGAACGGCTCGTTGAACGCCACCAGCCGCAGCTCGCGGTCCACGATGCACACCGCGTCCGTGCTGCTGGCAAGCGCCGCCGCCAGCGCGGCCTCCGACTCGCTCGCCGCACGCAGCGCCAGCGACCGCTCCTCGGCCGCGCGCACGAGCTCGCGCCGCTCGGCATCGAGCAGCGTGATCAGCATGCCCGCGCCCATCGCGACGAGCAGCGGCAGCCCGCCGAACATCAGGAACTGTTCCAGCACGGGCGAGCGCGGCAGCTGGAACGTCAGCGGCTCGAGGAGGCGCCCTAAGCCATAGAGGAGCAGCGCCCCCGCCAGCGCGCGCCGACCCAGCGGCGAGAGCTCCGGCGCCTTCCGCACGACGAGCACACCGGTGAGGATGTACGTGATGCCCCACGTGACCGAGAGCATCGTCAGCCTGATCTCGTAGCGCAGCATCGGGTCCATCGGCGCGAAGACGAGCGCGACCGCCAGCGCCAGTGCCACGCCCGGCACCCAGTTGCGCCACCGCGGCAACCGGCGCTGCGGCAGGCAGAGCGCCCACATCCCCTCGTGCAGGAAGAAGAGGTGCGCCCAGGCGGCGACGAGCGCGAGCACCGACAGGGCCGGTCGCACCGTTGGCAGCGATCGCGTGATCACCGCGACGAGCGCCGCCGCCGAGATCAGCGCGTGGAAGCCGAGTGCGAGCCAAGCCGTGCGCCAGCTCCGAAGGTACGGACGGTCGTAGTCGCGGCCGACCGCGATGATGCCGGCCGCGAAGCCGAATGCGATGATCGTCAGGACGCCGGCGGATGAGACGTAGAGCGGGACGGTCGGCACGGACAGAGGGTTGGAGACGGCATGACGATAACACCTGCGGCGCAAGGATGCCGCGCGTGGGTCCACCGCGGCTATCCTTCACCGTGCCCAAGACGACGCCCATCGCTCCGCATCCGCGCCTTGATGAGGCCCGCGCCCTCCTGAAGGAGCGCTTCGGCTACCCCGACTTCCGCCCCGGACAGACCGATGCCGTGAGCGCCGTGCTCGGCGGGCGCGACACCCTCGTGGTGCTGCCCACCGGCGGCGGCAAGTCGCTCTGCTACCAGGTGCCGGCGCTGCTGCTCGATGGCCTCACCGTCGTCATCTCGCCGCTGATCTCCCTGATGAAGGATCAGGTCGACGCGCTCACGGCGCGCGGGCTGGCGGCGACGTTCATCAACAGCACGCTTTCGCAGTCCGAGGTCAGCGCGCGCATGGCGAGCGTGCAGCGGGGCGACATCAAGCTCCTCTACGTGGCGCCGGAGCGCTTCGACCTCGGCACCACGGCGGAGAAGCTGCGCGCGGTCGGCGTGAAGCTGCTTGCCGTCGACGAGGCGCACTGCATCAGCGAATGGGGACACGACTTCCGTCCCAGTTACCTGCGGGTCAAGGACGTGCGCGTGCGGCTCGGCGAGCCGCCGACGGTGGCGCTCACCGCCACCGCCACGCCCGAGGTGCGCGAGGACATCGCGCGCCAGCTCGCGCTGCGCGACCCGGCGCTGATCCTCACCGGTTTCGATCGCACGAACCTCTCCTACCACGTCATCCCCACCAAGAACGACGCGGCCAAGGACGCCACGCTGGTGGAGTTGCTCGCCGAACACCACGAGGGCGTGGCGATCGTGTACGCGAGCACGCGCAAGACGGTCGAGCGGATCGCGCAGATGCTGAAGCGCGCCCGCGTGGATGCCATGGCGTACCACGCCGGGCTCGACGACGACCACCGTGCCGAGGTGCAGGACGCGTTCATGTCGGAACGCGTGCGGGTGATCGTGGCGACCAACGCCTTCGGCATGGGCATCGACAAGCCGAACGTCCGGCTCGTCGTGCACCACGCGATCCCGGGCACGCTCGAGGCGTACTATCAGGAGGCCGGCCGCGCGGGGCGCGACCGCGCGCCCGCCACCGCGATCCTGCTGCACGCGTTCCCCGACCGGTTCACCCACGAGTTCTTCATCAAGGGCGCGCTGCCCGAGCGCGAGACCGTCGCCGCCGTTTACGACGCCTGCCGGAAACTGGCCGACGCGGACGGGCTCGTCGACGCCGAGCCGTCGGCGATCGCCGCGACGGCCAAGGGCAAGGTCAGCGACCGCGAGGCGGAGTCGGCGCTCCGCATACTCATGCGCGGCGGGGCGGTGGCGGTCGCGGATGCGTCGCGCTCGCACGCGCACGTGCGATTGCTGGCCACGTTCGATCGCATCACGAAGGAACTCGGCGGCGGCGAGCACGGCATGGAGCTCGAGCTGCTGCGCTCGCTCTGGCGGCGCGGCGGCAAGGCGCTGCTGACCGGCATCGTCGCCGACCTCGACGCGCTGCCGCCGGGCCTCGGCGGCGCCATGGGCGCCGCGGGCATGCTCGACCTCCTGCAGTCACGTCAGTTCGTCGTCTGGCGCCGACTCGGCGAAGGCATGTCGCTGGCCGATCCCTCCCGAGCGCTCGGCGAGTGGCCCATCGACTGGGCGGGGCTCGACCGGCGCCGCGGCGGCGAATTGCGGAAGCTCGAGATGGTGCAGAAGTACGCCTACACGGACCACTGCCGCCGAGCCTTCGTGCTCCGCTACTTCGGTGACCCGGCGGCGAAGCCCAGGTGCGACGGCTGCGACAACTGCCTCGGCATCAAGCACGTCGCGCGCGAGGGCGGGCCGGCCAAGAAGGGACGTCGCCAGCCGAAGCCCTCTGTTGCCGGACCGACCGCCGAACCGCTTTCGAAGGACGAGCAGTCCACGATGGAGGCGCTGCGCACGCTTAGGCTGCAGCTCGCGCGCGAGGAGGAGGTGCCGGCCTACGTGATCTTCCCGGACCGCACGCTGCGCGAGATGGCGCGAGAGCGGCCCGGTACGCTCGCCGACCTCGCGAAGATCAGCGGCGTGGGGCCGACGCGTCTCGAGCGGTTCGGCAAGCAGTTCATCGAGGTGCTGCGCACGGCGTGACGCGCGGCCAGCCGGCACCGGCCTGACTGCGCCCGCCTCAGTTCCCGAGCTTCTGGCAGTTGTCGATGATCTCGCGCTTGAACCGCCGTGCGTCCGACAGCACGGGCCAGAACCCGTCGAGCCACTTCTTCACCTCGTCACGGCGCTTGGCGTCGAGACCGGGCGCGCCCTGCGCCCACACGGAGTCGACCGCGGCCCGCCGCGACTCGAAGTAGGCGATCGTCGGCGCCCACTGCTCTGCGGTGCGGCAGGGGCCCCGGTGCAGCCGGTCGCGCGTGTCCCTGATGCCGAGCGAGGCCTGCGGCGTGGAGTAGCGCGCATGCACGGCGCCCGACCAGTCGAAGTCGTACGCGACGGGGATGAAGCCGCCCTCCGGCGTCTGGAAGAGCGAGATGTTGTGCAGCGCGGCCAGCGACCAATCGGTGTTGCCGACCCAGTACTGGAACAGCGCGAGCCGGTCGAGGGCCTCGGCCGAGACATCGTCCCAGAGCGCACCCTTCTGCTCGACGAACTTGAGGCCGTGCTCGTCCGCGATCTCCTCCTCGATCTCGAGCAGGAACGCCGTCACGCCGATCGGCTTGACGCGCTCCGTGGAGTCGCGATAGGTGATGTTCGCGAGCCGCGTGCGATGGTGCACCGGGTTGATCTCCGCGTACATGCGATACAGCAGGTACTCGACGAGGATGTACTGCTGGTACTCGGAGGCGGCCGGCCGGCAGGGAGTCACGACCTTGAGTCGCGGGTTGCCCTGGAGCAGCGTGCCGTCGCGCACCGCCTTGCTCGAGCGCAGTGAGAGGGGAGGGAACGAGCAGTTGCGAGTCTGGCGACGGAAGTGGCCGCG
>Ga0247822_10000346_pt1 | contig 24091 bp, 17 predicted proteins | sample 13C_Cellulose_Da_FD_192423 | JGI IMG/M metagenome (GOLD analysis project Ga0247822, IMG submission 192423) | Soil microbial communities from agricultural site in Penn Yan, New York, United States - 13C_Cellulose_Day30 | ecosystem: Environmental > Terrestrial > Soil > Agricultural land | place...
GCCCTCGCGGCCGCCGTAGCGCGCCGGGCGACGATCGCCGCGATCTCGGCGAAACGGCTCGGACCTCGTGTTGGAGCGCACCTTGCTATCGTGGCGGGCCATGAAGCGGATCGCGCTGCTCGCCACCCTCCTCGCCGCCTGCATCGATACCGATCCCGAATCCGATCTCGTGTGGAACGTCGATGTGACCTCGCACCAGATCGTGGTCGGCCAGTCGATCTCGGCGCACTCGGAGGAGGCGCTGCCTTCCGGCGAGTCCGCGATGCCCCTGGACGCGAGCTGGTACGCCGTGCCGCCGGGCATCGTCGAGCTGTCGAACGACGTCGGCTCGACGATCATGGTGGAGGCGCTCGTCCCGGGCACCGTCACGCTCGTCGCCTCGGCAGGTGGTGCCCAGGGCGGTGCTTCGCGCGAGGTCGAGCTCCTCGTGCTCGCTCCCTAGATGCGGTGCGAGGGAAAATCCTAGGGCGCGCGCCCGGTTGCCGCGGAGGTGACGTGTTACTGTCGCGCTGCGGGGATGGCCGACGACACCACGCCGAACGTGAAGATCGATCCTCTCGAGGCCCGCGTGGACGAGTTCCGCGCGCGCCCGGAGGCCCGCAGCTTCGAACAGCTGCGGCAACAGCTGCGCAACGCGGGCCGCGGCGAGCTCCTCGCCGAGGTGTGCGCGACGTGGGCGCACCACGAGCGCGACCCCGTGCGCGCCGCCGATGCGTGGTCGGAGGCCGGTGAAGCGCTCGCGGTGATCGGTGATCCGGACACCGCGATCTCGTACCTGCGGCAAGCGCTCGAGCTCGATCCTGCGAACGAGCGCGCGGCGGATCGCCTGCTCGAGCTCGTGGAGGCGAACGACCCCGCGGCCGCCGTCGAGATCATCGAGCTGCAGCTCGGAGTGCTCCAGAAGCATGCGGGTGGCCACGGTGCCAAGGCGAAGGCAGAGCTGATCGCGCGCCGCGCCGCGCACCACCGGCGTGCTGCGGAGCTGTGGGACGGCCACCTCGGCCGCGTCGATCGCGCGATGTGGCACTGGCAGCAGGCGTGGAAGCTCGAGCCGCACCGCACCGAGGCGCTCGACGCAGCGCGTGCGCTGTACGCGTCGCTCGGCGAGCACGCGATGGTCGCGAAGCTCTATCAGGCAGAGCTCGACGTGCTCGGGTCGTCGTCCGCCTCTGGACCTGCCGCGGCGGCGCGCAAGGCCGCCATCCGCTACGAGCTCGGTCGCCTCGCGCTGCGCACGAAGGATCTCGAGACGGCGGCCAACCACCTCGAGGAAGCGGCCAGGCTCGATCCGTCGTCGATCGAGGTCGCCGAGGCGCTCGCCGATGTCTATGCAAGCCCCGGGTTCCGTGGCGGGCAGACGGCGAGCAAGGCGGGGCAGCTGTTCGTCGAGCTCGGCCGCCGGCGCCTGAAGACGCGCGACGACGCGAGCGGCATCAACTACCTGCGGCGGGCGGTCGGTGTCGATCCGTACTCGAAGGGCAGCTCCGACGCGCTGCAGGAAGCGCTGCAGGAGAACAGCGAGTGGGCCGAGCTCGACCGGATCCTGCGCCACCGCAGCACGGTCGCGACCGATCCGCTGGAGCGCGCGGAGGTGCTGCGCCGGCGTGCCGCGCTGTACCGGACGCAGATGCCGAACCGCGAGGCCTTGATCGAGGTGCTGACGGAGCTCGTCGCGTACGAGCAGCCGGGCAGCAAGCCCGCGCGCGAGCTGCGCGAGCTGTTGCGCGACGATCAGGACTGGGAGGCGCTATCGCGGCTGATGGAGGCCGAGATCAACGCGCTCGGCCAGAACCCGGAGACACCGTCGGACGTGCTGGTCGCCGAGATCCTCGAGCTCGCGACCGTGGCGCGCGAGCACATGGGCGATCGCGACCGCGCGGCCGAGCTGTTGCATCAGGCGCTCGGCGTCGATCCGATGCACGAGGAGGCGCTCGCGCGCTATGTCGACCACTTCCGCGAGCGGCGCGACTGGCGCGGCCTGATCGAGCTGCAGGAGTTCGCCCTCGATAACGTTCGCGAGGCAGGTGCGGCGCCCGACGAGCTCGTGCGCCGGCTCGAGGAGATCGCGCAGCTCGCCGAGCTGCGGATGGGAGACATCGACCGCGCACTCGACACGTGGGCGCGCATCGCGCAGCTCGAGCCCGGCAGCCCGAAAGTCGCCGAGGCGAACCGCCGGCTGACCGCGCGCTCGAAGATGTGGCAGCAGCTGGTGGCGAGCCTCGAGGAGGAGGTCGCGCGCGCCGGTGATCCGGTGTCGCGCATGCAGGCCATCAAGAAGATGGCGCAGACGTATCGCGAGCGGCAGATCGACCCGCGCCGCGCGATCGATCTCTACGAGCAGGTGCTGGCCGAGAACCCCGACGACGATCAGACGCTCAAGGCGCTCGGCGAGCTGTACGAGCGCGAGGGTGACGATGCGGGGCTCGCGCGCACGCTGCGCCGCGGGCTCGATCTCGAGGAGCGCCGTATCGTCGACAACATGCGCCGCGCGGGCAAGGCCACCGACGGTGCGAAGGACTGGCCGGTCGCCAAGCGCGCGGAGCGGATCTCGTTGCTGCGCCGGCTCGCGCTGCTGTACGAGACGCGGCTCGCCGACGTCGATGGCGTCGTGTACGCGTCGCGCGCCGTGCTCGAGCTGCTGGCAGGCGACCGCGACGCGCTCGAGCGCATGGAGCGCGTGCTGGAGAAGGCGAACGATCCGCGGCTCGAGCAGACGCTCGAGTATCACGCGGCCGCGTCGACCTCACCCGCCGAGCGCGCGAAGCTGCTCAAGCGCCTCGCCAAGCTCGCCGCCGCGCGGGAAGACGACTTGACCGCGCTGGATCGCTGGGAGCAGACGCTGCGTGCGTCGCCATCGGATCCCGACGCGCTCGCGGCGCTGTCGCAGCTCTACGAGAAGACCGAGCGGTGGGCCGAGCTCGCGCAGATCCTCGAGCGGATCGACGGTGGCAAGCCGCTCCCACCCGCTGGCTCGCCCGAGGCCGCGCTCAAGGGCCTCGAGCTCGAGCGCTACGCGACGATCCTCGACAGCAAGCTCGCCGACGGTGCGCGCGCGATCAAGGCGTGGCATCGCGTGCTCGAGTTGTTGCCGCGCCATCGCGCCGCGCAGGCCGCCCTCGCCCGCCTGTACCGGGCGACCGGCAAGTGGCGCGAGCTCGCCGACGTGCTCGGTGCGCAGGTCGCGACGTTCAGCCAGCTCGTCGCCCCCGACGACCTGAAGCTCGCGTGCCAGACCGCGATGGAGCGCGCGGAGCTCCTCGAGGAGCGCCTCGGTGCGCCGGCCGAGGCGATCAAGGTCCTCGAGCTCGTGCTGCGCGACCTCAATCCGAACCACCTCGAGGCGCACACGGCGCTGCGCAGGTTGCACGAGGCACGCGGTGACTTCGACGCCGCGGTGCGCATCGCCGAGCGCGAGATGTATCTGTCGCCCGAGCCCGAGCGAAAGATCGCGCGGGGCGTCGAGATCGGCCTGGTCTGCCGCGACCGGCTCAACAATCCGACACGCGCGCTGCAGGCGTTCAAGCGCGTGCTCGAGCTCGATCCCGAGCAGGACGAGGCGCTCGCCGCGGCGGCGGATCTCCTCGCACGCCTCGGTCGCTGGAAGGAACACGTGCAGATGCTCGAGCGCATGCTCGCGCGCGTGCCGGCCGACCAGCCCGACGAGCGGCGCGCACTCGTCCAGCGGATCGCGGCCGCGATCGGCGACAAGCTCGACGACGCAAAGACCGCGTTCCGCTGGTGGCGGCGCGCCTACGACGAGGCGCCCGACGGCGCCACGCTGTCCGACGTGCGCCGCGCCGCCGAAGCGTACGGCCAGTGGCGCGAGCTCGCCGACGTGCTCGTGCAGGAGCGCCACCGCCTCGCCGGCCTCGGTACGAACGGCGCGCCCGCCGAGCCCGACCGCCACGTCGCGCTGTCGCGCGAGCTCGCGGGCATCTACGAGCGCCGGCTCGGTGACAAGCCGCGCGCGATGGCGACGCTCGCCGAGGCGCTCGAGATCGCGCCCCGGCTCGGCGTGTTGCTCGGCGAGCTCGATCGCCTCGCCGCGGAGACCGATCAGAAGCCGACGTGGCGCTCGCTGCTCGAGGCGTACGACATCGCGCTCGCGGCCGCGGCGCCGAACGAGCGCGTCGAGCTGCACTTGCGGCGCGCGAAGATCCACGAGGAGCGCCTCCACGACGTCAAGGCGGCGGTCGCCGACGTCATGCATGCGTTCGCCTGGGCGCCGGATCGCGAGGACATCCGCGACACGCTCGTCCGGCTCGCCGGCAAGGCGCGCGCGTGGACCGACGTCGTCGCCCTCGACACGGCGCTGATCGAGCGGGCGCCGACCACCGCGCGGCGCGTGGAGCTGCTCCGCCGCAAGGCGCAGGTGATCGAGGAGCAGCTCAAGGACGCGCCGCGCGCGTTCCGCACGCACCTCGTCGCGCTGTTGCTCGACCCCGAGCACGCCGAGACCGCGCAGCACCTGTGGCGCCTCGCGCGCGTGATCGGCAAGTACCGCGAGGCCGACCGCACGCCCGCGGTCGAGCCGCCTGCCGCGATGATCCACGTCGGCGAGGCGATCGCCGAGGCGGTCGCGAGCTCTGCGCGCGCCGTGGCACCGCCGGTGCAGACTCGGATCCCGAGGCGCGCCTCGACCGAGCCCCTCGCCGACGCGGACCTCACGATCGGCGACGCCACGGATCCGGACATCGCGCTCACCAGCGACTCGACGATCCAGCTCGATCTCGCCGATGTCGAGAAGGCGGCCGAGAAGAGCGCCGCCGCCAAGACCATCGAGGCCGTGCGCGCCGCGGCGAAGGTGCCGCGCGAGGAGTTCTCGCAAGAGAACGCGACGATGACGCTGTCGCAGGCGGATCTGAAGAACCTGATCGTGCCGCCGCGGTTGGCGCCCGGCGCGAAGGGTCCGCCCGCTCCACCGCCGCGTCCGCCCTCGATCGCGCCGCCGTTGCCCGGCGTCACGCGTCCGCGCGGCCCGACGGCGGTACCGCCGCTGCCCGGGATGCCGCGTCCCAAGACGCCGACGGCGACGCCGCCCCCTTCCCCGCTGCCCGGCCGCTTCAAGTCGCCGACCAACGCGCCTCCGCTGCCCGGAGCGCGCAAGGCGCAGGCCTCGGTGCGTCGCGCGCCGCTGCCCACGCTGCCCACCCGTGCGTTCGAGTCGCCGTGGGAGGAGCTCGCGGTCGCCTACGAGGGCATGCCCGTCACCGACGGGATGTCGCGCCTGCGCTGGCTCTATCGCGCGGCCGAGGTGTGGGAGACCGGCGGCAAGGACATCGTGCGCGCGTTCGACGCGCTCGCGCGTGCGTTCGCGCAGGCACGCCGTGCCGGCGACGACACCGAGGTGCGCGCGCGGCTGCATCGCCTCGCGGCGGACCATAAGGCGTGGGACCGGCTCGCCGACCTGTACGAAGGCGTCGCCGAGCAGGCCGACACCGCGCATGCCGCGGCGGACCTCCTGATGGAGGTGGCCGGCATCCGCCTGGAGCAGAAGAAGCCCCGCGAGGCGGAGGCGCAGCTGCGCCGCATCCTCGGCATGCTGCCGCAGGAGTCGACCGCGCGTGCGCGGCTCGAGGAGCTGTACCGCTCCGAGGGCCGGTGGGTCGAGCTCGCGGCGTCGCTCGAGGAGCGCACGGATCCGCGGCTCGGCACGGCGGCGGCGGAGAGCGAGCGCCCGCAGCTGTTGCGCGAGCTCGCGCAGATGTACCTGGAGAAGCTGTCGCGCCCGCACGATGCGATCGATGCCTTCGAGCGCCTGCGCGCGCTCGAGCCCACAGACGCGAGCGTGCTCGTCCGGCTCGCGGACCTCTACACGTCGATCGGACGGTGGTCGAAGGTGATCGAGACGCTCGCGCGGATCAACGAGGTCGCCGAGGGGACGCCGGAGGCGCGCGATGCGCTGCGCCGGATCGCGGCGATCTACGAGAAGGAGCTCGAGCTGCCCGACCGCGCGCTCGATGCGTACAACCAGATCGTCACCACGTGGCCCGACGACGTCGACGCGTGGGCCGCGCTCGATCGCCTGTACACCGCGAACGCGCGGTGGGCCGAGCTCGCCGACGTCCTGCGCCGGCGCGCCGGCCTCGATCGCGATCCGGCGACGCGCGCGCAGCTGCTCGCGCGCCGCGCGCAGGTGCTGCTCGATCACCTCGAGCTCGCCGAGGATGCCGCGGCGGCGCTGCGCCACGCGCGGACGATCGTGCCCGACGATCCCAAGCTCGCCGACCTGATGGTCAACGCGCTGGTCAAGGCAGGTCGCGAACGCGAAGCCGCCGCGATCCTCGAGGGACGCATCGACGCGCTGGCGACGGCGGAGACCAAGGCGGCGCGCGGCGATCTCGCGGCGCTGTACATCAAGCTCGCGCAGCTCCGGGTCGACAAGCTCGGTGATCGAGACGGCGCGCGCGCCGCGATCGATCATGCGCTGACGCTGGTGCCCGAGCACCCGACGGCGCTCGCCGTGCTCGCCGGCATCGCCTCGCCCGACGACGATCCGCGCGCGTTCGCCGACGCGAAGCTGCGGGAGGCCGACAGCGCGAAGGACGAGGACGTCCAGATCGCGGCGCTGATGGCGGCGGGCGACGTGCTGCACACGCGCGCGGGAGACATCGCCGGTGCGCAGGCCGCCTACGAGCGCGTCCTCGCGCTGCGCCCGTATCACGGCGACGCGACGTGGGCGCTGGCGGGCATGGTCGAGAAGGGCGGTGATCCGGACAGCGCGGCGCGCGTGCTCGAGAAGCGCCTCGAAGACGAGTCGCTGACCCCGCCGGAGAAGGCGCGGATCATGACCCAGCTCGCCGGCCTGTCACGCGCAGCGGGGGTCGAGCCCGCGGCGGAGCGGCGGCTGCTCGAGGCGCTCGGCTGCGTGCCCGATCACCTGCCGGCGATCGTCGCGCTCGCCGACTTCTACGCGGATGCGTCGCGGTGGAACGACCTCGAGGCGTTCCTCCGCGAGAACCTCGACGGCAACGTGCTCGCCGGCGCCCCGGCGGCGCTGATCGCGGACCTGCATCGCCGCCTCGCGAACGCGCACGAGAAGCTGGGCCGCGACGAGGATGCGTACCAGACGCTGGTCGCGGCGGATCGGCTGCACCGCGGGCACTTGCTCATCAAGCTCGCGCTCGGGGAGAACCGCTTCAAGGCGCGGCGCTGGCGCGAGGCCGCGCTGCACCTGTCGCAGCTCGCGAACCACGAGGATGCCGCGCGCTATCCGAGCGAGGTCGCGCAGGGCCTTCACCACGCGGCGCTCGCCGAGATCCGCAGCTTGCGGCCCGAGAATGCGCCCGCGCTGTACGCGCGCGCCGTCGAGCTCAAGCCGAACTACGCCCCTGCCCTCCAGGCGCTCGCCGAGATCGCGATGGAGAAGGGAGATCACAAGGCGGCCGCCGATCTGCTGACGCGGCAGGCCACCGCGACCGAGGAGCCCGCGGAGCGGCTGCGGCTGTTCGAGGCGCTCGGTGACATGGCGCTGATGATGCTCGAGGACGACGAGCGTGCCCGCACCTGCTACGCCGCCGCCGTCGCGGCCGCGCAGCCGCTCGAGGCCAAGCACGTCCCGCTGCTCGAGAAGCTGCTCGCCCGCCAGGACCTCGCGAACGATCACGCGGGTGCAGGCCGGACCGCCGAGCTGATGGCCGCGTTCGGGGCGACGCCCGCCGATCGTTCCGCGCGCTACCTGCGCGCCGCGCGCGACTACCTCGCCGCCGGTGATCGCGTGCGTGCCCGCGGCGCCGCCGACCGCGCCGTAGACGCCGATCCGTACGACGTCGACGCGGTGGATCTCGCATCGGGCCTCGCGATCGATCAGTCGGACGTCGAGGCCGCGGCCGCGATGCTCACGCGCCTGCTCACCGCGAAGGACGATCGCACCGGCATCCCGGCGCGCAAGGCGATGCTCTCGTATCGGCTCGGTCATGCACGCCACCAGCGTGGCGACGCACGCCAGGCGATGTCGGCGTACGAGCGCGCGATCCAGATCGCGCCCGACTCCGACGGCGCGACCTCGGCGCGGCGCGGCCTCGTCGAGCTGCTGCGCGCCGGCGACGATGCTTCCAAGAAGGAAGCGATCGCGGCGCACCTGCAGGCGATCGCGGCGGCGACCGGACAGCTCGCCGATCTCGTCGTCTGGGCCGACGAGCTGCGCCGGACCAACACCGCCGACGCAGCGCGCACCGTCCTCGATGTCGCCGCCGGCTGCGGTCACACGCTCGACGTGCACCAGACCGCGTCCCTCTCGGTCCACAAGGTGTACGTGCTCCGAGACGACGAGTCGTACAAGAGCGTGCTCGAGCCCGCCGATCGCGCGCTGATCACCGACGCCGAGGAGATCACGCTCGGTCCGGTGGCCGCCGCGCTCGCCGAGGCCGCGGCGTTGCTGTGGCCCGACACCGACGAGGCGCTCGCGCGCGCGGGCTGCGCGGGCGCCAAGCGCGTCCCCGCCACACTCAAGGCCCCGGCCACCGCGATGTACTCGCGGCTCACGACGGTGCTCGGCACCGGCGCCGTGATGCTGTACCAGCGCGACGAGGGCCCCGACGTCACGGTGGTCGCGGCGGCGACGCCGGTGATCGTGCTCGGCCCGCGGCTCACCAGCGGCGACGCGAGCGTCGCGTCGTCCGCCGTGCGTGCCACGCTGGCGCGCGCCGTCGAGCTCACGCGTCCCGAGCACGTGGTGTTCGCGGGCATGCCGCTGCCCGATGCGACGCGCCTGCTGGCTTCCGTCGTGCGGCTGTTCGGCACGCCGCAGCTCAAGGAGGCGTCCGCCGCACTCGTCGACGATCCGGACGTCCAGCGCGTCCACGACGAGATGGTGAAGGCCGCGCTCTCGGTGAAGATCCGCACGCGCCTCGAGCAGACGCTCGCGACCACGTCGCTGTTCGTGCTCGACGTGCGTCACCACCTCGCCGCATGCGAGCGCACGGCCGACCGCGCGGCGCTGCTCGTGGATGGTGATCCGAAAACGATCGCCGAGCTGGCCGCCGCCCGCGGCGCCAAGCTGCATCACCTGATCGGCGCCGTCGCGCAGCCCGGGTGGCTCGCCCTGCGCGCGCGGCTCGGCCTCGGCGTGCGGTAAGTCGCGCCATCGACCGCGCAGAACGCGCCATTCTCGTCGAGCACTTTCGGCAGTCCTCGTCGTCGTGGCAGATTCGCGCCGCATGCGCGTCCCCGTTCGCCACGTGATCGTCGCCGGCGTGCTCCTCGCGTCATCCGCGGGGTGTCGTCGCGTCGTCCTCTACGACCTCCCCGATGACGCCGCGCACGATGACGCACCGATCGACGCACCGATCGATGCAGATACCTCGGCCTCTCGCTCGGAGCTGACCAACGCCGCGAACCGCGCGCAGAGCCACACGTACACGCTCGACTTCCAGGTCGGACATCCGATGGATCAGGGTCCGATGAACAGTGCGACGTACCAGCTCGCCCCTCTCCCCACGATCAAGCCCTAACTCTCGAGGCACACCGTGAAGCATCTCGTTCGTTCGCTCTTCGTGCTGGCGCTGCTGCTCTCGTCGCAGGCGCTCGCCGTCCCCGGCACCGTGGCGTTCACCGGCCGCCTCAGGACCTCGCAGGGGCCCGTCACCGGCACCGTCGATGCCACGTTCACGCTGTACACGGCGGCCAGCGGAGGCACGTCGGTGTGGACCGAAGCGCGCAACGGCCTGTCGGCGGTCGACGGCCTGCTCTACGTCGACCTCGGCGCGGTCACGCCGCTCGACGAGAACATCTTCAACGGCGACGTCCTGTATCTCGAGATCGAGATCAGCGGAGAGACGCTCACGCCGCGCGCGCCGATTCGCTCGGTGCCATACGCGATCCGCGCCGGCGTCGCCAACTCCGCCGACACGCTCGGCCCGCTGACGCCCGACGACGTGCTCACCGACGTGACCGCGAGCGGCGGCCTCACCGCCACGCACACGGGCACGGTCGTCCACATCACGGGCACGCCGATCACCGGCGTCGCGCCGATCGCGGTGAACGCGGGCGCGGTGTCGCTGACCACGTGCGCGGCCGGCCAGATCTACAAGATGGTGGGCGCGTCGTGGGCGTGCGCGACCGACGACGGAACGACGAGCGTGGTGCCCAACGGCGGCATCACGATCAACCCCAACCTCCAGATCGGGCTGACGACGTGCGCGATCGGCCAGGTGCTGAAGTCGACGGGCGCGGGGACGTGGGGCTGCGCGGTGGACAACGACACCGCCACCACCTACGGCACGGTCACCAACGGCGGCCTCGTGCTCTCGGGCAACAACTTCGGCCTCGCCGCGTGCGCTGCCGGCCAAGTCCTGCAGTCGAACGGCGCGGGATCGTGGTCGTGCGTCAACGTCAGCACGCTCGTGATGTCCTCGTTCACGACGCAGACGTTCTCGTGCACGCGGTTCAGCAGCATCAGCGGGAACGGCACCTCGAACTGCGCGATCAGCGGGACGTGGGATGCGTGCATGCTCTCGGGCACGCAGGGCATCGACTCCGACGACGTCGATGGCTTCGGCTGCACGATCTCCGGTAACGGCAGCTCGTGGACGCTCAGCGCGTTCGGCCAGGACTTCACCTCGACGACGTGCGCCGCGCGATGCATCAGGTTCTGAGCACCTCGCTGCTCGCCGCGCTCCTCGCGGCGGGCTGTACCCGCGACGCGGCCCCGCAAGCCGCGATCGGCGGCCGTGCGTTCGAGCTGTCGTGCACGGGCTCGTCGACGCACACCAGCGGCTCGATGCAGTGCGTACGGCACGACACCCGCAACGGCGACGTGCAGCGCGTCGATCTCGGCAAGCTGCCGACGAGCAACGGCTCGACGAGCAGCGCGACCCTCGGCCCCGCGGGGCTGTTTCAGCTCGCGTGCGCGGCCGTGAACATGGCCGAGCGCTCCGACTTCGCGTGCGTACGCCTCAACACGCAGACCGGAGAGCTGATGCTCATCAACCTCATGAAGGTCGGACAGGTACCCAGCTCGTGATCACGGCACGTCGACTCGCCCTGGCTTGCTTGCTCCTGAGCGCGACCGCGTCGGCCGACGAGGCGCGCCTGTCGATCAAGATCGATCCGTCGATCGGCGGCGCCCTGCGCGGCCCACAGCAAGACGCGTTCGGCTACGGCGGCGGCGGGTTGGTAAAGCCTGCCTACGGCCCGACCGACTGGCTCGACTTCCAGCTCCCCATCGGCGGACTCGTGTTCCCGTCGAGAGACGCGATGGAGGAGTCGGCCTTGTTCGCCATCGGCGCCGGTGCGCGGATCCAAGCGCCGCAGCGCCGTCACCGCGTGTCACCGTTCTTCGATGCGGAGCCGCTGTTCGTGCGCACGGGCGAGCTCAACCGGTTCGGGTTCGCCGCGTCGGCGGGCGTGCTGGTCGCGCTCGATCGCAAGCGCGACTACTGGCTCGGATTCCACGTGCGCTACCTGCAGGTGATGCAGGGCCAGGAGCCTGGCTTCGACACGACCGATGCGAGCCTGCTGTTGTTCGGCGTCTCGTCGCAGATCGGGTTCAGTCGCAAGCCCGCGCCGCCGAAACCGCCGGCGCGCATCGACTCCGACAACGACGGCCTCGACGACACCGAGGACAGGTGCCCGATGCTCGAGGGACCGCGCGACAACGACGGGTGTCCGTGGCCCGACTCCGACAAGGACAGCGTGCTCGACAAGGTCGACAAGTGCCCCGCGATCGCCGGCCCCGTCGAGAACGAGGGCTGCCCGTGGCCCGACACCGACGGCGACACCGTCGCCGACAAGGACGACAAGTGCCCCAGCGTCCCGGGCCTCGTCGCGTTCGCCGGCTGTCCCGACGCCGACGGCGATGGCGTCGCCGAGCCGCCGGATCTGTGCCCGGATACGCCCGGTCCCGTCGATAACAACGGCTGCCCTCGCTACAAAGACATCGTCATCACGCGCAAGCACATCGAGCTCAACCAGAAGATCTTCTTCGCCTACGACAAGGCCGACATCCTGCCCAAGTCGTACGCGCTGCTCGACGAGGTCGCGATCGCGTTCAAGGACTATCCCGGCCTCAAGGTGCGCATCGAGGGCCACACGGACTCGCGCGGCAGCTTGAAGCACAACATGAAGCTGTCGCAGGCGCGCGCGGACTCGGTGAAGCAGTACATGCTCGATCACGGCGTGACCGAGGACCGGATCCTGAGCTCGATCGGCTACGGGCCGACGCAGCCGCTCGAGACCAACAAGACCGACGAGGGCCGCGAGCGCAACCGGCGGGTCGAGTTCGTCGTCGAAGGGCTCGGGGACGAGATCAAGACACCCGCGCCGTGAGCTCACGGTGACAGTGCGGTGATGCGGATCGTGCCGTCGGCGGGGAGCGCAAGCGTACCAGACGGGCCCACGGCGACGACGCGCGTTTTCCCGACGTGATAAGGTGGCGCGCGATGTATCTCGGGATCGTCAAGGGCACCGTCGTCGCCGAGCGCAAGGCCGCTGGGCTCGAAGGGACCAAGCTGTTGCTCGTGCAGCCGGTCGACGAGCACGGCGCGGCGGTCGGGGACCTCCAGGCGGCGGTGGATCGCGTGCAGGCGGGCGTCGGCGATCTCGTCTACCTCGTCGGTTCGCGCGAGGCGGCGCTCGCGTGCGATCCGTGGTTCGTCCCGGTGGATGCGGCGATCGTCGGCATCGTCGATGGCGTGGATGCTCCGCCGAAGGCGGACGCATGAAGTGCTGCCGCGTGGTCGGTCCGATGTGGGCCGCGGTCAAGCACCCCGCGTTCGCGGGCAAGGCGCTGCTCGTCGTGCAGCCCGTCGACGAGCACGGCCACGACGCCGGGCAGAGCTTCGTCGCGGTGGATCACGCGCAGGCCGGGGTCGGCGACAAGGTGCTCGTGCTCACCGAGGGCAACGGCGTCCGCCAGATCCTGAAGCAAGGTGACATCGTGCCGATCCGATCGATCATCGTCGGCATCGTCGACGCCGTGGAGACCACGTGAGCCGGCCGTTGCGCCAGCAGGTCGCCGCGGTCGCGCGCCAGCTGCACACGGCAGGCTGGGTCGCGAACCACGATGGCAACGTCACCGCGCGCGACGGCAGCACGTACCTCGCGACGCCGACGGCGACGTCGAAGCGCTCGATCCAGGAGCGCGATCTGATCGAGCTCGACGCGAAGGGCCAGGTCGTGGGCGCGGGGCGCGTGTTCGGCGAGATCGGGCTGCACATGGTGGTGTACGAGCGCCGCCGCGACGTGCACTGCGTCGTTCACGCGCATCCGCCCAACGCGACGGCGATCAGCGCATCGCGCGGCAACCCGATCGAGCGGCCGTTCATCGCCGAGGCGCTGGTCTCGCTCGGGCCACGGATCCCGAAGCTCGCGTACGCGCAGCCCGGGGACGCCGCCAAGCAAGCGCTCGCGCCGTGGTGCGAGCTCGTCGACGCCGTGATCCTCGGCAACCACGGTGTGATGGCGTGGGGCGCGGATCCCGAGCAGGCGCTGCTGCGCCTCGAGCTCGTCGAGCACCTCGCGAAGATCGCGATCGCCGCGCAGGCGCTCGGCGGTGTCGAGCCGTTGCCCGAGGCGGCGATCGCTCCGCTGCTCGCCGCGCGCGCGAAGGCCAACATCGGCTACGCCGCCGATCGCGCGGTGCAGACCGCGGCCCAGCTCGTCGGCGCTGGCGCCGCGAAGCCCGTCGTCGCCTGCGCGCCCGCCCCGCACGCCAACGTCGCCACGATCTCGCCGAGCGGCCGCCCGCACGACCTCGCCGCGCTGGTCCGCGAGGAGATCGTGGCCGCGCTCCGCAAGTGACGTGTAACCGCTGCGCCGCGCCGGCGTAGGCACCGCATGCGGAGCTTCTGGTTGCTCGTGCTGGCGGCGTGCGCGCCGGCGGAGGGTGACTCCCACCTGCGCGCGAAGGCTGCCGATCACGGACCGCTCGTCCTCGAGCTGTTCACGTCACAAGGCTGCAGCTCGTGTCCGCCCGCGGAGCGCGTGCTCGCCAGGCTCGCGCACGATCCGTCGCTCGCGCCGCTCGCGTTTCACGTCGACTACTGGGACGACCTCGGGTGGGCCGATCCTTTCGCATCGCCCGCGTGGACGGCGCGCCAGCACGCGTATGCGCGCGCACTCGGCGATCGCGTGTACACGCCCGAGCTCGTGGTCGGCGGCACCGCCGGCATGGTCGGCTCCGATCGGCGTGAGATCGAGCGCGCGATCGAACGAGCCGAGCGGCCCGCCCGGCTCGCCGCGACCGCGACATGGCGGACCGAGGCCGTCGAGATCGCCGCGGCCGCGCCGGCCGACGCCGAGGTCCTGGTCGCGGTGTGGCAGGACGGTCTGGTCACGAAGGTCTCACGCGGCGAGAACGCCGGCGCCGCCCTCGCGAGCGAGCGCGTCGTGCGCAGGCTCGAGCGCGTCGCCGCTCCCGGTCAACGGGGCACGATCACGATCCCGCTCGACGCCAGCTGGCACGCGGGCGGCGCGGTCGTGTTCGCGCAGAGTCGCACCCGTCGCATCGTGGCTTCTGCGCTGCTCACCCGCTGAATCGCAGAGGATCGCCGGAGCGATCTGATACAACCGCCGGCATGCGCAGGGTCCTGGCTCTCTCGATGACGCTGTCTCTGCTCGCCGGCGGTTGCTTCCCGAACAACCCCAAGCACCAGACCATCGCCAAGGTCGTCGAGGGCGGCCTCGCGATCGGTGGTATCGCGCTGCTCGCGAGCGTCAACACCGGCGCCGACTGCATGGGCCAGGTCGCCGGTGACGTCGATCAGGCGTGCGAGGACAAGGCGCAGCTGCTTTCGGGGATCGGCCTCGGCATGGTCCTCACGGGGCTCGTCGGCTTCATCGTCACCGTGTCGACGGCCGGCGATGACGCTCCGGCGACCACGACGAGCGTGACGCCCAAGCCCGCCACCGACGGGGCGCCCTCGACCACGCCGAGCCCGGTGGCGCCGCCCACCCCGCCGGCCCCGACGCCGCCCGAGGCGCCGGCCCCGGCGACACCGCCCGAGACGCCGGCCTCGTAGGGGCGAAGCCGAGGCGGCAACGATCGCACCGGCCGCGTACATCGCCCCGGGGCTGAGTTACCGTTGACGCCCATGTTCCACTCGCCCCTCGCGATCCTCATCCTGGTGGTGCTCGCCCTGCTGGCGCTTCCAGCGGTGTGGATGTTGTGCGCCGTCGCGTTCGACCTGCCGGTGCTCGGGGTCGGGATCGCGGCGGCCTCCGCGGCCGCGATCTACGTGATGCGCCCTCACGTCGGCATCAGCCTGGTCGATGCCACCCTCGCGGTCACGGCCCTGGCTGCCGCCGCGATCCTCGTGGCGTCCATCGCGGGCGCGTACCGCTGGCTGCTCGGCCGCCCCCGCCCGATCCCGCTGCCCGTCGCCCGCCTGATCCGCGACTAGATCGCGCCGGCGCGCCGGGTGACCTGGCGACCCTTGCGCTCGCAGCGCTTGCTGCCGTCGTAGACCGGGACGTTGCGCGCCCACGAGTGGCTGCCACCGCTGCCCGAGATCCCGAGGTAGTAGCCCTTGCGGCCCACGAACAGATCCAGCTGGTTGCCATCGATGCCACCGCCGGTGTCATCGGCGACCACGCATCCGTCGTGCACGAACCCGCCCCACGGCGCTCGCCCCGGCATGGTGCGGCCGTCCAGCAGCGGAACGTAAAGCAGCGAGCCGAGCTTCACGACCTTGGGGTCGACCGCCACCGTGCGGAACGGCTGGAGCGGCCGTCCCGTTCCCGAGGTGCCCCACTTCGTGGGCGTCACCTTGAAGCACGGCGAACGGTCGCAGCTGCACTGCCCCCAGATGTTCACGACCCGCCCGTCCTTCAGCAGGGCCGTCCCCTGGAGCGCCATCTGCGCGGCGAACTCCTTGGACACCTGGGCGATCGGCTTGCAGGTCCCGCCCTCGTAGACGGTCACCATCTCCGGAACGACGATCGCCGCGAGCTCGCTGACCGCATCCGGCGACTGGTTGTCGTTGGAAGGAGCTGCCGAAGAGGTGATCGACGCTAGCTGCGCCGCCTTCGCGGCCGACCGCGCGGCGACCTCTTCCTCACCCGCTACATAGTAGAAGGTGATGCTGAACTTCCCGATCGGCGTAGGCTCCTTGTCGGCCACCGGCGCGGCGTCCGGCACCGGTGCCGCGACGACCTTGGGCGCCGGCGGCGGGGCGTCGACCGTCTCCGAACGGCACCCCGCGCTCGAGAGCCCGAGGCTCATCGCGATGGGTGCTGCAATCCCGGCGAGATTGCTCGCGATTCGACGCAAGAAGTCCGCCAGAAACGCGGCGCCCTCGCGGACCATATCCCCGATCGTTTCGGAGACCGTCTCGAGGATCGACTGCGTGGGGGAGCTCTCGTTCGCCATTCGAGCCAGCCTTTTTCGTAGCCGGCCGAACGAGTCTATCCAAGATCGCCTGCGCGCTAGCGTCGCAGGTCAGGAAAACGCCGTTCAGTCTCCCAAATCAATCCGGACACTTACACAAGTAGATACGGATCAGAACCGGGCCTGCAGCGTCGCATTCACGCCGAGCTGGTTGAACTCGCCGAACTGGTACTCGAACGCGCAGACATCGGGGTCGGCGCAGCGCGCGTACCGGCTCTGGTTGGGGTCGTAGCTGTAGAAGACCTCGAGCAACGCCGAGAACATCTTCGCGAAGTCGATCTTCGAGGTGCCTTTGATCGCGATCTGCGGCGCCGCCTCCTCGCCCGCCGGGAGGATCGTGATGAGGGTGTCGATGTTGTTGTTGCGGATGACCGCGGTCGACGAGCTCATGGTGGTGTCGCCCGGGACGCCCTTCGGCGAGGTCAGGGTCGCCGGGCGCTCGATGCCGGCGATCAGGCCGAGGGTGAGCCAGTCGTTCCAGTTCCGGTCCACGCCGACCGCGCCGAAGAAGTTCGGGGCGATCGTGTAGACGTCCGGGAAGTCCGAATACGGCGGCAGGCTCGGCTGGCTGTGGAGGATGAACGCCAGGTCGCGGAAGCTGAGGTCGAGCCGCAGCCGGACGCGGTTGTACTTCACGCGAACGTTGAGGTCGCCCGCGTACCCGGTCTGGATCTTGGTCGACCCGGTGGCCTCCGGGTCCTTGAGGGTCTGCCCCATGACCGTGAACTCGGCCTGCGCCAACCAGCCCAGCCCGCCCGGGTACTTCTCGGGGTTGAACAGGCCGCTGATCTGCTCGTTGTTGTTCTTGTACAGCCTGAAGTCGACCGAGGACCGCATCGGCATGTTCTTGTGGAGCGTCAGCTGGGCCGACGCACCGAACAGCTGCACCTTCTCGGACTGCACGTCCTGCAGCTCGTTGTAGCCGCGGTCGAAGTAGCCGCCGTTGACCTCGAACCGGACCATCGGGTGCGGGTCGATGCCGCCGCCGGCGAGGCCCGCCAGCGCCGCCTTCTGCTCGCCGTCATTGGGGTCGACGATCACGCCGCTCTTGGCGCCGACGAACGCGTACCCCTTCTCGAAGTCGTACTGCAACTTCACGCCCGGGGTCGACGACCGCGCGCGCTTGTACTCGGGGTTACCACCCCATGACAGGCGGTAGCTGTAGCCGAGACGGAACCGATCCGCGGACACCGGGAACGCCGTGAGGCTGATGCGCGTCGGGTCCTTGTGGGTCGGATCCTTCCAGTTCGTGATCGTCAGGTACGTACCCGCGTCCGACAGCGAGATGTTGTTCTCCGACAGCTCGTTGATGCGGAGGACGAACGCGCCTTCCGCCTGCAGGTGCCCGCGCGAATAGCTGCGGTACAGGGTCGCGTGCGACATCGTCTCGAAGCCCGAGAACCGCGTGTCGTAGTTGTCGAAGAACAGCACGCCCAGCGAGTTCGGCGTCCCGAACCGCCAGCCGGGCACGCTCGGGATGGTCTCGCCCGGCTTGGCCAGGAGGTTCTCGTTGGTGATCGTGAACGCGAGGCGCGTGTCGAAGAAACCGCTGCCGCCGGTGATGTCGCTCGCCTTGTCGGGTGCGGCTGCTTCCTTCTCGGCGGCCTCCTTGGCGGCCTTGTCGGCGGCCTCCTTCGCGGCGCGCTCGGTGAGCACGCGTGCGATCTCGCGATCGACGATCTCGCGGATCTTCGCGTCATCGACCGACGCGTCGGCCGGCGGCGTGGGATCTGCGGGCGCGGGGACCGGTCCGGTGGGCTGCGCGGAGGCCAGCGTCGGCGCGGCGACGGCCGCGAACAAGAGCGTGGACAGCTTGAACGTACGCATCGGGCCTCTCACAGCTGGATGTCACTCGCGCCGCGCGGATACATGATCCACACGTTGAACGAGCCGATATTGACGGGACGAAGGATGCCCACGACGCGGGGCAGGACGCGGCCGGCGAGCGTGGTCGGATCGGTGGAGAAGTCGGTGCCCTGCGTGATGACGTTGATGACGTCGCGGCCGCACGAGCCGCTCGCCCCCGCGGGGTCGAGCTTCCATTGCTTGTAGGTCGTGTAGTCATCGTCGATCGGGCAGACCTTGGCGTTCACGATCTCGATCGCGCCGGCCTCGTTGCGCTCGAAGTTGATCACGCCGTTGCCGGTGCTGAGCGGTCCGAACCAGGTCGCCGGATCGACGCGCACCGGCGCCGGCAGCCGCGCCGGGTTGGTATCAGGTGCGACGACCTCGAGACCGGTCTGGGGGTCGAGCACCGGCAAGCCCGTGTCGGGGTCGAGCTTCACCGGCACGAACGTGCGCGGGAACCCGACCTCGGTGAGCCCGTTGAACTCGGAGAGCCCGCCATTGAAGCGCTCCACCAGGTCGCCCACCTCCAGCGGCCGGCGGCTCTGATCGCGCGCCGCGCTGAACGTGAACACCATCACGTGGTCGTACGCGGCCGCGGTGCATGGAGGTGCACCGCCCGGCCCGCACTGGACGTCGCTGACCGTGTAGCCCTGCGCGAACACGCTGGTCACCACGAGCCGGCCGTCGTCGCCGTACCGCGAGTCGCTCACCGCGATCTGCTTGTCGGTGAGCGGCGTGAGCGACAGCGCATCGACCGCCATCTCGTCGCGCGGCCGCTGGAGATCCGTGATGTACGGATCGCGGAACCACAGCGTCGGCGACGTGCCGGTGACGAGCCCGTGCATGTAGTCGGGACCAAAGCCGGTGCCATTGTCGAACCACAGCGTCGTCGGCCCTAGCACCGAGTCCGGCAGCGTGATCGTCGCGTCGTTCGCGACGCCGTTCGTCATCTGGATCGTGGCCAGCGGCGTCTGATCGAGCCGCGGCGTGAGCGTGCCGAGGAACTGCGCATAGACGCGGATCGTCGCGGTGAACGACGTGTCGACCTCGCCGTCGGCATCCTTCGCCGTCAGGTCGACGGTCACGTCGCGCTGGGAGTCCGGCAGCCGGACGTTCACCGACCCCACCGACGTCGGCGCGACGATCGCCACCTCGATCGACTGGGTCCCGGTCAGTCCGTCCTTGTGCTCGACGCAGCCGGCGAGCAGCACCGCTAGATAAAGGAGGCTCTTCATGGGCATCACTCCCAGGCTCACTCGAACACCGGGCGGATACGGCCGTCGTGCGGCTCGATGGTGGCGTCGAGACACGAGATCTCGCCGTACTTCTCCACGACCTTGACCGGCGGGGTCGCCGTCATGTCCAGCTGGTCCTTGCACGGGCTGCGCTGCCGCAGGAACACGCGCAGGGCATCGCGCAGCGAGATGCCGGTGTCCTGCTTGGCGGTGTTGCGCTTGAGCACCTCGAAGCCGGAGCCGCCGGCCGCGATGTAGTCGTTGACCGCGACGCGATACAGCCCGGTCGGCACGAGGGGCGCGCAGCGCGCGAAGTCCATCGGACCGTCGGGCGTCATGCGGCAGCCATCGCCGATCGCGATGTTCTTCGCGCACGCGCGCGCCGGGGTGCCGTCGAGCGGGTCGACGCCCGGGCACGTACCGCTGCACACCATGTCGAACGCGATGCCGGAGACCTGCGCCTGCGAGCGGCAGCCACGGCTCGCCGAGCGGCGCGCGACGAAGTCGAGCGTCTCCTGCACCTCGGCGCCCGACAGGTACATCACCGTGATCGAGTTCTCGAACGGGAACACGTTGAACATCTGCTCGATGGTCAGCGGCCCGCGCTCGAAGTCGGCGCGAATACCGAGCGAGTTGGTGATCGCGAACTCGGCCTCGACGCCCTCGGTGAGCTGCATCGAGCGCGCGACCATGTTGCCGAGCTGGCTGTCACCGCCGGTGTTGTCGGTGCGCTGGATCTTCTCGCCCTCCGGCTTGTCGACGTACGCGAACACGCCGTTCAGGTCGATCTCCTGGTTGATCTTGACCGAGTACGGCCACATCAAGTTGGCGACCGCCGGGTCCTCGGGGATGCACGGCACACCGCCGCACAGCTTCGAGTCGATCGGGATGTTGTCGAACGTGAACGACGTGATGCGGCTGCGGCGATCCGGGTCCGCGTTGTTGTCGCCGACGCGCACGACGACGTCGAGGCGGCCGACGAACTTGGCGAACGCACCCGAGTGGACGAGGATCGTGTGGTGGCCCTTGTCGTCGTTGGGGATCAGCTTCGGGGGGTCCGTGACGATGTGGAGGTGGCCGCCGAGGATGAGGTCGACGCCCTGCAGCGTCTCCTGCTCGAACGCCTGGTTGGGATCGTTGACCTGCGATGCCGTGAGGTTCTCGTCCTCGTCGAGGCCGAGGTGGCTGACCACGACGATGAGGTCCGACACCGGGCGCAGGATGCGGACCCAGCTCTTCAGCGCGTCCTCGTCGGCGATCGGGCGGAAGCCGAGGGAGTTGCCGCCCTCGAAGATCGAGCTGATCGTCGAGGTGTTGCCCATGCCGATCACCGCGACCTTGAGGCCCTTCACGTCGAACATCTCGAACGGCGGGATCACGTCGCGCAGCGAACGCCCATCGGGGTTGACCGCGCCCGCGGGCGGATCGTCCCAGCCGTAGTTCGCGGCGAGCAGCGGGAACGTGGCCCAGTTGTCGACCTTGTCGAACAGGTTCTTCGCGCCGAGATCGAACTCGTGGTTGCCGACCGCCGCCGCGTCCATCCCGGCGAGCGACAGCGCGCGCAGCTCGGCCTCGCCCTTGAACATGTTGAACACCGGCGCGCCCTGGAAGCAGTCGCCGGAGTCGAGCCACAGCGAGCGATTCGAGCTCTCGCGGATCCGGCGCGCGACGGTGGCGATGCGCGCGATACCGCCGTACGGCGCGACCTGCAGGCCGTCCTGCCGGTCGAACGTGTTCGGCACCATGTTGTACGGGAACAGCCGCGAGTGGATGTCCGACGTATGGATGAAGGTGAGCCGGATGTCCTGGCCGACGAGGTTCGGCTGATCCTGCTGCACCGTGCACGCCGCAAGGCCAAGCGCGACGACGACGGACAGTCGACTCTGCATCGCGCGGGTCATATCGCAACCGTCAGAATCTCAGCAAGGCATTCCGCCGCGCCCGTTACGACATTGCGCCGCGAAGCGAAGCAAGGGCTGGAGATCGCGCACGCGACCTGTGCTCTACTGCGCCGCATGCCTCGCGCGAAGATTGTCTGCACGCTTGGGCCCTCGGTGTCGACGCCGGAGCGCATCGGCGAGCTCATCGATGCCGGCATGAGCGTCGCGCGTCTGAATTTTTCGCACGGCAGTCACGAAGATCACGCCAGGATGTTGCAGCTGGTCCGCAGCGAGGCGGAGCGCCGCGGCAAGGCCATCGCGGTGCTGCTCGACCTGCAAGGGCCGAAGATCCGGGTCGGAAAGTTCGCGAAGGGTGCCATCGAGCTCAAGCCCGGCGCCGAGTTCACGATCACCACCGACGACGTCGTCGGCGACGAGAAGCGGGTCTCGACCACGTACAAGATGCTGCCGCTCGACGTCAAGGTCGGTCACCAGCTGCTGCTCGATGACGGATACCTCTCGCTCGCGGTCACCGGCATCGAGGACCGCGAGGTCCGCACCGTCGTCGTCACCGGCGGCGTCCTCAAGAACAACAAGGGCATCAACCTGCCCGGCGTCGACGTCTCCGCACCCGCGCTCTCCGAAAAAGACCGAGTCGATATCGGCTTCGCGCTGCGCCACGGCGTGGACTACGTCGCCCTGTCGTTCGTGCGGCGGGCCGAGGACGTGCTCGAGGCGAAGTCGCTGCTCACCGTCGACCAGGTCTCGATCCCCGTGATCGCGAAGATCGAGAAGCCGCAGGCGCTCGATCGGCTCGGCGACATCATCGATGCGGCCGATGGCGTGATGGTCGCGCGCGGTGACCTCGGCGTCGAGCTCGGGCCGGAGAAGGTGCCGCTGTGGCAGAAGCGGATCATCGAAGAGACCAACAAGCGCGGAAAGATCGTCATCACCGCGACGCAGATGCTCGAGTCGATGATCTCGCAGCAGCGGCCCACGCGCGCCGAGGCCTCCGACGTCGCGAATGCGGTGCTCGACTCCTCCGACGCGCTGATGCTGTCCGGCGAGACCGCCTCGGGCGCGTACCCGATCGAAGCCGTGAAGACGATGGCGCGCATCATCGAAGAGATCGAGAAGAGCGCCTACTACAAGGCCGAGCACGAGGTGCCCGACATCCAGCTCGCCGTGCCGGCGAACGCGATCGCCCACGCCGCGTACACCGCCTCGAAGGCGATGAAGCTGCGCACGATCGTCGCGGTCTCCGACTCGGGCGGCGCGGCGCGGCTCGTCAGCGAGTACCGCCCCGATGCCAACATCGTCGTGCTCACGACCAACGAGGTGAGCTTCCGGCGCATGGCGCTGATCTGGGGCGTCACGCCGGTGCTGATCGGACCGTCGGCGACGACGGAGGAGCTGATCGATCGCGTCGAGACCACGCTGCTCGAGCGCGGGATCGCGCTGCCCGGCGAGAGCGTGATCATCACCATGGCCGTGCCGGTGGGATCGGGCCTTCAAACCAACGTGCTGAAGATTCACCAGATCCAGCACTGACCTTCCCTCCTCGGGTGAGATTTCTCGTCGGGGCGCGATGGGGTAGCGCCGTAGGCAAAAACCTACACGTTGCAGGACGTTGAGCGGGCTCTAGCGCCACGCTACGCTCGTGCTTCCGTGGCTCAAACCCCGCGCCCTCAGGACGCGGTCCCTGTCGGGCAGGTCGTGCTCGGCAAGTACCGTATCGAACGTGTCGTCGGCACGGGCGGCATGGGCGTGGTCGCCGAATGCACGCACCTCGCGCTCGACGACCGCGTCGCGCTGAAGATGCTGCGGCAGGACATCGTCGTCGATGTCGATACGATCGAGCGCTTCAAGCGCGAGGGCAAGGCCGCCGCCAAGCTCAAGAGCGAGTACGTCGCGCACGTCTACGACGTCGGCGAGCTCGAGAACGGGACGCCGTTCATGGTGATGGAGTTCCTCGAGGGCCACGACCTCGGGGAGCTGATCATGCAGCGCGGCCACCTGCCCGTGCCGTGGGCGACGCAGATGATCGTCCAGACCTGCGAGGCGCTCGCGGAGGCGCACTCGATCGGCATCGTCCATCGTGACGTGAAGCCGACGAACCTGTTCGTGACGTGGCGGCCCGACGGCACGTCGCTGATCAAGGTGCTCGACTTCGGCATCTCGAAAGCGACCAACGCGTCGGACATGCACCTGACGCAGACGCAGTCGCTGCTCGGCACGCCCGCGTACATGTCCCCCGAGCAGATGCGCAGCGCGCGCACCGTCGATGCGCGCACGGACATCTGGTCGCTCGGCACCGTGCTCTACGAGCTGCTCGAGGGCCGCAAGCCCTTCGAGGCGGAGAGCTTCTCGGAGATGTGCGTGAAGGTCGCGGTCGATCCGCCCGCGCCGATGCGCAACGTGCCGCCGCGGCTCGCCGAGATCGTGATGCGCTGCCTCGCGAAGTCGCCCGAGCAGCGGTTCGCCTCGATGGCGGAGCTCGGGCGCGAGCTGATGTCGTTCACGCAGGACCCGCAGCAGGCCGCGGTCTCCGTCGAGCGCATGCAGCGCATGCTGCGGCGGAGCCAGGACGCCGGCTGGGAGGGCGCGGGGACGGGCGCGGGCCTTCGCGCGAGCACGCCCTACCCGGTGCGCGACGCGGCGAGCACTCCGGTCCACGTGCCGTTCGGTGCGGGTACGGAGCCCTCGGGCGTGGGCCTGCAGCCGTGGCATGGCGGCTCGGACTCCGCGGCGCCGATGTTCCGCAACACGCCCTTCCCGACCGCGGTCGCGCAGCGTCGTCT
>Ga0247822_10000347_pt1 | contig 24066 bp, 21 predicted proteins | sample 13C_Cellulose_Da_FD_192423 | JGI IMG/M metagenome (GOLD analysis project Ga0247822, IMG submission 192423) | Soil microbial communities from agricultural site in Penn Yan, New York, United States - 13C_Cellulose_Day30 | ecosystem: Environmental > Terrestrial > Soil > Agricultural land | place...
TCATGAAGCCGGTGGGGCAGCGGTTTGTCGAGGTCGAGGGCAAGAGGATCGACGAGGACAGTGTCCTCATTCGCGATACGTACCAGACGCAGGTGCCGATCGAGGACATGAACCCGATCTCGGTCGAGCCGAGCTTCACGCGGCGGTATATCAACCACGCGAACAATGATGCACTCGTGAAGCGCATCCGGCATTCCTTTGACCGGGCGGCGTGGGAGAAGGATTTCGTGATCGTGGAGGGCACGGGCCATGCGGGGGTCGGCAGTGTGTTCGATCTTTCCAATGCCAAGGTGGCCAACATTCTGGAGAGCAAGGTGTTGCTAATCACTCCCGGCGGTGTGGGGCGCCCGATCGACGAAGGCGCGCTGAACAAGGCGCTCTTCGACAAGGAAGGCATCGAGGTCATCGGCGTGGTGATGAACAAGGTGCTGCCCGAGAAGATGGACTCCATTCGGGACATCGCGGGACGGGGTTTTGAGCGGTTGGGGATCGAGTTGCTCGGCGTGATCCCGCGCGAACGCATGCTGTCGCATCCGACGCTGGACCAGATTTGCGACCCGATCCGAGGGCGTTATCTCCGGGACGGGCATGGGATGAACCATGTCGCGCATGTGATGATCGGGGCGATGAGTTCGGCTAATCTCTTCCGCGATGTGGCACCGAATACGCTGCTCGTCGTGCCGGGAGATCGCGAGGATGTAATCCTGGCGGCGATTTCGCGGGCGTTGGAGACCGAGGGCGGCGGGCCGTTTTGCGGTATCGTCCTGACCGATGACATGTATCCGAGCGATCGCCTGCTCGAAATGATCAGCGAGTCTCCGCTGCCGGTGATCAGTTCCAACAGCGACAGCTACAGCATCGCCAGCCGGATTCACTCGATGACGGTGAAAACTCTGCCGGGCGACCGCGAGAAAATCGATCGAATCCAGAACCTGGTGAGCGAAAATGTGAATATTTCCCGCATTTTGGAGAAAATCGGGGTGCCACCTGTTCCCGCAGAAACACCGGTCGATAATTGACAGTGGCACGTGGGATGCTTGTAATGGTTAGTCATTATGAGGTTTCCACTGCCGCTCACGGCGAAAATCGCCAGCTACATCATCGGCAAAAAAATGCGGCGCGTGGAGAAGTACGCGACGGTGCTCCAGCTCGAGCCGCTGCATACCTGCAATCTGACCTGCACCGGATGCGGACGTATCCGGGAGTATTCCACTTCTCTTAAAGACGTTATGCCGCTGGAGGACTGCCTCGACGCGGCCATCCAGTGCGAGGCTCCGATGGTGTCCATCTGCGGAGGCGAGCCGCTGATTTACCCCCACATCGAGGCTCTCGTGGGGGGGCTTTTGAAGCAGGGGCGGATTGTCTATATCTGCACGAATGGTGTCTTCATGCGCAAAAAGATGCGCGAGTGGTTGGCTGTGGAGTATGCGAGCAACCCGGAAGGGCTGAAGCAAAAGCTCGAAATGCTGGTCAGCGAGGAACTGATGACGGCGGCACAGGTGGAGGAAATCCGCCAGCCCAAGGCGAAATCGGAGAAACCGGTCATTGGACCTTCAAAGTGGATGTATTGGAATGTCCACCTCGACGGACTCGAGCGTACGCATGATCTCATCGTGGAGCGCGAGGGTGTCTTCAAGGAATGCATCGCGGCGATGCGTATGGCCAAGATCCTCGGCTACCAAGTCGCGACAAATACGACGATCTATAAAGAGACCGACATGAACGAGATCGAGCAGATGTATGATTACCTCTCCTGGCTCGATATCGACGGGCACACGATCTCGCCCGGCTACGACTACGACTCGGCCAAGGAAGACATGCGCAAGCGCCTGAACCTCCAGCCGGAAAATTTCTTCCTCACCCGCGCGGCGACGATCGAGAAGTTCAAGGACATCCAGGAGTGGGGGCGGCGTTACACGCTCTTCGGCACGCCGATCTACTTCGACTTCCTTGCCGGCCAACGCGACCTGACCTGTTCGGCCTGGGCGATTCCCACGCGCAACGTGCGCGGATGGAAAGCGCCGTGCTATCTGATGACCGACGGCCACTACGACAGCTATCAGGAGCTGCTGGCCAAGGTGGACTGGGACAAATACGGCGTCGTGGACGGCGTGGCGAAAGACAAGCGGTGCGAGAACTGCATGGTGCACTGCGGCTACGAACCATCGGCGGCGCTCGGCCGTAATCCGCAACCAGGGGACAATTGGACGAATATGAAATTTAACTTTGGCCCGCGCCCGGCGCGACGCCTCAAGGGCTCGGAGGTCAACCCGTACACGGGAGTAACATCAGGCAATGGACATAAGACCGGCCGTCCGGCCAAAACCGTCAGCATCAGCAACGCGGCATGAGTGAGGCTTTCCGCAAAGTGCTTCCCTTCCAAGCTCCGCCCCTGTCAGTGCTGCCGAATCTCGGCGCGCTGGCGGAATCCATCACCCGCGCCCAAGGCAATCTCCTGCGGCAACAACGCCCGGACGGGCACTGGGAAGCGGAGTTGCTCGTCGATAGCACGCTGTGCTCCGACTACGTCCTCTACATGCACTGCCTCGATGAGGTGGACGAGACGCTTCAGCGCAAGTGCGTGGAGCATATCCGCCGCCGACAACTGAGCGACGGTGGGTGGAATATTTTCGTCAATGGACCGAGCGAGATCAACGCCTCGGTCAAAGCGTACTTCTCGCTGAAGCTGGCGGGGGATTCGCCGAATGCGCCATGGATGCGCGACGCGCGGGCTAATATTCTGCGACTCGGTGGCATCCCGCAGATGAACACTTATGGGAAGCTGTACCTCGCGCTGCTCGGGCAGTTCCCTTGGAAGTATCTCCCGACGATCCCGCCGGAGATTTTCCTATTTCCGCAGTGGTTCTTCTTCAATCTCTCGGAGATGTCCTCGTGGACGCGGGCGATCCTCGCGCCGCTGACGATTCTCAATCACTTCCAGCCCACGCGGGCTTTGCCAGCGGACAAGCAGCTCCACGAGTTGTACCCGGCGGGATTGGAAAAGACGGATCTCTCGCTCAAGAAAGACCCGCGTTTTTGGGCATGGCGGAATTTTTTCCTGCGCTGTGACCGGTTGCTGAAGATTTATAACAACCTGCCCTTTCACCCGCTGCGCCAGCGTGCGCTGAAGACGGCGGAGTCGTGGATGGTCGAGCGCATGGGCGAGGGGAGCGAGGGCATTGGCGCGATCTTCCCATCGATGCTGAATGCGATGCTCGCTCTGCGGGCGCTGAAGTATCCTAAGGATCACCCAGTCGTGCAAAAGGCGGAGAAGGATTTTTCGGGACTCTTCGTCGATGATCCAGAGGATTTTCGCATCCAGCCCTGCCTTTCACCGGTCTGGGACACAGCGATCACGACGATCTCGTTGGCGGAATCCGGCGTGCCGGGAACCGAACCCGCCATGCAGGCGGCGGCTCGCTGGCTGGAGGCGCGCGAGGTGCGCTTTGCCGGAGACTGGTCGGCGCGCATTCCTAATCTCGAGCCAAGCGGCTGGGCCTTCGAGCACGACAATAAGTATTACGCCGATACGGACGATACGATGATGGTGCTCATGGCGCTACGCCATGTGCCGTCAGAATCGCGACCGAAGGGACAGTTTGACCGGGCATTGAAGTGGCTCCTGGCCTTCCAGTGCAAAGACGGTGGCTGGGCGGCGTTTGACAAGGATGTGACGGCTTCGTGGTTGGAGCATGTGCCGTTTGCGGATCACAATGCAATCCTCGATCCGACGTGCAGCGACCTCACTGCGCGCGTGCTGGAGTTGCTGGGCTACATCGGATTTGATCGTCAGAGCGATGTCGTGCTGCGCGCGATCGAGATGCTGAAGCGCACGCAGGAGACGGATGGTTCCTGGTACGGGCGCTGGGGTGTTAACTATATCTACGGCACTTGGCAGGTGCTGCGTGGCCTCGCGGCCATCGGTGAGAATATGGACCAGGAGTGGATTCGGCGTGGACGCGACTGGCTGGAAAGTTGCCAGAACGATGATGGCGGCTGGGGCGAGACGTGCGAGTCTTATAACTTCCCATCGCTCAAGGGTCGCGGTCCGAGTACGGCGAGCCAGACGGCATGGGCGCTCATGGGCCTGTGCGCCGGTGGCGATGCTAATAGGGGGTCGATCCAGCGCGGGGTGGCGTATCTTTTGGAGACGCAGGAGCAGGACGGTTCGTGGTCTGAGGACTACACGACCGGGACGGGCTTCCCCTGCGTGTTCTATCTCAAGTACGAGATGTATCGGCAGCACTTCCCGCTGCTGGCGCTGGCGACTTATCGCAAGATGCTTTAGTCAGAGCAAAGGCGAAAGAGTTCGGCGGTGATATCTCGAGCGCCGTGGAGGATGCGAACTATCTCCAGGCGCTCTTCTCGCAGACGGTAGAAGATTAAGTAGTTGCCCTCGGGCAGGAAACGGAGTCCTGGATAAACGATGTCCACGGCTTTTCCGAGGCGCGGATATTTGGCAAGATATTTGAAGGTGTCTTCGAACTTAACTAACAGTCGATTAGCGGCTGCTTCGTTATTCTCTGCGACATAGGCCCAAATTTCCGCCGCGTCGGAATATGCCGCGGGGGAGAGGGTGATGGGATGCATCTAAGGTTTGATGCGTGAGGCTATTAGCGCCTGTCCCTTAACTTTGACTGCGTTTGCATCCCACGCAGATCCCTGTCCCTGGTCGAGTTGGGTAATACCAATAGAGACCTTTTCCTGAAGGTCTTTTAGTCTGGCCTGATGGAGTTCTTCGCGGGCCCTGAGTTCGGCAATGGCATCGGCAACGGCTTCGCTTTCTGTATGATAGCGACCCGATTTTAAGGCGGAATCAATAAAGTGCTGATCCTCGTCTCGCAAGGTGATCGTCAGCCGTGTCATGGAACTAAGCTAGCAGAGATACGTTTTGAGGCAAGGTTGGAGGGTGTCCTCACAGGCGTGGCTCGATTTCCTGCATGGTGGCGCGGAGGGCGGCGTAGCCGAAGTGGCCTTGCTGGACGGTGAGGAGCTTGGAGCCGGGCCAGAGTTTTTGCAGGGCGTGGAGTTCGGCGGGAGGGGAGACGGTGTCGAAACGGCCGGCGGTGAGGATGACGCGGTCGCTGCCGCAGAGCGGGGTGCCGTGCATGGGCGAGCTGATGTGCGCGTGGCGGATGCTGTCGCTCGGTCGGACGCCTTGGGCTTTGAGCAGGGTCCGCATGGAGACGGCGCCGGGGTTGCGCCAGATGGCGGTTTCGACGTTGGCGATCGGTTGGATGAGACTGAGGAAACGCAGGTCGGGCTCCAGGAAGCTAAGGAGCGCGGCGTTCCATCCGCCGTAGCTGGTGCCGATGATGCCGAACTCGGTGCAGCCTCGCAGGCGAAACCACTGCATGAGTTGCCTAAGTTCCATCACGCATTGGCGGAGCGTCTCGCCATTGCGCACGAGGTCGGCGGTGACGGCGAGTTCGCCATTCAGATAACCCTTGGGCTTGCGCGAGTAGTGAAAGGGCAGGTGGGGGAAGGCGGCGTTCCAGCCTCGGTCGTTGAACCACTGTGCGAGTTTTTGATACCCGGCGTCGCTGGCGCTCATCAGCGCGTGCAGGATGAACACAGTGGGGGCGGCGGGGCCTTTGGCGCAGGGATAGATTTTGACGCGAAGATGGTCGTTCTCCACGAATCCGCTTGTGGCGGGCGAGGGCCATTCGAGCCAATGGTCGACGGGCTCGAGCGAGGGCGGGTCAATACGAAGATAGTAATCCTCGCGGGAGAGGGACTCGCATTTGGTGAGATATTCCTCGAGCTGGACCTTGGAGCACACGAGGTGGCGGCGACGCCACTGCATGGCGTTCATCATGCCACACATGGCCGTGTCCATCGCGGCGGCGAGGGTCTGGTCGAGGACGCGCTTCATGGTTCCCGCATCCTTTGCTGGGGAGAGTGAGGGAGGTCGGCTTCGCTTAGGGAAAAGTCTTTATAGAGGTGGTCCTTGGTGGCGATGATGCGCTCGGCCAGGGTGCGCTCCAGATAGGCGCGCTTTTCCTCGCCGGCTAGATCGGCGGGAGCGGTGATGGGCTCGCCGAAGCCGATCCAGACGCGACCGCCGCGCCATGGGAGCCAGTTCTTGGCATTGTAAAGACGGTCGCTGCCGAGGATGACGGCGGGCAGGATGGGCGCGCCACTCAGCCCGGCCAGCACGGCGACTCCGGCTTTCATCCTGGCTCCATTCACGATGGAGGCGTCGCTATCGCGGATGCCGCCCTCGGGGAAGATGCCAACGACTCGGCCGGCTTTCAGACGTTTCACGGCTTCGCGCAAAGCGGTGCGGTCCTTGCCGTGGCGGTCGATGGGGATGACTCCGAGAGAGGTGAACAGGCCGTGGAGGAGCTTGCCTTTGAAGAGCTCCGTCATGCCGAGCCAGTCAATACGGCGTCGGAAATAGCTGCCGATCATGGGCGGGTCGAAGTGGCTGATGTGGTTCGACGCTACGATGAAGCCTTCCCGGGGTAGCGGGTGGTAATAGACGACGCGAACGCGCAGGCAGATCGTAAACAAAAGGAGAAGCAGCCTCGTGCAAAAAAGCCACAAGACTCCCCGCCAAATGCGCACCCCCAGCGTCACAAAACTAAGAACGATCTCCGGTCTGCGTGAAGAAGCGGCGCTGCTTTTCGGTGATGGGCTTGTCCATGTGCTCGAGCACTTGCAGCATGTCCTCCCAGACCTTGCGCTTTTCCCCGATGGACTGATTGCGTAGCAGGTAGGCGGGGTGGTAGGTCGGCATCACGGGGATGCCGCGAAACTCCAGCCAGCGACCGCGCATTTTGCTCACCGGGGCGGTGGAGCCAAGGAGGCCCTCCAACGCGGTGGCACCGAGGGCGACCATGACGCGGGGTTGGATCAACTCGATTTGCTTCTCCAGCCAGGGGAGACAGGTGCTCATTTCCTCGGGCTTAGGCTTACGATTTCCCATGGCTCCCTGCGGCATGTCGGGGCGGCATTTCAGGACGTTCGCGATATAGACATCGTCGCGCGTGAAGCCCATGGCCTGGATGATCTTGGTGAGTAACTGACCGGCCTTGCCGACGAAAGGCTCTCCGGCGGCATCTTCATCCGCGCCGGGGGCTTCGCCGACGAACATCAACTCGGCGTGGGGATTGCCGACGCCGAAGACAACCTGGGTGCGCGAGTCCACAAGATGCGAGCACTTCACGCACTTCAGCGCGGCATCACGCAGGGAATCGAGAGTCCAGGCGGTCGTCCCAGATTGAGTCTCCTCTTGGGCAACGGCGGTGGGCGCGGGTGTTGAAAGGGGAATAACGACGGGCGCGGCTGGTGCGGCAATGACTGGCGCGGGCGCGGCGACGGGAGTCACCAAGCGAACAGGAGGCGGAACGGCGCGAGCAGCCGCCTGAACGGCGTGCAGATGCTCCAGCACGCTGCGAGACGCAGTCGGCGAGGTGCCGAAGCTGTCGCGGAGTTTTTCCAGCAGCGGGAGCGAGAGGGCGGCCGCCTGTCTTAGGGTGTCGTTCACTGTTTCGACTTTGGCAAAGCAGCGGGCTGGGCGCCAGAATTCTCCGGCAGCTCGGCTTTGATTTTGAAGAACTGGCCGGGCACGGCATCCTGCGCACGAGGGAAGGGATACTCCTGTCCATCGTGGTGGATGATGGGCGAGAGAAAGTCGTTGTCCGCCGTCATCATCAGTTCGATCTCCCGGCCCTGTGGAGGAGCGGTGAGGGCGATGCCTTCCCACTTGGCGGAAAGCGTCTTGGCGTCAGGTACGAGGGCGGGCAGGTTGAAGACGAGCTGCTTCTCCACGGACTTGGCGTCTTCGGGGGTGCTCTCCAGTACGTTCGTGGCGTTGGAAATGTCGATGAGCCAGACGGCCTTGTAGCGGGCGAGCGAGGGCTCCTCGCGCCCATCGCGTCCGGCTCCGTCGCGTTCCAAGACGAGAAAGCGCTTGTCGTCGAGGGTCAGGATGTCGTTGACCGAAAGTCGCTCCACCTTGAGTTCCCGATCTCCGTCGGGGATCTGGGTGGCGAAGGGGTAGAGGTATTGGGCGACGGGCTTTTCCGTGGCGAGATCGATGAACAGGAGGTTCGTCACCGGCGATTGGCGTCCGCCCTGCTGCATGAGGCCGCTTTGAAAAGCGAGGACGGCGGTTTTGCCATCGGGCAGGAGGCTAAGGCCTTCGGGGCCCTGATTGATATTGCGACCGAAGATGATGGGCGAGTCCGGGGTGAAATCGAGTTTTCCAGAGTCGTTCTTCGGGCGGAAAGCCTCGGGCAGCATAATGCGGCGGATGAACTTTCCGTCCTGCTGAAACTGATAAAGATAGGGGCCGTACTCGTCGGTCACGTAGAGCGTGCCGTCAGGAGCGAGGGCGATGGCCTCGGGGTCGAGGCAGGTGCGGCCGTCCTTCATGCGCGGAGTGTCCGCCTGGCGATCGTTCGGGATCAGGCCCGTCATTTCGCGTCCTTCGGCATCGCGGAAGAGCACGGACTCTACGATCTCAGGCGTGAGCTTTTTCCCGTCCTGCTTGATCCTTACCTTCACGTAGCGTGGGCGGTAGGGCAGGGTGCCGTCGCCGGGACCGCGATCCGCGATGCAGAAAAAGGTATCGCTCTTCGCGTCATAGACGAGGCCGGAGCCGATGCCGCCCACGGTGTCGCCGAGTTGGTCCCGGACGTCGGAGGGCATTTCGCCGAAGGCCTGGATTTCTGTCTTAGCCTGGAGGGAGACGATGGCGAGGAGCCATGCTCCGAGAATCATTTTCATAGAAGAAGCTATTTCGTGGCCAACCAACTGTAGTCGATGGTCTTGAGGCGTTTTTCTTTCGAGCCGAGCCGCGGTACGCAGGTCATGAGGGCCTTGGTGTACTCGTGCTGCGGGCTGCGCAGGACGCTGGTGGTGTCGCCGTACTCGACGACTTCGCCGCGGAACATCACGGCAATGCGGTCGCAAAGGCCCTGGATGATCGCGATGTTATGCGTGATCAGGATGAGGCCCATGTTGAACTCCGTGCGCAGGCGTTTCAGCTCTGCGAGGATCTGGGCCTGGATGGTGACGTCTAGCGCGGTGGTGGGCTCGTCGGCGACGAGCAGGCTGGGCTCGCAGCTCAGCGCCATCGCGATCATGACGCGCTGCTGCATGCCGCCGCTAAGCTGGTGCGGGTAATCGAGCATGCGCTTTTCCGGATCGCGAATGCCGACGGTGTTCAGCCAGCGCACAATCTCGGCGTCCACGTTTTTCACGTCCGGGCGGTGCAGTTTGATAGCCTCGGCGATCTGATTGCGAACGGTGTAGACCGGATTGAGCGAGGTGGAGGGTTCCTGAAAAACGTAGGCGATCTCCTTGCCGCGGATCTTGCGGAGTTGCTCGAGATTCATCCCGAGGACGTCCTGGCCTTTGAACAAAATGCTGCCGCTGGCGTATTCCGCGGGCGGTGAGGCGAGGAGTCGAGTCAACGCGAGGGCGGTCACGCTCTTGCCGCTGCCGCTTTCGCCGACGATGGCGAGCGAGCCGCCTTCCTTCAAAGAAAGCGACACGTTTTTCACCGCCTCGGTCGGTCCGTTTTCGGTCCGGAACTTGATCGAGAGGTTGCGGATTTCCAAAAGAGACGCACTCATAGTTATTTCCTTTCCGAACGGGTTTCCGCTGCCTGACGCAAGGCGTCACCCGCGAGATAAAACGACAAGGCGGCGACGAAGATCGTCGCGCCGGGGAAGACGATGAGCCACCAGGCGTCGAGCAGGTAGGTCTTGCCGTCTGTGATGATGTTGCCCCAGGTGGCTTGCGGAGGCTGCACGCCGAATCCGAGGAAGCTCAGGCTGGCCTCGGTGAGGATAGCGCCGGGAATGCTAATAACTGCCGTGACGATGATAGGGGCGAGCGCATTGGGCAGGATGTGGCGGAAGACCAGCGCCGGGGCCTTTGCTCCCAGCGACCGTGCGGCGCGCACGTACTCGGCTTCGCGCAGAGTGAGGAACTCCGCCCGCACGAGACGGGCCGTGCCGGTCCAACTCACCAAGCCGATCACTACGATGATGTTGATGATGCTCGGGCCGAGCAAGGCGACCGCTGTAAGGATCAGGAAAAACGTCGGGAAGCAGAGGATGGCATCCACGACGCGCATAATGATGTTGTCCACCCATCCGCCGAAGAAACCTGAGATCGCTCCCACTACCACGCCGAGCAGCAGAGAGACGGATACGGCAACAAAGCCGACAGTAAGCGAGATGTACGAGCCGTTCAGCAGGCGGGAAAAGACATCGCGCCCCAGATTATCCGTGCCCGCCCAGTGCGCCAGAGAAGGAGGCTGGAGCTTGATTTCCAGCGAGGTCGTATTGGGGTTGTAGGGGTAGTAGATGCCGCCGAGAGAGCCGAGGCCAGTCGCCAGCGCGGTCAGGAAAAAGAGCACGATGAAGATGCCAGCGACGACGCCGACCTTATTGCGCAGGAATCGACGCCACACGCCGCGAGCGGGGCTTTCGATCAGTTGGGCCTCTTGCAAAACTGGATTGTCCGTATCAGTGATCATCTTATTCGAGGCGTACGCGTGGATCGACGACCGCGTAGAGAATGTCGGAGATGAGGTTGCCCAACAGCACGAGGCTGGCGACGATGAAGTTCATCGCGACGAGAGTGGGATAGTCGCGTTCCAGGACGGCTTCGTAACCCATGCGGCCGATGCCGGGGTAGGCGAAGATGGTCTCGATAATGATCGAGCCGCCGATGAGAGCGGGTAGGAGGCCTCCGATGCCGGTGATGAGCGGGCGGATCGAGTTGCGTAGCGCGTGTTTGTAGAAGACCACATCCTGAGGCAGGCCTTTCGCACGCGCTGTGCGGACGTAATCCTGTCGCATCGTCTCCACCATCGAGGCGCGAATGTAGAGGGCCTGGGCGGCAATGCCTCCCAGAGCCAGAACCGTGGCGGGAAGGGCGAGGTGCCAGTAGCGATCCAGGCCCATGGCAAAAAGATTGGGAAAATCCACACCGTAGGACTGCGTGCCGAGAATCGGAGCGTCGGTGAACTTCACCAAGCCGATAACAATCAATCCAGCGATCCAGAACTCCGGCAGCGCGATAAAGACGAAGGCGACGATGCAGGTGAGCAGATCCGGCAGCTTGCCCGCATGCCTGGCCGCGTAAACTCCTAACATCAGGCCAAAGCTCAGGGCGATGGTGATGGCCAGGATATTCAGCAACAACGTGGCCGGCAGGCGCTCGCCGATTTTTTGCAGCACGGGACGATCGTCCTTGATGCTGGTGAGAGTCCCGGTGAAGAGGCCCTTCATGTTGAGGTAGTATTGCTTGTACCATGGCTCATCGAGATGGAACTTCGCGCGGAAGTTCTCCTTCATCTGCGGGGAAACTTTGGGGTTCATCTCGCCCCAGGGATAGGGGCTGCCTGGCGTGAGGGTGATGATCAGGAACGAGACTACGCTGATGAAAAACAGCAGAATGACGCTGATGCCGAGGCGGCGAAGAAGAAAGTTCAGCATGGCTTATTTAGGCAACTGGTCCGCGTATTCCGGCCGATAGAACCACTCGCTGTAGTAGCTCCAGCCCGCTTTGGTGGTTTCGATGGGAGTGTCCAGCCAGCCGCCTTTCCCATCAGGGCGGCGAATCCGGTAGGTGTCCTTCCAGACGACCGAGGTGCTCTCCGGGACATAAAGGAAAAGGTAGGGCTGCTGGCGGTAGATCGTCTCCTGCATCTCGCCGGCCATGGCGACGATTTTGTCGCGGTTGTACTCCTGGCGGATGTCGCCAAGGAGCTGGTCCACGCGAGGATTGTTGTAGCTCACGACATTAAGCTGCTCGGGGTTGTTCTGCGAAGAGTGCCAGATCTGGTATTGGTCGTAATCGGGGCCGAGCGCCCAGCCGAGCACCATGGCGTCGAATTCTCCCTTGTTGATAAAGTTCTTCAAGAACACGGCCCACTCGTAGATCTCGATCTTCACCTCGATGCCGAGCGCCTTGAGATTGTCCTGCACGAGAGTCGCGATATCGCGGCGGATTTCGTTACCGTTATTCGTGATCAGGGTGAAGCTGAAGCGCTTGCCATCTTTCTCTAGGATCCCGTCCTTGCCGGGCTTCCAGCCAGCCTCGGCGAGCAGGCTGCGGGCCTTGTCCAAATCTCGCTCGAAGGGCTTCACGTTGGGATTGAAGAACCACATCTGCGGCAGAAAGATGCCGGTGCTCTGCACGCCGTGGCCGTAGATGATGTACTTCACCATCTCGGGCACATTGACCGCATGGGCGAGGGCTTGGCGCACCCTCTCGTCCTGGAACATCGGGCGGCGGAGATTCCAGCCGACATAGCTGTAGGAGCTGCCCGGGGCGGAGAAGAGATCGAAACGATCGTCTTTTTCAAATGTGCTGACGGCCCATGGGTCGACTACCCAGAAGTCCACCTGGCGGGTTTCAAAGGCCAGTCGCAGAGTGAGTTGATCCGAGAGTACGCGATAGACGATCGAGTCGAGCCAGGGGCCCGGCTTGTCGAAGAAGTCGGGATTGCGCACGAGGCGGACGAACTCGTTGGTCTTCCATTCGCCGAATTTAAAAGGGCCGGTGCCGACAGGAGTGCGGTTGAAGTTTTGCACCCACCAAGCAGGAGTTTTTCCGTCCAGGATGTGCGCGGGCAGCATGCCGATCATCCAGCTGCCGAGAGCCGGGGAGTAGGGCTTGCGATAGGTGACTCTCACCGTGAAGTCGTCCTGCGCTTCGACGCTCTGGATGTAGAGGAAGTCCGGCTTGCGCGGCGAGCCAAAGGCGTCGTCCATGATCGCCCGGTACGTGAAAAGCACGTCTCGCGAAGTAAACGGCGCTCCGTCGTGCCAGCGCACATCGTCCCGCAGGACGAAGTCCACGATTGGCTCGGCCAGGAACTTCTCGGCATCGCCGGTCGTGACCTTGCCCTTGAGATCGGGCTTGCCGGCTAACAGCTCTTCCGTGGCCTTGGCGAAGTCGGCGGGGTCTCCCGCCACCGTCACTTCGAAGGCCATGTCCGACTCGACCCAGTCTCGCAGGATGCGGGAACTGCTCGGAGATTCGCGAAGGGCTTTCAACGTGTCCGAGGCTCCGGAGGCGAGGTCGACGCGCAGCACATGGAGCGGCTGCATGGTGTTGGCATCGAGCAGGGCGGCAATGTCCTGCGAAGTGGCCATGCCGGGTTCGCTGAGGGTGAGGACGAGAGCATTGCCCTCTTGGCGCGCGTCGGTGAGCTTCCACTCGGGCCAGCGGGGCCGCATGAAGAGTAGCTTGCCGAGAGCTGCGACGACATCGGCGGGGTCTTTGAAGTAGAAAGTCGTCTTCTGGCTCAGCGCATAGGATTTGGCCAGATCCGTGGTGATCTCGAGATTGTCGTCGTATTTGAGCAGGCCGTTGAAGATCGAACTGTAGACCTGGCTGGCAGCGGCGTCGGCTTGCTGGATCGGATTCAGCGTGGAGGGCTCGCCCAGCATGCCGACGGACATTTCGTTGCGCTTCTTCGTCGCCAGAAGACTGACGCTCGCAAAGGACGCCGCGAGAAGGGCGACGAGCGCGATAGGAAGTCCATGCAGAAAAATACGAATCACCGCACGGGAGGATAGCCAGACCGGGGCAACACGCAATCCTGCGAAGCGAGGTTTTCCCGGTTATTTGCGGTAGGTTTTCGGCCGTTTCGAGTGGCGGGTGCGCTTGACGGGAGTTTCGACGAGGGCGCGATTCATCGCCTTGGCCGAGGGGAAGCCGCAGCGGAGGGCGACTTCCTTGAGCGAAATGGTGTGCTGCCGGATGAGCTGGCGGGCGGCGTCGACTCGGAGTTGCCGGAGGAAGCGGGCGGGGGCGCACTTGGTTTCCTTCACGAAGAGACGGGTGAAGTGTTCGCGGGTCAGGCCTGTCTCGGCGGCCAGTTCCTTCACGCCGAGGGGTTCGCGAAAGCGGGTCTGGCAGATCTTGATCGCGGTCTGGATGGGGGCGCGGCGTTGCGAGGGCTGGTCGAGCTCGCGGGACCACTCCATGAGAAAGCTGTAGCAATCTTGGCTGGCCGTGTAGACGTCGCCGGGGGTGCGTTCGTCGGCCTGGCGGATCAGCCGGGTCAGCATGAGGCCGGCGGTGCCCTGCGGGTGGAGCGGCAGCACGGGGCCGTAGATTTCGCGGAGCTGGCGGCAGAGTTGGATGCCGAGCTCGCCATAGAAGTTGATCCAACTGAAGCTCCACGGTTCGCGGGCATCGAGCGGGTAGTAGTAGGAACTGCTCTCTGGCACGAGGACGAGGAAGGCGTGATCGGCCGGGACGGCGTGAGTCTTGTTTTGGAAGTGAAGCGTGCCTTCTCCGGAATGCGTCCACTGAAGAATCACAAAGGGTTCCTCACCACGCTGGTCGTTGGAAAATTGGTAGCGCGAGGTTTGCGTGGTCTCAGAGCTCTTGCCGAAGGGGGACGAGATGCGGACGAGACTGCTGTCTTGAGACATGCCGAAATATCACAAAATAGCCCATTAATGTCACATCAAGTTTCTCGCGATCCGGAAGAAACTATCTTAGCGATGGGGCATGGCGAAAACCTCTCCTAAGAAAAAAAGCCTCGGTCACGCCGAGCATACGAAATCAGCCGCCGCATCGGGGCTCGCGGGCTCCTTCCTGCGTCCGATCAAGATCACGATGCTCGGCGCGGGCAGCGGCTTTACTCCGCGCCTCGTGAGCGACGTGCTCAGCATCCCCGGCCAGCAGGGCGGCGTGATCGCGCTCGTTGATATCGACCGCTCCCGGTTGCGCACGATGAAGCAGCTCATCACGAAGCTCATCGCGCAGAAAGGTATCACAAACTGGAAGGTGATCGCATCCGATGATCGTCGCTCGGTCCTCAAGGACAGCGACTACATCGTCAACTGTATCGAAGTCAGCGGCTTGGATTGTGTGCGCCATGACAATGATATCCCGAAGAAATACGGCATCGACCAGTGCATCGGTGACACCATCGGTGCGGGTGGGCTTTTCAAGGCTCTGCGCACGATTCCTGTCTGGCTCGAAGTGCTTCGCGACGCGGAGGAACTCTGCCCCTACGCCATCGTCCTGAACTACACGAATCCGATGAACATGATGTGTCTGGCCGCTGGCTGGACCTCCGAAATGCAGGTCGTCGGTCTCTGCCACTCGGTGCAGGGCACCAGCCACCTCCTGGCCGGTCGCGCCGGAGTGCCGATCAGCGAAATGGAATGGGAATGCGCCGGTATCAACCACCTCGCGTGGTTCACCAAGCTGGAGCACAAGGGCCAGGACCTCTATCCCCTGCTCATGGCCAAAGCGGCCGACGATATCGCGGGTCGTCCGTCGAATCCCGACGACGCCAAGGACATCGTGCGCAAGGACATGATGCTGCACTTCGGTGCCTTCATCACGGAATCCAGCGGCCACCTTTCCGAGTACCTGCCCTACTACCGCAAGCGCGCGGACTTGATCGAGAAGTACTCTCGTGACGGTTACGATGGCGGCAGCAGTTTCTACGCGAACAACTGGCCGACCTGGCGCAAAAACGCCGACGCGAGCCGTCTCGCCATGGTCAAGGGTACGGAGTCGATCGAGTGGGAGCGTAGCTGGGAATACGCCAGCTGGATCATCGAGGCTCGCGAAAAGGACACGCCATTCCGCATCCACGGCAACGTGATGAACAACATCGCCGGCTCGGGTAATCTCATCACGAACCTGCCCGCCAACGGCTGTGTAGAAGTCGCCTGTATGGTCGACCGAAATGGCATCCAGCCAACGCGTTACGGAAACCTGCCTCCGCAGATGGCGGCGCTCTGTGTTTCCAACATGAGCAGCTTCGAGCTCGGCGCCATCGCGGCGGTGGAGCGCAGCAAGGAAGCTGCGATCCACGCCCTCATGCTCGATCCGCTGACAGCGGCGGTTTGCAGCCCGGCGGAGATCAAGGCGATGACGCTCGAAATGTTCGAGGCGGAGAAGGACTTCCTGCCCGAGTACCAGTAAGCGGAGAGCGCAAAAATCTGGGCCAGCCGTGGGCAACTCGTGGGTTGTCGCGGCTGGCCTTTTGTGCTTTATTGGATGGTTTACCCAATGAACGTCTTTGTTGAATCTCAGCCCAATTGTCTCGTTACTCTCCAAGTCGAGCTGCCAGCCGACCGTGTTTCTCGCGAGTGGCAGACGGTGGCCCAGCAATTTCAGCGCCAGGTGCGTATCCCTGGCTACCGTCCCGGTAAGGCGCCGAAGGCTCTCGTCGACTCCCGCTTTGCCAAGGACATCAAGGAAGAAGTGACCAACAAGCTCCTCCGTGAAAGCCTGAATGAAGCCATCAAGGAGAAGAACCTCCGCGTACTTTCCGTCTCCGATGTCGAAAACGTCGAGTTCGATGCCGACAAGTCCATGCGCTACAAGGCCACGGTCGTCACGGCTCCGGAGTTCGAACTCCCTGACTACGCCACGATCCCGGGCGATGTCGCCAAGGAAGCCGTCACGGAAGAATCCGTGCAGCGCTGGGTCGACCAGATGCGCGAGCCTCACGCGACCTACACAGCCGTGGAAGATCGCCCTCTCGCTCTCGGCGATTACGCAGTGGTCACCTACGCCGGCTCGCTCGAAGGCAAACCCCTCGCGGAAGCTGCCCCGAACTCTCCTGTCCAGCTCCAAGGCCGTCAGAACGCCTGGATTCTCATGGACGAGAATAGCCTCGTCCCCGGCTTTGCCCAGGCCATCGTTGGCTTGAACCTGAACGAGGAGCGCAGCTTCTCGCTCGACCTGCCTGCCGATTTTCCGATCGTGGACCTCGCCGGCAAGAAGCTCGACTACACCGTCACACTGCACGGCATCAACACGAAGAGCCTTCCTGCATTCGATGACGAACTCGCTGGCAAGATCGAAGCCGGTGCCACGGCCGAGCAGGTGCTCGAAAAGATCCGCGAGCGCCTCGCTAACGTCACAGAGAATCAGTTCGAAAACAACAAGCGCCAGGCCGCTATCAAGTACCTTCTCTCGAAGGTTGATTGCGAATTGCCTGCATCCGTCGTCGAGCGTGAGATGAATGGCATCCTGCGCGACATCGTGCGTGAGAACCAAGGTCGCGGCATCAGCGACGAGGAAATCCGCAAGCACGAGGATGAGCTCATCGGTGCCGCTCAGCAGAGCGCCCGTGATCGCGTCCGCACGAACTTCCTCCTCCTCCGTATCGCCGAGAAGGAAAATATCGAGGTAGCCGAGCAGGACATCGCCCAGCGCGTGATCGCCATGGCCTCGCACTACGAAATCCCGGTGAACAAGCTCGTGAAGGACCTCCAGCGTCGCGAAGGCTTCGGCCCGCTACGTGAACAGATCCTCTTGGGCAAGGCCCTTGATTTGCTCGCGGCTAATGTTACCGTTCGCGAAGCGGCGGAAAACCCTGCTGCTTCCTAAAACTATGGACGTGCGAAACGACTACATCCCCATGCCCACTGTCATCGAACAGAACGGGCGTGAGCGGACTCAATACGACATCTATTCGCGACTGCTGGCCGATCGTATCATCTTCATCGGTACTCCGATCAACGATACGGTCGCTAACATCGTGGTGGCTCAGCTTTTGTTCCTGCAGATGCAGGACGCCAAGAAGGACATCCACATTTACATCAACTCGCCCGGCGGTTCCGTAACGGCTGGTCTCGCGATTTACGACACCATGCAGTTCGTCACGCCTGACGTGAATACCTACTGCATGGGCATCGCCGCGAGCATGGGCGCCGTCCTGCTCTGTGCCGGTACGAAGGGCAAGCGCTATGCGCTGACCAACTCCGACATCATGATCCACCAGGTCTCCGGTGGTGCGCAGGGCCAGGCCAGCGACGTCGAGCGCCAGGTGCTCTTCATGTTCAAGCTGAAGAAGCGTCTGAACCAAATCATCTCCCACCACACCGGCAAGCCGGTTGAGCAGGTGGAGAAGGATGCGGATCGCGATCACTACCTGACCGCGGAAGAAGCAGCCGCCTACGGCCTCGTGGACGAAGTCGTAAAATCTCGGAAAGAAATCAAAGAGCTTTCTCCAGAGAAGCCCGCCGAGTAGTATTCCAACATGGCTAGGGCCAGCAATCTCACCATGTGCTCCTTCTGTGGCAAAAGCCACGCGGAGGTGCGAAAACTGATTGCTGGTCCCGGCGTGTATATTTGCGACAGCTGCATCACTGTCTGCAAAGGCATCCTGGATAAGGAACTCACGGACGAGGCGAAGAAGCAAAAGACCGCCATCCGTGTACCGAAGCCTGTGGAAATCATGCGGGAGCTCGATCAGCATGTGATCGGGCAGCACAGCGCCAAGAAGGTCCTCGCGGTCGCTGTGCATAATCACTACAAGCGCATCCTCAGCAATGAGGCGTCGGAAACGGCGCTCCCGCTGGATCCGCTCGCCGAGGTGGAGATCGAGAAGAGCAACGTGCTCCTCATCGGCCCCACCGGTTCCGGCAAGACTTTACTGGCCCGCACGCTGGCCCGCATTTTAGACGTGCCGTTTTGCATCGCGGACGCGACGACCATCACCGAAGCTGGCTATGTCGGTGAGGACGTGGAAAATATCGTCCTACGTCTGCTCCAGAGCGCCGACTACGACGTCAAGCGCACCGAGATGGGTATCGTTTACATCGACGAAATCGACAAGATCGGCCGCAAGACCGACAACGTTTCGATCACGCGCGATGTCTCTGGCGAAGGCGTGCAGCAAGCTCTTTTGAAAATTTTGGAAGGCACGGTCTGCAACGTGCCTCCGCAAGGTGGCCGCAAGCACCCGCATCAGGAGTACATCCAGATCAACACGGAGAAGATCCTCTTCATCTGCGGCGGTGCTTTCGTAGGTCTCGAAAAGATCATTCAGCGCCGGGGCGGCGTACGTGCGATGGGCTTCCATGCGATGGATGCCGCGCAGCATGAGGTCGCCACCTCGGAGTCCTTCCGCGGGGTCGAGCCCGAGGATTTACTGAGCTTCGGCCTGATTCCGGAGTTCATCGGTCGTCTGCCGATCGTCAGCACACTCGAGGCGCTGACCGAGGAAGAACTCATGAGCATCCTCGTCGATCCGAAAAATGCGATGGTGAAGCAGTACACGAAGCTCATGCTGATGGACGGCGTGGGGCTGACCTTCACCAAAGACGCCATTCGCGCGCTCGCGCTGGAGGCGGTCCGCAAGGGCACGGGCGCCCGGGCGCTGCGTGCGCTGCTCGAGCGCATCATGCTCGACATCATGTACGACGCGCCGAGTCGCGACGACATCGCCGAAGTGACCATCAATCGTGCGGTCGTGGAAGGCAAGCGCGCTCCGCTCATCCGCAAGCGACAGGACAAGGATGCTGCGTAACCTTTTCGGAGGTCCTAAGAAAAAAGAGGGAGCAGGCTTCGCATACCTCTTCGAAAAGTTCCCCTCCTTTAGCCAGACTTTCTGTATTCGCGAGGCCATGGCGGTTCGTGATTCAGGGATCGAGTTTCCGGTCTATTCCATTCGCAAGCCCTGCGATGAGCCTCTTCAGGATCTGTGTGACTGTGCGGGGAAGGTGACCTATCTGCCGGATACATTCGGCCACATTCTGACGGAGGACGCTAATTTTCGCCGGGCGGCTCGCAAGGCTCTCGACGAACTAAAAGAGCTGTGGGGTTCGGAAGAAGAGAAGCGTCGTATCTATGAAGCGCTCTGGCTGGGGCCGGTGCTGAAGAAGGCGGGCGTCGATCATGTGCATGTCCATTTTGCCGGGCTCGGTGCGCGCACGGCGTTCTGGCTGAATCGCCTATTCGGTATTCGCTACAGCGTCACGGCGCATGCCAACGATATCTTTCGCGATGAGCCGCCGGAGCGTTTAAAACAAATCTTCGAGAAGGCTTCGCTCGTGGTGACGGTTAGTGATTTTAGCCTAAGATTTTTGCAGGATAACTACCCAACCTGCCACGCTAAGTTTTTCCGCGTTTACAATGGTATCGACACGGGAGCCTTTACGGTGAGCGCCCGGCCTGCGGGGCGGCCACTTATTGTCAGTGTCGGTCGCTACATTGAGAAAAAGGGATTCCGGTATCTCGTTGAAGCTTGCGCGCAGTTGAAAGATCTCGATTTCGAATGTCAGATCATCGGGCATGGACCGCTGAATGATGAACTCAAGGCGCAGGTCGCGGAGTTGGGGCTGGAGGGAAAAGTCGATATCGCCGGTCCGCGCTCCGAGGGCGAGATCAAGGCCTTGCTTGGGCGTTCGCATTTGTTCGTCCTGCCGTGCATCACGGGTTCCGATGGGGCGATGGATAATCTGCCCACCGTGATCATGGAGGCCATGGCCGCAGGGGTGCCGTGCATCTCCACGGCGCTCGCGGCGGTACCCGAGATGATCCTGGACGGGACGACTGGCTATGTCGTGCCGGAAGCGGACACGGCGACGCTGGCCGCGCGGATGCGGAGCCTGCTGACAAACGAGGCGCAGGCGGCGGAGATGGCGCATTTAGGACTTGAGCGCGCCCGTGCTCTTTTCGATCTTCAAGAGACGTCGCATGCTCTCACCGAACTCTTCCGAAAACACCACGCCATCCGCGGTTGAAGCCCCGCCCGATCTGATGCCGCCCGGTTGGGCTGGCCCGGGAGCAGCTCCGTTGGAGTTCGACGTAGGCTGTCATAAAGGGCGGTTTCTCGCTGATATGGCGGAGAAATATCCCGAGCACAACTTCATCGGCATCGAGCAGCAGAGCGAACGCGTGGAAAAGGCGCAGAAGAAAATCGACCGACGTGCGCTGAAGAATGCCCGCGTGTTCAAAGGCGAGGGATGGGAGACGTTGCGGACCTTCCCGGCGGCTTGCGCGGATTACATTCACGTTCTCTTCCCGGATCCGTGGCCTAAGCGAAAGCACCACCAGCGCCGCCTCGTGCAGACGGAGTTTCTCAAGACCTGTGCGCATCTGCTGAAGCCGGGCGGCGTCCTGCGACTCGTGACCGACGACGAGAGTTACGCGATTTTCATGCGGAACCACGCATCCAACGTGACGCATCTTTTCGTGCCGACGGAAGAAGAGCGTGTCTATCCGATCACGGAATTTCAGTTCAAGTTCATCACCGACGGCCGTCCGTTTTACGAACTGCTGTTGCGGGTGGCGTGAGCGACTACGAAATCAGCTCGCGGTAAAAACCTTCCAAGCGCGCGATGGAGCGGCTTTGCTCGAACTTCTCGCGCACGGACTCCGCTGCGCGACGGGAGAGGCGCTCGTACAGAGCCGTGTCCTCAGCCACTCGGAGCAGAGCATTTCCCAGAGCGGCGGCGTCGCGCTCGGGGACGAGTAGGCCGTCCTCCTCGGAGGTGACCGCCTCGGGGATGCCGCCATGCAGGGTGGCGACGACGGGCAGGCCGGTAGCCATGGCCTCGAGCATCGCATTCGGGACGCCCTCCTGATCGCCGTTTGGCGGGGTTTGGCTGGGATGGATGAAAATGTCGGCTTCTTGGAAAAGGCGGGCGAGATCGGCCTGCTGGCAGAAGCCGGGGAATTGGACGGCTCGGGAGAGGCCGAGGCTGGCGGCTTTTTCGCGCAGGCGAGCTTCCAACGGGCCTTCGCCGGCGAGGATGAGCTCGGCCTGCGGGTGCTTCTGATGCAGCGTGGCGAAAGCCTGCAGGGTGACTTCCAGGCCCTTCTTCTCGATGAAGCGCGATGCCTGGATGAGCTTCCAGGCGCCCCCGTCCGGACTGGTGCGATTTTTCGCCGGGAAGCCTTCCATGGGAATGCTGGTGCGGTTGATCCGGATCTTGCCGGGGTCGCATCCGAGAGCGATGAGGCGTTCCGCGAGGGATTCGCTGCGGGCTAGCACCATCGGGAGCACGCGAAGGACTTCCTTGAGTTGCTCGTTATAACCGGGCTGGTTGTCCCGGAGCATGATGTCCATGCCGTGGAAGGAGACGAGCGTAGGCTTGGGCCAGTTGCGAATGAAGGGCAGGAGGTGGACGCCGGTGTGGCCGAAGTACACGTGCATCAGATCCGCGTGACGGCGATCCAGCACGCCGGAGAGCTGATCGTACTCGCCACGGTAGAAAACCGGCTCCATCCGCTGGATGTACTTTTTATGAAAACGGGCCAGGAAGTTGATCCTCGGGCGGGGCAGGACCTCTACGTCGTCGAAGGGATAGACGTCCGCATTCTCCCGGGACTTCGTCATGATAAAGGTGCGGAATTCTCGCAGCGCCGTGACTTGGCGGTAGATGTGGCGCATCTCCTTCTTGAGAAAGGTGGTGCAATAACTGGCGACTACGGGTGCAGACATCGAGCCCGTAGAGGAAACCATGCCGGGCCCGATCGCCCAAGTGGATTTTCTGCGTCTTTTTCGGTTTTCCGTGGTTTATTCTTCAGTGAACGCCGCGCTCGCTCGCGACCCATCCCCGACCATGACATCACCGGATCCTTCTTCTTACGACCAGGATGCGGCGGAGGACGTTGCTCTGATGCTCCGGGTGAAGGAAGGCGATATGGAGGCCTTTGAGGCGCTCGTGGAGCGTCATCAAAACCTTGTGGTCGGCACGGTAGGCAAGATGCTGGGAGGGGACTCGGAAGCGGAGGACATTGCCCAGCAGGTATTTATCCGCGTGTGGAAATCGGCCGGGCGCTACGAGCCAACGGCGAAATTCACCACTTGGCTCATGACGATCGCGCGGAATCTCGTGTTCAACGAATCCCGCCGCCGGAGTCGGTCACGGCTGCAGCCTCTGGAGTCGGACGATCCCGATAGTCCGGCGACCCAGCATGCCGATACCGGGGCGTCTTCCCCGCAGGAAGCCCTGCTCAACGGGGAACTTCGCTCCGCCGTGGACGACGCCATCTCGAGCCTGCCGGAACCGCAGCGGGTCGCGATCGTTTTGCGGCGCTACGAAGACATGCCGTACGAGGAAATCGCCAAGGTGCTCCGCACCAGCGTGCCGGCCGTGAAGAGCATCCTTTTCCGCGCGCGCAATGAGCTGCGGGATCGCCTGAAGAAGTACCTCGACTAGACCTCCACAGTCTCGGCGCCCGAAGCCTTGACGAGTGCGTCGAGCAGGAATCTGATCTGGATAGGCTTGCGGAGGTGGGCATTCATGCCGGCCTCCAGGCACTCTGCCACCTCGTGGGGAAGGACATTGGCGCTGAGTGCGATGATGTAGGTGGAGGACGTGCCGCTGATCTCGGCGGCGCGGATGAGGCGGGTCGCCTCGATGCCATCGACCTCCGGCATTTGCATGTCCATGATGATGCAGTTCGGCGCGTGCTCGGCGTGGAGGGCGACTGCCTCCGAGCCATTCTGAGCGGAAAGCGGCTGATAGCCGAGCTTGTGGAGGATGCGTTGCAGGAGACGCAGGCTCGTCGGTTCGTCCTCGGCGATGAGGATGTGGAGCGGGTGACGCGCGGCGAATTGTGCGTCGATCGTCTCCGGCGGGGGAGGCTCGGGCATGAGCGGATTAGCCGCCTTTTTCAGGGGCAGCACGCAGCGGAAAGTAGAGCCAACACCCACGGTGCTCTCCACGGTCAGCGTCCCTCCGAGCAGGGCCACGAGGCGGCGGGCGATGGCCAGTCCGAGTCCGGAACCTCCGAAGCGCAGTGCCACGGTGGCGCTCTCCTGGGCGAAGGGCTCGAAGATTTTTTCCAGTTTGTCGGGCTCGATGCCTCCCGCCGTGTCGGTGACCGAGAACTCAATGACGTTCTGTGTTTCGGTGTCCTCCAAGATCTGCATCCGCAGAGTGACCCATCCTTCCTGGGTGAACTTCACGGCGTTTCCGGCCAGATTGACCAAGACCTGACGGACGCGGCTCTCATCTCCATTCAGGCTGACGAAGTCCTTGGAAATAAAGTCCGTTTCCAGGGAGATGCCCTTCCGGTTGGCCTCGGGTGTGAGCAAATCAGCCACCTCCTCCATGATCCGCGTGGGGCAGAAGTCGTCATGGGCGGCGATCTCGAACTTGCCGGACTCGATGCGGCTCAGGTCGAGGACGTCGTTGATGACATCGAGAAGCGCCTCGGAACTCGTGGCGATGGTGTGGGCGTAGTCGGCCTGCTCGGGGGCGAGCTTGGTAGATTCGAGGAGCTGTGCAAAGCCCAGCACGCCGTTCATGGGGGTGCGAATCTCGTGGCTCATCACGGCAAGGAAATCGCTCTTCGCGGCGTTGGCTTGTT
>Ga0247822_10000349_pt1 | contig 24024 bp, 24 predicted proteins | sample 13C_Cellulose_Da_FD_192423 | JGI IMG/M metagenome (GOLD analysis project Ga0247822, IMG submission 192423) | Soil microbial communities from agricultural site in Penn Yan, New York, United States - 13C_Cellulose_Day30 | ecosystem: Environmental > Terrestrial > Soil > Agricultural land | place...
GGAGTGTGCGCCGCAGCGTCCACGGTGTCCGACGACCCGGCCGGGCCGTTCGCGGCGGCCGGCGGGTCGAACCCGTCGGCCCAGATCGTGGTGTAATTCGGGTCGGGCATTGCGAGTCCCCTGGCACGAACGGGACCATTCTCGCCGAAGTCGGGCCGGAAAGCGAGCGCGGGCCGGCGGGTCGGGTCGCCGGGCCGGCCGCGGGGTCGTAAAGTTCCCCACGTCCGAATCTTCCCGACTCATCGACGGCTGACCCGATGCCCGAGTTCGCTTTCCAGCGCTGTATCCACCCACACTGCGGGGCCACCACCGACCTGGCGGACACGGCCTTCCGGTGCCCCCGGTGCGGTGGGCTGCTGGACGTCGGCTACGAGTGGGACCGGCTCCCGGTCCCGACGTCGCTGGCGCACTTCGAGTCCAAGTGGGCCGACCGCACCCACCCGCTGAACTTCTCCGGCGTCTGGCGGTTCCGCGAGCTGTTCCCGTTCGCCCCGGACGACCTGGTGATGTCGATCGGCGAGGGGCAGACGCTCTGCCAGAGGGCCGACACAGTGGCCGCCTACGTCGGCCTGCGGCCGGGCGGGCTCTACCTCCAGTACGAGGGGATGAACCCGTCGGGCAGCTTCAAGGACAACGGGATGACGGCGGCGTTCACCCACGCCCGGACTGTCGGGGCCCGTCGGGCGGCCTGTGCGAGTACCGGCAACACCAGCGCCAGCCTGGCGATCTACTGCGCGGCGACCGGCCTGATGCGGTCGGTCATTTTCATCGGGTCCGGGAAGATCGCCTACGGCAAGCTGGCCCAGGCGCTCGACCACGGGGCGCTGACGCTCCAGATCGCCGGCGACTTCGACGACGCGCTGCGGCGGGTCCAGGAGGTGTCGCGGCAACTGGGCATCTACCTGGTGAATAGTGTAAACCCGTTCCGGTTGGAAGGCCAGAAGACAATTATGCTGCGCGTTCTGGAGGCGCTGCGGTGGGAGGTTCCGGACTGGGTGGTTGTGCCGGGCGGGAACCTCGGCAACGTCTCGGCGTTCGGCAAGGCGTTCGCCGAGTTGACCGAACTGGGGCTGATCGCCCGGCCGCCGCGCCTGGCGGTGGTGAACGCGGCCGGGGCGGACACGTTCTATCAGCTCTACGAGAAGCACGGGCTGCGGTGGAACGGCGGCCGGCCGGACGACACGAAGGTGGCCGCGTACCTGAAGATGCTCGACGACTCCGGCCGGCGCGCGGACACACTGGCCAGCGCGATCGAGATCAACCGCCCGGTGAACCTGCCCAAGGCGCTGCGGGCGCTGGATCGGTGCGGCGGGGTGGTGCGCGAGGTGACCGACCAGGAGATCCTCGACGCCAAGGCAAAGGTCGGGGCCGGCGGCCTGGGGTGCGAGCCGGCCAGCGCCGCCAGCGTCGCCGGGGCGCTCAAGCTCGTCCGCGAGGGGGTCATCGACCCGGGCGAGCGGGTGGTGTGCATCCTGACCGGCCACCAGCTTAAAGACCCGACCGCGACGGTCGCGTATCATACCAGTGACCCGAAGACGTTCGACGAGACGCTGGGCAAGCGCGGCGTCCGCCGGGTGGCGTTCGCCAACCGGGCCGTGCAGGTGCCCAACGACCTCGACGAGATCGTCAAGGCAATCGAACTCTACGCCTGACAACCACTGGTGATGTCATGCGGCGCGGCGTCTCGCTGATCGAGTTGCTGGTCTGCCTGGGCATCATCGCGGTCATGATCAGCATGATGTTCCCGGCCATCCAGAAGGTCCGGGCGACGGCGAACGTGAGCGTATGCCAGAACAACATGCGGCAGATCTCGCTCGGCATCCACATGTACCACGACACCTACCGGCACCTGCCGTACCCGCGGCTCTGCCCCGCACCGTGGCAGGGCGGGAAGGACCCGTTCTGCACCAAGATTGCGACCCCGGTCGAGTACACCGGGCCAAACGAGCAGTGGTGGAGCCCCTATGACAACCGGCCGGGGGCGACGGTGACGGCCGCCCTCTCCGACTACCAACCGGGCGGGATGATCTTCCCGTTCGTCGGCAAGAGCCTCAAGGTATTCCGCTGCCCGGACGCGCGCGACCGGACGGCCGGCAGTCCGACACAGGGCCAGACGTTCCAGATCGACTACGCCCTGATCCCGCAGATCGGCGGGCGCAAGCTCGGCGAGTACACCGGGGCGACGCTGGTCGAACACGACGACGCCCCGGTCTGTCCGGGGGCGAACTTCCATTACACCGAGTGGCCGGCGGACGCAGCGATCAAGGCGGCCCGGCACAAGCCTGTCCGCCACACCGGCGCGCTGAGCATCGCCCAGCACGACGGCAGCGTCTCGATCAGCCGGTAGATTGACCCGCGGGAGTGCGACCCATGAAGACACCCATCGCGATCAACGGTGCCTGCGGCCGGATGGGGCAGCGGCTGGTGGCGCTGGCCCATGAAGACAAGGCCCTGCACCTCGTCGCCGCTGTCGATTCGCCGGCCAACCCGCGGGTCGGGGAGGACGCCGGGGTCATCGCCGGCGTCGGACCAATCGGGGTGCCGGTCACGGGCGAGCTGCCGCTGGCGACCCGGCCCGAGTGCGTAATCGACTTCAGCAGCCCGGCCGGGACAATGGCCATCCTCAAGACGTGCGTGGACCGCCGGCTGCCGCTGGTCGTCGCCACCACCGGCCACGAGCCGGAGCAGCGAGCCGAGGTCCTTTCGGCCGCGCACCAGACCGCGATCCTCTACGCGCCGAACATGAGCCTGGTGGTCAACCTGTTGTTCAAGCTGACGCGGCTGGCCGGCGAGGTCTTGAAGGGCAAGGGGTTCGACGTGGAGATCATCGAGAAGCACCACCGGTTCAAGAAGGACGCCCCGAGCGGGACGGCGGTCCACTTCGCCCGGGTCGTGCAGGAGGCGATGGGCCAGACGCACATCCGCCACGGCCGCGAGGGGATGGTCGGCGAGCGGCCGCACGACGAGATCGGCGTCCACGCGGTCCGGACCGGGGACAACGTCGGTGAGCACACGATCATCTTCGCGGCGCTGGGCGAGACGCTGGAACTGGTCCACAAGAGTTCCAGCCGCGACAGCTACGCCTTCGGTGCCCTGGAGGCCGCCAAGTTCCTCGCCGGTAAGGGCGCGGGCAGCTACACGATGGCCGACGTGCTCGGTCTGTAGGCTACCCCAGTGGCCACGAGGAGCCGCACCGCGCGCCGGGCGGGATCGGTCTGGCGTACAAGTACGCTTCGACTGGCCCCGCGGCCCCCTGCACCGCGACTGGCTCCCGGATGAACAGGTCCGGGACGCCCTCGAACCGGTCCAGTTCTGCCAGGCCGGCTGCATCCACCTCCCACAACTCCCCCGCCACCGCGACCCCGGCCGCGTCGGCCACCAGACCGGGGTACGGGCCGAGGTCGTGGAGGCGGTAGCGCGGCTCGGTGGCCGCCGCTCCCACGAAGCGCTGGCCGGCCATCAGCCGGTGGCTCTTCTCCCCGCGCTTCAGCGTCCCGTAGAGGAACAGGGTCGTTCTTGCGATTCCTGATCCTTCCACGGGACCGCCCTCGCCGCGGGCAGACGTCACGACTGCGAATGGAACCAGGTGGGCATGATGACGGCCGCCACGGCGCCGACCAGCAGCGTGAGCCCGGCCAGGACCAGTCCGTCGCGGATCGGAGCGATGAGGAACACCACCGCCAGCGCGGCACTGGCAGCGATCAGCCCCACGGGCAGGGTGTACGGTTTCGGGGTGAGTTCGCCGTCGGGTCCGGTCGTCATGGCGTCTCCGGGGTCGGGGTCTGGGCTCGTTGACCGACCTTAACCTACTCACGGCGGGATGCCGCCGGCTACCCCGCGGGTTCGGATCACCGCGACCGGAATCGTTTTGCCCCTCGCCCGACCATCCGGGTACACTGCTGCGCATCCGCCAGACACCCCGTCCGCCTACCCCCGCCGGTGCCCCGTGCCAGACCCGCTTGCCGTTGACCGCCGGACCGCCATCCTGCTCGGGGCCGGGCTGACCGCCGGGTTCGCCGCGGCCGCCGACGCGAAGGCCACCCCGCCGCAGGGGTACGCCGACCAACTCAGCTACGTCCCCGGCGACGTGGTGAAGCTGCACGTCTCGTCCCCGGCCCCCTACACGGTCGAGGTGGCCCGGTTGGGCGAGAAGCGGGAAGTCGTCTGGCGGGATGACGACCGGCCCGCCGCCCCGCACCCGGTCCCGGCCGATGCCTCCTCGCACGGCTGCCGGTGGCCGGCCGCGCTCTCGTTCCGCGTGCCGCACGACTGGCGGTCCGGGTACTACGCGGCCCGACTGACGGCAAAGGGAAGCCCCCCGGCCGCGACCGAACTGTTCTTCGTCGTCCGCCCGAAGGAGCCGGGCAAGACCGCGAAGGTTCTCATCCAGCTCTCGACCAACACCTACAACGCCTACACCAACTGGGGCGGGTTCAGCCTGTACGCCTACAACGGCCGGCACAAGGTCCAGGGCCGGCGCGTGTCGTTCGACCGCCCCCTGTCGTCACAGTTCGGCAACTGGGAGCTGCCGTTCGTCGCGTGGGCCGAGGCGAACGGGTACGCCCTAGACTATTGCGCCAACTCCGACCTGGAGTTCCGCCCCGAGCTGTTGCGGCGCTACAAGCTCGTGCTGAGCGTCGGACACGACGAGTACTGGTCCAGCCCGATGCGAGACCACCTCGAAGCGTTCATCGGCAACGGCGGGAACGTCGCCTTCTTCAGCGGCAACACCTGCTGTTGGCAGGTCCGCAGCGAGGACAACGGCCGGGCGCTGGCCTGCTGGAAGCAGTCGTTCGGCGACGACCCGTACTACCGGACCGGCGACCACAAGCTGCTGTCCACCCTCTGGAGCCACTACATCGTCGGCCGGCCGGAGAACGCGCTCACCGGCGTCGGGTTCCTGTGGGGCGGCTACCGCAAGAGCCACGGACAGTTCATGAACGACCCGGCCGAGTACACCGTCCACCGCCCCGGCCACTGGCTGTTCGCGGGGACCGGCGTGAAGGCGGGCGACAAGTTCGGCGGCAAGGACACGGTCGTCGGCTACGAGTGCGACGGCTGCGAACTCGCCTGGAAGGACGGCCTGCCGACCCCGACGCACTCGGACGGCACGCCGGAGAACTTCGAGGTCCTGGCCACATGCCCGACCCGCTGGCACCCGGACGACTGCGAGTGGTACGAGCGGTGGGAGAAGGGCCGCACCGGCAACGCGGTGATCGGCACCTACACCCGCGGCGGAACCGTCGCGACCGTGGGCAGCACCGACTGGAGCCACGGGCTGCGCGGCAACGACCCGGTGGTCGTGCGCGTCACGAAGAACGTCCTGGACAGGCTCGGCAAGTAATCACACCTTCCCCCATGCCTGGAGACCGTTCGATGCCCTCCCCCACCCGCCGCTCGTTCCTGAAGCAGTCTGCCGTCGGGGCCGCGGCGCTGACGGTCCCCACGTCCGCCCCCGCCGTGGGGAAGGGTGATCGGATGCCGGTCGCCCTCATCGGCTGCGGCGGGATGGGATCGAATCACCTGCGGCTGCTCGTCGCCCGCAAGGACGTCGAGGTTCGCACCGTGTGTGACGTGGACGCCGACCGACTGGCGAACGCGGCGAAGACCATCGGCACGGCTGGCAAGGCCCCGACGGCGGTCAAGGACCTGCGGCAGGTGCTCGACGACAGGGAGATTCAAGCGGTCTGGATGGCCACGCCCGACCACTGGCACGCGCCGGGGGCGATTCTCGCCGCGGACGCGGGCAAGCACGTCTACGTCGAGAAGCCGGCCAGCCACAACGTCCGCGAAGGCCGGCTCCTGGTCGATGCGGCGAAGCGGAACAACGTGATCGTGCAGGTCGGCACCCAGGCCCGCAGCACGCCGACCGTCGCCGAAGCGATGCAGCGGCTGCACGACGGCGCCATCGGCGAGGTGCTGGTGGCCAAGGCGTGGAACAGCCAACTCCGCCGCAACCTCGGCAAGGTCAAGCCGACGGACCCGCCGGCGGCGCTCGACTGGGCGCTGTGGCAGGGCATGGCCCCGGAGGCGCCGTTCTACCCGAACCGGGTGCCGGGCATGTGGCGGTTCTTTTACGACTACGGGGCCGGCGACCTGGGCAATGATGGCGTCCACAACGTGGACGTCGCGGTCTGGGGGATGAAGTTCGACCGGCTGCCGGACCGGGTGGCGGGGCTGGGCGGCAAGCACTTCTTCGACGACGATCAGCAGTGGCCGGACACGCAGTACGTCGTCTGCGAGTACGACCCGCCCAGCGGCAAGGGCCGGACGCGGCAGTTCATCTACGAGCAACGGATCTGGTCGCCCTACGTGCAGGAAGGGTACGAGAACGGGAACGCCTTCTACGGCACCAAGGGGATGCTGGTCATGGGCCACACCGTTGGCTGGACGCTGTACGGGCCGCGGAACAAGGTGATCGAGGAGCGCAAGGGCGGTACGGACCTGGCCGCGCACCACACCAATTTCCTGGCTTCGATCAAAGGCGAGGCGAAGCCAAACGCCCCGGCCCTGGCGGGCCACGTCGCAGCGGGCATCTGCCACCTGGCGAACATCAGCACCCGACTCGGGCGGACGATCCGATTCGACCCGACGAAGGAGGCGGTGATCGGCGACGACGAGGCGCACGCGATGCTGAGGCGCAAGTACCGCGACGGTCACTGGGCGGTGCCGAAGGGCGTCTGAATCACCGCGAGGCGGTGCGGCCGTAGGCCGCACCGCTAACGCCCGAGCGCGTACTGTCCCGGATCGACGTGCGGCTTGTCCCCCGTCAACATCTCGGCCACGAGCTTGCCGGTCCCGGGCGCCATCGACAGGCCGAGCATGCCGTGCCCGGCCGCGATCACCACATTCGCCAGCGCCGGGCTGCGATCGATGACTGGCTTGCCGTCATGGACCATCGGCCGCCAGCCCCACCACTTCTCCTCGACCGTGTCACCGCCCGGGTCGCGCAGGTACACCGCCGCCGCGTCCCGCAGCAGACGCAGCCGGTCCCTGTTCAGGGTCGTGTCGTAGCCCGCGAACTCCATCGTCGAGCCGATCCGAAAGCCGGAACGGAACGGGCTGACCGCAACCCGGTGTTCCTCGAAGATCATCGGGTAGGTCGGGCAGATCGCCGGCCGCGGCATCGTCACCGAGTACCCCTTCCCCGGCACGATCGGCACCCGACAGCCGAGCTGGTCGTTCAACAGCGGCGTCCAGGCACCGGTCGCCACGACGAACGCCGATGCGGGGACGTCTCCCTGACTCGTCCGCGCGGCCACGGCCGAGCCGCCGTCGCGGACGAACCCGGTCAACTCGCACCCCTCGCGGACGACGACGCCGAGCCGCTCGAGGATCGCCCGCCATCCGCTCATCAGCCGGTCGGGACGAAGCTGGGCGTCGGTCCGGTACAGGTAGCCGCCGGCCGCGGCCCCGGGCTTGAGCGCCGGTTCCAGTCGCAACAGGGCGTCGGCGTCGTACCGCTCGGCCGCGAGCGCGAACCGCTCCCGTAGAAGGCAGTCCACGTGGGCGTAATGATCGAACGCGGTCCGCGACTGGAACACGAACAGCAGGCCGTGCGAGTCCCACTCGCAGTCGATCCCCTCGGCGGCCAGCAACTCGTCGTAGAGCGACCGCGAGGAGTTCAACAACACCTGGATGCCAGCCGCGGCGTCGAGCATGTCGCGCTCGTTGCAGCGGCGGGCGAACCGCAGGAACCAGCCGAGGTTGGCGAGCAGGAACCCGGGGCGGACCTTCAGCGGTGAGTTGCGGCGGAGAAGCGTCTTGAGCGTGGACCACACCGCCCCCGGTGCGGCCAGGGGCAGGACGTGACTGGGACAGACGTACCCGCAGTTGCCGTGCGAGCACCCGCCGCCGACGCGGCCGCGGTCAAGCAGCGTCACCCGCTTCCCGGCCTTCGCCAGGTAATACGCGCAGGCGGTGCCGATCACCCCGCCGCCGACCACGATCACGTCAGTCATGAAGTTAAAAGTTAAAAGTTCAAAGTTCAAAAGGACAGACGCATCCGTGGCCTGCCCTTTTGAACTTTGAACTTTGAACTTTTAACTTTTAACTACTTCTTCTCCGCCGTGGTCAGCGGCAGGTCATCGGTGCGGAACGGGATCGCAGGCAGCCCGGCCTTGTTGAAGAAGTTCAATTCCGGCTTGGCGAAGTTCACCCACCCGTACCGGACTGCGACCGGGTTTTGCACCTTGTCGCTGCTGGCCACCACCGTGTCGCCCTGGATCGTGGCCTTGGCCGGGTGGAACTTCCCATCCTGCCCGGAGACGGCGAACCCGGTCAGTTCACCGCCCTTGGCGACCAGCCCGCCGCCGACGTGGCTGAAGTTCACGACCGCCTTGTTCCCGTCGAACCGCACTGACTGGTACACCGGGCCGGAGAACTCGACCTTCTGCCCGTAGGCGATGGCCCGGACGGCCAGGGCCAGCCGGGCGCCGACCGGCTCCTTCTCCTGCGGGTGGATGTCCTTCTCGTCGCCTGCGTCGGTGATGACCGCCAGCCCGACCTTCGGCAGGGTCTTGGCAGCGTGGAACTGCGCGTCGCGCAACTCAGCATAATCGACGCCGCTGGACCCGCCCTGGAACGGCGCGAGCTGGACCTGGAAGAACGGCAATTCGGCGTTCCACTTGCTTCGCCAGTCGCGGATCAGGGCCGGCATCAGGGTGCGGTACTCGGCGGCCCGACCCGCGTTCGACTCGCCCTGATACCAGATCGCCCCGGTGACGGTGAACGGAACCAGCGGCGCGATCATCCCGTTGTACAGGCTCGACGGCGTGTGCGGCCCGAGTGCCGCCTCCTTGCCCGGTGCCTTCGGCTGCGGCGGGGTCTTCTTGCCGTCCTTCTTCGCCTCCGCGGCCGCGGCCTTCCACTTCTTGATCTGCGCCTCGTACTGGGCCTTCGCCTTCTCCGGGTCAATGGACTTCATGGCCGCGACGGCCACGTCCGCCTTCTCGTTGTAGTGGTGCAGGGCCGACTCCGCCTGGAGCCCCTCCCGGCTGGTCCACGCCTCGGCGGGGGTGCCACCCCAGTCCGACGCGATCAGCCCGATGGGCACGTCCAGTGCCTTCTGCAGGTCGCGGCCGAAGAAGTACCCGACGGCCGAGAACTCAATCACCGTCTCCGGGGTGCATTCCAGCCACTTCCCCTCGTTCGCCTTCGCGTTGACCGGGAAGTCCTTCTGCGGGGTCGCGGCCGTCCGGTTCGGGACGGTGAACAGCCGGAGGTTCGGGTTGGCGGCCTTGTCCGCCACCTTCTTCCCCTGCTCGTCTTTGGGCAACTGCCGCAGCCGCCACTCCATGTTCGACTGGCCGGAGCAGACCCACACGTCGCCGGCCAGCACGTTCTTCAGCTCCACCTTGTTCTTGCCGGAGATCGTGACGGTCAGCTTGTCGCCGCCCTGGAACGTGCCGACGCGGACCATCCACCAACCGTCGTCGCGGGCGGTGGTGCCCAGCTTGATCGTGCTCTTGCCGCTCTTGGACTGCGAATCGATCGTGACTGTGACGTTCTCGCCCGGGTCGGCGGTGCCCCAGATCGGGCAGGTGGTGCCGCGCTGCAGGACCATGTTGTCCGTGAACAGCGGGTGGGGCTTGACGTCGGCATGGGCAGCAGGTGCGGCGACGGCGGCCAGCCCGGCGAGCAAGAGCAACCGGCGGGTCAGCATGATGAGCTCCGTGGGGAATGGGACGGCGTGGTAGGCGGGGGTAAAGGGTAAGCACGCCGGCCGCCGGGGGCAACCGGCGGCCGGTACGTTTTCGGGATCACGCGGCGGGTCAGTTTGTCGTCTTATCGACCACCTCGGCCCCCTTGGCCCCGAGCTTGACCGACTCGGCCCGCTTCTCCGCGAGGGCTTTCTCCTGGTAGCCCTCCCCGGACTCCGCGAGGATCCGGTCCGTGCCCGTCTTGAGCTTCCAGCGGTAGAGCATCTTCGCGTCCTGGTGATACTCGTACCGCACCTTGTCCGAGGCGGCGAACTTGCGGACCTCCTCGACGGCGTCCCGGGCCTCCTGCTTGCCGGGATACTTCTGGTTCGTGACGGCCAGCACGACGCCGTCCTTGTCCTGGAGCCGCCAGTGGAAGCGTTTCTCGGCGTCCTTGAGGACGACGAAGGTCAGGGGCGACCGGTACGGCGGCTTCGGATCCTGCCCCGCGGCCGGGGGAAGGACCGCCGCGATCAATGGCCCGAGGCCGATCACCCCGGCGAGCCGTGTCCAACTGGAAGTCATGGGAATCGCCCTGGAATGGAGTGATGACACGCCAGGCAGCCCGGCGTCACCCCCACCCTAGGCGCGCAAGTAATATGCAAGCAAGGCTTATCGATCGGGCGCGGCAGGGAGCCGTCGGCGGAACTGCGGGGCCGGCAGGTCGGGCGACGGCGGCGGCCGGATGCCGATGCGGACGGGGATCGACTTCTCCTCGCCGTCGCGGCGGACCTTGACCCGGATCACCGTCCCGGGCCGGGTGTTGCAGACGTACTCGGTGATGTCCTGCCAGTCCCTGGCCGCCACGGTGCCGACGGAGATGAGTTCGTCGCCTTTCTGGAGGCCGGCCTTCGCGGCCGGGGTGCCCGGCTGGACGACGGCCAGGCGCATGCCGCCGGCTTCCGGGGCGACCCCGAGGTAGCCCCACCCGAGCGGGTCCGGCGGCGGCTCGGCTGGCACCGGGGCCAGCCCGACCGACACCAGTACCAGCAGGGTGAACAACTCGGCCATCGTCCGACTCCTCCGGTGCTCGTCCTCCCCTCGCTGACGCTCGGGGCTCGCCTAGATCCCGTAGGTTTTCGCGGCGTTGTCATGCAGGATCTTCTTCTGGTCCGCCTCCGGGCGGGACGCGATCAACTCTTTCAGCACCGTCAGCCATTCCTTGTACGTCGCGGCCAGCGTGCAGACCGGCCAGTCGCCGCCGAACATCACCCGGTCCACGCCGAACGCCTCGATCGTGCCGTTCACCGCCGGCGCCAGGTCTTCCGTCTTCCACTTCCCTTTCTGGTAGCCGTTGGCGATGAACCCGGACACCTTGCAAACGACGTTCTTGCGGGTGCCCATCGCGGCCATGTCCTTGCGCCACTTCTCCCACTGGTCCTTCGTGAAGTCGCCGCGTGGGTTGCCGCAGTGATCCAGAATGAACTGGGTGCCGGGGCACTGATCGACGAGTTTCGCCATGTCCGGTAGTTCGGCCGGGCGGACGCACAGGTCGAAGCTCAACCCCAGTTCGCCGAGTAGTTGAATCCCCTTCACGAACTTCGGGTCGAGACAGTACCCCGCCGGCGTACTCTCGACGTGCAGCACCTGACGGATGCCCTTGACGTACTTGCTACCCTTGTACGGCGTGATGTACTTCGCGAAGCCGTCGCTGTTCGGCCGACCGGAGATGACCGCGGCGACCATCGGCGTCTTGCCGGACTCGCACAGCGCGACGACGTAGTCCGCTTCCTGCTGCTGTTGCTCGGGGACGACGTCCACCTCCATGTACACCGATTTGACGACGTTGAGGCCCTGGGTCGCCTCGGCGTATTCCTTCGGCGTGAAGCTTTGCCCGAGCGGGTTGTCCTTCGAGGTCAGCCACCCGAGACGGAGCTTGGTGAGGTCCCAGAGGTGCTGGTGCGTGTCGATCACCGGGAGCATGGCGGGCTTGTCCTCGGCGGCAATAGTTGCGGCAGTCGCGGTGCCGGCGGCGGCCGCGGCCAGGAACTCTCGGCGGTCCATCGTGGCCCCTCACAGGTCGTGAACCCGCGGGGGATTGTACTCCCGACCGCACTGGATTCATAGCCCGCCGGGCGTACCATGCCGGGCATGAGTCAGTCGAAGCGCGTCCTCGTCACCGGGTCGGCCGGGCGGCTCGGCCGCGCCGTCGTGCGCGAGTTGACCGCCCGCGGCCACCACGTCATCGGGTTCGACCGGGTGCCGGACCGCAATACGATTGTCGGCTCGATCCAGGACCCGGAACTGCTCGGCCGGGCGGTTGACGGCGTCGATTGCCTGATCCACCTCGCCGCGACCGCCGACGACGCCCGGTTCCCGCGCGGCGAGCCGCCCGACGACGGGGACAACTTCCTTTCGGATCTGGTCCCGAACAACGTGGTCGGCGTGTACCACGTCCTGGAGGCGGCGCGCAAGCGAAAGGTGCCGCGGGTGGTGTTGGCCAGCACGGGTCAGGTGATTGACGGCCACCTGCGGGAAGGGAACGTGCCGGTCACGGTTGGTGTGGTGCCGCGGCCGCGGTATCTGTACGCCTGCACGAAGGTGTTCCTGGAATCCATCGGGCAGGTCTACGCCCGGCACCACGGAATTGCGGTGCTGGCGGTCCGGCTCGGCTGGTGTCCGCGGCAGGGACAGGTCGAGGAGCTTCGCGGTAACAAGCTCGGTCAGGACGTGTACCTCAGCCCCGGTGACGCCGGCCGGTTCTTCGCTGCCGCGGTCGAGGCGGACTCGCTCCCGGGCTACACGTTGGTGTACGCGACCAGCCGGCACACGCACCAGTTGCGCTACGACCTGGATCAGACGCGGAAGCTGATCGGCTACGAGCCGCGCGACCGCTGGCCGGACGGAGCCGAGGAGTTCGACTAGCAGACAGCCAAACGTACCCGCGATTACCACCTGTCGTGGCGCCCGGGCAGCCAGATACCCTTCGGCGAAGGTGGTTCCTTGACGCGATCATCACCTGAAAGTTACCTTGTAACGATCGATCCTCATGCCTCAGGAGCCAACAGGGTCATCACCCGGAGGTTCTGCCGTGTCCCATCGCGCACTGCTGACCGCGTCACTGGCCGCCATTCTCGCCCTCTCTTCCGCCGTCCATGCCCGTGCGGACGAGGTCCTGATCCGGAATGTCAAGGAGGCGAGCCAGACGTTCGCCCGCAGGAAGGATGAGGCCCGGAAGGCTGTGCTTGCAGACTTCGACACAGCGATCCGAAGTGTCGGCAAAGCGTCTGGGCTGACCCCTGCGGCCCGGTCGGACAAGGTGGAAGCCCTGAAAGAGGCCCGGAAGACGTTCGAAGCCTCCGGCAGTTTCCCTCCCGACGACGAATACGTCGCCATCGAGTTCAAGTACTTCGACGCAGTGAACAAGGCGTTCGTCCCGCTGATCAAGACTGTCAACAAGGCCATCAGCGAGGGGATCAGGACGAAAGACAGGGATCTGGAGCAAACCGGTCTGAAGTTGAAGGCAGACCTGGAAAGGCAGCTCCCGGGAAGCAAACTGGAGGCCAACTCCCGGTGGCACGGCACGCTACACCGTCCGAACGGTTCGACGATCCCGTATCACCTGCACGTGGGGAAAGTGGGCAACGGAGGGTCGTTCAGGGGGCATGTCGAGGACAACCCCGGTGTCGCCGGGAACTGGGGGTACGACATCGAAGGGCAGACCAGCGGGCTGGGTGTCGAGTTCGCGCTAACCAAGAGCACGCGCGGCGACTTCACGGCTGTACGCGCGAACGGGATCATCAGCGGCGACCGGATGATTGCGGAGGTCGCCCACGTGGTGAAGAAGAAGAAGCCCGGGAACAATGTGCTTATCGTCCTGCGGCGCGTCAAGTAGCCGTCATCCGACCGCCGGCTATTCCGGCAGGTCGCGCACGAGTTGCCTGTAGTCGGCCACGAACCCGCTCGCCGCGTCCACCCAGCCGCGGGCGGCCAGCGATGACGGGTACTTCTCGGTGAACAATGTGAAGTAACCGTTGAGTGCCTCGCCGGCGGACTCCAGGCAGTTCCGAACCGCGGGGGCAGCGCTGGGGACGGCGGCCCGACTCAGGGCCGTCAGTACGGACCGGACCAGCCCCTGCTTGAGTTCTTCCCGAACCTCCTGGGCCGCGCTGACGAACATCCCGGCCCGGGCCACCGCCTCGCCCACGGCCGGGGTCAGTTTCGCCGGAAAGGTCGTCCCCCGGGCCAGGTCTTCGACCGCGACCACCATCGCCTCGGCCCGGTCAAGGAGTAAGCCGGCGTCGGCCGCCAGTCGCCGGCCGATCATCCCGGCGCGGTGGTGCTCCAGCCGGGCGAGCAGGCCGGCCAGGGCCGACTGCCAGGGCCGGATGTCGAAGTACGGCGGCGGCGGCGTGCGGTCCGTCTCGTCGGACGTCGTCTGTGGCTCGATTTCGGTCATGCCAGTCTCCACGTTGGTCAGGCGGTCGGGATCGGCTCGGCCGCCAGGCAGGACCGGATGGTCTGCATCAGTTCCTCGGGGTCGATCGGCTTGGCCACCGTGGCGGTGAACCCGACCACCGCGCCGCGGACCTTGTCCCTCACCCCGTCCCGGGCGGCCATGAGGACGACCGGGACGTGCCGTGTCGCGGGGTTGGTGCGAATCAACTTGCACAGCTCGAACCCGTCCGTCCCCGGCAGGGCGGCGTCCACCAGGACCAGGTCGGGCGGCCCGCCCTCCAGCATGCTGCTGGCCGCGTCGGCGGCGTCGGCGGCTTCCGTCACCTTGAACCCGTCGCCGGCGGCGGCCAGGGCGATCAGCTTGCGAGTGGTGCGACTCTCGTCCACTACCAGGATCGTGCGCGGCGGGCCGGCCGGGACCATGAACCCGCCGCTCGACCCGGTCCCGGACCGCGTCAGGGTGCCCGACGAACCCGTCGGCCGCACGCTGTCGGCGGCGCGGATGATCCCGGAGGTGCTGACGGGGGTCGCCGCCCCGGCTCGTTGCAGCTTCGCCTGGTAGTACTCGATACCCTTGCGGGCGGCCGCGTTGTTCGGGTTCAGCGCGAGTACCCGCTGGAGATGGGAGATGGCTTCTGACGGCGAGTCGCACACGGCCGCGAGCCAGAACCACCCCAACTCGGCCTTTGGGTCGTCGGCGACCGCCGCCCGCAACAGTCTCCGGGCGGTCGGGATGTCCTTGGCCCGGGCCGCCGCTACGCCGGCTTCCAGCCGGGTCTTGCGCAGGGTCGCCTTGGCCTTGTCGTTGTTCGGGTTGATGACCACCACCCGCTCCAGCGCGGCCACCGCCTCCGCCGGGGTGTCGGCCAGCGCGGCCAGCCACTGCCAGGCCGCCTCGTTACGCGGGTCGATCCGGGTGACTTCCTGGAGAAGATCATGCGTCCGCGCGCGGTCGTTGGACCGGGCGGCGGCGAGGGCCTGACGGAGTAAGTCGGTCGATGAGGGCGAAGCCATCGGATTACCTACCGGTTGCGGGACCGGCGCGCGGACGCCCGCCGGACCGCGGTCCGCAGGCGTGAGGGGAGGACTGTTGCGGCAACTTTAGATCACGCTCCGGCCGCGGGCCAAGCCGACGCCGAGAGGAATAAACGGAATCCGTTGTAATCCTGCCCCACCCCTCCTCCATCGCCGCAGTTTTCCCGCCGCACCGGGGCTGGAAAGTTGTAACGCGCCTGACGCCCGGTTGGAGAATCGGGCCGGGTTGAAGTGCGACAAGGGCCGGTAGTCTACACCCCGCAACACCGAAAAAGAGGAGGTGACGGGTCAGGACGACCCGCCGGGTTCGCATGCCAGGAGTGGCAAAGATGGTCCCTCGATTCCGTTCCACCCGCAGACGGCTGGCGGGTGCCGCTTGCGGCATGCTTGGGCTGGTGGGCGCGGCGGCTGGTCAGGAGCCGACTTCGGCGGACCCGCCCGCGGTCGTGGCGTTTGGCAAGGGTGGCCCGCCAGCCACCCTGCCCGCGCAGGTTCCGCCGGCCACGCCACCGGCAGCCTGCCCTCCCGCCCCGACCGCCAGCCAGGACTGCGGCGCTTGCGAGGACGTGCTGCGGAACGTTCCGCCGGTCCGGCCGCACCCGCGAGCCGGGTTCTTCTCCATCCCGCCGGCCGGGCCGGGGTACTACTCGCTCGCCGACGCGCTGACCGGCACCTGGCGGGAGGGGCCGCCGAAGTATCCGTACCCGCGGTTCGGCCTGATGCAGCCGTCGTTTTTCGACGCGGACTTCCGTTACCTCGACGACCCGAAGAACACCGAGACGGACTTCTTCGACCCGCTCAAGCGGGTCCGGCTCGGCGACAACTGGCTCTTCAGTACCGGCGGTGCGGTGTGGAACCGGTACATGAACGAGTACAACAGCCGACTGACCGAGACCAACAACATCTACAACCTGAACCGGGTTCGAGCGTACGGCGACCTGTGGTATCGGGACGCCTTCCGGCTCTACGCGGAGTTCCTCGGGGCGTACTCCAACTGGCAGGACCTGGCACCGCAGACCACCGACGTGAACCGGGCCGACTTCCTGAACCTGTTCATCGACGTGAAGGCGGCGGAGTTGGGCGGCAAGCCGGTCTACGTCCGTGCCGGCCGGCAGGAACTGCTGTACGGCTCGCAGCGGCTGATCTCGCCGCCGGAGTGGCTGAACACCCGGCGGACATTCCAGGGAGTCAAGGCGTTCCGCGCCGGCGAGAAGTTCGATGTGGACGTGTTCTGGGTCCAGCCGGTGATCCCCAACCCGGGCGACCTGGACTCGGTGGACAACAACCAGAACTTCGCCGGCGCGTGGACGACCTACCGGCCGAAGAAGGGGCAGGCGATTGACGCCTACTACCTGATGCTGGACAACACGAACAACGTCACGCAGCAGGGGATTGTGCGCTCGCCGTTCACCCGGCACACGTTCGGCGGCCGGTATGTCGGCGACCAGGACGGCAAGCTCCTGTGGGACTTCGAGGGGGCGATGCAGCTCGGCACCCAGGCCCGCGAGGACGTGGTCGCCGGGATGGCGACGGCCGGGCTGGGCTACCACTGGAAGGACGCCCCGCTCACCCCGACCGCGTGGGCGTACTACGACTACGCCAGCGGGGACGACGACCCGACCGGCGGGACGGTCCACACGTTCAACCAGCTCTTCCCGTTCGGCCACTACTACATGGGGTGGGCCGACCTGGTCGGCCGGCAGAACATCCATGACCTGAACTTCCACCTGTACCTGTACCCGAACAAGTGGACGACGGTGTGGCTCCAGTACCACCGGTTCTGGCTGGCGTCGAGCCGGGACGCGCTGTACGGCGTCGCCGGGCAGGCGTACCGCCGCGACCCGACCGGCGCCGCCGGCAACGACCTGGGGCAGGAGCTGGACGTGGTCGTGAACTTCCACCTGACGAAGCACGCCGACCTGCTCACCGGGTACTCGTACCTGTGGGGCGGGGACTTCCTGAAGCGGACGGCCGGCCCCGGCCGCGGGGTGGACTCGGGGCTGTACTACCTGCAGATGAGCTACCGGTGGTGACGCGGTGACGGCGGCCGCCCAACGGGCGACCCGGCGTCTCCCGTCACGGCCTCACCTGCTTTACCCGCGCGATCTCGATCGCGCGGGTGGTGAGGAAGTACTTGGTCAGCAGGTTCACCCCCTCGCAGGCCGGCACCTGGCGGGGGTTCCGAAAGTGGCGGGCGAACTCGCCGACCATCGCCGCGAAGTGGGCCTCGTGCCCGACCCGCAGGTGGTCCGGCACCTCGACCCGAACGCGGTCCCCGAGGTCGCGGGCCGCCACCCCGGGGAACATCCCCTGCCACTCGTTACACCGCCGCTCGACAGCGGCCATCACCTCCGCGTGCCGGCCCGGGTCGGCGGCCACGACCGATAGTTCGGGCTGCCCGCCGTCCGGCCGGACCTCGACCCGACTGACAGTCCCGCGGGCCACCGCCTCGTGCGTGTCCCCGCAGCCAGGCTGCGCCTCGTAGTCCCAGAGCGCCGTCAGCCGGACGTGGACGCCGCGGAGCCGCACCATCGCGGTGCCGTTGCCGGCGTACAACAGGCGGTCGCCGGATACGTTCGGCAGTCCCGGCGGGAAGTCGGGCAACCCGGTGACGGCTGCGAACTCTTGCCGGTCTAGCGGCGTCGGCCAGGCGGACGCATCCAGCACCTCCGCCCCGCGGTTGTGATCGACTGCCCGGTCCGGGAACAGAAGCCACAGCGCGAGGTCGGCGAGGTGGGTACCGACGTCGGCGAGAGCCGGCCCGGCCTCGACCGTGTCGAACCACCACGCCGGCCGGATCAGCGGCGTGCCGGCGACCGTCTTCTTCAGGTAGTGGACGCTCTCCAGCACCAGCCCCGGCTCGTCCGGCGTGCCCGCCAGCGGCACCCCGAACACGTCTGGGTCGCGCAGCAGTTCGCGCTGGAGGGCGGTCGTCACCTCGTGCCGCTCAGTCATCATGTCCCACGCGACCAGGTCGCGCAGGTCGGCCTGCTGCAGCGCCTCCTCCAGCTTCGGGAGGTCGGCCGCGTCGATCACCCACGGCTTGTCGGCCAGGACGTGCAGACCGTTCGAGAGGGCGGCGAGGATCAGGTCGATCTTCGGTCGGTTCCGCCCGGCGATGACCACCGTGTTTCCGGGCTGCTCCTGGAGGAAACGACAGAGGAAGTCGCCTCCTGCCCGGACGTCGAGTTCCCACGCGGTCGGTGTGTCTGGCCGGCTGTTGAACCCGGCAATCCGCGTCAGGTGCGCCAGCAGGTCCCCGTCAAGTGGGGCGTAGACGTGGACCCGCGGATGGACCCCGGGGACCATCTGCTTGTGGACCAATGCGGCGTGGAAGTGACCCGGACTCAGGGTCATCAGGCGTATTGGGCGAGGCACGTCCAGTTAACCAGTGTCAATAATGCCCGGGCCGGAGGGGACGGCGACCGGGGGAGATGACCTGTTGGTATGCACCCTACGGTAGACGAGTCAATGCCCAGGATCCGCCATCTTTTTGGTAATTTAGGTAAACTGACAGGCGGGCCTGAATGGCCCGCCCTGAATCAGTCCGAAGTTACGGCCGGGCCGCAGTTCGAATCTGACACTTCGTAGAGTTGCACGCTGAACAACCGGCGTGGGTCGGTCCAGAAGGTCACAAGTCGTAATCCGGCACGGGACGCCAGTTGTTCGAACTCGTTCGGCGCGTACTTGTACGAGTTCTCGGTGTGGATCGACTCGCCTGCCGCGAAGCGGATCGCCTGCCCACCCAACCGCACGATCTGGTCGCGGGTGCTGTCCAGGTGCATCTCGACCCGTCCGGCGGCCTCGTTGTAGAACGCCCGGTGTCGAAACGCTGACAGGTCGAAGTCGGCCCCCAACTCCCGGTTCATCCGGGCGAGCAGGTTGCGGTTGAACGCGGCCGTCACCCCGGCCGCGTCGTTGTAGGCCGCGTTGAGGATCTCCGGTTCCTTCTTCAGGTCCACGCCGATCAAGAGTGCGCCGCCCGGCCCAGAGAGCCCGGCGATGCCTGTCAGCAGGGTCAGCGCCTCGGCCGGCCCGAAGTTGCCGATCGTCGAGCCGGGGAAGTAGACCACCCGCCGCCGGGTCGCCACTGCCGGGTCGGGCACCTCGAACGGGCGTGTGAAGTCGGCTGCGACCGGCTGGACCTCGACCTCCGGGAACCGGGCCGCCAGTTCCTTCGCGGACCGATGCAGGTGGTCCACGGAGATGTCCACCGGGACATACGCCGCCGGCCGCGGCAGGTGGCGGAGCAGCAACCGGGTCTTGACCCCGCTGCCGCTGCCGTACTCAACCACCTGGCAGCCGGGGCCGAGGCGGGCGCCCATTTCGTCGGCGTGGGCGCGCATGATCGCCAGTTCGGTCCGGGTGGGGTAGTACTCCGGCGTCTCGCAGATGGCGTCGAAGAGGGCCGACCCGGCCGCATCATAGAGGTACTTGCACGGCAGTACCTTCTGCGAGTGCCGCAGACCCGCAAGCGCGTCCGCGAGGAACTGGGCCGCGTCCGGGCGGTTGGCTACAGGTCCCGGGCGAGCCGGATTCCGCTGAACTGCCATCGCGCCTCCGGGGGGAAGAAGTTGCGGTAGGTGGCTCGCAGGTGCCCACGGGGGCTGGCGCACGACCCGCCCCGCAGGACCAGTTGGTTGCACATGAACTTTCCGTTGTATTCGCCCAGTGCCCCGGCCGCCGGCCGGTAGCCGGGGTACGCCGCATACGGGCTCGCCGTCCACTCCCAGCAGTCGCCGAACATCTGCGACAGACCGCCGTCACTCGAAACCGCGCGCGGGTGGAATGCCCCGTCGTCGGCGAAGTTCCCCGCGGTCGGGTCCAGGCCGGCGGTCGCGACCTCCCACTCGGCCTCCGTCGGCAGCCGCTCCCCGGCCCACCGGGCGAACGCGTCTGCTTCGTAGAAGCTGACGTGACAGACCGGCTCGCCGTCCAACAGATCGTGCAGCCCGCCCAGGGTGAACTCACCCCAACGGTCGCCATCCCGCTGCCAGTAGAGCGGGGTGAACCAGTCATGCGACTTCCGCGCCGCCCACCCGTCGGACAGCCAGAGTTCCGGCCGGACGTAGCCACCGTCGGTCAGGAACGCCCGGTACTCGCCGACCGTCACCGGCCGCGATGCGAGAGCGAACGGCCGTAGGTAGACCTTGTGCCGCGGCCCCTCGTTGTCGAACGCGAACCCGACACCATCGTGGCCGATCTCGACCAGCCCGCCGGGGAACCGGACCCAATCCGCCGGGCCGGGATCGGTCGGTTCGGGCTCGGCAGGCGACGGATGGTACACAGGGTTTAGAGGGTTGCGGGAGAGCGCCAGCTTCAGGTCCGTGAGGATTAATTCCTGATGCTGCTGTTCGTGATGGAGACCAAGTTCGACGACCGCGGCCATGTCCCCGGCAAGGTCCCCTTCCTGGCCGGCCAGGTACTGGCTCATCGCGCGGTCAACGTGCGCCCGATACCGGTAGACCTCGCCCACCGTCGGCCGCGACAGCATCCCGCGCTCCGGCCGCGGGTGACGGCTGCCGACCGCCTCGTAGTAGGAGTTGAACAGGTAAGCATAGGCGGGGTGGAACGGTTGGTATCCGGGCAGGTGCGGTGCGAGTACGAACGTCTCGAAGAACCAACTCGTGTGGGCGAGGTGCCACTTGGCCGGGCTGGCCTCGGGCACCGGCTGCAATTGATAGTCCTCGGGCTCCAGCGGCTCGCAGAGCTTTTCAGCCGCGGCACGGACCGCACGGTAGGCGGCCAGCAGCGACCCAGATGACGTGGCTCGTTCGCGGCTGGAAATCGTTGGCATGGCGCACCGGGGGTAGGCTCGCCCGCTTCCGACCGCGGACTTCCCATCCATAGCCTGTAGGTGGTCGGTTTTCCACCGCCGGAACGATCACGTATACTGTCCGCGGCGAGCTTTGTTACGGGCCTGTAGCTCAACGGTCAGAGCAGAGTGAATTATGGCCTGCTACAACCAGCGGGCGGGCCTCACACCTGGCCAACCGCCTTGTGAAGGGAACAACAGGTTGCTAGAAACAATCTGAATGTCGGGCCTGTAGCTCAACGGTCAGAGCAGGGGACTCAATCGGGTCGCGTCCGGGGAAACCCGGGCGTTGTACCTCCGTAAAGTCGGCGAACGCTACCAGCGAACCATCGCTCACGCCAACGCCGAGCCAAGCCCCCCCCGGGGAAGGTGTAGAGACTGGACACGGAGGCACCTACCGGGTCAACCCCACGGTGAAGGCACAGTCCAGACCACGAACGGCACCCGCCGGCGGCGAAAGTCGAAGTGGTATGCATAATCCCTTGGTTCTCGGTTCGAATCCGAGCAGGCCCATTCAAATTGGTTGTTAGCACATCGCTTCCGGCTCCCGTCACATCTTCGCCATCTCTTTCGCCCAGCCCTCCCGCCACGTTGGCACGCGTGTTGCAACGTCAAACCATGTTGGTGAGTGTATTCGACCGCGGGAGGTGGAAGATGTTTCGTACCAGTGAGTTCCTCCGCGGACTTCGTGCGGAGTTGGACGAGGCGGACCCCGGCTGGCGTGTCAATCTTCGTGCCGACCTGGACTCAACATATCCCGGCTGGGAATCGTTCTCGATCACCGTCTGGGACCAGTCCGGCGTCGGTCGGGAGGTTGTAATACTCTCGAACCGGGAGCGTATTACTGAGTATGTCGAAGAAGGGGGGCTCCCGTGATCGCCAAGAGAGTTTGGCTGGTCGGGCTTTCGGTCTTTGCCCTGCTCAGCCTGATCGATTTCATCCAGACTTACGCCCTGATTAACGGGGGCGAAGGGTCGGTGTACGAGGCGAACCCGGTCGCCAACGCCTGGCTCCAGCAGTACGGGTGGAACGGTCTGGCCGTGTTCAAGATCGGAGCTGTGGTCGTGTTCGTCGCGGCCGCCGTACTCGTTGCGATTCGTCGGCCCCGTGTCGGAGCTGCGGTGATGGCCGCTGGCTGTCTGGCACTCCTCTCCGTGACCGTGTACAGCAGTCGGCTCCTGGCTGCCACTAGCGAGCCCGAGGAGCTTGGCCCGACGCTTGTCATGCTGGATGTCGATCAGCCACTACCCGTCACAGCCGACATGGGCGCGGCGTTGCTCGCGGAGGACTTACAGCCCCGCCACGGGTCCCAGCCGCAGCGCCCCACCGTCTTCGCCGACTAGCTTCACATGCCCAGCCCCACGGAACGATCATGCTTCCTGGCACTGGCCCGGGATTTGCGGCTATTGCCACGTCCGGTGACGCTCCAGGAGGAACCGTCCGATGGCCAAGCAACTGACCCCCGATCGAGATCGCTCGGACCTGGAAGACGCGGCGGCCCGGGTGAACGACCCCGGCGGCGCCCACACCAAGGGCTATTCGGCCGAGCCCGGCCCTGACCCTGAAGTCCCGGCTGAGGGGCCGATCCCCCTGGCCCCCGACCGTGGCGGGGCGATCCATCAGCCGGAGCGGGACAGCGGGGTGAAGCCCACCAGCCGGAGCGAACCGGGGGAGTACACGCCCAACGATCGGCTCATGGGTTCCGACCGCTGACGCGGGCGCTTGCACACCCACGCCCGTCGGGGTAAGCTCCGGCACTCCACCCGGGGCTTGCCCATGAACCGCCGCGAATTCCTCACGTCCGCCGCCGTGGTCGCTGGTGGCAGCCTCCTGCCTGCTACCCAGCAACCGGGGCGCAAGCGCCTGGCGTCGATCAACAGCCTCTACTACAAGCTGTCGCACTCCTACCACATCACCGGCCGGTTCCTGTACGGCTACACGGTCAAGGGGAAGCACCATCAGCCCGCGTTCGACGTGGCGCGGATGTACAACCACCAGTACCACGCCGGCGGCAAGATGCAGGATCTCTCTCGCCTGGTGGCCCGGAAGAAGAACGTCGAGTTGGTCCAGAGCATCCCTGCGGCGCTGGGCGGCAAGGGCTCACTCGACGTGGACGGGGTGCTGCTCATCGTCGAGCACGGCGACTATCCACGCAACAAATACGGCCAGATCCTCTACCCGCGCCTCGAGTTCTTCGAGCAGGTCGTCGAGGTGTTCCGGGCGAGCAAGCGGTCGGTCCCGGTCTTCTGCGACAAGCACCTGTCGTACGACCACGCGAAAGCCCGCAAGATGTACGACACTGCGAAGGAGATGGGCTTCGGGCTGATGGCCGGGTCATCGCTGCCGGTGACGTGGCGGCGGCCGGAGTGGGAGCCAGACTTCGGGGCGAGGATCGAGGAGGCGGTCGTCTGCTACTACGCGGACCCCGACATCTACGGCATCCACGCCCTGGAGACACTCCAGAGCCTGCTGGAGCGCCGCCGCGGCGGGGAGACGGGACTGAAGTCGGTCCGGGCGATCAAGGGGGATGAGGTCTGGAAGGCGTGGGACCGTGGCGACTGGAGCAAGGAACTGGCCGAGGCGGCCCTGCGGCGCAGCGGCAGCCGCGACTACGGTACCCCGCGGGACCACGTCGAGGAGCCGAGGGCCACCCTGGTCGAGTACCTCGACGGCACTCGGGCAACGCTGCTCCACCTGCCGGGCTACGTGGCTGACATCACCGCGGCGGTCAAGGTGGCCGGCGATCCGAAGCCGCACGCGACCTGGTTCGTCCTGCCGCAGCCGCCAGGGGCACGGTTCTTCGACCCGCTGACGTTCCACATCGAGCAGTTCTTCGCCACCGGGAAGTCACCGTACCCGGTCGAGCGGACCCTGCTGACCAGCATCGCGCACGACTTTGCCATGCGGTCCGCGGCGGAGGGCGGTGCGCCGATGACTGACCCGGCGCTGCGGGTGGCATACCAGCCGAAAGACGAGAGTTACTTCTTCAAGGGGCCATATAGCGACGAGTAGTCCCCGGTTTCGATTGCTACTGGCGAGCCGCCGACGCCAGTCGGCGGGTGGAGCGGCATCACC